>Ga0182232_1000252_pt1 | contig 14608 bp, 14 predicted proteins | sample G6R1MG_30_FD_155484 | JGI IMG/M metagenome (GOLD analysis project Ga0182232, IMG submission 155484) | Phyllosphere microbial comminities from miscanthus, Michigan, USA - G6R3_NF_07NOV2016_LD2 MG | ecosystem: Host-associated > Plants > Phyllosphere > Phylloplane/Leaf | place: USA: Michigan... | reverse complement strand
CCAACGACCTGGCCCGCCGCATTGGCAGCCTCATGAAAAGCGGCGAAAAAGCCGAGGCCGAGGCGCTGAAAAGCCGTACTACCGCACTAAAAACGCAGATTAAAGCGCACGCCGACGAGCTGGCCGCCATTGAGCAGCAGCAAACCGAGCTGCTCTACAAGCTCCCCAACGTGCCGCACGAGAGCGTGCCCGCTGGCCGCTCGGCCGCCGACAACGAGGTGGTGCGCGAGGTGGGCCAAAAACCCGAGCTACCTCCCGGCGCGCAGCCGCATTGGGAGCTGATTAAGAAGTACGACATTATTGACTTCGACCTGGGCATTAAAATCACCGGGGCGGGCTTTCCGGTGTATAAGGGGCAGGGCGCGCGCCTGCAGCGGGCACTGGTTAACTTCTTTCTCGACCAGGCCCGCGACGCGGGCTACACCGAGGTGCAACCGCCCATCCTAGTGAATGAGGCCAGCGGCTACGGCACCGGCCAACTACCTGATAAAGAAGGCCAAATGTACCACGACGCGGCCGATAACCTGTACCTGATTCCGACTTCGGAGGTGCCGATTACCAACCTGTACCGCGACGAGATTATTGCCCCCGAAAAGCTGCCCGTGCGCAACACCGGCTACACGCCCTGCTTCCGCCGCGAAGCAGGCTCTTGGGGCGCCGATGTGCGCGGCTTGAACCGCCTGCACCAGTTCGACAAGGTCGAAATCGTGCAGATAACGCAGCCTGAAGACTCTTACACCGCGCACGCGCAGATGGTGGCGCACGTCGAAAAGCTGCTGCAGCTACTGGAGCTGCCCTACCGCGTGCTGCGCCTCTGCGGCGGCGATATGGGCTTCACCTCGGCCCTCACCTACGACCTGGAGGTGTGGAGCGCCGCCCAGGGCCGCTGGCTGGAGGTATCGTCGGTATCCAATTTTGAAACTTTTCAGGCCAACCGCCTCAAGTGCCGCTACCGCGCCGAGGGCGGCAAAACCCAGCTGCTGCACACGCTCAACGGCTCGGCCCTGGCACTGCCCCGCATCGTGGCCGCGCTCTTGGAGAATAACCAGACAGCGGAGGGCATCAACCTGCCGGCCGCGCTGCATGCGTACTGCGGCTTTACCCAGATTAAGTAGGCGCTCGCCCACGAAAGGCAAGCATTCAACGGGGTCGTTTGGCTAGCAGGTGCTAGCCAAACGACCCCGTGGTTTTTAGCACTATTTCTATTTCTAATTAACCTCTTGGCCTCAACGTTTTAGCCTCAAAGAAGACAGAATATAAACTTTATTCTTTCTGCAAGCTGGGCTGCGCTATACCCAATTTTTCGTTTTAGCTTGGCAGCGTCGATTTAATACTTCTTCCTGTTATGCAAAAATCTACGCGCTTTTTCACCACCGCATTTGCTGCCGTGGCCCTGCTGCTGGTCGCCCCCGCCGCCCGCGCCCAAACCACGGCTTTTGCAGCGGCCTCGCTGGAAGAAGTAGCCAGCGTTCGCCCCGCAACCAGCGGCGCGGGCGAAGCGCCGGCCGAAACGGTGCGCAATCTGAGCGCGCCCGCCGAGGAAGCCGCCACCGCCGCCTACTACAACGACTCACACAAGGACTTGAAGCAGGCGCTAGCCTGGATGCAGGAAACCAACGCCCTGCACCCCGAATACCATACCCTGTATGCCGAGGCGCGCATCCGCTTGCAGCTCAAGGACTACGCGGGGGCCCACGCCACAGCTACCGAAGCCAAAAAGCTGGCTTTGGCCACCGCTAAGGCCGACTATGCCCGCCGCAGCGATGAGCTAATGGCCCAGGCCAAAGCCCACCTCAAATAGCCCGCGCCCGGCCCGCGCCGACGGCATCGGCCGCCGCGATTTGCTGACGAAACCCGCCCGACCCGGCGGGTTTTGTTATTTTTGGCCTTTCAAATTTCCTTTTTTCCGCATGAAGAATGTTTTGATGCCCCTGCTGGCCCCCGTGGCCGTGGTGGCTACCCTGCTGGCGGCCCCGGTGGCCCAGGCCCAGATTGCCACGCCCCAGCCCAGCCCCAAAAGCACTGTTACGCAGCGCGTTGGCCTCACCGATGTTACTATCACCTACTCGCGGCCATCGCTGAAAAACCGCGAAGTGTTTGGGGCGGGCTCGCCGCTGGCACCCTACGGCAAGCGCTGGCGCACGGGCGCCAATGCCACTACCAGCATCAAGTTTTCGGACGATGTGACGGTTGAGGGCAAAAAGGTGCCGGCTGGCGAGTACGGCCTGTACACCGTGCCGGGCGCGGCCGAGTGGACGGTAGTGCTCAATAAGAGCCTCAAGCAAGGCGCTGACGTTGATGGCTTTAAGGATGACCAGGACGTGGCGCGCTTCACCATCAAGCCTTATAAGCTGGCCAGCAAGGTCGAAACTTTCACCATCAGCTTTGCCGAGCTGACGCCCGCCACGGCCAACGTAGACATTTTGTGGGGCCTGACGGGTGCGAAATTCAAAATCGTGGCCGATGTAGACGCCAAAGTAATGGCCCAGATTGACGAGAAGGTCATTAAAAATGCCACGCCGGCCGCTGGCGACCTGGCCGCCGCTGCGGTCTACTACAACGACAACAACAAAGACCCGAAGCAGGCGCTGGCCTGGATTCAGAAGGCCAACGCCACGGAGCCCAAGTTTTGGAACGTGAACACAGAGGCCAAAATCCGCCTTAAAATGAAGGACTATAAAGGTGCGGTAACCGCCGCCGAGCAGTCCAAAAAGCTGGCCCTGGCTTCGACGCCGCCGAATACGGAGTACGCCAAGATGGCCGACGAACTGGTAGCCGAAGCGAAGAAGGGTGGGAAGTAAGCCTTGTTTTTCTGCTACAAAAAAACCCCGCATTGCGGGGCTTTTTTTGTGTAGTAAGCTTGCGCTTGCCAGCGGCCCCCCAAAGACGGCTTTTTCGGCAGCTGGCAAGTGCAAGCCTACTGCGCATCAGGTCAGCTCAAACGTCTTATTCAGGGCGATGATGGCCGGCTCGTAGTCTTCGCGGCCCAGCACAAACTGAATATTGACCTTGCGCAGCGCAAAGCCCGCGCTCTTGATGCTGATGCCCGCCTCGGCCAGCGCGCCGGCCGCCTGCGCCAGCAGGCCCGCCCGGTCGATGTTGGAGCCAATGAGGCAAACCAGGGCGGCTTCTTCAACCGTCACTTTTTCGTAGTTGGCTTCTAAAACCTCGACCAGCTGCGGCTTCAAATCCTTTTGCCAGATAACGAGCGAGATGCTGTTGGCGCTGGTGGCCTTGAAGATGTAGCTCACGCCGAAGTCGTAGAAGGCCTGCATCAGGTGCAGATCGAAGCCCGGCTCGCCCACCATCAAGGGGTCGTAGATATCGATAATGACGACTTTTTCGGTGCCCGTGATGACCTCGACGTGCGTGCTCGGGGCCACGTAGTCGCGGGTGATGAGCGTGCCGGGGTGCTCGGGCTCGAAGGTATTTTTGATGCGCAGGTCGATGGCGTTGATTTCCAGCGGCTTCGAGGCTTTGGGGTGAATGGCCTCCATGCCCACGTCGGCGAGTTGGTCGGCCACGTCGTAGTTGGTGAAGCCCACCGGGCGGCAGTGGGCGATGCCCACCAGGTTGGGGTCGGCCGAGCAGAGGTGGTATTCCTTGTGAATTATGGCTTCCTGCGGCTGCACGGCCACGGCTATCTTACTGAACGTCACCTCCGAATACCCGCGGTCAAACTCGCGCATAATGCCCTCGGTGCCCTTGGTGTAGCCCGTGGCCACGCAGATGGTATCGGCAAAGGCGATGCCCGAAAACGCATCCCGAATGCGCTCGTCGATGGTGAGCGGCCGGGCATCGTCGAAGCCGCTGAGGTCGACCAGCGTGGCCTTGATGCCCCGGTTTTGCAAGATGTTGACCGAGTTGAAGGCCGAGTGGGCCTCCCCTATCGAGGCCAGAATCTCGCGGGCCGCCTGCAAAATATTGTAGCTATTTACGTAGCCCGAGGCCAGCACGCTCACCAGGCTGTCGAGGTAGGTTTGGGCCTGGCCGATGCGCTGCGCGATGAAGGCGTCGGCCACGGCCAGGTCGAGGCCCAGCGGCTCGTAGGCGCGGTTCAGCGCTTGCAGCTTGGTTAGCACGTCTTGCAAGGCGGCCCGAAACTCCTGGCCCTGGGTGATGTGGTGGTACACGCCAGGCGCACCATTTTTCTTATTCTCCAGTAGCCAGTTGGTAACATTGGCGTAGGCCGACACGACCAGGATGCGGTTGTAAGGGCCGGCGCCGTGGAGAATAATGTTCTGGAGAACGTCGGCGAAGGCGGTCATGGAAGTACCGCCGATTTTTTCTACTGTGAGCACGTGTGAAAAAAGCAATAACAGAAAAATGGCGCGGAGCACTGCCCCGCGCCTGCTATACCGGCCAGACTACGCCGGGTTATCCGCAAAAATATCCGTCCAGTCCAAAGCCATCGTGGGCAGGGTGCGGCACGGAATCGACCCCGGCCCGGCGTACTCACCCACCAGGCGGTAGCGGGCGGTGGGTTCATCGAGCACAAACACCGAGATGTCGTTTTCGTAGGGCAGCACTATCCAGTATTCGCCCACGCCGGCTTCTTCGTAGAGGTCGAATTTATCTTTCCAGTCGCGGGCGGCGGTGCCCGGCGAAAGAACTTCTACCACGAGGTCGGGGGCGCCTAGGCAGCCGCGGGGCTCAATTTTGGCCGGGTCGCAGATAACACAGACATCGGGCTGCACCACGGTGTAGATAGCCGCATCGGCGGTAGTGCCGCGCTTGGGCAGGCGCACATAGTAGGGGGCCACGCGCACTTGGCAGGGTTGCCGCCGCAAGTGGTTGCCAAAAGCCAAGTAAACGTTGCCTACCAAGGCCTGGTGCCGGTCGGTGGGGACGCTCATGCGGCGCATAATTTTGCCGCGCAGCAGCTCTACCAGCTCCGTAAACTGCCAGCCGAGGTAGTCGGCGTAGGAATACGTGCCGTTGGGGTCGAGGTCGGCCAGGGAAGTGACGGGAGGTGTCATTTGGCAAAAATAGAAATGGCTACGTGGTTGTTATTTCCCGCCCGACTCTACCAGATTGGCCAGGATGCGGAACGCGCCCGGCACGCCGGCCGGCAGCTCCCGAAACAGCGACAAACCGGTGTAGATGTAGCGCCCCTTGCCATACGGGGCCACCAGGATGGCGCTCGCTTTGTCGGTTTCGCCGGGGTCGTGGCTGGCGATGACGGGCTGGTAATGGCTGTCCCAGGCCGAGGGGTAATAGAGGCCCTGCTCCTGCACCCAGCCGGTGGCAAAGTCGGCGGGCGTGAGCTTATTGGGCACGTTCAATACCGGGGCGCTGGGGTTGAGGAAGGTGACGGGCGTGTTCTCCACCGTCACGCGGTCGGCGCTGAGGGTGAGGGGGTACGGACCGATTTGGGGTAGCACGGTGCCGCGGTTCACCACGTACTGCACCAGCAGGGTGCCACCGTTTTCGACGTAGCGCAGCAGCTCGGGCTGCTGGGTTTTGAGGCGGTCGAGCACGTTGTAGGCGCGCACGCCGAGCACCACAGCGTCGTATTTGGCGAGGCGCTCGGCGGTGAGGTCGGTGGCGGGGTCGAGCAGGCTCACGGTGTAGCCGAGCTGCCGCAGGGCCTCGGGCACCTCGTCGCCGGCCCCCATGAGGTAGCCGATATTTTTGGTGTGGCCCCGGGCCACGTTCAGCTTCACCAGCGGCGCGGTGGCCTCGGGGAAGAGCGTCTGGGTCGGGATGTGCGGGTAGATTATCTGCTGGATGCCGCGGCTGTATTTCTCAGCGCCCACGGTGGCCACGGCGCGCAGCTCGGCTTTGCCCTCGGCTGCGCCGGGCAGCGGGCGTAGATTGAAGTTGACGGTCTGCTCGTCGTCCTTGTTTTTGAGGGTGAAGGCCACGGTGGCGGGCTCGGCCTGCCAGCCGCTGGGCACCTGCAAGGCCAGCGAGCCGGCTACCCCGGCCTGGCCGGCGCGCAGCGTCACGGGCACTTGCTTGGGCTGCTGGTCGGCAAAGACGTAGGCGCGGGCGGCGGGGATATTCACCATCACCGGCGGCACCACGGCCAGCGGCTGGTACAGCTCGCCGAGGACCGGGTCGGTGTGCTTGTATTGGACGGGGACCGAAATAGCTATGCTATTCTTATTTTGTTTATCAAAACTGATATCGAATTCAAGTCGAACGGCCGGCAGGTTTTCTGCTCGTCCTACTAAAGACTGAGTAGAAACTTTATACATACCTATCGTCCCAGCATCTCGTAACCAGTAGGGCTGAGAAGTAGAAATAGGCTGCTTAGTAAGTAAGGTGAAAGAGTCTTCTTGACCAACAGATTTCCCCGGTTGAACTACTGGCTCAACCTTCCCAACATCGCTGCCAACTTGAGTTCCACCAGCTGAGTCATTAGCAGCAAAGTATCTAGCATAATTCAGTGTAATAGGCTGATTTGACCTATTCAACAATTCCCATTTAATTTTTAATGAGCTAGTCGTCGTGGTGCTACTTTGCTGTGCGGATGCTTCCAAATACAGGCCCAAACAGGCCTGAATTAATTTATCTATTTGCTCACGCTTCGCCCCATAGTAATAGTGGGCTATATTTTTCTCCTTCGTGAGTTCCCATTCATGCTTGCGAGCTTCAAGTACTAGGTTTTTCATTTTTTCTCGCACCCCCAGCAGCCCCGCCACACTTGCGCTCGGGTTCGCCGCATCGTACTTCCGAATCACCTCATCCACCATTTTCCCGATGGCTGCGCCGCCCGGCACGCGGTTCCAAGTTTGGTCGATGCCTTCGAATAAATCGGTTTTGGCGGGCATGCCTTTCACGAACTGGAAGTACTCGATGGCCTCGCCGCGCTGGGCGGCCGAGCCGAAGCCCTGGCTGCGGTGCTGCGAGCGTGAACGGGCCGCAATTTCGCCATAGCTCTGGCCAAGCAGGGGGTTGTAGCCGCCCGCGTCGAGCTTTAGGTAGCCATCCATATTTTCGCCGGGCTTCACGAAGTAGCTGCCGGTGTTCCAGTACAGGCGCTTGGGCTGCCAGGGCTGCACATATTTGAGTTGCTCGGGGAAGCGCTTGGGGTCGCCGGCGGCGTCGAAGGCTTCGGCGGCCAGGATGGCGCTGGCCTGGTGGTGGCCGTGGCCGGCGCGGGCATCGGGCGGAAAGCGCGTGATGAGCACGTCGGGCCGCCGCTGGCGGATAACCCACACCATATCACTGAGCACCTGCTCCTTGTCCCAGATGGTGAAGGTTTCGGCCGAGGTCTTGCTAAAGCCGAAGTCGTTGGCGCGGGTGAAAAACTGCTTGGCCCCGTCGATGCGACGCGCAGCCAGCAGCTCCTGGGTGCGGATGACGCCGAGCTGCTCGCGCAGCTCGGGGCCGATGAGGTCCTGGCCGCCGTCGCCGCGGGTGCAGCTGAGGTAGCTGGTTTCGAGCTGACGGCCGCCCGCGAGGTAGGCCAGCAGGCGGGTGTTTTCGTCGTCGGGGTGCGCGGCGATGTACATCACCGAGCCCACCACGTTGAGCTTTTTCAGGCCCAATAAAATTTCGGACGAGGTATAGATTTTGGGGGCCTGGGCTTTACCCGGCAACCAAAAACCAGAAACCAGAAACCACAGAAGGCCCAGGCGGGCGGTGCGCAGAAATCGAAGCATAGGGCGTAAACCAATTCGGGCCGTGAAGCTCCCGATTATTTGCTGATTGGCACAAGTTTTTACTAAAAAACCCGCGTATTTCGCTAAGAAAGGCATCTTGTGCCAGCGGCACCTTTAGGTTTCAGTAGCTATTTAGTTAAATACCGGGGGCAATTTTAGCTTTTGCCCCCGCTCCTTTCAGCCCCCGCTATTGCCAGCCCACCCAACACGGCCTGGCTGTGGCTCCAGCGCCCCAGCATCCGCATCCTGAGCAGCAGCTTCGCCGCGCCGCTGGCCATCAGCCACGCCGTTAAGTCGCGCCTGTGTCTGAAGAGCCCCAAGTTTCAGCGCCTCTTCCCCGGTCACGTCGAGTTTCAGGACGACCAGGACGGCAAGACCGACTACCGCAATACGGCCCTGGGCCAGCGCTACACCACCAGCACCGGCACCGGCGGCACGATGGGCAACCACGCCGACTTTATCATCATCGACGACCCGCTCAACCCACAGGCCGCCATCAGCGAGGCCGGCCAGGCTGCCGCCAGCGCCCACCTCAAGACCCTGGCCACCCGCAAGACCGATAAGGCGCGCACAGTGACGATTCTGGTGATGCAGCGCGTGCACGAGAAGGACCCCGCCGGCGAGTGGCTGGCCAGCGGCCGGCCCCTGCGCCACATCTGTCTGCCCGGCGAGCTGACTAAAGATGCCAAGACGGGCGAGGTCGGCCAGCAGGTGCGCCCGCCCGAGCTAAAAACCCACTACGTCGACGGGCTGCTCGACCCGCAGCGCCTGACGCGCGCCGCGCTGCAAGGACTACAGCTGACGCTGGGTAACTATGGCTACGCTGGGCAGGTGCAGCAGCTCACGGCGCCCGACGAGGGCGGCCTGCTGAAGAAAGCCTGGTTCTCGGTCAGCAGCATGGAGGCCTTCCAGTCCCTAGCCAGCCGCGGCGGGGGCGTGTGGCTCTTCGATGCCGACACGGCCTACACTGCCGACCAGCGCAATGCCCCCAGCGCCCTGCTGGCCAGCTGCTACCTCGGCCAGACGCTCTACGTGCGGCTGGCTACCGAAATGTGGCTGGAGCTACCCGAGTTGAAGAAGCGCCTGTCCGAGTTGGTGAACGCTCACGGCTACACCCGCATGAGCAAGCTACATGTGGAGCCCAAGGCCTCGGGCAGAAGCGTGGTGCAGGAGCTGCGGGCCATCAGCCAACTCAATGTTGTGGAGGCCCCAACGCCGACCGGCAGCAAGCTCGAGCGGGTCAACAGCATTTCCCCTTTCCTCGAAGCCGGCCGCGTGGTGCTCATCGACGGGGGCTGGAATGAGGCCTTCATCAGTCAGTGCGCCAGCTTCCCCAACGCCGCGCACGACGACATGCTCGACTGCCTCTGCCAGGCCATCGCCCGCTACAACCTCAAGCCCCGCCGCCGGGGCGCACTCTCCTCCGTCATCCAGGTCGGTGGTCGGTGAATTGACTTACATCCTAAATAACAGCATCCACCTTTTTTCTCCTTTTTATGCATGAATCCCTTATGACCTCGCAGGAGGCGCTAGCCTTATTACGATGAGCAGTAAGCCTACCTCGAAGGCCTGACTGCGGAGAAGGCTCCTACCTTCCTTATCGAAGCCGACCCGGATGGTTCTGATGAATCTATCTCGCTAATCTTCATCAAAGAAGACAGTCTTGCGCGCATCAAAGAAGTGCTGCTTACTGAGCTGCGTCGTAGCCGGGAGGAATTGAAAAACGACTTGGCAGATGGCACTATACCTACCCACTACGCCCAAGCATCATGTCAAAATTCGTAAACCCTGCTGCCCCTGCCAATCAGCCTGTCCAACAACTTGCGCTACCCACCTCGTGGGCCGAGTTCACCCTCGGTCAATACCTAGCCGCGAATCCTGACGCGAGCGCCGCCAAAAAAAAGCTTTTAGAAGTGGGGCGGCACCCCCACAAAAAAAGCCCCGCCAGCAACGGCAGGGCTTTTTTATTCGCCGAACAAATTAGGCAAAATCCATTTCGGCCAGCTCACGCCCGACGGCCCGCACCCCTTCCAGAATGCGGTTAGTTTGCTTGGCGCTGGCTTTCTTCTGCCCGCCGATGTACTGCGCCAGCAGGCTTTGCGACATACCCACCTTGCCCGTCAGGGCTGAGGCGTTAATTACTTTGTAGAACTCAAAAAACTGGGGTAGGTCGAGCTTTATTTTCAAGTCTGCTTCCGTGGCCGACTTGCCCTCAGCAGCCAGTTGCCCGTTGCAGGCGGCTACCATGTTGGATTTTAGTTCGACTAAGGTTATGGAAGAAGTTGAAAGGTTATATATTTTATACTATCTTTAAACTATTCTTCAACTAATCATCAATACTATGGCGTACGACAAGAAATATTTGGAGGATGCTGATAAGCGACGTGAACAAAGAAATAGTGCTTCTACCACAGGCGGGGCATCAAAACTAGTAGCCTCTGGCAAAGACGCCCTACCGTCTAGTTACGGACAACGCGCACCGGTAGGCCTTCACTCAAGTCAAGTCAAGGCACCTGCATCAAAAATATCTCCACAAAAGGAGAGCATTCATAGTGATTTTATTGATGAAATAAAAGGATGCACACGTGAAACCCTTGAGAAGCTAAGCAAGTTACTAGAAGACTTAACCCCAGAAGAGGTTAGGAAAGGATTGGACCCACTTATTCGTAGGTTTCTAAAAGGTAATGGGGTTACAAAAACACCAGAATCAGCAGAAATAAAAGGGTACATAGACACATTGATAGAGGCTATCAAAAAAGTCAAAATCAATGTAGTATTCAAAATCAATGATGGTGCAGCTAAAGCAGAAACAAGGGTTCCACCACTTATTAAATTTCCAGGTTTTCTCAATCAGTCTGGCTCTGGAATGAGCTTAGCGAGTATCGACCTTGCTCAACGAGGAAAAGTCACTGAAAAATCTCCGGATGGAATCCAATATTTACCCAATACTGAGACAAGCAAGGATACGCCTCTATACAAAGAGCTTTTGCAAAAGCGTACATTTACGTTACTGCACGAGTTAACGCACAGTGCGCTAGCCACTCTTGATAAAACAGATTCAATTTCAGGAAATGCGACTACTGCCCACAAGTTGGAAGCGGTAGGAAGTTTAAAGAAACCGATACCTAGCGTTGCTAATTATGCTGTTAATGCAGATTCATGGACAGTTTTTATTTTTAAAGCCCTTGATGTACTACAAAAAATAAAAACCGAGAAACAGAAGAATATGCAAGCAGAATCCTCTTCTGGAATATCAACAGATGGAGATTAAGCACGGGGCTTTTTCATAAACACATTTAGTCACATACCACAAAATAGCTGCCCAGCGCATAGGAAATTCGCCCTATGCCCTACACGCAGTTCACCACCACCCAAGTACAGTACCTACGCGCCAACTACGCCGACCCGCCCCCAACCCACTTTGCCCAGTTGTGGGGCACCACCCCCGCCAAGGTGCGCGCCCTAGCTCGCCGCCAGCAAATCAAGCGCCGCGCCCCCAACGGCCGGCCGGCATTGAGATTGAAGGCGGCGAGCCAGTGCTGACCAATAACGTAACGGCCAACCCGCTACTGCTCTCGCTGGCCAGCGCTGTCAACCAGCTGGCGGGCGGGCGGGCGCTGGTACCGGGCCTGGCCGTGCCCCGTATGGCGCTGGGCGGCGTGGCGCAGCCGCTGGTGCTCGACCGGCTGCGGGGTGGGGCGAATCAGGCAGCTACTGCCGCGGCGATTGGTGCGGCGGTTGCCAGTGTTACGCCGCTCGCTACTACGGCCGCCCCGGCGGCTCCTGGTACTGATAGCCGCGCGTGAGTTTGCCGCTGGCAATGTCGTTGAGGTACGGCACCAGCAGCGCGTTGAGGCTGATGCCTTCCTTGGCGGCCATCTCCTTGAGCTTTTTTACTACTAGGGGCTTGGGGTTGATTTCCATCGGTGGGGCTAAGTTCGACCGTGTACTGGCGGTGTCCAACGCTGCACCAGGCTTTTGGTGCACAGCGCCCGCCCCTCGTATCTTGGGGCATGAGCTTACTCGCCTGACTGCTGGCCCGCCTACGCCGGCCACAGCCCACGCCCACCGCTCCGCAGCTAATCCTGCCCCCATAGCGCCAGCAGCTACCCACGCAGCCCCAACGGTGGCTCTGCCGCCACCCACCGAGGCCGAGCGCCAGGCGCGGCAGCTGGAGCGGCAAGAACAGGCCGAGCGCCGGCTGGCCATCGGGCTTACCTGGGAGAATACCAAGATGCTCACCCCCGAGATGCACCGCCTCGTTATTGCCCGCAACTTCCTGCGCGACGACGAGGCCGAGGCACTGGCCAACGGGTGGGGCGCTGAGCTGCTGCGGGTGCAGCTAGAAGCCTAGGAGCTAGAAGTAATCATACAGCTCAAGGCCTGGCAGCACTCGCTCATTATCGACCACGGCGAAGAAGTGGGCCGTAAACTCGGGCAGCACCAGGTTGAGGTCGGCATGAGTGCCCAGCAGTTATTTGCCTGCTACGGCAAGCCCGCGCCCGGCGCTATCACCTTTGCGGCCGACGAGCCCGGGCACTGGTTTGTGCGCTACGGCAGCGAGTCCACCGGCAGCTACTTCGAACTAGTCGACGGCGTGATGACGCTGGCCGTGCTGGGCCTGCCTATGCTACCCGCCCACGTGCTCGACAGCCCGCCCGTGGGCGAGTGGCCGGTAGAGTAGTGTAGGTGATGCTGATGGCAGCGAGCAATAGCCTAATGGAAGAGCAGTAGGTAAAGTTAATCGTAACTTGTACGCATGTCTTTTTTAACTCCTCTTACCGAGCAGTCGAGCGCTGCTGATGCTTCGCAGTTGCCTGTTACTCCTGATAGGGAGTTTACCATTGGGCACGGTAAAGTCAGCCTGATGCTTGTCAGTAGCGGCCCTGGCAACTGGGCAAGTATATTCTTCACAACAACTTTCCCGTCAGATACTGACTGCGCGCCGTTTGCCCCCCAGCAGCAGAAAAAAGAGGTTTACGTTGATGATTACGAGGCCAGAAATGTATTCTTTAATTACACACAGCAGCACGTAGAGGCCCTTTACGATGAGCGGCTTGCCTTCTACACAGACCCGCAGAATAGAAAGGCAGTCAATTGGTAGCCTTCATAACAAGTAACAAAAAAAGCCCCGACCCACTCGGGCCGAGGCTTTCTCTTCCATACCAGCGCCCCACGCGCTGGCTCATTTCCTTGCCCTAAGGTAGGATAAGCGGGCGCAAAACCGGGGGCATATTTTATAAAATAGTCTTTTTAATACTATTGAGAGCCATTATTCGGGCCGTGAAGTTACCGAATAGGCAAAGCCCCGGCCGCCCTTAGCGCGGCGATTGCGCGGCCCTGGCCCTGGCCGAAGCGGCGGGCTTCGCAATGAGCGGGCAGGCGGCCGGGGGGCGCGGGCTGACCGGCGAAAACACGGCGCAGTAGCCCACGGCCCAGCAGCCCGTACACCCGCCTTTTTGGGGCGATACAGACTTGTTGGATGCGGGAGCAGGGGCGAAAGCAAACATGGCAACGAAAGCAGAACGAGTAGGCGGGTACGTAAAGACGCGCGCCAGGGCTATCCCCGCGTCCAAAAGCCCCCATCAACTTGCCTCATCACCAAACGGCATTTAGCCAATAGCTAATTGACTAACACCGCACTGCGCGTAGCGCACTTTTTTTTTCAGCCAGTACGCTTTCGCAGCCGCAAAGCGGCGGCCCCTTGTTAGGGGACGGAAGCATTGCCACCCGGTGGCTGGTTCTTTGATACCGGCATACCGCTGCTTCGCGGCCGCGCTTAGGAGCCGGTTAGAGCCGTTTGGCGGGGCAGTGTGCGGGGCGGCCCGCAGCCTTTCTCCTCTGTGCGATGTCTGCGAAACGGCGAAACAGCTGTGGCGTAAAATTTAACGCTTGGCTCGCCTCGGCACGAGGGGGCAGTTGGGGGGCGGCTGCGGGCTAGCCAGCGCCGAAAAAGAGGCGCAGTACTTGGCCGCCCAGCAGTGGGCGCAGCCCACGGCGGGCCAAGCGGGCGCGGGCGCTTTTTTGCCAGGATTCAGGGTAAAGGCGTAGGGCATAGTAGTAGCGGATAGCAGGCTGATTAGCGGGTAGTAGCGGCGGGTAATGTATCGCTTATCGGAGCTGGCACACTTGCCACCAGTAAGCCGTTCAAAGGTCAGCAGCCCTCGCAGCACTATTCCGGCTTATTCATATCAAAGTCGGTTTTTGGGCGGCCAACAGCCGGGATTGCTGGCCGAATGAAAATCCCCGGCTTACCTGAAAGTAACTTATTGGTTATCCGCAATAAATACTTTCCTTCCGAACGTCTCCACAATGAATTTCCGGGGCTAGGCCCAGTGCATTCTCAGGCCGGCTTAGTACCATTTGGCCGCCGCGCCTGGGGCGGCAGGCCCGGTGGCCCCGGGCGCGGCCGGGCCTGCCGGGCGGGCGTATCTTTGGGTATCATGCTGCCCTCCCCTCTTTTAGCCGCGCCGGTGGTGGCGCCGGCCGCCACGCGCACGTTTTTGGCCGAGGTGGCCCACGAGCTGCTGGCCACCTACGACGACGATACGCTCTCCGACCTCGTCGTAATCGTGCCCACGCGCCGCGCCGTGGTGTACCTGCAAAACGAGCTGGCCCTGGCCACGCCCGACGGCCAGGCGCTGTGGGCGCCGCGCATCGCGGCCATGGAAGACTACATGGTGGAGCGCGCCGGCGTGCAGGTCGAGGAGCCGATTGCCTTGCAGCTCCTGCTGTTTGACATTTTCAAGGGCATCGATAGCGACTTGAATTTTGACCGCTTCGTGGGCTGGAGCGCGCTGCTGCTGCAAGATTTTTCGAACCTCGACCAAAACCTGGCCGATACCAAGGAAGTCTTCAACTACCTCTCCGAAGCCAAGGCCCTGGAGCGCTGGGACCTCGACCCCGAAAAAAGCCGCACCACCGGCCTGAAACGCTATTTCACGTTCTGGGACCAGCTCGCCCGCGTGTACCGCGAGCTCAAGCGCCGCCTAAAA
>Ga0182232_1000251_pt1 | contig 14712 bp, 13 predicted proteins | sample G6R1MG_30_FD_155484 | JGI IMG/M metagenome (GOLD analysis project Ga0182232, IMG submission 155484) | Phyllosphere microbial comminities from miscanthus, Michigan, USA - G6R3_NF_07NOV2016_LD2 MG | ecosystem: Host-associated > Plants > Phyllosphere > Phylloplane/Leaf | place: USA: Michigan... | reverse complement strand
CATGCGGACCGGCTCCACCTTACCGAGGTCGAGGCGGAGCCGGAGGGCGACGTGCGCTTTCCCGCCTTCGATCGCGCCGCGTTCCGGGAGGCGTTCCGCGAGGCACATCCGGCCGGCCCGCGCGACGAGCACGCCTTTGCGTTCGTCGATTGGGTACGCATCCGCTGAGGCGCGCCGCCGCGGTTGTCTTCCGGCCTGTGCGTGCCCACCTGCCAGCCTTGACAGCATGGGGCGCACACCCGCAGGTGCCTGTCGGGCATGCGTTCTCATGGGGCTCCAGGCCTCGCGAGAAGAGACGTCCGTGCAGGCGTTTAGCCGCCGATCGAGCCCGTCCGCAGCGCGAGCGGTCCGGTTCGGCGGGACTAGGCGGGTGAGCGCGGCCGTTCAGGCAGGGAGACGCAGCCCGGGGAGCACGTTCAGCGTGCGGACCGGGCGCGGGCAGGCAGGAGACGACGGCTAGGATGCTTTGGAGCAATCAGAGCGGCGGTGGCGGCGGCGGCCCGTGGGGTCGGCCCGGCGGCAACGGCGGCGGCCCATGGGGTAATGGTGGCGGCGGCAAAACCCCGCCCAACCTTGAGGACCTGCTCCGGCGCGGGCAGGACCGCCTGCGCGGCCTGATCCCGGGCGGCGGCAACACTGGCGGCGGGTATGGCGGCGGCCCGAGCAGCGGCATCGGCGGCGGACGCAGCGCCGCGGTGATCGCGGCGCTGGCGGTCGCGGTCTGGCTCGCCACCGGCTTCTACACCGTCTACCCGCGCCAGGTCGGCATCGAGACGATCTTCGGCCGCTACGTCGGCACCAAGGGCGAGGGCCTGCGCTACAACTTCCCCTATCCGATCGGCGGCGTGGTCAAGCCGGATGTCGGCTCGCAGAACTCCATCCAGATCGGCTTCCGCTCCGGTCCCGGCGGCCAGGGCCGCACCCGCGACGTGCCGGACGAGAGCCTGATCCTGACCGGCGACGAGAACATCGTCGATCTCGACTTCGAGGTGCAGTGGCGGATCAACCCGCTCAAGGCCTCCGATTTCGTGTTCAACCTCCAGAACCCGGAGGGCACCATCAAGGCGATCTCCGAGAGCGCGATGCGCGAGGTGATCGGCCGCCGCAACATCCAGGCGATCCTCACCAACGAGCAGTCGAGCATCGCCCAAGAGGTGAAGGAGATGGTCCAGAAGGCGCTGGACGAATACGGCGCCGGCGTGCGCATCGAGGTGGTGCAGCTCGTCTCGGTCAACCCGCCGCCGGAAGTCCGGCCGGCCTTCATCGACGTGAACGCCGCCCAGCAGGACGCCGACACGGCGCAGAACGAGGCCAAGACCTACGCCAGCCGCGAAGTGCCGCAGGCACGGGGCCGGGCATCGCAGATCTTCCAGCAGGCCGAGGCCTACCGGACGAAGGCGACGGCCGACGCCACCGGCCAGGCCGCACGCTTCAGTGAGGTCTACGCCTCCTACAAGGCCGCCCCGGCCATCAGCCGCGAGCGGCTCTTCCTGGAGACGATGGAGAAGGTTCTGGGCTCCGTGAACAAGGTGATCATCGACCAGAACGGCGCGCAGCCGGGCTCCGGCGCCGCCGCCGGGGTCCTGCCGGTGCTGCCGCTCACCGAGTTCGGCGCCCGCGCCCCGTCCCCGACCGCGACGGGAGCCGCCCGATGAAACAGGCTCTCCGCACCGGCCTGATCGCCGTCGCCGCGATCGTCGCGATCGGGCTCTACGCCTCGATCTTCACCGTCGGCCAGATGCAGCAGGCCCTCGTCCTGCAATTCGGCCGCGTCCGCGCCGTCCTCAACGCCACCGGCGAAGAGAAGCCCGGACTCTACTTCAAGGTGCCGTTCGTCGAGAACGTCGTGATCTTCGACAAGCGCGTGCTCGACCTCGACCTGCCGGTGCAGACGGTGCTCACCGCCGACCGGCAGAACCTGGAGGTGGACGCCTTCGCGCGCTACCGCATCCTCGATCCGCTGCGGTTCTACCAGGCGGTGGGCAATATCGGGCTCGCCAATCAGCGGCTCGCCAGCTTCACCAATTCCGGCCTGCGCAACGTGCTCGCCCGCTCGACCCGCGACGCCATCGTCAAGACCGATCGCGGGCAGCTGATGCACCAGATCCAGGAGGACGTGAACCGGCAGGCCAAGGCGCTCGGCATCGAGATCGTCGACCTGCGCATGACCCGGGTCGATCTCCCGGCTCAGAACTCGGCCGCCGTCTACAAGCGGATGAAGACCGAGCGCGAGCGCGAGGCCGCCGACATCCGCGCCAATGGCGACCAGAGCGCCGCCACGATCCGCGCCAAGGCCGACCGCGAGGTCACGGTGATCCTCGCAGAGGCGACGCAGAAGTCCGAGCAGCTGCGCGGCCAGGGCGACGCCGAGAAGAACCGGATCCTCGCCGAGGCGTTCAGCAAGGACCCGGACTTCTTCAGCTTCTACCGCTCGATGCAGGCCTACGAGACCGGGCTGAAGGGCTCCGACACCCGGCTGGTGATCAGCCCCAGCTCGGACTTCTTCCGCTACTTCAGCGACCCGCAGGGCCGGGCGACGGCTTCGCCGCCGCGCACGCCCCGCGCGCCTACGGACCCGACCGCCTCCACCGGCGCGACGCGCTGACCGCTGGCGCCCCGGCGCCAGCGAACTACGATGCAAGACAATCCGCGGGCGGCCGATCCTGGTTGGCGGCCCGCGAAACCGGAAACGCGTTCTTGAAGAGGTCGACCATGCACCCCGTCGCGAGCGCCCCCCCGGCGCCCTTCGGCCGCGCGCAGGCGCAGCCCCGTACCCGCGCCCGCTCCCTGATGGCAGCGATCCTGGTCGGCGCCTCGTTCGCGACCGCCGCCTTGCCGGCTCCGGCCTTCGCCAAGGGGCCGGCCTCGCTGGCTGACCTCGCCGATCAGGTCACCGACGCGGTGGTGAACATCTCCGCCTCCACCACGGTCGAGGCGCGCAACAGCCGCACCATGCCGCAGCTGCCCCCGGGCACGCCCTTCGAGGACCTGTTCGAGGAGTTCTTCAACCGCCGCGGCGGCAAGGGCGGTGAGAAAGGTGGCGAGCGCGGCGACAACGACAGCCCACGCCAGCAGCGCAAGTCGAACTCGCTGGGCTCCGGCTTCATCATCGACACGTCCGGGATCGTGGTGACCAACAACCACGTCATCGGTGATGCCAACGACATCCAGGTGATCCTGCACGACGGCACCAAGCTGAAGGCCGAGATCATCGGCAAGGATTCGAAGATCGATCTGGCGGTGCTGCGGGTGAAGCCCGCCGCCGACCACCCGTTGAAGGCGGTGCCGTTCGGCAAGTCCGACACGATGCGTCCCGGCGACTGGGTCATCGCCATCGGCAATCCGTTCGGCCTCGGCGGCTCGGTCTCGGCCGGCATCGTCTCGGCCCGGGGCCGGAACATCGAGTCCGGCCCCTACGACAACTACATTCAGACCGACGCGGCCATCAACAAAGGCAATTCCGGCGGCCCGCTGTTCAACATGGACGGTGAGGTGATCGGCATCAACACGGCCATCCTGTCGCCCACCGGCGGCTCGGTGGGCATCGGCTTCGCGGTGCCGTCGGACACGGCCAAGCCCGTGATCGACCAGCTGCGCGACTTCGGCGAGGTCCGGCGCGGCTGGCTTGGTGTGCGCATCCAGAACGTCGACGACGCCACCGCGGAGGCGCTCAACCTCAAGGGCGGCGCCCGCGGCGCCCTGGTGGCCGGGGTCGACGAGAAGGGTCCGGCCAAGACTGCCGGGATCGATGTCGGCGACGTCATCGTCAAGTTCAACGGCGCCCCCGTGAAGGCGTCGGGCGACCTGCCCCGGATCGTCGCCTCGACGCCCGTCGGTCAGAAGGTCGACGTGGTCGTGGTCCGGAAGGGCGAGGAGCTGACCAAGCCCGTCACCCTCGGCCGGCTCGAGGATACCGACAAGCCGCAGCTCGCCAACCTGCGCCAGCCCGAGGCCGAGAGCGCGACCCGTCAGGCGCTCGGCCTCAACCTCTCCGGCATCACCGACGAGCTGCGCAAGAAGTACGCCATCAAGGACAGCGTGAAGGGCGTGGTCGTCACCCGGGTCGACCCGAACTCGACCGCCGCCGACAAGCGGATCCAGCCGGGCGAGGTGATCGTCGAGGTCGGCCAGGAGGCGGTGAACACGCCGGCCGAGGTGACCAAGCGGGTCGAGGCCCTGAAGAAGGATGGGCGCAAGTCCGTGCTGCTGCTGGTGGCCAGCGCCACCGGCGACGTGCGCTTCGTGGCGATCGGCCTGGAATAAACCCGCTGCGCTCCAAAAGGCTGAGGGCCGTCGCTCCGAAAGGACGCGGCGGCCTTCGCATTTTTGGGGATGGGAACGGCCGCATTGACGCGGCCGGTCCGTGCAGCACACTGGTGCCGCGAGTCGATGCGGCTCGTAATCTCCAGAACCCCATGACCGCCGTCGCCTTCGACACCCTGAAATTCGCCCGCGCCCTGCGCGAGAAGGCCAAGCTGTCGCCTGAGCAGGCCGAAGGGTTTGCCGACGCGTTGGTCGATGTCCTCGACGGAAACGTCGCCACCACGGGCGATATCCGCAACGTGCAAGGCGACATCCAGGTCGTCCGCGGCGATATCGAAGCCCTGAAGATCCAGACCCGCGCCGATATCGAAGCGCTGCGGCTCGCCACACAGGCAGATATTGCGTCCGCGAAAGTCGAACCGGTGCGCTGGCTCTTCGGCGTGATCGGCTTTCAGACTTTGGCCGTCCTCGGCGCGGTGGTCACGCTCGCCCGCACCTTTCACTAAGAGCACCTATCTAAACCGCTTCGACCCTAGCAATATCAAACACTTAGCGGGCACAAAAATCGGTTGTGTTAGGGGCTCCAAACCTTCACGCCACGAACTCCGCCGCCCCATATCCCTGCAGGTACAGCAGCGCGGTGAGGTCGCCGTGGGTGATCCGGACCCGGGCGGCGGCCGCGACCGCGGGCTTGGCCCGGAAGGCGACGCCCAGGCCGGCCTCCGCCAGCATGTCGAGATCGTTGGCGCCGTCGCCGACCGCGAGGGTCTCGGCGGGGCCGAGCCCGAGGGCATCGCGCAGATCGATCAGCGCCGCGCGCTTCTCCGCCTTGCCGACGATCGGATCCTCCACCGTGCCGGTGAGCCGCCCGTCCGCGACGCCGAGCACGTTGGCCCGGTGCTCCTCGAAACCGATCATCCCGGCGATCGGGCCGGTGAACAGGGTGAAGCCCCCCGACACCAGGCAGGTTCGGGCGCCGTGTCCCCGCATGGTCCGCACCAGCGTCGGCCCGCCCGGGGTGAGGCTGAGGTGATCGGCGATCAGCCCATCGACCGCCGTGACGGGAATGTTCTTGAGGAGCGCCACGCGCTCGCGCAACGCCGGCTCGAACGCGATCTCGCCGCGCATCGCCCGCTCGGTGATCCCCGCGACATGGTCCTTGAGGCCGAGCGTCCCGGCCAGTTCGTCGATGCATTCCTGCTCGATCATGGTCGAGTCCATGTCGGCCAGGAATAGGCGCTTGCGCCGATGCGCATCGGCCGGCAGCACGGCCATGTCGATCGGCTCGCCGGAGAGGGCGCTCCGCAGCCGTTCCGTGAGAGCGCCCGCGTCGGCCGGATCGCCCGCTACCAGCACCTCGGCGGCGACCTCCCCGTGCAGGATCCGGGGCTGGTGCTCCGTCCGCAGCACCGCGCGCGCCTCGGCCAGCACCGCGTCGGTGATGGACGGCCGAGCCGGGTTTGCTATCAGGACCGCGACCAGCATCGTGGAGTTTCGCCTTGCCGCCACACCGGAGAGAGACCGGGGGACGCCCGGCGGCGATCCTCATTGCAGGGCCCACCGCCTCGGGCAAGTCGGCGCTGGCGGTCCGGCTCGCGCTGCGCCACGGCGGCGTGGTGATCAACACCGATTCCATGCAGGTCTATCGCGACCTGCGCCGCCTCACCGCCCGGCCCGAGCCCGACGAGGAGGCGCGGGTACCCCACCGGCTCTACGGCCATGTCGACGGGGCGGTGAACTATTCCGTGGGGCAGTTCTCCCGGGATGCCACGGCCTTGCTCGCGGACCTCGACGGCCGCTTGCCGGTCTTCGTCGGCGGCACCGGCCTGTATTTCCGCGCCCTGGAGCAGGGATTTTCGGACTTGCCGCCGGTGCCGGAGGCGGTGCGCGCCGGGGTGCGGGACGAGGCCGAAGGCCGCCCGACCGAGGCGCTGCATGCCGACCTCGCCCGGCACGACCCCGAGGGCGCTGCCCGCCTGCGCCCGAGCGACCGCATGCGGGTCATGCGCGCCCTGGAGATTTTTCTGGCCACCGGCCGACCGATCGCCAGTTTTTACGGCGACCCGGTGCCCGGGCCCCTGGCCGGCCAGAACCTGCAAAGATTCTTCCTGTCGCCGGACCGCGCGCTGCTGCGCGCCCGCATCGACGCCCGCTTCCGCACGATGATCGCAGATGGCGCCCTCGACGAAGTGTCCTGCCTGCGCGCGCGACGCCTCGATCCGATGCTGCCGGTGATGCGCGCCCACGGCGTGCCGGGCCTGATCGCCCATCTCGACGGGACGCTCGACCTCGAAGCGGCGATCGCCCGGGGCCAGGCCGATACCAGGGCCTACGCCAAGCGGCAGGTCACGTGGTTCCGCCACCAGATGGGGACGGACTGGCGCTGGCTCGACCCCGAGGCGGAGGGGGCCGACATCTGAGGTACGCCGGGGCGCTCGCATCCTGCACGCGCGAAATGCCCGCAGGGCCGAGAGATCGATCCGCAGCCCATCCCGTCGGCGCCCCCTCGCCCGCACGAGCCGCGAGCGGATCAACGCCGCCATCCGGGGCGGCGACCCACGCAGGATCCCGAAGCCGGGGGCAGGAAACCGCGAGCTCCCGGGGGAGCGGGAGCTCGCGGATGCGGTGGCGTTACTCGCAGACCTCGACCCGACGGTAGGTGAACTCGCCGTCGCCGAGCCATTCCTTGCGGCGCTCGTAATGGCAGATGGGTCCGCGGCGCTCGCGCACCACCACGGTCTCGGGCTCCTCGACCAGGACGCGGCGCGGGCGGTACTCCGGCGGCGGGGGCGGCGGCTGGTTGGCGCCGTTGACCAGGGCGCCCCCGACCACGCCGCCGACAACGCCGGCCGCGAGGCCGCCGATGATCGCGCCGGTCTGGTCGCGGGCGGTGGCCGGGGCGACGGCCCCGAGCACCAGGGTCGCCGCGAGGGCTGCGGCCCCGGCGCGGATCATCGTGAAGGAACCGTTCGTGGCCACGCGCAACTTCTCCCGTTCGTGTTGCGGATGATCCAACACCGGGACGATTAAAAATCTCCGAAGCGGCGCAATTCGATCGCGTGCCAGTTGTGGCGCCGACAGACCGAGCCGCGGCAGCGGAACGCCTTGTCCCGCTGCCGCCTGAACCTCACTTCGCCTTGGCGGCGATGCCCTTCAGGCCGGCATCGTACACGCCCGCGATGGCTTCCTGCGCCTTGGCGTCGGGCGCGCCCTTGGCCTTGAACGTGCCGGTCCAAGTGACCTTCGAGCCGCTACCGGCCTTCGCGACCATGAGGGTCGAATGGTAATCCGTGACGGGCAGCGGGCCTTCCAGGATCGTGTAGGTGTAGGCCATCTTCTTGTCGTCGCGGGATTCCTCCTCCTCGACGATCGTCCCGCCGCCCTTCAGGCTGAGGGTGCGGACATCCTTGCCGCCCTTCTTGGACAGGGCACATTTCTCGATCACCGGATGCCAGTCGCCGATCCCGCAGAATCCGCCGATGGTCTTCCACACCGCCTCGGGCGATGCGGCGACATCGACCGACTTGGTGACATCCAGGGCCCAGGCCGGCCCGGCCACGCCGACGCAGAATGCGGCGGCCAACAACACGCGCTTCATCAGACGCTCCCTCACGCTCGACGCTCCTGATTCTGGCGTCCGAGTCAGAGGCGAACCAAGCGCGCGGGCCGCACGTTGCAAGCGCGACTTTAGTCCAACCCGCGGCAGCGCGCCCCGACGTGGGTCTCAGAGCAGCCCGTCGAGCGACGTGATCACCGCCTGGGGCGCGAGGTCTGCGTACTCGTCCGGAAGCCCCCGGCGGTTCACCCAGGCGGCCCGGAACCCGAACGCATGGGCGCCCGCTACGTCCCAGCGGTTCGAGGAACAGAACAGCACGTCCGCCTCCCCGACCGCGAGCCGGGTCAGCGCGATCCGATAGGCGTCGGGATGGGTCTTGAACACCTGCGCGTCGTCCACCGAGAGCACCGCGTCGAGATGGTCGGCGAGCCCCGCCGAGGCCACGGCGCGATCGACCATGGCGGCGTTGCCGTTGGTCAGCACCGCTGTGCGCAGGCCGCGCTTCTGCAGCGCCGCGAGCACGGCCGGCACCTCCGGGTAGGCCTCGAGATCGCGATAGGCGTCGAGCAGCTTTTCACGCAGGCTCGGATCCACACCCGGATGCAGCGCCAGGGCATGGTCGAGGGCGCGCACGGTGAGGTCCCAGAAGGCGGCGTAGCGGCCCATCAGCGACAGCGTCCAGCTGTATTCGAGCTGCTTGTTGCGCCAGACCTCGGAGAGATGGTCGGCATCCGGCCCGACCAGGTCGGCGTAGCGCTGGACCGCGACATTCACGTCGAACAGCGTGCCGTAGGCGTCGAACACGACGGCCTTCACGCCCGCGAGCAGGTCCTTGGTCATGGCGTTCCTCAATGGCGCTCAGGGACGATGTGGGACTCGCAGGCGCGGCGGCGAGCCCGGCTCGATGGGACGAACGGGCTCAGGCCCGGCGCAGGCGCAGGCCGAACAGGTGCAGCAGGCCGGCCAACAGGCCGCCATAGACCACGGTCCCGGCGAGGCCCAGGACCGCCAGGACGGCGATCTCGCGCCCGTGCGGCAGGGTCGGCACCAGAGCCTCCGCGAGCCCCTGGCCGTAGACCGCCACGCCCGCCAGCGCGAGGCAGGCGAGGCCGACGCCCAGGACCGTGAGGCCCAAGGTGCGGCCCGGTGCCGTCCAGCCGCGGCGCTTGGCCAGGACGACGAGGATCAGCAGGTTCACCCACTGGCTGACCGCCGTCGCCAGCGCCAGGCCGGTGACGCCGTAGGGCCCGGTGAGCCAGAGCTTCAGGACTACGTTGACGAGGATCGCCGTCAGCGAGGCCCAGAGCGGTGTCTTGGTGTCCTGGCGGGCGTAGAAGCTGGCGACGGCGCTGCGCACCAGCACCACGGCCGGCAGGGCGAGCCCGTAGGCGGCGAGCACCGAGGCCGCCCGGGACGCGTCCTCGGCGCTGAAGGCGCCGCGCTGGAACAGCGCCGCCATGATCAGGCCCGGGATGGTCAGGAACGCCACCGTGAACGGCGCCGACAGGGCCAGCGAGAACCCCGCCGCCCGGTTCTGCGCCGCATGCGCACCGGCGACGTCGCCGGAGGCGAGCCGCCGGCTCATCTCCGGCAGGAGCACGGTGCCGGCCGCGATGGCGATCACCCCGAACGGCAGCTGGTAGAGCCGGTCGGCATAATACAGGGCCGAGACCGCGCCGGTCGGCAGCCAGCTGGCGATGATCGTGTCGGCGAAGGCCGCGATCTGGAACCCGGCCGACCCGATCACCGCGGGGCCGAGCACCACGAAGAACCGCTTCAGCGCCGGGTCGGAGCGCGGCACGGCGAGATCCGGCATCACCCGGGCCCGACGGCAGCCCCACCACAGCAGGCCGAATTGCAGCACGCCGGAGACCGCGACGCCCCAGGCGGCCGCGTAGGCGGCGTTGGGGAACAGGAAGCTCAGCGACAGGGCCGCCAGCATGGCGAGGTTGAGCAGCACCGGGGCGCCTGCCGCCACGGCGAAGTGCCGGTGGGCGTTGAGGATGCCCGACAGCAGCGTCACCAGGGTCATGAACAGCAGGTACGGGAAGGTGATCCGGGTGAGCGCAACCGCCAGCTGGAAGCGCTCGCCATCCTCGGCGAAGCCGGGCGCCAAAGCGTGGACCACCCAGGGCATCGCCGGCAGGGCGAGGTTCAGCAGCACGAGCTGCACGATCAGCATCAGGGTGAAGACGCGGTCTGCGAAGTGATGCGCCTCGCCGGAGGTGCCCGCCTCGGCGAGCCCGGCATAGGCCGGCACGAAGGCGGTGTTGAACGCGCCCTCGCCGAAGATCGCGCGGAAATGGTTCGGCAGCCGGAACGCGACCACGAAGGCGTCGGCCATGGGCCCCGCGCCCATCACGGCGGCCATCACCACGTCCCGGGCGAAGCCGGTGACGCGCGAGACGAGGGTCCAGCCACCCACCGAGAGGATGGAGCGGATCATGGATCCGCCCGCTGCGGGATCACGGGGTCGGGAAACGAGGAAAGAATGGCGGCCTGCCCTGCTGAGCCCGGGGGCCGCATCAAGAGCCGCTTTTGGCCGGCATCTCAAGGGCGCCGCGGACACGATCGGCCCGCGGCGCCCCTTATGGCCGGATCAGGCGGTCGCTTCGCCGTGCAGCTTCTCGACATACTCCCAGTTCACCAGGTTCTCGATGAACGCCTTGAGGTAGTCGGGGCGGCGGTTGCGGTAATCGATGTAGTAGGAGTGCTCCCACACGTCGACGCCCAGGATCGGCTTGGCGCCGTGGACCAGCGGGTTCTCGCCGTTGGGGGTCTTCAGGATCGCGAGCTTGCCGTCCTTGACGGCGAGCCAAGCCCAGCCCGAGCCGAACTGGCTGACGCCCGCCTGGATGAAGTCCGCCTTGAACTTCTCGGCCCCGCCCAGATCCTCGTCGATCTTCTTGGCGATGGCGCCGGGAATCGCGCCGCCGCCGTTCGGCTTCATCCAGTTCCAGAAATGGAGATGGTTGAAGTGCTGGCCGGCATTGTTGAACAGCGGCTGATTCGTGTTGTAGGCCGCCTTGACGATCTCCTCGACGCTCTTGCCCTGGAGATCCGTGCCCTCGAGCAGCTTGTTGCCGGTATCGACATAGGCCTTGTGGTGCTTGTCGTGGTGAAACTCGAGGGTTTCCTTCGACATGTACGGCCCGAGCGCGTCGTAGGCGTAGGGCAGTTCCGGCAGGGTGAAGGTCATGGGCTCTGTCTCCGCTTAGAGCACGATGCGGACAAGCCGGATCCGGCTGTCCGAAATCATCGCACGGTAACAAGAGGCTAGGGCCCGCTGTGTTTCACGGGAAACAGCAGCCGGCGCCAGCCATGGGCGGCCTCGTCCCCGGCGGGGGCATCCGGGTCACGATCCGCTAGGTAAGTCGGCGTCCGCACGACGGCAACGCCGTTCCGGCCAGGCTTGATGCAAACTTTCCCAAGTGGCGCCCGGGTGGCACCCGGCCGCCCGGCGGCGGCGCGGAGAGCCGGCCCGACGATCCACGAGAACCGGTATCCCGGACAATCTCGCCGTCGGATTTTGCAATATGCCCGCAAGGCCTTACTGTGCGACACGCCTTAAGCGCCGGCCGTTAGCCGGCCCGTGTCAGAGAGTAACATGATCGCTGCGCTGTTCGCGCTCGCTGCCGCCATGGTCATCGGGGGCTGCGCCGCCGTGATCCAGGGCTTCCCCTATGTGCGTCTGGAGAGCGGCCTCGCGATGGTGATCGCGGGTTCGGTCGCGGCCTCGTCGGGCGCGATTCTGGCCGGGATCGGCGTGCTCGGCCTGGTGTTCCGGCGGCTGGAGCGGGCGATCGGGCAGCGCCCGGTGCTGGCGTCATCCGAGAGCGCAGCCGCCGAGAGCACGCCGCGGCTGCCGCCGGTGCTGCCGGCTGCCCCGGCCTTCATCGTGCCATCGATCGTCGAGCCGCCCTTCGATCCCGAGCGGCCACGGATCGAGCCCGACCTGCGCCTCCTCGAGGACGTCCCGCCCGCACCGGCCGAGGCTTCGAAGGTCATCGAGCCGCACAGGCCCCCGGCGATCGAAGCGGATTTCCCGCTCCGGTCCGTTCCTTCCGCCGTTCCCCCCGCCCCGCCCGCGGAGCCGCTCCACCGGCCTGAGCCAGCGCCGGAGCCCGTCAGCGAGCGCAGCGCGGAGGACGACCTGTTCGCCGCGCCCGAGGCGTCCGCGAAGCTGGAGGCGGCCTCGGAGCCCCCTGCCCTGCGCCCGAGCCTCGACGCGGCGCCGGAACCCGAGCCCGAGCCCGAGCCCGAGACGAAGCCGGAAACCCGCACCGTGGTCGGGCGCTACGCCTCCGGCGGCAACACCTACGTGATGTACGAGGACGGCTCGATCGAGGCGGAGACGCCGCAGGGCCGCTTCACCTTCGCGTCCCTGGACGAGCTGAAAGCCTTCGTGGATGGCGGCGGCGAATCCGGGGCCCGGGGCGCGGCCTGACGGCGGAACGAGTCGTCTCGCGCCGCGTCCTTATTCGATAGCCGGCAACCATCGTCCGGGAAGATGTCCTAGACCAGGGGGTTGAGGCTGTCGTTGCGCGGCGGGATCGGCGCCCGCATGGTCAGCGCAAACCCCTCGGGATCGTAGTCGGTCTCGACCTCGGCCTGGACCTGGGTGATCAGAACCCGCTGCAGCAGGCGCGAGCCGAAGCCCTGGCGGCTCGGCGGCTGGACCGGCGGCCCCCCCGATTCGCGCCAGTGGAAGCGCAGGATCCCGGCCGCCCCCCCGGGCTCCAGGGACCATGTCACCGCGACCCGTCCGGTGCGGTTGGAGAGCGCCCCGTACTTGGCCGCATTGGTGGTGAGCTCGTGGATCGCCATGCCGATCGGCACCGCGATCTCGGAGGGCAGGTCGATCGCCGGACCGTCGAGGCTGATCCGCCCCTCGGCCTCGCCATCGGCCGTGACCTCCGCGTAGGGCTTCAGCTCGCTCAGCAGCAGGTTCGCGAGCGAGGCGGTCTGCCAGGTATCCTCGGTGAGCACGGCGTGGGTGTGGGCGAGCGATTTGATCCGCCCCACGAACGCCTCGTAGAAATCCTCGATGCTGGAGGCGGTCCGGGCCGTGGAGCCCACGATCGCCTGCACGGTGGCCAGCGTGTTCTTCACCCGGTGGTGCAGCTCCCGGATCAACAGGCTCTGCCGCTCCTCGGCGATCCGCCGGTCGGTCACATCGGCCACCACACCGATCAGGCGCCGCGGCAGGCGGCTCGGCGCGTCCCGCTCGAACCGGCCGGCCATGTCGATGGTGCGCCACGCCCCGTCGGATTTCCGCCGGATCCGGCCGCCGATCTGCAGGATCCCGTCCTCGCGCAGCGCCTTCGAGATCGCGTGCCGGACCGCGGCGCGATCGTCCGGGTGGAGGATGTCGCTCAGGAACTCGTTCTTGCCGATGGTGCCGTCCTCGGGGGCATGCCCGAAGATCTCGTACATGTGCTCGTTTTCCCAGATCGCCTGGTCCTCGAGCATGTGCCACTCGAAGATGCCGAGCTTGGCGATCGTGGTCGCGACCCGCAGGCGCTGATCCCGCGACAGGATCTCGTCCCGGGCCTCGACCCGGGTGGTGATGTCCTGGACGACGCCGACCATGCCGACGGGCTCGCCATCGCGACCCGGCACGGATTGCCCCCGCACGCGCAGGATCACGGTGCGCCCGGCCGCGGTGACGGGGGTGTCGAAATGATAGGATTGGCCGGACCGGCACGCCTCCGACACAGTCGCGCTCAAGCGCGCCAATTCCGGAGCGGACAGGCCGGACTTGAGCTCGTCCCACGGCACGGACCGCCCGGGCTGTCGTCCCAGGATCCGGGCCGCCCGACGCGACAGGGTCAGGAGGCCGGTCGCCCGGTCCCAGCGCCACTCACCGAGACCGGCGGTCTCCAGCGCCTCGCGGTTCGCCTCGGAATGCGCGGCCGCATCGGCATCCACGGCCTCGACCACCAGGGTCCGGCCGGAGCGCCGCACCCGCACGTCGATCACGGCCCCGTCCGCCCGGCGCCAGGCCTGGATGCCGTCACCGAGGCCGTCGCGTTCAGTCTCCGCGAGAAGATCCGCCGCGGCGCGACCGACCAGCATGCCCGGCGACCAGCCGAGCAGATCGTGCAGGACCCGGTTGGCGGCGACGATCACCGTTCCGTTCGCCGACAGCACGACGAGGCCGATCGCGGCATCGTCGAAGCCCGCGCGATACGGGTCGTCCGTCGCCGGGTCTGGACCCACGCTCTCGTCCACTCGGATACATCCTTGAGCACGCCGTGACGCGCTCCCGCACGAGATACCCCCCTGCCGCGGCCCGGACCGCGAAGGCAACTCAGGATGGCGCCCGAGCGTGACCGTTGCAAGGCGTCCCGTACGCACTGCACCGACAGGGATGCCGGTTCGGCGAGGCCGCGTGCGTCCAGGCGCTCAGCGCGGGCGGCGCACGAACTCCAGATAGGTCGGATGCCGGCCCGCCGCCAGCGCCTTCGCCTCGTAGCGGGTTCCGGGCCAGCCCGGAAAGGGCTCGGTCCAGTCGCGGGCCTGCCGCGCCGTCCAGGTCAGGACCGGGCAGCGGGCGGCCCGGACCAGGGTCCAGCCGGCGTAATCGTCGATGTCGCTGGCGAAGCGGAACAGGCCGCCATCCTTCAGGACCCGGCCGATCTCGGCGAGCGAGGCGTCCGAGACGAAGCGGCGCTTGCGCTGGCGGCGCTTCGGCCAGGGATCCGGATAGAGCAGGTAGACCCGGTCCAGGCAGGCATCCGGCAGGCGTGAAAGCAGGGCGGTCACGTCCTCGTCGCGGATGCGGACGTTGCGTAAGGACCGCGCCTCGATCGCGGCGAGCAGCTTGACCACGCCGTTGACGAAGGGCTCGGCCCCGATGATGCCGATGCGGGGATGACCGTCGGCCTGGG
>Ga0182232_1000250_pt1 | contig 14773 bp, 11 predicted proteins | sample G6R1MG_30_FD_155484 | JGI IMG/M metagenome (GOLD analysis project Ga0182232, IMG submission 155484) | Phyllosphere microbial comminities from miscanthus, Michigan, USA - G6R3_NF_07NOV2016_LD2 MG | ecosystem: Host-associated > Plants > Phyllosphere > Phylloplane/Leaf | place: USA: Michigan... | reverse complement strand
TACGCGCAGGACATCGTGCGGGCCTGCTACGCGGGCGGCATCCGCGTGTTTGAGTTTACCAACCGCGGGGCCAATGCCTTCGAGGTATTCCAGGAGCTGGCCAAGCTAACCGCGGGCGACTGCCCCGACCTCGTGCTGGGCATCGGCACCATCTACCACGCGGCCGATGCCGAGCGCTTCATCGCGGCTGGCGCGGCCTTCGTGGTGCAGCCCGTGACCACCGCCGACGTGGCCGAAGCCTGCCAGCGCCACGACGTGGCCTGGGTGCCCGGCGCCATGACTCTCAATGAGATATATAACGCTACGCAGCTCGGCGCGCAATTGGTAAAAGTGTTCCCCGGCAACGCCGTGGGCCCCGATTACGTCAAGGCTCTGCGCGGCCCCATGCCCAGCGTGAAGCTGATGGTGACGGGCGGCGTCGAAGCCACTACCGAAAGCCTCGGCGAGTGGTTTGGCGCGGGCATCAATGCGGTAGGCATCGGCTCGCAGCTCTTCAAAGGGGCCAGCGACCCGGCCGCCATCACGGCCCGCGTGGTGCCGCTGATGCAGTTTATTTCTTCACTTAAAGGCTAAGAAAATTCCGTCATGCTGAGCGCAGCGAAGCATCTCGCTCGCATCATTGCAACCGCATGGGTTTACTGCACCACGCGAGATGCTTCGCTGCGCTCAGCATGACAGTATTAGAATTAGCCTCCCTCCTATGAATCCCACCCTCCGCCCGCCTACCGCTTCGCCGCCTGTTTCCGAAGTAGTCGGCAAGTACCGCTGGACCATCTGCTCGCTGGTATTCTTTGCCACCACCATCAACTACCTCGACCGGGCGGTTATCTCACTGCTGAAGCCGTACCTGGAAACCGCCTTCAACTGGAACTCGGGCGACTACGCCAACATCGAAATCGCCTTCAAGCTGGCCTATTCGATAGGCATGGTGGGCGTGGGGCGCATCATCGATAAGCTGGGCACTAAGATTGGCTACGCGCTTTCGACCACGCTGTGGAGCATCGCGGCGATGGGCCACGCCATTGTGAGCAGCACGCTGGGCTTCGGCATTGCGCGGGGCTTTCTGGGCGTTACGGAGGCCGGCAATTTCCCGGCTGCTATTAAGACGGTGGCCGAGTGGTTTCCGCAACGCGAGCGGGCGCTGGCTACCGGCATTTTCAACTCGGGGGCCAATGTAGGGGCCATTATTGCCCCGCTGTCGGTACCATTCATCGCCGAGCAGTACGGCTGGCAGTGGGCGTTTATCATCACCGGGGCGCTGGGCTTTGTGTGGCTGGTGCTGTGGATGCTCGTGTACGATACCCCGGCCAACAGCAAGCGGCTGAGCAAGGCGGAGTTTGACTACATCAACGCTGATATTCCAGCAGGCCTGCCGGCCGAAAGTGTAGTGGTGGAGGAAAAGCCCAAGACTTCGTGGGGCACGCTGTTGGGTTTCCGCCAAACCTGGGCCTTCGCGCTGGGCAAGTTCCTAACCGACCCCATTTGGTGGTTTTACCTGTTCTGGCTGCCCGACTTTTTGGGCAAGCAGTACCACCTCAAGGGCACGGCCATCGCGCTGCCGGTAGCGGCGGTGTACGTGCTGTCGAGCATCGGCAGCATCGGCGGCGGCTACCTGCCCATGAGCTTCATCAAGCGCGGGATGCCCGCCTTCCAGGCCCGCAAAACGGCCATGCTGCTCATCGCCTTTTGCGTATTTCCGATTGTGTTCGCGCAGTATCTGGGCCAGATGAACATGTGGCTGGCGGTGCTGGTAATCGGTATTGCGGCGGCGGCGCACCAGGCCTGGAGCGCCAATATCTTCACCACCGTGTCGGATATGTTTCCGAAGCGGGCCGTGGGCTCGGTCACGGGCATCGGCGGCTTTGCGGGTGGCATGGGCGGCATCGCGCTGTCGGCCCTGGTGCAGAAGCGCATGTTCGTGTACTACGAACAATTGGGCCAGATTAATAAGGCCTACTACATCATGTTCTTCATCTGCGGGGCTATCTATTTGCTGGCCTGGGTTATCATGTTTACGCTGGTGCCGCGCATGGAGCCCATCAAGCTCGATGACGACGACACGCTTCCCACCGCTGCCTAAGCCGCTTTTTGCTTCTCCTATGAACCGTTCCTTCGCGCTACTCGCCCTGCTGGGGCTGCCCGCACTGGCTTCCGCCCAAGCTCCCGCTAAACCCCTGCCGCAGCCGATGAGCAGCAAGGCGCTCATTACTACCGCGCCCGCCCCCACCGGCGGCCCGATGAGCAAGAAAAACGCCGCCGCCGTGCGGGAAGTTGAGAAGCTGGAGCGCCAGCGCTTCGAGGCGCAGGTGAGCAAAGACTACGCTTTTCTAGAAAAAGCATTCGCCGACGACCTCATCTACACCCACGCCAACGGCAAGCAGAACGGCAAAACCGACTACCTGCAAAGCATCCGCGACGGCAAGAGCGTGTACGACAAGATTGAGGTCGAAAACCTGAATGTGCGCGCCTACAACGATGGCACGGTGGCCGTAGTGAATGGCCAAATCGTCATCTACCAGCCCAACAAGCCCGACGGCACGCCCAACGTGGCCCACATCAAGTACGTGACCACCCAGATTAAGGACCCCAAAAAGGGCTGGCAAGTGGTGCTGTGGCAGTCGCAGAAACAACCGGAAGCGAAGTAGAAACTGCCGCCTGTCATTGCGAGCGCAGCGAAGCAATCGCATCAGGACAAGCACCCGAACGGCGCGATTCAACAGGTGCGATTGCTTCGCTGCGCTCGCAATGACAGGCGTTTTTTGCTATCATAATTACCTATGTCCCCCACCCCTACCCACGACGAACTAGCCACCCCCGTCGGCACCACGCTCGAGCGCTACATCATGCGCAAGCAGGCCGAATTTCCTTTTGCTACCGGCGAGCTTTCGCAGCTGCTGCGCGACATCGCGCTGGCCAGCAAGATTATGGTGCGCGAGGTGAGCCGCACCGGCCTCAGCACCATTGCCGAGGCCACCGGCCCCGAGGGCGAGCAAACGGCCCCGCGCCACCGCCTGGGCGAGGAGGCGCACATCCGCTTCGTGCGGGCGCTCACCAACGGGCGCGAGTGCTGCGCGGTACTCAGCGAGGCGCGGCCCGACATCATCGACACCGGCAACCCCGACGGCAAGTACGTGGTGGCCCTAAACCCGCTCAACGGCTCGGTGAGCCTGGACTTCAACGTGAGCACGGGCACCATTTTCAGCATCTACCGGCGCGTGAGCCGCTACGGCGGGCCGGCGCGGGCCGAAGACTTTATGCAGGGCGGCCGGGCGCAGGTGGCGGCGGGCTACATCCTCTACGGCTCCAGCGTGATGCTGGTGTATACTACCGGCCACGGCGTGGCGGGCTTCACTTACGAGCCGAGTTTGGGCGAGTTTTTCCTCTCGCACCCTAAGCTGACCATCCCGGCCAGCGGCAAAGTATTCTCGTGCAACGAGGGCAACTGGTTTGACTTTCCCGAGTTTGCCCGCACCTTTCTCACCAGCTGTAAGGAGCGCCGCTACACGGCCCGCTACGTGGGCTCATTGGCGGCCGACTACCACCGCAACCTCTTCACGGGCGGCATCTACCTCTACCCGCCCACCGGCGAGTGGCCCAGCGGCAAGCTGCGCCTGCTCTACGAGTGCTACCCCATCGCCTTCGTGACCGAGCAGGCCGGCGGCGTGGCCACCACCGGGGCCGACGACGTGCTCGATGTGCCGCCCACCCAGGACCTGCACCAGCGGATGCCGCTATTCGTGGGCTCGGCCGAGCTCGTGCGCGAGCTGCAAGCCGTGGCGGCCGAATAAGTAGCTTGGACTTTGTAGTCCGAGCGCGAGCGCAGCTCGCATCCACGTTTGTTTGCGTAGGCCGGGGCATTCATGCAAGCGTAGATGCGAGCTGCGCTCGCGCTCGGACTACAAAGTCCAAGCTACAAACCCCTGGCCGCTTAATTCGTTTTACCGGCGATTCTTTCACCAACCGCGCGCCGCCCAGGCACCGCGCCACTTCCTCATGCCCAAAATCATCGCGCCCGAAGTCGAATTCAGCCAGCTGCTGAACGACGTGAAGCAGGCCACGCCCGAAATCTTCGCCCCCAACGGCGGCTACCTCAACCTGCTCGAAGGCCGCTGGCAGGAGCCCGGCACGCCCAAGCCGTTCGTCTCGCCCATCGACGGGTCGGAAATCGGCGCGCTACCCATGCTCAAGCACGACGAGGCGCTGCGCGCCGTGCATTTCGCCAAAGGCGAAAGCACCGCCTGGGCCGCCACCGACTTGCAGGAGCGCCGCCGCCGCGTGCAGGACTGCCTCGCCCAGCTGCGCCCGCACATCGACCTCATCAGCAAGCTACTAATGTGGGAAATCGGCAAAACCTACAAGCTGGGCTTCAACGACATCGACCGCTGCATCGAGGGCGTGCAGTGGTACGTGGACAACATCGAGAGCCTGCTCGGCGACCGCCGCCCGCTGGGCCTGGTGAGCAACATCGCTAGCTGGAACTACCCCATGTCGGTGCTCATGCACGCCGTGCTGGTGCAGGCGCTGGCCGGCAACGCCGTGATTGCCAAGACGCCCACCGACGGCGGCTTTATCTCGCTCAGCGTCACATTCGCCATTGCCCGCCGCTGCGGCCTGCCCGTGACCTTGGTGAGCGGCCCCGGCGGCGAGCTCAGCGACGTACTCGTGAAGGATGCGGCCGTGGACTGCCTCAGCTTCGTGGGCGGGCGCTACAACGGGCGCAACATCGCCGACGCGCTAAGCCAGGAGCACAAACGCTACATGCTGGAGATGGAAGGCGTGAACACCTACGGCATCTGGGACTACTCGCAGTGGGACAGCCTGGCCGACCAGCTCAAGAAAGGCTACGACTACGGCAAGCAGCGCTGCACGGCCTACGTGCGCTGGGTGGTGCAGCGCGATTTGTTTCCGCAGTTTCTCGAAACCTACACCCAGGCCATTGGCAGCCTGAAAGTGGGCAACCCCACGCTGGTCGATAACCCCGGCGACAAGCTGCCCGACCTGGCTTTTGGGCCCGTCATCAACGCCCGCCAGGCCGGCGAGCTTGACCAGCTGTTCAGCAACGCCACCAAAACCGGGGCCATCCCCTTCTATCAGGGCAAGCTCGATGACAACCTCTTCCTGCCCGGACAGGACCGCTCGGCCTACCGCGCCCCGCGCGCGCTGGTGGGCCTACCCCGCCAGGCCGAGCTGTACTTCAAAGAGCCCTTTGGGCCCATCGACTCGGTGGTGCTGGTAGACCGCGTGGAGGAGCTGGTGGGCGAGATGAACATCTCGAACGGCGCGCTCGTGAGCGCCCTCGGCTCGGACGACGAGAAGTGGGCCACCCGCACCGGCAAGGAATTGCGGGCCTTTAAAGTAGGCATCAACAAGCTGCGCAGCCGCGGCGACCGCGACGAGGTATTCGGCGGCCTGGGCGAAAGCTGGAAAGGTGCCTTTGTGGGTGGCAAGCTGCTGGTAGAAGCCGTGACGCAGGGACCGCCCTCGCAGCCGGTTTTGGGCAACTATCCCGACGCGGTGCTGCTACCCGAAAAAATGTAAGCTCGCCACCTAAACCGTTAGGTGAAAGGCAAAAAGGCCGCTTTCCGCAGGGAAAGCGGCCTTTTTGCCGACTGCCCGGCTTGTGCAGCGCGGCTGCTTCCGAAATCGCGGGCTTCGCACAGGAAAATGCTACACTGGAAGCGCCTGAGGCTATGCTAAGCGAGTAGTTCCTTCGGGTACCTCGGTTAGGAGGCAACTTTACGACAGTTAGCGCTAGTACCAACGCGAACGCTAGCGCTTTCTTACCTTATTATCTTCTCCTTTATGAAAGCCCTATCTATTACAATTATGCTATTAGTTGGCTTGGCGGCCGCTAGCCCGGCCGAGGCGCATTCGCGCAGCCGGCAGCAGTTTCCGCTGTTGCCAACCCGCTCGGGCGCGCGCCCGCTCACGCGCTATCTGGCTGCCGTGCTGCACCTCACGCGCCGGCAGGCCACGGCCGTGCAGCAGGCGCTACGCACCTGCCCGGCCCGCCCGCTAGCCCCCGAAGACCTGACCCTGAGCCTAAGCCCTGTACTTACTCCCGAGGCGCAGGAGCGCTTGCAAGCTTTGCAAAACAACGCCACTACCTATCGTGCGCTGTGCTACCTCACGGCCCGGCACTAGTAGGTAGCGCGCTCGCACTGCGTGTAGTAAGTGGAGGCCTGCTCGTGGCCTGAAAGGCCGCGCTACTCCGGCACTTCCGCACTGTCTCGGCCCTCGGGGGCCGGGAAGCGGCTAGCCACTTTGCCGGCCTCCGGGGCTACGGTGGAGAGCTTGGTTTCCTCGGGCTGCCGCACGGTGGCGAGCTGGGTGTCGAGGGCAATTTCAAACCTATCAAGCTCTAGCTCAACCTGGCGAATAGCGTCTTCGCTGAACTTGGCGCGGCGGTGCAGCTCCACGAGTTGGCGGCGCTGGTGCTCGGTTACGTCGAGGCGGGTGCGCAGCAGGTTTTCGAAGGAAATAGCGGCCTCCGTTTCGGCTTCGGGTGGGACTTGCAGGGCGGTGGCTTCGTTGGCGGCGTAGGCGCCGTGCAGGCGGTGGGCCTGGCGGCGCATTACCTCGCGCAGCGTGTGGAGGCTGGGATTGGGCGGCGCGCCCTCGCTTTCGATGCGCTGGTCGAGGTAGTGCAGCGAGCCTTTGGTGAGGGCCAGGCGCAGTTGCTGCTCTTCGGCGGCGCGCTGGGCCGGCGACTCCTGCACGCCCAACCGGCGCACCAGCCAGGGCAAGCTCAGGCCCTGCACTACCAGCGTTATCAGGATGACGGTGAAGGTGATAAACAGAATCACATCGCGCTGCGGAAAAGGCTGGCCGTTGCGCAGCGTGAGCGGCAGGGCCAGCGCCGTGGCCAGCGACACCACGCCCCGCATGCCGGCCCACGACGTGATAAAGAGGTTGCGGCGCGGGGTGTGCACTTCGTCGCGCCCCAGCCAGCGCCCCAGCAGTTCGCCCAAGTACGACACCGGAAACACCCAGCCCATGCGAATGGCGATGGCCACGGCACTCACCAGCAGCCCGTAGCCGAGCGTGGCCCAAAAGCGCCCCGCGCCCAGCCCTGCGAGCACCCCGCGCAGCTGCAAGCCTATCAGAATAAATACCAGACCGTTAAGTAAAAAACCTATCACGTTCCAGACGCTGTGCTTGAGCAGGCGCGTCTGGTTGTCGTAGATGTCGTGCGAGCGGCGGCTCATCATCAGGCCCATAAACACCACGGCCAGCACGCCCGATACTTCGAGGTGCTCGGCCGCCAGGTACACCCCAAAGGGCAGCAGCACCGTGAGGGCGGTGATAAGCGTGGCATCGGTGAGAAAATTTTGGATGCGCACCATGGCCCAGCCCACGGCCAGCCCAATGGCCGCGCCGCCCAGTGCCACCAGCAAAAAATGCCAGCTGGCATCCCAGAGGCCAAAAACCCCGCTCACCACCGCCGCCACGGCGTAGCGGTAGGCAATGAGCGCCGAGGCGTCGTTGATGAGGCTTTCGCCCTCCAGAATGCTCGTGATGCGGCGCGGCAGCCCCAGCCCTTTGGTAATGCTGGTGGCGGCCACGGCATCGGGCGGGCTGATAATGGCCCCCAGCACAAACCCCAGCGCCCAGCTAAAGCCGGGGATAAAAAAGTGCGCCAGCGCCGCCACTACCGTGGTCGTCATAAACACCAACCCAATGGCCAGCAGCGAAATAGGCCGCCGATTGGCCACAAACTCGTGCCACGAGGTATTGTAGCTGGCCTCGTAGAGCAGCGGCGGCAGAAAAATAAAGAAGATGAGGTCGGAATCGACCGCCACGGCGGGCAGGCCCGGAATGAGGGCCAGCCCGCCACCTACCAGCACCAGCAGCACTGGGTAGGGCAGCTTGAGCCGGGGGGCGATGGCCGAGAGCCCCACCAGCAGGGCCATCAGGAAAATTACAACGGATAAGTGCTCCATAAATAAGCGAACAACAGCCCAGGCGGGCCGGCGCGATAGCACCGGCCCGCTCCGCACAAAAGGGCCGTATACGTCTTACCGCGCCCAACCGCTCGCTCGCGGGCCAAACGCACCGGCCCGCCGCTCCCCCATTTCCGGCCCACGCTTCAGCTAAGAATCTCTAGCTGCCACGCCAATTGCTCGGGCGTTATGGGGTAGGGCTGGCCGTGCCGGATGGCTTGGTACACGGCCTCGAACAACCCCGCGTAGCTGCCCGGCGCGGCCGGCACCGCCTTGGCAGTGAGCGCGCCTTCGGGCGCGGCCAGGGTCAGGCGGCCTTCCTGGCCCGGCTGCTCGTGGCCGTAGGCCGGGTTTTCGGGCCTCATGCCCGCTACCAGCTGGGCTTCCTGGGGGTCAGTGCGGTCTTTGCGAAAGCTGCCCTGGGTGCCGTGCAGCACGAAGGCCGGGCCGGGGTCGGCCACCAGCAGGCTGCTGCTGAGGTACACGTGCAGGCCTGCGGGGTAGTGCAGGTGCAGATGGAAATAATCGGCTACCTGCGAGTTTTCGCGGTAGCTGCCGTGGGCCTTTTCCACCTGCACAGGCTGCCCAAACAGGCTGATGACTTGGTCCACCAAGTGCGGCCCGAGGTCGAACAACAGCCCCGAGCCGGGCGAGGTGGCGTCTTCCTTGAACTTCTTGGGGTTGAGCTGCGGTTTGAAGCGGTCGAAGCGAAAATGCACCTCGATGAGGCGGCCCAGCTGCCCGCTTTCCACTACCTCGCGCACGCTGCCGAAGTCGGTATCCCAGCGGCGATTCTGGTAGGCAAATAGCTGGCGGCCCTGCTGCCGGGCCAGGTCAAATAAGTCGCGCACCTCGGCGGCGGTGGTGGCTACTGGCTTTTCGAGCAGCACGTGCTTGCCGGCCAGTAGCGCTTGGCGCGCCAGCTCCACGTGCGTGGCGCTGGGCGTGTTCACTACTACCAGTTCCAGCTCGGGGTCGACGAGCAATTCGGCCACGCTGCCATAGCTCGTTATGTGCGGGTAGTCGGCCTGCATGCGCTGCTCGTGGCGCTGCACCACGGCTTGCAAGTCGAAGCCGGGGTGCTGGGTCAGAAACGGCGCGTGGAAAATTTTGCCCGACATGCCGTAAGCCAGCAGGCCGGTTTTGATAGGAGTAGAATCAGCAGAAAGCGTCATGGCGCAAGGTTTCGCGAAGTAAAAAGAGGTTTCGCAAGGTAGAAACCGCTACCCGGCGAAACCTCTTTTTGACCTAATGCTATGTAGTAGAATAATGCCCGTCATGCTGCGCTCCGCTCAGCATGACGGCCTAAAAACTACTTGGCGAACCCTGTTTTTACTTCGCGCACTCTGGCGCTCAAGCTACGGCTTCGGCCAGCTCGGGCACGGCCACGGCCGCCCGTAGCGGCGCGGGCAGGCGTACCACGCACACGCCCGGCGCCCGCAGCCAACCGGCTTGTGCCAGCTGCCCCAGCCCGATGGTGCCGGTGAGGTAGCTGCCGCGCTGCGCCGACCGAAACTGCTCGTGCACCGCCGTGAAATCGGCCAGGTCGGGCGCGCTGGCTTCGTCATCAAACGTCACGAGCACATCGACTTCGGCCGCCTCAGGCACCAAGACCAAATGGCTGTTTTGCTGAATTTTCTTGTATTCGTAGCGGTAGCCGTAGGTGAGGGCCGACAAGTCGGAGAGCACCGCCGAGGCCGTGGGGAAGGCTCCCGCCCCGCGCCCCAGGAAAAACTGCCGGTCGGCAAAACCGCTCTGCGTCACCAGCCCGTTGAACTCGTCGTGCACGTTGCTCAGCTCGTGGCCGGGCGCCACCAGCGTCGGCAGCACCGCCGCCGCGATGCCGCCGTCGGGCAGGCGCCGCGCCTCCGCTACCAGCTTGATAGCCAGGCCCTGCTCGCGGGCATACGCCGCCGCCAGCGGGCTGATATTCGTAATACCTACCGCCAGCAATTCTTCGGGCCCGGTCACCAGCCCAAAGGCGTGGGCCAGCAGCAGCACCAGCTTGTTGCGGGCATCGAGGCCCTCCACGTCGAGCGCGGGGTTGCTTTCGGCGAAGCCCAGCTGCTGCGCCCTGGCCAGCGCCTCGGCGTAGGGCTGCCCGTCGCGGTTCATGGCCGTGAGGATGTAGTTGGTCGAGCCGTTAATAATACCCTCTACCGAGGCCAGCAGGTCGGTATCGTAGTACTCTTCCAGGTTGCGAATGACGGGCAGGCTGGCGCAGGCGGCGGCTTCGTAGAGTAGCGGCACGCCCGTGGCCCGTTGCAGCTCAATGAGCTCGGGCAGGTGCTCGGCCAGCATTTTCTTGTTGGCCGTCACTACTGCCTTGCCTTTTTGCAACGCTTCTTTGACGATGAGGTACGCCTCGTCGGCGTCGTCAATCAACTCCACGATTACGTCGAGGCCGGGGCCGTCGAGCAAATCCTGCTTGTCGAAGGTGAACAGCTCGGCGGGCAGCGGGCGTGCTTTGTGGCGGTCTTTCACCGCAATGCGGCCTATGCGGGCATTCAGGCCGGGCGTGCGCTCCAGTACGGCGTGCAGGCCCTGGCCCACTACGCCGAAGCCGAAGAGGCCGATAGTGATGTTAGTACGGGTCATAAAGTTGATGTTGCGCGGACTTTGTAGTCCGCGAGCGAGCGTAGCGAGCATTCAGACACCCAGGCGTAACCTGTTCGCTGCGCTCACTCGCGGACTACAAAGCCCGCACAACTTTTAAGCTACTACCAGTTCCCCTTCCGTCGTTACCACGTGCGCTTCCTTGAGCGCGGCCAGCGCATCCAGCGCCTGCGCCAGGTCGGCAATCAAATCTTCGGCATCTTCGAGGCCCACGCTCAGGCGCACCAGCCCGTCGGCCACGCCGCTGGCTTGGCGGATAGCGGCCGGAATTGACTTATGCGTCATGGTAGCCGGGTGGCAGAGCAGGCTCTTGGCCCCGCCCAGGCTTTCAGCCAGCTTGAAATATTTGGTCGAAGTCACCAGCTTGGTAGCGGCTTCAATGGTGTCTTCAGTGAGGGCCAGAGCAATGATGCCGCCAAAGCCACCCGATTGCTGCCTTTTGGCTACCTCGTGGTTGGGGTGGCTTTCGAGGCCGGGGTAGTACACGCGGGCCACTTCGGGGCGCGTTTCCAGAAACTTAGCCACCGCCAGGGCCGACGTGCTGGTGCGCTCGATGCGCAGCGGCAGCGTCTCGATGCCGCGGATGGTGAGGAAGCAGTCGAACGGCCCCAAGATGCCGCCCGAAGCGTTCTGAATGAATTTCAGCTCTTTTGCCAGCTCCTCCGTCTTGGCCACGGCGATGCCAGCAATGAGGTCGGAGTGGCCACCCAGGTACTTGGTGCCGCTGTGCACCACTAGGTCGGCACCCAGCTCGATGGGGCGCTGCAAGATGGGCGAGGCAAACGTATTATCGACGCAAAGTAAACAGTTGTGCGCCTTGGCGATAGCCGAAATAGCGGCAATATCCGACACCTTTAGCGTGGGGTTGGAAGGCGATTCCAGCCAAATAAGCTTGGTTTTGTCGGTGATGGTGCGGGCGACGTTCTCGGCGTTGGTCGTGTCGCAGTACACGATGTCGATGCCCAGGCGGCGGTACACGTGCTCGAACAGGCGGAAGGCGCCACCGTAGATGTCGTCAATGGCAACTATCTGGTCGCCAGCCGATAGCAGTTTCACTACCGCATCAATGGCGGCCAGGCCGCTGGCGAAGGCGTAGCCCGAATGGCCGCCTTCGAGGGTGGCTACCAGGTTTTCGAGGGCCAGGCGAGTAGGGTTGCCGGTGCGGGCGTAGTCAAAGCCTTTGTTGACACCGGGCGCTTCCTGCACGTAGGTGGAAGTCTGGTAGATGGGCACGGCGATGGCGCCGGTTTGCTCGTCAACGGGGATGGAATGGAGGAGGCGGGTTGCAATAGACATGGCAAGAGAAGTTTATTGTTTGATTGGAACAGTAAACCCCTATTTCCCAAGCACCTAGTCAAGAATCTCTTACCGGAAGGGCGTAAAAAAAGCCCTCCCGACAAGTCAGAAGAGCATACACCGTGGCCGCGGCAAGGCATCTTGTAGACTTATCTTCTTCTGAAACTAGGCCGAAGCCAACGTCTCAGAACAGGAATTAGCACCTTCGCATTGCTGCTGGTTGCTAAGGCATCGCAGGGCCTGTCCCTCCGCCTTTCTTGATAAGTGCCCCGGTAAAGGAGCATGCCACAAAGGTAGAAGCGGATTTTTGGGATTTGCAAGCGGTGAGGCGAAATATTTTTCGCTATAAGGCAGACTTTTCTTCCGCGAACCCAAGTAATCAGATGCTTACAACTTAAAATTCCGCACTACGATAGCTCGTCAAATACCTCACGCCACTCGATGGACAGCCCCGGCAGCGTGGCTACCGCCATCGGGCCGGGCTCGGCGTATTCGGCGGCTATCTGGTAGCGGCCGTGGGCATCGAGCACATAAGTGAGGATGGTTTTTTCGCCCGGAAATACCACCCAATACTCTTGAACGCCAGCCTCTTCGTAGAGGTCGTACTTGGTTTTGGTATCGAGCTTGAGGTTGCCGGGCGAGACGATTTCGATAATCCAGTCGGGCGCGCCGAGGCAGCCGCGCTCATCGAGCTTGGCGGTGTCGCACACCACGAAGATGTCGGGCTGCACAACGGTCGTAATTTGGGCATCGCTGCCGCTAATGTTGCGAGTAAGACGCACATCAAACGGCGCGTGGTACATCTCACACGGGCTGCGCTTCAGGTAGGTTTCGATGGCATATTCGAGTCGCCGCGACAGCTGCTGATGCCGTCGGCTAGCGCCTGCCATTGGCCGCAACACTTTGCCCTTTATCAACTCCACAAACTCGTCGAACTTCCAGGTTAGGTAGTCGGCGTAGGTATACGTGCCGTTAGGGTCGAGCTGCGAGAGAGACGTGATGGGAGCCATGAGACGCTGTTTGTGGGTTAAACGTAAAGGTACGCAGGGCGCTATCGCTGGCTTAACTGACCAAAAGCTTCGCTGTATTCGCTAGCATACAACGCTTTATTTGGGCGAACGCTTCTAGCTATTTGTTATAAAATTTTGCGCCGGCCTTTAGCACACCTGCCCCAAAACATGCCTTAGTTGTCAAGTTTATACGGCGTACAAACGCTGGGGTAAAACGCTTATTTAGACGTAGTAAAAACATCAAAAGCTCATGTTAAGCCGTAGCGTAGTAGAGTTACTCAACTAGCTGCCCCAGGCGGCCCCTAGTATCATCTCTCCTACCCTACTGCTTTATGAGTCTCCAATTCATCCAAGAGCCGCTTGACAAGGCGGCGCCGCACGTGGTGCCAACCCAGGCCGTGACGCTCAACGTCAACGGCGAAGACCACACCATTCAAATCGCGCCCTGGACCAGCCTGCTCGACGCCCTGCGCGAGTACATGGACCTAACCGGCACCAAAAAAGGCTGCGACCACGGCCAATGCGGCGCCTGCACCGTTCTCGTTGACGGCAAGCGCATTAACTCGTGCTTGGCCCTGGCCACGGTATATCAGGGCAAGAAAATCCAGACCATCGAGGGCCTAGGGGCCGAGGACAACCTCTCACCGCTGCAACAGGCGTTTGTGGACCACGACGCTTTCCAGTGCGGCTACTGCACCCCGGGCCAGATTTGCTCGGCGCAAGGCCTCATCAACGAGGGCCGCTGCAAAACGGAGGACGAGGTGCGCGAGCACATGAGTGGCAACGTCTGCCGCTGCGGCGCCTACACCAACATCCTGAGCGCCGTGATGGAAGTGCTGCACGATGGCCAAGTGGTAGTCGATAACGGCGTGCTTATCACCATTCCGGCCGTGCCCACCAAAGCCAGCTCGGTCGAATAATTCTTAGCCTTCGCTCCTTATGAATAGCTTCACCCTCACCCAAGCCACGGCCGCCGACGAGGCCGTGCGCGACCTCACCAGCCACGATGGCGCCGCCTACCTCGGCGGCGGCACCAACCTCGTGGATTTGATGAAGTACAACCTCGAACGGCCGACCCACCTCACCAGCCTGGGCTTGCTGCCGCTCACCGACATCACCAGCCTGCCCGATGGCGGCCTGCGCCTGGGCGCGCTGGCTACCAACGCCGACACCGCCTGGCACCCCGAGGTAGAAAAGCGCTACCCGCTGTTGAGCCAGACCATTTTGGCCGGGGCTACCCCGCAGCTGCGCAACGCCGCCACCAACGGCGGCAACCTCAATCAGCGCACCCGCTGCTACTATTTCTACGACCTAGCCGCGCCCTGCAACAAGCGCGAGCCCGGCACTGGCTGCTCGGCCCTCACCGGCCCCAACCGCGTGTGCGGCGTACTCGGCACTAGCGACAGCTGCATTGCCACCCAACCCAGCGACATGTGCGTGGCCCTAGCGGCCCTCGAAGCTACGGTGCGCGTGCAAGGCCCCAATGGCGAGCGCACCATCAAATTTGACGACTACCACCGCCTGCCCGGCGATAAGCCCGAGAAGGATAACACCTTGCAGCCCGGCGAATTGGTAACAGCCATCGACCTGCCCGAAGAAGGCTACGCTGACCACTTCACCTACCTCAAGCTGCGCGACCGCAGCAGCTACGCCTTCGCGCTGGTGAGCGTGGCGGTGGGCCTGAAAATGAACGGCAACACCATCGAGAAGGCCCGCTTTGCCCTGGGCGGCGTGGCCCACAAGCCTTGGCGCGACCAGGAGGCCGAGCAGATGCTAGAAGGCCAAACGGCCTCGCCCGACTTGTTCCGCAAAGTGGCCGCTAAGGTGTTTGCCGAGGCCAAGGGCTACGGCGAAGGCTCGCTGCACAACTCGTTTAAGATTGAGCTGGGCAAGCGTGCCATCGTGCGG
>Ga0182232_1000249_pt1 | contig 14776 bp, 11 predicted proteins | sample G6R1MG_30_FD_155484 | JGI IMG/M metagenome (GOLD analysis project Ga0182232, IMG submission 155484) | Phyllosphere microbial comminities from miscanthus, Michigan, USA - G6R3_NF_07NOV2016_LD2 MG | ecosystem: Host-associated > Plants > Phyllosphere > Phylloplane/Leaf | place: USA: Michigan... | reverse complement strand
GAAGGCTCCCAGGAAGAGGACGGCAGCCCCCGCTGCCGTAAAGACGCTAAGTGCGACGTTCGCATGCGGTAGTACTGCCTGCCCCGCCACCGACTCCAAGCTCGTTCCGGCGATGGCGATAAAGTGAGTGCCTCCAACGGCGATTGTGAAGAGCGCGCAGAAGACACGGGACGTCGCGAGCCGCGACGGCAATCCGCAAGCGAGGGCAAGACAGAACGCTCCGATGCTGGTCGCCACTGCGCTGTAAAGCGGAGAATGGGACTGGAGACAACCCTGGATCGCCACCATACCGCTGTAGTGCATCGCTCCGATGCCAAGGCCCGCCACGGCACCCGAGGCAGCTCTTGAGCGCCATGAGCGACAAAGCGCAGCCACGCTCAGCGGCCCGCCTACCACGATTACGGCAACGAGAGCCGAGAAGGTTGTGGTCTCTCCCTCGTAGCTCAGCATCATATCGGGTCGAAAGCCCAACATGGCGATGAAGTGGGTCGTCCAGACGCCGAGCCCGGCCACGATGGCTGTTCCGGCCATCCAACGCCATCGGCGTTTCGGCATAGTCTCAGCCACCGTGCGCATGAGCCTGGCGGCGAACCAGCCTGCCACGACGCAGATGAGGACGGCGATGACGACGAAGCCGAGCGAATGGTCGGCGGCGAGACGGGCGGCAGCTTGAAACATCGTCAAGCTATAGGCGACCGCCTCTCACCTTCGCATGAAGGAACACGGTATATGGACAGTGCAGGCTGTGGCGCAGACTGCGACAGACGTTAAGCGAAATTCGATCGCGCTTCAGGATAGGTCGGAAGTCCCCCCGGGGGGGGGCATTCCGAACCTGAGGCAGCCTGGAGGCTTTCCACTTGATCGTGTCGACCAGCGCCGAGGAAGCGGATCCCCGAGCGCGATCCATCCGCTTCCGCCCCAACCTTATCGTCTCTGTTGCTCTCGGAGCGCCCCTGGAGTGGTCGCTGTAAAACGGATAGTGACCCAGCAGCAATGAGATGAATGCTCACTCTAAGCAGGAGGCATCTTTCTTGAATGCAGCTTGCGAGCCCATGAATCAACGGCTTATCTTTCCTCGCCGATCCCCTCTAGCTATATCATTAATCTCTGTAACCCCACTAATTGGCCGTTCGAGTGGGGCTTTCGCCATTGCTCTGACCTCGATCCATATCCCCAAAACTCGGCGAGTACCGAGAGCCGCCATGCGGCGGCAATCCAAACCAGCAGCTTGGCTCGACGAGAAAATGATTTGCAAGAGACCCTTCCGACTCGGTCGAATACCCCCCAACAAAATATAAATTATGTTATAATGGAATTTAAATCAATTATTTACTTTAAATGGCTTAGCAAAATTTTCGTCCGGATCATTGTAGGCCTTCCGCGTGTTTTGCGCATTCGACATAGGAGGCGACATTAGCGCTATGGGTAATACTTATCCAACGGCAATACCGCAGCGACGCCGAACACCCTCGTTAGTGGTTAAGATTAGCCTACTTGGGACATTTTTGCTTGTATTAGCCACAGCATCCTTGGCTTTTCTGCTGGTATCTCAAATGCGCGGCGAATTGCTTACTCGCGCGGAGGCGTCTCTTGATAATAATTTAAGACTACTCCAGCAACTTCTCTTGGATGAAGGCACCGCTGGACCGTTCAGTGTCCGGGATGACCGCTTGTATGTCGGCTCGCACGCTATCGACACCGCCGACATCGCCGTAGACCGGGTAAGACAAATCATCGGTGGCACCGCGACTATCTTTCAGGGCGACACGCGCGTGGCGACCAACGTGACCAGGCCAGATGGCACGCGCGCCGTCGGCACCAAGCTGGCGCCGGGCCCGGTTTACGACGCCGTGCTAAGCAGAGGGGTCCCGTACCGCGGGGAGGTGGATGTACTGGGGACGCCCTACTTAGCCCATTACGAGCCGATCCGAGACGCCGCCGGAACCGTCATCGGGATCCTCTACGTGGGTGTGAAGCTGTCCGACTTCCTCGCCGGCGTCGATGCGGCCCTCCGGCAGGCTGTCCTCATAGGGCTTCTGATTACTATTACCGCCGTAGGACTCCTCTGGCTGGTGCTGCGTCGTGCCCTGGCCCCTTTGAAGAGCCTACGCACGGTTATAGGCCACCTGTCCGAGGGCAATTTGGGAGTTACGGTGGTCGGCACGCACCGCACTGACGAAATTGGCGCGATGGCAGCGGCCGTTCAAGTGTTCAAGGACAATCTGATCCGCACGCGCCGGCTCGAGGCGGAGACCGCGCAGGCGCACGTTGCCGCCGAGCAGCAGCGCAGGGCCGGTATGCGGCAGATGGCTGACGGCTTCGAGGCAGCAGTGGGCAGTATCGTCGGCATGGTCGCGTCCTCCGCGACCGAGCTGCAGGCGACCGCGCAGGCGATGACCGCCACGGCCACCGAGACCGCCAGCCATTCGACGACGGTAGCGGCGGCGGCCGAGGAAGCTGCCTCCAACGTCACTACGGTCGCGGCCGCGGCCGAGGAGCTTGGCTCGTCGGTGCAGGAGATCGGCCGACAGGTGCAGGGCTCAGCCCATCTCGCCCAAGCCGCGGTGGGCGAGGCCGACCAGACCACCCACCTAGTCCAGGCGCTCAGCCAGAACGCGGCGCGGATCGGCGATATGGTTGGGCTGATCTCGGGGATCGCCGCCCAGACCAACCTACTGGCGCTCAACGCTACCATTGAGGCAGCCCGCGCCGGTGCTGCGGGCAAGGGGTTCGCGGTGGTGGCCTCCGAGGTGAAGGCGCTGGCTGAGCAAACCGCAAAGGCGACTCACGAGATTTCCGGCCAAATTGCGCAAATCCAGACCTCAACTGGGCAGGCGGTTACGTCGATTGCAGGCATCACTGGACGGATCCGGGAAATCAGCGGCGTGACGACGTCGATCGCTGCCGCAGTCGAGCAGCAGGGTGCGGCGACGCAGGAGATTGTGCGCAACGTCGCCCAGGCCTCGGCGGGCACCAACGAGGTGACGGGCAACATCGCTGGCGTGGCGCAGGCCTCGGAGAAGACGGGGGCTGCAGCCAGCCACGTCCTGTCGGCAGCCTCGGAGCTATCGCTGCAATCCGAGCATCTCAGCGCCGAGGTCGGCCGCTTCCTCGCGACCGTTCGGGCCGCCTGACACGAACCGACCGACTCAAGCGGCACAGTTTGTCGACCTGCCCCTCGAACGTCTGGCCCGCCTCATCTCCGTTCGGAAGCGGACTGGCAGAAATCCACCCGATCCAGCTGTAGAGTGGACTGACGGGTCCCGACCCGACCCTGTCGTTGGTGACGAGGCCCCGGCGCTCGGGGAGCAGACGTTCAGGTGATGATGGGCGCGCCCAACGGTTTCCGCATTTACACGGGCCCGGCTTGGGGCGGCCTCATCCGTCCGCGTAGGAGGCTAGTTCGTCCGGCGTCCCGTTCGGAAACGCCCGCTTCAGATGGTCGAGGAACGCCGAGACGCGCGCGTTGAGCAGCCGACGCGTCGGGTAGAGGACCCACAGCGCGATGTCCGGCGCGTCCACCTCGCCCCAGTGGACCAGCGTGCCCTCGGCCAGATCGCGGCTGACCAGCGAGATCGGCAAGCGTCCGGCGCCGACGCCCGCGCGCACCGCGTCGCGGACCATGATGAGCGATGCCAGGCCGATGATCGGCTCGACCGCGATCGTCGCATGGCCGGCCGGCGTCCTCACCCGCCAGGCCGCACGGTCGCCGCCGCGCACGACAGCCGGAACGGCCGTATCTTCTGTCGGCCGGGCGAGGTCGGGGCCTGCCACCACCACCAGTCGGTCGCGTAGAAACGCGCGACCGATTAGGCGCTCGTCCGGGTCCGGATTCACCCGGATCACGAGATCGAAGCCCTCCTCAATCATGTCGACGGCCCGGTCCTCCGTAGTGACCTCTAACCGGACTTCCGGATATTCGAGGACGAAGCTCGCCGCGAGCTTACCCATTACGGTCTGAGAGAAGAGCAGAGGCGCGCTGATCCGAAGGCGCCCACGGGGCCGCTCGCTGCCCGAAGCGATCGCCGCGGCGGTCTCCTGCAGTTCGGTGAGCAGCGCGCCCGCCCGCTCGAACAGCGCCTGCCCTTCCTGCGTTAGCTTCAGGTCACGCGCGCCCCGCTCGAACAGGCGCAAGTTCAGGTTGGCCTCCAACTCGGCCACGCGTCGGGACAGCGTCGCCTTCGGGCGCCCGGTAGAACGGGCAGCTTTCCCGAACCCGCCATGGCGGGCAACGAGGGTGAAGTCGGCGAGGGCGAGCAGGTCCATTGTTTCACCAGCGAGACGGAGCGTCCAGATATAGTCACTATTGGGTCGGTCGTGGATCGCTCATCTTCGGGTCAGCCAAACGGCTTAACCCGAAGGAACGACCCCATGACCATCCTTGTCACCGGTGCCACCGGCCGCGTCGGCCGCAACGTCATCCAGCAACTCTCCCGGCGCGGCGCGCGCGTCCGCGTGCTGACCCGTGATCCTGCCAAGGCCGATTTCGGGGGTGGCGTCGAGGTCGTGAAAGGCGACCTTCTCGACATCGAAGCGCTGCGCGCCACCTTCTCCGGCGTCCGCACGCTGTTCCTGCTGAATGCGGTCACGGGCGACGAGTTCACCCAGGCGATCATCACCCTGAATGTCGCTCGCGCCGCAGGCATCGAGCGGGTCGTCTACCTGTCGGTGTTCGAGGCCGACCGAGCGGTCAACGTCCCCCACTTCGCGGTGAAGTACGGTGCCGAGCGTATGCTGGAGGCGATGGGCTTCGGCGCCACGATCCTACGCCCGAGCTACTTCATCGACAATGAGGTCATGATCAAGGACGTGATCCTCCAGCACGGCGTCTACCCCATGCCGATCGGGTCCAAGGGCGTCGCCATGGTCGATGCGCGCGACATCGCCGAGGTCGCCGCGATTGAATTGATCCGCCGCGACCAGGCGCAGAGCAAGCTGCCGATCGAGACCATCAACCTCGTCGGTCCCGACACGCTCACCGGCGCGGACGCCGCCGCGATTTGGACCGAGGTTCTTGGCCGCCCTGTTGCCTACGGCGGCGACGACCCAAGCGGGTTCGAGGCAAACATGGCGACGTTCATGCCGAAGTGGATGGCCTATGAGATGCGCCTGATGGCCGAGCGCTACGTCAGCGACGGCATGATCCCGGAGGCCGGCGACCGCGAGCGGCTGACCGGTATCCTCGGCCGCCCGCTGCACAGCTACCGCGACTTCGCCGCCGCACTCGTTGGTCAGGGTACGGCGACCGCCTGAACGTTCGCCTCCCGCGCGGCGACCGGCTCGCAAGGGCGAGGCTCCTGCCTCGCTGCGAGCGCTGACGCTTCGGGGGGGCGCCCACCGTTGGTCGACGACGGCTTCCCCATTGATGCGTCCCGGAACCGGTCGGACGGCTCACCACCCATCCTGGTTGTCGTACCGTTTTGCGGACAGCCCTAAAGCGGACCTGCCCAGCTTCCGCAAAGGTTCAATTCTGCCCGTTGAGCAGAGCTATCGTCTATGTCCGCTTTCAGGCGACGCTCGTAGCAGCATGTATGACTGTGTTGTTGGGTCGAGAGCCGCAGGTCCGCTCAACGAAAGTCATCAATGAATTTTTGACTGCCTGCTTTGCGGACCTTTCGCGAACGAAAGGGACTCTTCCATTTTCTCAATTCTTTAAAATTCGCTGGGTCGTGCGGTGCCGGTTCACCACCTGTACGAAAGGGTTCCGAACACGTTTCGAGGCTCGCTGTAGCGACACCCGTTGGCGGTTACGCACGTTACGTAGGAGTGATCTAGAACGTTGCGGACGTTGAGCTGTGCGCGCCAGCCTTTAAATCCTGGATCGGCGATCCCGAGATCGTAGGTTGCGACAAGATCGAACAGGGTCGTTGGCCGCGTATCGAAGGTGACGCCGCCCGAGATATTTGAACTGCCGATGTACCGTACGCCGCCGCCCAGCCGCAGACCGGCAACACCGAACATACCCATGTCGTAGGTGCCGAACACCGAAGCCTGATGATAGGGCACGAGATCGAGGCGCTGGTTCAAGTTCGCTGCGACGGTGGTCCGCACCTGGCGGGCGTCGGTGTAGGAGTAGGACGCGACCGCCTGCAGGGGGCCGAAGTTCGTCCGAACCTCGGTCTCGAAGCCCTGCGAGCGGACCTGTCCAGTTTGAATGCTGAAAGCCGGGCTGACGGGGTCGGCAACGAGGGCGTTCTGCTGGTTGATCTGGTAGGCCGCTGCACTAACCAAGGTGTCCGCACCTGGAATGTCCCAGCGCAAGCCGCCTTCGTACTGCTCGCCAGTTGTGGGCTGGAACGGGTTGCCGTTACGATCGGTTGCGGCGAAGGTCTGAAAAGATTGGCTGTAAGAAACGTAGGGAGCAAACCCGTAATCACCAAGATAGAGTAGGCCGAGGCGCCCACTGAAGGCGCTGTCGTTCTGATCGAGTCGCGCGCCCGTCCGGTAGGTAAGGATTTGCGTCCGTGCGAAATCTTGTCGGCCACCGGCCAGAAGGACAAAGCGATCGAACTTTATCTGGTCCTGGACGTAGATACCGACCTGATCAAGCAGGCTCTTGGATCCCGTGTTGATTGCATAATTGATCCGCGGATAGCTCAAGCCGTAGACTGGGGCGTAAACGTTAATATTACCGATGGTGGCGTTGGTGAACCGCTCCGAGTTCAGGAAGCTGCGGTAGTAGTCGATGCCGGTCAGTAGGGTATGCGCAGTCGGACCTAGCGTAAATTTCGTCTCCAGCGACGTGTCAGAGGCCAGGCCCGTCGCGTTCTCGTTGCGGCTGCTGACGCCGCGCGTGGCGACTTGACGGGTCGCCTGCAAGGAGGTCGGGGTGATGTAGTCCCAATCGACCCCGGATTGATAATAGCGCAGGGCATGGCGTAGCCGCACCGCGTCCGAGAAGGCGTGGTCGATCTGATAGCCAATCGCACCCGACCGAGAGTCGAAACGATCGAAGGCGGGTTCGCCATAGAACCGATTGACGGCAAACCGAGGGAACTGTCCATTAGGCAATAGAGTCCCGACCGCGGAAAGTGGCGGCTGGAAGCGTGTATGAATCTCCTGGTAGTAGCTGAGCAGCGTCACAGATGTTGCGGTCGATGGCCGCCATGTGATCGCAGGTGCGATATAACGCTTATCGTCCGGCGTGTATGCAAGGTAGCTGTCGCTATCTCGGATCAGCCCAGTCAGACGGTACGACCACTCGCCATCGGCCGTAAGCGGTCCGGTGAAATCGCCGGACACCTCCTTGCGATTGTACTGGCCAAACGTGACATTCATCTCGCTGTAAGGCGTTTGGAGCGGGTGCTTGGACACAGCGTTGACCACTCCGCCGGGGGAGAGCTGGCCGTAGAGGATTGAGGCAGCGCCCTTGAGAACTTCCAGGCGCTCCAAGCCATAGGGCTCCTGAGTCCCGTCGTAGACGCCTGATTGCAGCTTCAATCCGTCCCGCAATAGACCTGAATTGCCCGTTTCAACCCCGAACCCTCGGATGGTGAAGCCGTCGGAGGTCTTCGCAAAACCGCCGACGGCCTGGCTGGTGATGCCGGGCGTGTAGGCGAGCGCCTCGGCCAACGTGAAAGCGCCCTCGTCTCGGATCTGTCGTGCACCGACCACGTTCACCGTCTGTGGGGTCTCAACCAGGGGGGTATCCGTCTTGGTGCCCGATGCGCTTCGCGTGGCAACGTAGCCACGGATCGGCCCGTTCACCCGCTCCGTAAACGCTCCCTCCCCCTCAATGGAAAGCTGCTCTAGGAGCACTTCCGGCGCGGCTCCAGCCCCGCCGGTGGCTGCACTCCAATCTGCTCGATAGATTGCGACCGTCTCCACATCGGTAAAGCGATGCACAAGGCTGGTACCAGCCAAGATCTGCGACAGTGCCGCTGAGGGTTCGTAAAGGCCACGCACGCCCTGCGTCGAGCGACCCTCCAGGGCATCCGTTGCGACGATGATCCGCAGGCCGGAACTCCGCTCCCAGCCCGAAAGCGCGTTGGCGAGCTTACCCGCATTCACGTCGAACAAGACTGTACCTCGCGGCGAGACAGCGTCGCCTCCTCCAGCGCTCAATAAAGGTTGAGCGGTTTCAGCCGTCACCGGGCCGGGACAGGCCAACAGCGCGATGGCGATTGGCCAAGCCGTACGAGGTCCAGTCGTGTAGCGATTAAACCGCCGTGAGATCATGCGCCGTTACTTTGTGCACTTGGCCTGTCGCGCGGAGCGCTGTGCGGGCGGTCCTACTATTAGAGACGACCTGCCTGGCCCCATGCCCACTCGTGGGCGTGCTTTTTTGCTCAGGGCTGCCGTGCATCTCCGTCGCGTTGCGCGGCGCGTGCTGGATCTGGCCGAATTAGCGTGAGCATCGGTAGCCGCAGGATACGGACCGGGAAGGCCGTCTCGATCGCCTCGAGCATTCGATCACTGTCCGCGGTCGAGAACGAGCCGGTGACGCGCAACGCTCCCAGATTACGGTCGGTCACGACGACAGGCCCACGACGGTAGCGGGCAATGGCTGCGGCGACCTCGCCCAGCGGGTGGCCGTCGAATACGAGTTGCCCTTGCCGCCAGGCGGTACGCGCTCGCACGTCGACCTGGCGAACTTCGCCAATTCGATCGGAGGAGAAGGTCACCTCCTGTCCCGCCTGTAGTTCCACATAAGAGGCGTCGGGCATTTCGGCCGGCTGCACGCGGACGACGTTCTCCGTAACGATCACGCTGGTGCGCGCGCCGTCGCGGCGGACGTCGAAGGCCGTGCCTAGGGCGTGGGCACTACCGCCGTTCACGCTGACCTCGAACGGCCGCGCCTTGTCCGACTTCACGACAACGTAGATTTGACCCGTGTACAGGATTACCTGCCTTCGGTCGGCGGTGAACGCAACGTCGAAGCTCGTGCCGCCGTCCAGATCGACCTGGGTGCCATCGGATAGGACGACATGGCGCCGCTCCCCCGCAGCCGTACGCTCGTCGGCAATCCACGCTTGCGGTGGTCCGAAGACGCCGCCTGCAACGCCACCGGTAGCGGCAATCCCGCATAGAGCTAGCAGGATTATAGCCTTGGGTGGTCCACGTTTGCGTCTCGGCAACGCGCCGCTGAGGAGGCGCCACAGTTCGGCGGCGCGCTCGGCCGCCCGACGGTGGGCGGGATCCTCCCGTTGCCAAGTCTCGAACGCTCTCACAACAGCATCCCGATCCTCACCGGAATGGAGGCGAACCTGCCATTCGAGAGCCTGATCGGTCAGAGGGTCGAGGGCGTCGTCTGGCGATGCGGAATCGTCCGGGATGCGAGAAGTCATTGGAGCTGTGAGCAGGTCATCCTATGCGTCGGAATACGATCGTGCAGCGGAAACTAGCACCCCGGCAGCCCGATTTCGCATGCGATGCATCCTCAGCACCGATCTCGAAGAGCGCCCAGGCATCGTCGGAGCGCAGAGAGGATGTCCTTGCCTACCATGGTCGAAGAGATTCCAAGATGCTTTCCGATCCGCGCATGGCTCCACCCCTCCACTCGGTTGAGGAGGAGTGCCCGACGCCAACGGATCGGCATGTCATCCAGGGCCGTGCGCAGAAGCGCGTATTCCTGCCGTGCGGCGATCGTCCGGTCGGCGAGGGGGGCAGTATCAGCGATGTGCAGGATGTCGTCGAGTTGAGCTGGCACGCCGCGACGTTGATTTCGCCGCATGGTATCGATCGCCAAGTTGGACACGATCGCGCGCAGGAAATGACGCGGGCTCTCGACGGAGGTGAGAACACCGGTTCCGCTTCTGCCCGCGGTGAGAAAGCGGACGATGGCGTCCTGCACAAGGTCGGCGGCCGCATCACGATTGCGAAGCCGCGCGAACGCCAGAGCGTTCAGCTCCCCATAATAGTGGCGCAGGAGCTGATCCAGCTCGCTGCTCCCCTCTCGGAAGAGGGTGTTGTTCCCGATCCATGTGTCCGATGAGGACATGACGTTGCCCGGAGCGATAATCGTGAAAAGTGAGATGCGCAGATCGAAAGTTCTCTCGCAATATCAGTAGCTTGGACCTGTTTTAAACTAAGCGGTGCGTCTCCTTCCGTTTCACGGCCGGCCGCAAACTAGCGCGCTGAAATCATTGCCAAAAAACTTCTCGCAACCGAATGCTGCGAAGGGTGTTCGCACTTCGTTTTCGCAGCCGGCTGTTACCTATCCGCCACAAACGTGTCCGGCATGTGCGGAAATGTTCGGGCCAAGCGTCTTTGTCAGAGAGAGATAGAGCTTCCTTGGGGCGGCCGGGATCAGGACGGATGGGGGATATGGGACGAGGCTTTCGGCAGTCGATGGCGTGGCTGCATACCTGGGCCGGGCTTGTCGTTGGATGGCTCCTCTTCGCCGTCTTCGTTACCGGTACAGCAAGCTACTACCGAGCGGACATTTCCCGTTGGATGCGGCCTGAAATACCTTTGGCTACCGCCGACCCGGCATCCGTTGCCGACCTGGCCGTCGCTGCGCTGAAGGTACATGCCGCAGAAGCGCGCCAGTGGTACGTCCGCCTGCCGAACGATTCTGATGGTACCCTAGGCCTGCAATGGCGCGGCAAGGGCGGCACTCGCGAGGGTGTGATCCTCGATCCCGTGACGGGTGCTGCGGTGCGCGTGCGCGACACCCTTGGCGGCGAATTCCTCTATCGTTTCCACTTCGAACTGCACATGCCGCCGCTCTGGGGGCGCTGGATCGTCGGAAGCGCAACGATGATCATGCTGATCGCAATGCTGAGCGGCATCGTCACCCATCGTCGGATCTTCAAGGATTTCTTTACGTTCCGGCCGCGCAAGGGCGGCCAGCGCGCGTGGCTCGACGCGCACAACGCTATGGGGGTGCTGGCGCTCCCCTATCACCTGATCATTTCCTATAGTGGCCTCGTGCTGCTGTCTCTGACGCTGATGCCGTGGGGCGCGGCCGCGACCTATCGAGGCGATACGGCCCGCTTCGTGACCGATCTTGGCATCACAGCGATGCCTCCTAGACCGGCCGCCGGGCGATCCGCCGATCTGGCTTCACTCGGCCCAATGCTGGAGGCGGCCATGGCACGCTCAGGCGCGGCACCTGAGCATCTTGTGATCGACAAGCCAGGCGACGCCCATGCTACCGTTACCGTGTTGCTGGAGCAGCCACGTGGCATCGCCCATCGACACCCCCAGGTCACCTTCGACGGCATCACCGGGGCCTTGCTGGCAGAAACGGGTCTGCCGCGCCCGGCAGCACAGACCTATTTCACCTTGAGCGGGCTTCACGAGGCCGATTTCGCCAGTCCAGCCCTCCGCGTTCTATATGTTGTTTGCGGAGCAATGGGGTCTGCCATGATCGCGACCGGGCTCGTGCTTTGGGTGCGGGCACGTCTGCCCGCACCTGGGTCTCCGATCCCTGTGATACTTCGGCTGGTGCGCGGTCTCAATCTCGTAACAATCGCCGGGCTGCCGACTGGCATTGCCGCCTTCTTCATAGCCAACCGGCTTCTACCGTTCGATCTCGCGGGTCGCTCAGCCTGGGAGGTCCGAGCCTTCTTCGCCGCTTGGCTCGTGACTGCATTGATGCCGGCGATCCTAGCATACAGGACCGCGTGGCGCTTCACGCTCGGCTGGGCAGGGCTACTCTACCTCATCATCCCAATCATCGATGCATCAACCGTTGGACGGACGGACATTCTGTTCCTAATCTTCAATGCCGTTATGGTCGCTCTCGGTCTTGTCCTGCTTCTCTGCGGATACACGATTCGGCCGATGATTCAGTCGACACGAGCACGTGTCGCATCTGTGCAGCAGGAAAACACTGGGTCAGTGAGCTTTTATTCAAGATCCCCGTGAAGGGTGCGAGGCTGACTGCTGTACCCTTCGCAGGTTATCTTTTAACCACAAGAAAAAACTAGCCTATGCCAGATAAGGATCGACGCCGGACGGTCGATCACCTGGAATTAAATGTCCGCCACCGGGTGGCGTGCTGGTGTCTACTCATGGCGCAATGCGGTCGTCCGTTAAGATTCATGAAACGTCCGGTTTGTTGATTTTGATTCCCAAAACCCGACTGGCAGAAATCCACCCATCGCAGTCGTCCGTGCGTAGATTGGGCTGCCAGGAAGCGGACATTCCCAAAGCCCGCTTAGGGTCATTTGCCGCCGCGTTGGGACTGCCCGTGTGTCCGCTTTCGGGTGGTAGTCAGTGCAAATTATGCGTCCGCGCCAAGTCTGATTGATTGCTAGGCTTACATGCATGAAATCATCTGTGATTTTGAGGTCGGAACTACCTTTTTGCCGTAATTATAGGAATATAGTCTTTACATTGATGCGATTTATGATATGCTCATCGTGTTGATTGACGAGCCAGTGCACTGCATCGGTGCCGATCAACCTCAATAAGGAGACGTGTCATGCGCCAGCGATCACGAACACCACTGCCCCGGCCGACATTGTGCGCCCCCCAGCGCCCGCACCTCACCAGCACCTCCACGGAAAACCCCCATCACGGGGGCCTTCGTCGTTTCAGGGGCCTCTCATGACCGCCAAAACATCAACTCGCGCCAAGCCGGCTGCCCACATCAGCGAGGCGCCGCCTACCCCCAACCGCCAGCCCTGGTGCTGTTCGGACGTAACCGCAGCGGCAAACCCTGCGCCGCCTGGTTCGATGGTGATCAGGCCGAAGCGGCCACCAACGTCGCAGCCATGGTGAAGCTGCGCGTGTTGCCGATCGCGAGCGACGATCACCGGGCGCTGGCGTCGCAACTCGCCCATGGCCGCATCCTGCCGACCGGCAAGGCGCACGTGCCCGGCGCCCGACGCGACCTCTACGGTCGTCTCGTCGCGATGGCTGGTGATTGTGCCGGCCTTGATATCACCGAGCGCCCCGAAGACCGGGGAGAGCCGCCCCAACAATCTGATAGCTATCACCGGGGTGGTAGACGTAGGCGCAGTAGGAGCCGGCCAGGAAATTTTGCTATGTGAGCGGTTCATTCCTGGGGAAGCCCAGGGCCTTCAACAGCAAGCAAGATCGAGGAATGCGATCTGGGATGACTGAAACTCGAAGCCTAGCCCCGCCCAGGTATGCCTCTGAGTGGTCACTGAGGTCAATGGGAATGGGTTTGGGCTCACCTCCGTCGCTTCATTATTGATGCAAGCTGCAATCGCCTCGCGATCAGCGACATGATCAGTTCGGCGATGGGATGCCCCAAGCCTATGTCTTTCGATCGAATTTAAATATAAAACCAGCTCATTTAAACTATGATAGTGCATTAAAACTTGGATTATATTGACATATTAAGATATATATAATACGATATTGATATCGATTGGCTGATATGCCGATTTGAGTTGGCGCCATTCGATGCTGAAAGAGGAGAGGTGCAATGTTCGCTCGGTTCGAGACTCCACAGCCTCGACTGCGAGCGTGACAGTCACGGCGCCCTTCCCAACAGCACTTCCCCAGAGGGCCCCCATCACGGGGGCCTTCTTCGTTTCAGGAGCTTGTTCATGGCAATACGTTATCTCCCTGCCTCAAACGAAGAAGCACCACCGTCCCCCCAACCCCCGGCCCTCGTCGTGTTTGGCCGAAACCGGTCTGGGCGGCCCCGCGCCGCCTGGTTCGATGCCGGTCAGGCAGAAGCCGCAACCAAGGCCGCCGGCCTCATGGAGCTACGCATCCTGCCACTTGCGGGAGAGGAGCAGCAGGCTGTCGCTGCCCAACTCGTGCAGGGGCATGTTCTCGCGAATGGCAAAGCCCATGTGCCGGGGGCGCGGCGCGATCTCTATGGCCGCCTCGTTGCCTTTGCCGGCGAAGGCGCGGGTCTCAGTGTTGCCGAACCTCGCGAGACTGAGCGGAAGCCAGAGGATCCCGCGCCCGCCGTGGACGCAGTGCCGGTCACCCCTGACGAGCCAGGCCCATCGGTCGAACGGCTGGAAACCGCTGATAGTCCCTCGGCGGCCGGCGAGCCGGTGGCCCCGATCCCTGCCGAAGACGGTCGTCCCAAGCCAAAGCCCGGCGACCACAACTTCATCGGCAGGCCCATCCCGCGCGAGCGTGACGAAATTGGGCTCGGCAGCCTCGTCCTCGCCCATGAGGGGCCTGAGGACGGATGGTGGGAGGCCGAAATCATTGGAATGAATGGTCGGGTCTTCTCGTTGCGGTGGCGCGACTACGAGCAGCCCACGATCCTTCGGAAACCCGACGAGTTGGCCCTGCTCCCTCCAAGCGTAACCTAAGTGCCTAGCGCGCCCGGGCCCGGTCTGCCGAGCCTGGGCGCCCACAGCGACACCTGCCCGCACCACCGCCCATCCCCCATTCACCCTCCGAGGCTTCCATGACCGTCCTTATCGACAGGGCGCGCGTTCGTGCGCTCAACGATATTCTGCGCCGTACTTTTTACGGCGGCACCCTGATGCTGACCCCCGGCATCGTCGCGCTCGGTCGCGAGCGTCAGGCGGCTATCCTCGCGGCCGTTGCGACGTTCGAGCGTTTCGACGCCGACAACGACCCCTACGGCGAGCACGATTTTGGGGCGCTCACGGTCGCGGAGGAGCGGGTCTACTTCAAAATTGACTACTGCGACCGGTCTCTCATGCATGGCTCGCCGGATCCCGCCGACAGCCGAGTCACCGCCCGTGTACTCACCGTCATGTTGGCTGGGGAGTATTGAGGTGGCCTGGCGCGATGATGCTCCACCGGAGGCTGCAACCCCAGCCATCCGAGGATCACCGACCCGCTGGCGCCTGCTAGCCCTCCTGGGTGGTCTGCCGGCGATGGAATGCGAGGTGGTGGGTGCCGGGCGTTCCGCGCTGGG
>Ga0182232_1000248_pt1 | contig 14785 bp, 16 predicted proteins | sample G6R1MG_30_FD_155484 | JGI IMG/M metagenome (GOLD analysis project Ga0182232, IMG submission 155484) | Phyllosphere microbial comminities from miscanthus, Michigan, USA - G6R3_NF_07NOV2016_LD2 MG | ecosystem: Host-associated > Plants > Phyllosphere > Phylloplane/Leaf | place: USA: Michigan... | reverse complement strand
TGCGCCTAGAGCGCTTGAACGCCGGCGCGCCGCTCCTGAACAGCCACAACAGCTACAACCTCAACCAGGTCATCGGCTCGGTCGTGCCGGGCACGGCCAAGATCGACGGCAAGCGCGGGCTCGCCACGATGCTGCTCTCGCGCGCCGCCGGCGACGCCGACATCGTCCAGAAGATCCGCGACGGCGTCATCCGGAACATGTCGGCCGGCTACATCCGCCACAAGATCGAGAAGACGGACGGCGACGACGGCGACGTCGCGACCTGGCGGGTGATCGACTGGGAGCCGTGCGAGATCTCGGCGGTCGCGATCCCGGCCGACCCGGGCTCGCAGACCCGCTCGCAACCGCAGGAGGCCGTGTTCCCCTGCGTGGTGACCATGCCGGCGCGCCGCGCGCTCGCCGAGAGCACCCGCACGCGCCTGCGGATGCAGGCTCGCCGCCTCGGCCTGTCGGCCTGAAGCGACCCCCTTTCTGCCCTGCCGCCTGTGCCTGCCCCGGGGCCACAGGATCACGGTCGCTCGCCCCGGAAAGCCCCGCAACGGAGCACTCTCCATGAAGACCCTCTTCCGGGCGGCGCCCTTCGCGCTCTCCGCTCTCCTCGTCCTGGCCGCGGCCGCCGTGATGGTCGGCGTCCCGGACTTCGCGCACGCCGCCGTCCACGCCCAGGCGTTCGGCACCCACGCCTTCCACGCGCTGCCCGATCTGTCGATCGCCAGCCTCGGCCTGGCCGGCCTGCGTGCACAGCTATCCGACCTGGAGACCCGCGCGAACGCTAAGCTCGACGAGGTCAAGGACGGCCTCGAAGTCGACGCCCTGCGCAAGATCGAGGGCGAGTACGACGCGCTGCTCAAGGAGGTCGAGACCGTCCGCGGCAAGATCACCGAGGCCGAGAAGGCGCAGACCGCGCCCCCGTCCGAGGGTAGCGCGCTCCTGCGCGCCGCCGCCCTCAAGGCCGACCGCGAGCGCTCCGCCGCCATCCGCGACCTCGGCCGCCGCGCCGGGATGAAGCAGGAGGACGTCGACGTCGCCTGCGACGGCGACACCAGCGTCGAGGCCTTCCGCGTGCGCGCCTTCGACTTCATGCACGAGAAGGCCGCGGCCGTGCAGACCGGGGCCGGCGCTCGCGCCCAGATCACCGGCGCCACCGACGAGGAGAAGCGCGGCCAGGGTATCGAGAACGCCCTGCTGCACCGGTTCGACCCGGGCAAGAACGAGCTCTCCGAGCACGGCCGCCAGTACCGCGGTATGACGCTGCTGGAGATGGGCGGGGACATGCTCGAGGCCCACGGCGTGCGCACGCGCGGCATGTCCAAGCACGAGCGCGCCTCCGCGATGCTGGAGCACCGCGTCGCCCAGGTCGGCGAGTTCTCGGTGCGCTCGGGAGGCATGCACACCACCGCCGACTTCCCCAACGTGCTGGCCAACGTCGCCAACAAGACCCTGCGCGCCGGCTACCAGGCCGCCCCGCAGACCTTCCGCCCGCTGGTCCGCGTCGTCACGCTGCCGGACTTCAAGCTCGTCTCCCGCGTCCAGCTCGGCGAGGCGCCCAAGCTGGAGAAGGTCAATGAGCACGGCGAGTTCAAGCGCGGCACGATGGGTGACGCGGCCGAGAAATACGCGCTCTCGACCTACGGCAAGGTGATCGCCATCACGCGCCAGGTCCTGATCAACGACGATCTCGACGCGTTCACCCGGATCCCGCGCTCCTTCGGCGTCGCCGCGGCGAACCTGGAGAGCGACCTGGTCTGGGCTCAGATCACCGCCAATCCGAACATGGGCGACGGCAACGCGCTGTTCTCGGCCGCGCACGGCAACCTCGCGGTCGCCGGCGTGATCAGCACCACGACCGTGGGCGCGATGCGCCAGGCGATGCGCGTGCAGACTGGCCTTGACGGCAAGACCCTGCTCAACATCACGCCGACCTACATCATCGTCCCGACCGCCCTGGAGACCGTGACCGAGCAGTTCCTCGGGCAGATCTTCCCGACCAAGTCCGGCGACGTGGTCACCACGTCGATGAAGAAGCTGGTGCCGATCTCCGAGCCGCGCCTCGACGCCGTCTCGGCGTCGAACTGGTACCTCTCGGGCGATCCCGGCCAGATCGACGTAGTCGAGCTCGCCTACCTCGAGGGCCAGCAGGGCCTGTTCACCGAGACCCGCATGGGCTTCGACGTGGACGGCATGGAGGTGAAGGTCCGCCAGGACGTGGCCGCCAAGGTCATCGACTGGCGCGGCCTGCAGAAGAACCCGCAGTAAGCCACCCCGCCTCCTGAGAACGAGCGAATTGGGCCGCCTCCGGGCGGCCTTTCGCTTTTCCGGACCTCCTGCCTGAGGGCGCTCCCGCCATGAAGACCTACGTCCAGCCCGGTCATGTCCTGACCGTCACCGCCCCGGCCGACACCAAGTCCGGCGACTTTGTCGTGGTCGGCTCCATCTTCGGTACCGCCACCTCCAACGCCCTCATGGGCACCGACCTGGAGCTCGCGATCGGCGGCGTCTACGACGCGCAGCCGAAGGTCGCCGCTCAGGCGTGGGCCCAGGGCGCTCCAATCTACTGGGACAGCGCGGCCAAGAACTTCACCACGACCGTCGCCGCCAACCTGAAGGTCGGCGTCGCCGCGCTCCCGGCCGCGAACCCGTCCAGCACGGGCCGCGTCCGCTTCAACGGCTCGTTCTGATCCGATGCCCTCGCTGTTTTCGGCGCTCGGCCAGATCGCCGGCGCGACGGTCGACGCCGTCTTCAGCGAGGGCTTCGCGCTGCAGCCGATGGCGCCGCCGGCGGCCGCCTCGGGCCAGCGCCCGAACGTAAACCTCCGTATGGCGGCCAGCACGGCCCGGCCGCAGATCCCGTTCGACGGCACGTACGTCGAGCCGGGCGAGCTGATGAACGCGCACGGCCGCACCAAGGCCGACAGCACGACCCACTGGATCGCCGGCGCGAAGGCCATGGTCGACGTCGCGGTCACGGCGCTGCCGCAGCGCCCGATGGAGCGCGACCGGATCATCCGGCTCGACACTGGCGCGGTGTTCGAGGTCGCGAAGGTCCTGCCCGGCGATTACGGGCGCCTGCGCATCTTCCTCGTCGACGCCCTGCAGCGGCCGGAGGATCCCCGGTGAGCCTGATCCGCGCCGCCTGCCGCCTGCAGGCGATCGAGGCGCTGAACAGCGACCCCGTGATCGACGGCATGGTCCGGGGGCGCGTCTACGACAGCCGCATTTCGGCCTTCGACCACAGGGACCCCGTCCCGACGATCCTGGTCACGACCGAGGAAACGAAGGGCGAGGCGTGGTCGCACCAGAACGGCGGCGCCCCGTTCGGGCTCGTCTGCGACCTGGTGCTCGAGATCGCGATGAACTCGGTCGCGACGATGCAGATCAACGGCATGGCCGATCCGGTCGAGGCCATCGGTTACGCCGCCACCGACGCCGAGCTGGAGGCCGACCTCGATCTCCTCGAGGAGCGTGCGGTCGAGATCCTGACCCGGGGCGAGACGGCTGCCGCGCAGCTGTTGCGCAGCGCCGTGGTCAAGCGGGTGCCCCATGTCGCCTCGTCCCGCTTCGCCACGGATCAAACCGGCGAGAAGTTCGCCGTCCATCTGGTGACGCTGCGCATCGAGCTATTCACGCCCGAGGACGAAAATCCGTTCGCGGTGCCGTCTGGCCCGTACGCCCTGTTGCCAGAGCCGCTGCGCACGATCGCGGCGGCCAGCGATCCGGACGGGCTGCCGCGCTCGATCTGCGACCGCCTGATCGCGCGGCTCGCGCCGCTCCCGGCGCCGTCCGAGCCCGCGCCCTTCTCCGGCGCCGACATGATCCTGGCCCCGCAGGTCCTCGACGCGGACGACGCGCCGGACCGCGCCGCCGACATCGCCGCCGGTCGCACCATCGCGATCGCCGCCAACACCCCGCAATGAGGCCCCCGATGCGCAAGCACGTCGCCCCCGTCCTGGCCCAGGCCTCGATCCCCGACCCCGAACGCGGCGGCTTCCTGCCGCCCGAGGGGCGCGAGGTCGCCTGGACCCCGTACTGGGCCGGCATGGCTGCGCGCGAGGAGATCACGGTGACCGAGGTGCCGGACGAGCCGGCCGCCGGCTCCGAGTCCACCCCGCCCGCCGCGGGCGAGCCCGGCGCCGACGCGCACGAGGCGCACCCGGACGCCTGACCCCTGAGGCCGCCCGCGGCCCCGACCCCTCACCCATCCCGCCTCAAGGCCGTCCCTCCGGGCGGCCTTTTTCTTTGGAGCGAGCCCGGACATGGCCGTCGCCTTCAACAACATGCCCGGCGATATCCGGGTGCCGCTGTTCTACGCCGAGGTGAATGCCGGCGTGCCGCCCTATTCGGGCCTGTCGCGCCAGATCCTGATGGGCCGGGCGCTGGCGAGCTCGCCGTTGGCTGCGCTCAAGCCGCAGAACATCGGCTCGGCCGACCCGAACTACCTGGCCGGCAAGGGCTCGATGCTCGCCGACATGATCGCCTGGGCGCGCGCCGGCAACCCGACCGGCGAGCTCTGGGTGATCAACGTCGGCGATCCGGTGGGCGGCGTCGCCGCGACCGGTTCGCTGGCCATCACCGGAACCGCCACGCAGTCGGGCACTCTCGTGCGCTACGTCGCCGGCGAGCGCTATTCGGTCCCGGTCGCGCTGAACGACACCGCCGCGGTGGTCGCCGCCAACCTCGCGGCCAAGATCAACGCCGGCTACACCCGGTTCAACCGCCGGATGGGCGCCCCCGTGGTCGCCACCGCGGCCACCGGCACCGTGACGCTGACGGCCAACCACACCGGCACCGAGTACAACGGCGTCCGCATCGAGACCGGCCTCGACGGCGACGAGCTGGAGATCCCCGGCCTGACCGTGGCGATCACTGCCATGTCCGGCGGCACCGGCGAGGTCGACATGGCGGCGGCGCTTGCAGCCTTCGCAGCCACCCAGTTCGACTGGATCTGCGGGCCGTACGCCTCGATCGCCCAGCTCAACGCGGCGCGCGACTTCCTCGCCGACTCCGGCGCGGGCCGCTGGGCCCCGACGGTGGGCCTCGACGGGCACTACATCACGGCGGCCAACGGCAACCTGTCGACCCTGACCACGCTGGGCGGGGCCCGCAACGACCGCCACACCTCGATCATCGGGTGCCTGAACTACCCGCACCCGCTGTGGTCGATCGTGGCCGGCGTCGGCGGCCTGACCGCGTTCTCGAAGAACCTCGGGCGCGCCCTCACCGAGGCGGTGGAGATCGCCCGGCCGCTGCAGACGATCGTCGTGACCGGCCTGCGCCCGCCCAAGGCCTTGTCCGACCGCTGGGCGCTCGCCGACCGCGACAGCCTGTACCACAACGGCATGTCGGCCCTGTCGATCAACGCCGACGGCACGGTGGCGATCGAGCGGATCCTGACGACCTACCAGTTCAACGCCTACGGCTCGGCCGACATCACCTTCCTCGGCGTGGAGACGATGGCGATCGCCGCCTACGTCAAGCGCTACCTCCGCCTGATCGTCACCTCGACCTACCCGCGGTGCGTACTCAAGGACATCAACCCGAACGGGACGCAGGGCGTGGTCACGCCGAGCCAGATCCGCTCGACGCTGATCCACGCCTACACGCAGCTCTGCAACGTGGCGTGCCTCGTCGAGAAGGTCGAGCTGTTCGCCAAGTACCTGATCGTCGAGCGGTCGAGCGACCCGAACCGGGTCAATGCCTACCTGCCGACCGACGTCTCGAACCAGTTCACCGTGTTCGCGGCCAACATCACGATCTTCCCAGAGCTGACCGACGGCAACGCCGCGCTCCAGTAGCCCGCGGGACGCCCGCGGACGCGCCCTGAGGCCGTCCGCGGGCCCGGCGGCACTCATCCCCATCCCAGCCACAGCGCCGCGCCCGTGAGCGCGCTCCGGAGACCACAGCCATGTCCGGCAACAAGGGCGGGCGGTTCACGCTCGACATCAACGGCCAGACCTTCAGCGGGCGCGCCAAGGCGACGATCAACCCCGCCGGCGCCACGCGCGAGAACGTGGCCAACCAGGACGGCACCAAGTCGTCGATGGTGAAGCCGAAGCTGCCGTCGCTGGAGCTGACCTTCGACCGCGGCGTCGGCCTGGTCTGGGACGAGGACATGATGCTCCTCGATCTCAACGTCACCTTCGTCGAGACCGACGCGAAGCGCACGCACCTATTCACCGACGCCTCGTGGTCCGGCGATCCGTCGATCGACACCGAGTCCGGCGAGGTCTCCGGCCTGAAGATCGAGTGCGCCGCGGCGAACTACCAGGTCACTTGACCCGAGCGCTACCGCCGCGGGTCGATCGCGAAGTTGACGATCCAGTAGGCGTTCGGGTCGCCCGGCCTGCGGATCTTCGATAGGCCCGAGGTCATCTCGCGCGTCTCCAGGACGATCTTGTCGCCCTTGTCGAAGACGCGGCAGGTCCCGGCGATGCGACCCCGGCGCCAGAGCTCGTCGGCGGCGCGGTTGTCCTTCTGGTCGATCAGCTCCAGCGCCCGGACCATCAGATCCCGGCTCTCGCACGCGATCATCTCCGTCTGGAGCTCGCCCGGCATCGCCGCCCTCGCCGCGCCCGCACAGCCGATCAGCGCGACCGCAATCCCCAACCGCAGCATCCGGCTCCCTCCCGTCCGGAGCGCATGCAAGCACAGGTGCCGCCCGTGTCCAAGACCGTCCGCATCCCTCTCCCCGAGCCGATCGCCAGCCATGGCGGGCCGATCTCCGAGATCGTGCTGCGCCAGCCGACCTACGACGAGTACGTGTCGTGCGGCGGCGAGCCCTACTCGATCGGCGAGAGCGAGGACGGCGCCCTGTTCACCATCGAGAAGCCCGAGGTGATCTGGGCCTACGCGCAGGCCTGCATGGTCACGCCGAAGGACCCGCTGCTGCTGTCGCAGCTCGGCCCGGGCAACTGGACGGTGGCCCGCGAGGTGCGCAAGGCGATCATGGGTTTTTTCCGGGCGCCCGCCGCGGCCAGCGCACCCTCGGAGACCTCGCCGACGACATCGTCTTCGAGCTCAACCAGCCCCTCGACGCCGTCGGCCGACTGACGCCGACGCAGATCATCCACTGGTACGGCCGGGCGGTCGCCCGGGCGGAGAAGCGTAAGCGGGAGGCCGCGCGCAGAGGGCATCGCTGATCATGACCAGGATCATCGAAGCCAAGGCGGTCATCAGCGCCGAGGACCGCACCGGTAAGGTGCTCGACACCATCGCCCGCAAGTTCAAGGAGGCGGGCAAGAGCGCGAAGGTCGCCTCGGAGATCGCCCGGCTCGGCAAGGAAGCGAACGCCGCCCAGGCCGGGCTGAAGAGCGTCGACAACTTCCGCGCGGTCCAGGCCTCCTTCGGGCAGGCCCGGGCGGCCTACCGCTCGACGCAGCAAGAGGTCGGGCGCGTCGCCAAGGAGCTGGACAACGCCCGCAAGGCCGCGGCCCAGTTCGACGGTGTGCGCTCGTTCTCGAAGGGCGGCGCGGTCGCGCAGGAGATGGCGGCCGCTCGCAAGCAGGTGTCCGACCTGGAGCGCCAGTTCATCGGTGCCCAGCGCGCCGTGAAGGCCTCCGCGTCGACCTACGAGGCGCAGGCCGCCGCCCTGAAGGGGGCCGCCGCCGAGATCGGCGGATCGGGCCTTGCGATCGGCAAGCTCGTGGCCGAGGAGAACCGGCTCAAGGCCGCGGTCGAGGGCGCGAACGGGGCGATCCGCCGCCAGGAGCAGCTGCTCAAGGCCGAGAGCGGGCTGACCGCCGGCATGGGCGCGGCCGGCAGCCGGCAGCACGCGAAGATCGCGCAGGACCGCTATCTCACCGACGGCATGAGCGCGCCGGTGCGCGCCGCGCGCGCGCAGCAAGCGCAGGAGCGGCACGAGGCGATCCTGGCGCAGGCCGAGCGGCGCCAGGCGCGGAACGACGCGCTGAAGGGCGTCGCCGGCATCGCCGGTCTGACTGCGGTGCACAAGGCCGAGCATTTCGGTGGCCACGCGCTGCACACCTACCAGGAATTCGACAACGAGCGCCGCTTCGGCAAGGCGGTGATGGGGCTGACCGACGAGGAGCAGAAGCCGCTCGTCGACCAGGCCGTGCACATGGGCGGCAGCACCCGGTACAACGACGTCCAGGTCCTGGAGGCCCAGCGCGAGCTCGCCGCGCGCGGGCTCAAGAAGGATCAGGTGATGGGCCTGATGGAGCCCGCGGCCGCCCTCGGCCAGTCCCTCGATCTGCGCCTGCCCGATGCGGTCAAGCAGATGGAAGGGGCGATCTTCGGGTTCAAGAAGGACATCTCGACCCTCGACGCCGCGAAAGCGTCGGCCAAGCGTACCGCCGACGTCCAAGTGAAGGCGGCCAAGATCTCGGGCATGACGCCCGAGGACATCAGCCAGACCTACAAGTACGGCGCCACCCCGGCCCGCATGGCCGGCCTGTCCGAGGAGACCCTGCTCGCCTTCGCCGGCATCTCGAAGAAGGCCAACATGGGAGGCGACGAGGCCGGCGTCGCGTTCCGCGCGCTCGTGGCCAACGCCATGTCGCCGACCCGGGGCGCCAAGGAGGCCATGCTCGCCAACGGCATGGACTACAAGAACTACCAGAAGATGCCGGACAAGATCGATACGGCGGCCTTCACGAAGACAGTCGCGGCGACGTACGGCGTCCAGCTCGACAAGGCGACCCAGGGCGCGCTCAACAAGATCTTCACCGACAAGAAGATGATCGCCGACCCATCGAAGTTCACCCCGGCGGTGATGCGATTGCTGTCGGACAACCTCGACGGCGACGACGCCAAGTCCAAGAAAAGCATTGCGGGCCTCGCCAACCGGTTCCGCGACAAGAGCATGAAGGGCGTCGACACCGATCGCCTCGTCGCCGACCTGATGACGGCGATCCCGAAGAACCCGGCGCTCGCGAACGCGATCTTCGGCTCGAAGCAGGGCGCTCGCATCGCCAACGCGCTCGGCGATCCGGAAACCTTCAAGCACATGCTCGAGGAGCTGCTGCATCACGCCGACGGCTACTCAGACAAGGTCTCCGGAGAGCGCAACGCCGGCTACGACGGCGCCAAGCGGCGCCTCGACGGCGCCATCACCAACGTCGAGACCAAGCTCGGGCGAGCCTGGGACAACGACGGCAACGGCGGCGCGCTGACCTGGATCACCGACAAGGCCGGCCATCTCGTCCAGTCGTTCGCCGAGCTCGACAATCGCGTCGTCCAAGCAGCCAGCGTGGTCGCGGCCTTCGGCACGGCGTTCGTCGGGATCAAGAGCCTCGGGCTGCTCACCAGCGGGTTCGGCCTGGCGCCGGCGGCGGCTTCGCTCACCGCATCGGCCGCGGCCCTCGACGCGGCCGCTCTGAGGCTCGGCGCCGGCGGCGCGGTCGGAGGCGCGGTCGGGGATGCGGCCAAGACCGCGGGTGCGGGCGCGGCCGGCGCGGGCATCACGGCGGGCGGCCTAGTCACCGGCGGCGTGATCCTCGGCGGCGCGGCCGCGGGCGCCTACCTCGACGCCGGGATCTCCGGCGCCACCGGCAGCATCGGCGATCTGATGCGGTACCGCGAGCAGATGCACGCGGACTCGGAGGCGACGAAGCGGCTGGGCTACGGTTCGTTCAACCTGATGCCGCCGCGGGCGATGCTTCCGGGCGCGGATGGCGGCGCCGACGCCAAGACCACGATCGAGGGGTCCGGAGGTCTGATCCACGACTTCCTCTGGGGGCGCCGGAAGGACAGCTACGCGCTGCCGTCGTTCGGCGCCAGCGCCAAGCAGATGCCCGGGCCGCCCCTTCCGGAGACGCAGGGGCCGCAGCAGCCGGGCAGCGTCCCGCTGCCGCCGCAGCGGCCGCTGTCGCTAGGCGGCGCCCCGCTCCCGGTAGAGATCGTCGCCTCGTCCCGGGGCGGCGACGCCTCCGGCCAGGGCGATGCGCTGCGCAACACCCTGGACAAGGCCGCCAGCGCCTCGGCCACCGCCGCCAACGGAGGCAAGCCGCTGGAGGCCACGGTCAAGCCCGATCAGATCGTCGCGAAGGTGTCCGATCTGCCTCCGATCTCCGGCGAGGCCACCGTCACGTTGCAGCCGCAGCGGGTGATCGTCGAGCTCAACAGCGACATGCTCACGGCCAAGATCGCCGGGGCGGTGGCGAGCCAGACGGCGAAGATGCCGCTCACCTCGTCCGGGGCCCGGCCCGGCGCCGTGTCCATGCCGGGGGCGGCGACGACGCCCGGCGCTCAGTAGCGCGAGGGCGCCATGCGGGACTGGATCACCACGCTCCGCGGCGCCTCGTTCGCCGGGGTGCCGTTCTACGTCGACGACGAGGCGATCCCGAAGACGGGGCGCCGCATCGCCGTCCACGAGTACTCGAAGGCCGAGACCCACGATACGGAGGACATGGGGCGCCTGCCCCGGGAATTCCGGATCAAGGCCTACATCGCCAGCGACAGCGCCGACAGCGACGTCCAGGACCTCGTCGAAGCCTGCTCGACGGAGGGCGCGTTCACCCTCGTCCTGCCGTTCTTCGGGCCGCAGGAGGTCCGGTGCACGGGCTGCGCCCCGTCCCACAGGAAGGACCGGCTCGGCTACGTCGAGATCGACCTCGAATTCATCGAGGCCACCGGGGACGAGGGTTCTGAGGGCGGCTTCGACGGGGCCGGCGGCTTCGGCCTCCTGGAGCTCGGCGATCGGATCGCGGCCTCCGCCCTCGACGGGCTGGCCGACGTCGTCTCCGACGCGATCAGCGCCTTCGTGCCCGACGCGCTCGCCGGGTTCCTGCCCCCGTTCTGACCGCACCCCGGAGCTGCCATGGCCTCGCCTCCGTCCTCGGCGATCGCCGGCGCGGCCGTGGCCGTCATGGCGCTCGCGGACGTGGTCGCCGGCCTCGCGCGCGCGCTGCCGGCCCCGACCAAAGACGCGCAGACAGCGAATTCGGCATGCCGCCGGGTCGGCCGGATCCTGGCGCCTCGGATCACCGCACCCGCCGACGTCGCGGCGATCGCCGCGAGCCTCGTGGCGACGGTCCAGGCGCTCGCCCGGGCGGGCGAGGCCGCCGACGCCGCGGCCGGCCTTTATGCGGCGGCCGGCGCGACGCGCGGGTGCGCGCCCTCTTCCGCTTCGCCCGCGCTGACGCAGGCCTACGGCCTCGCCCGGGCTACGTGCGTCGCGGTGGAGATGGCCTGCCTGGGCGAGGCCTTCGTGGCCGAGGCCCGGACCGGCTTCGCCGACCGCCAGTCGGCCAGCGCCGCGCGCCTGCGCATTCGAGCCGCCTACGACGGCGCCGCCGACCGGATCGCGGCCGCGCTGGGCCAAGCGTCGCTCGCGATCCTCGATACCGCCGCGCGGGAGACTTCCGCCTACCTCGTCCAGGAGGCCGCCTCGCTCCAGCCGGTGATCCGCGTCGACGCCGCAGGCTCTTTCCCGGCCGCCGCGATCGCGTGGTCGCTCTACGCCGACCCCGAACGCGCCGGCGAGCTGATGGACCGCAACGGCGTCGGCACCCCCTTCCACATGCCGGCCACGATCGAGGCCGTGTCGCCGGGTAAGCGCTGATGCCCTTCGTCGAGGAGATCGTCACGCTGACCGTCGACGGCCGGGTGATGATCGGCTGGCAGGACGTGTCGCTCAACCGTAGCCAAGAGTCGGCCGAGATCTCGTTCAATCTCGGGGCGACCAACCCGTCGTGGAGCGACGAGGCCAAGCGCCTGCGCCACGGCAGAGAGGTCGAGATCCGTACCTCCGCGGTTGGCGGGCGTGCGCGGCCCGGTCGGGGCGATCTGATGTGCGCGGGCCATATCACCGGCTACGGCGCCAAGTACGCCAAGACCAAACAGGTGACGATCGAGGGCAAGTCGAAGTCGGCCGACGCGGTCGACTGCCATCCGGTCAAGCACAAGACCGGGCGGTTCGAGAACAAGACCCTGCTCGACATCGCCAAGGAACTCGACGAGGTCCGCTGCGGCTTCAAGACCGATCAGAAGCTCGACAAGATCGCCAAGGTCCAGCGCCAGCCGCACGACACGATCTTCCAGACCCTGGAGCGCGAGGCGCGCCGCCTCGGCCTGATGCTCTCGGGCCAGCCGGACGGCTCCATCAACATCACCCGGGCCGGCACCAAGCGCCACGCCGGTGCGCTCATCCTCGGCCAGTCGCCGGTCGAGGAGATGGACGTCAAGATCAAGTGCGGCGAGAAGTATTCGCACTACGTCGCCCGCGGCCAGAGGTCGAAGGGCGTCGGCAAGGATAATCTCCGCCAAGAGGAGACGGAGAAGGACGGAAGCGTCAAGCGCAACCGCCCGCTCCTGATCATCCCTGAAGGGGACTGGTCGAAGAAGGAGCTGAAGAAGCGCCTGCGCTGGGAGCGCCTGCGCCGCGCCTCCTTCGGCACGACGATCTCCGTGAAGGTCGCCACCTGGCGCGACGAGGCCGGCCAGCTCTGGGAGCCGGGCCGCCTGATGGCGATCGTCAACGAGGAAGAGGACATCGACGGGGACTACGCGCTGCAGACGGCCAACCTGCGCCAGGGGCAGCAGGAGGGCACGGTCGCCTACTTGACCTTCGTCGATCCGAAGGCGGCCGGCGGCAAGGACGGCACGGACAAGTCCGACGGGGTGTTCGACCCGGGCGGCGGCATCGACGACGAGGGGGAGGGCGAGGAGTGAGCCGCACCAACCTCTTCCGGACCGAACTCACCGGCGTCGACGACACCGGCGAGATGCAGACCGGCTCGGGCTACGGCTACGCCGGCGAGGAGGTCGACAAGGTCCAAATCGTGCGCCAGCACGGGCTGGCCTCCCATGCCCCCAAGGGCTCGCATGGGATCGGCATCGCCGGCTCCGGCGAGCGCTCGCTGGTGGCCTTCCTCGGGCTGGAGCACCAGGATCACCGGCCGCGCGACCTGAAAGAGGGCAACACCACCCTCTACGACGCCAAGGGCAACGCCACGCGCATGCTCGGCGAGGACGGGATCTGGCACGACGCCGCCGACCGTCCGCAGAAGATGACCGGCAAGACAGTGGCTTTGAAGGCCACCGAAAACGCCAGCATCGGCGGCAAGAAGGTCTACCTCGGTGGCGACGGTACGGACGGAACCTACGCTGCGGTGATGACCGACAAAGGCCCGTCCTCGGTCGTCTTCGCGAAGCTCTGACGCGGCCCGCGCCGCCCGGGATCCTCACCCATGCAGCTCACCCTGACCCCGCTCGCGGACGCGGGCGTGAGCCTGCTGCCGTGGGACATCGTCTGGAACGGCACCGTCGGGGATTTCGCGGTCTCGGCCGGCGGTGATGACGGGCCCGCCGGCGGCCTGGTCTCGGCCAACCCGCTGCGCACCGCGGTGCTGCTGCTGCTGTTCTCCGATGCGCGCGCCGATCCGGCGTCGCTGCGGTTCGAGCACAGGGGCGATCGGCGCGGCTGGCCCGGCGACGGCTTCGACGTCGACGCGGCCGCCGGCGAGGCGCCGCTCGGCTCGCTCCTGTGGCTGTTCCGGCGCAGCCCTCTGCGGGACGCCACCAAGGCGCAGATCGAGGCGGAGGCGCAGCGCGCGCTGAAGCCCCTGATCCGCCAGGGCGCGGTGGCGAAGATCACGGCCGCGGCCGCCATCGACAAGGCGAACGGCCGCGTCGCCCTCTCGGTGGGCCTCTACGCCCGCGACGGCTCCCAATCCTACTCGGACAAGTTCGACATCCTCTGGAGGCGGGCCGATGGCGGGCTATAGCGTTCGCTCGCTCACCGAGCTGTCTCAGGCGGCCCGCAAGTACATCACGCAGTCGATCGACGGCGCGGTGGCCAGCGTCTGGGCCAACACCTTCACGGTGCTGGCCAAGGTCCTGGCGCTGATCGGCCAGGGGCTTGAGCTTCGCCGGAAGTGGTTGGTCAAGCAGCTTTTCGCCTCGTCCGCCGACCGGGTCTGGCTGATCCGACACGGTTTCGAATTGGGTCTGACACTCGACCCGGCGACCGCCGCGCTCGGGTCCGCCCTCGGCCCGGCCGCCCCTGGCTTCATAATGCCGGCGGGCCTGCAGTACGTGCGCGGCGATGGCGTGACGTTCGATGTGATCGCCGCGGCCTCGGCGTCGGGCAACAGCATTACCCTCGATCTGGAAGCGGATGCGGCGGGGGCGGCCGGCAACACGGATGCCGGTACCACCCTCGCGCTGGTCGACCCTGCCGACGCGCCCGCGGGCACCCCTGCCACGATCACTGTGCTCGCTGCCTCCGACGGCACCGGCCTGTCCGGCGGCGCCGACGAGGAGGATATCGAGAGCTTCCGGGCGCGCGTGCTCTACCGCAAGCGCAACCCGCCCCAGGGCGGCTCGGCGCCGGACTACGTCGCGTGGGTGCTGGCCGCCGTGCCGACGGCGGTGGCGGTCTACCCTGACAGCTTCCAGAACGACAGCCGCTCGGTCTGGATCCAATTCACCGTCTCCGACCAAGCGAATGGCATCCCGACGGCCGGCCAGGTCGCGGCCGCGCAGGCCTACGTCAGCGACCCGATCCGGCGCCCGATCACGGCGCGGGCGTTCGTCTCCCCGTCCAACCCGGTGCCGGTCGACATCGTCATCGGCGGCCTGTCGCCGGACACCGCGGACATTCGCGCCTCAATCGAGGTCGAGATCGCCGCGGCCTTCACCGACCGCGCCCAGCCCGGCACGCCGTCAAGCCCGTTCCTGTTCTCGGCGTCGTGGCTCGACGAGGCGATCTCCCGGGCGACCGGGGAAAACCGCCACCGGCTGGTGAGCCCGGCAGCTGACGAGAGCTTCGCCGCAGGCGACCTGCCGGTGCTCGGCACGATCGAGTACACCGACTGAACGAGGGCCA
>Ga0182232_1000247_pt1 | contig 14806 bp, 15 predicted proteins | sample G6R1MG_30_FD_155484 | JGI IMG/M metagenome (GOLD analysis project Ga0182232, IMG submission 155484) | Phyllosphere microbial comminities from miscanthus, Michigan, USA - G6R3_NF_07NOV2016_LD2 MG | ecosystem: Host-associated > Plants > Phyllosphere > Phylloplane/Leaf | place: USA: Michigan... | reverse complement strand
GACAAGGATGGACACCGACCTGCCCGCGAACCTTCGGATCATGCGACCCGTGAATGTCGGCGACGCCAAACCGGCTACGCGCGGAACCGTGGCCATCGTGGACCGAGGCGCAGGCGACATCTGAATACATCTCGCTCGACTCATGGAAGGATGCTGCCAGACAATCCGGCCCGAAGTGCCAGCCGTGTCGTCGGCGAAAATCCGGACGCTGCGGGCGACCCGCCTATAGAGCGGTTCCCCGGCCTTGTCCTCGGAGAACCGCACGCATTCGTTTGCCACCGAACCCACGAGCCGGTGGGGGCGCACGGCAAAGGCGGCTTCAATCGTCCGAACCGACAAGGAACGAACTCTTCGGCAGGGCGGCGGCCCGCGCCAAGCCGCCACTAACGCTAGCCTCCGAGACAGACCTTACAGGCGACCGGATGCACGCTGTCGAAGTCACAAGCATCCAAGCACGATCGTACCCGAGCCTCCTCGGCGCGCAGCCGGAGCTCGGCCTACGCAACAGGGCGTTGAGATGCCGAGAACCTCAATTCATCTTGCGATACTCGAATCAATCCTGACGCACCAAGGCGAAATTGCCACCGCATCCTACACTCAGCCTTAATTCTATTTTGGCAAAGCGCCGACACCGATGAGAACACATTCATGGCCGCAAGCATCACCGCCCGCCGGTGCGCCTTGCCTGCTTCGCGGGGGCGTCATTCAGAAGATTGGTGGGCCCGGCAGGACTCGAACCTGCAACCAGACCGTTATGAGCGGTCGGCTCTAACCATTGAGCTACAGGCCCTAGTCGTTTTACTTCAACAACTTGGCTTCCAGTCCATTTCGGTCGGATAGATCGGGCGACAGAAACGGCGACAGAAACGCCTCATTTGGGTATCCGGCGCCGGTCGTTTCGGCAAGACCCCGAACCGTCCCCAATACCCTGGAAACGACGAAAGCCCCGGAGCCGAAGCCCCGGGGCGCGATGAGGACGGTGGTGCGTAGGCGGATCAGCGGTGCGGCGGTCGTCCGAGTACAGCGTCTAGGAGTTCGGAGCGCGTGGCCCGCATCTCTTCTCGAACCGATGTCACCATGCCGTCGATTCGGCTCTCGAGGCGGGTGATCACATCGCCGGTGACGTACTTCTGCGCGACCTCGATCTTGAAGGCGTTCAGCGCCTCGGCTTGGCTGGCGATCTGGATCTTCACCGCTGCCATGTCGATCGTCAGCGGGCTCACGGCGGCAGTCTCGCGCGCTTTCAGCTTCGAAGCGATCCATTCCCAGCCCTTGATGAGGCCGACGAGGAACAGCGCGAACGCGAGGAGGCCGCCCCAGGTCAGGGGGCCTGGGTTGAGAAAGGTGGTGTCCATGGCGGCCCCCATCGGGCGGTCTGGCGCGCCGGCGTTCCGGTCGCGGGGAGGGCGCGCTAATTTTCGCCGCCACGATCGTGGGCTCGAAAATTATCGTGCAGGAAGACCCTCCCCCAAGTGGAGAGGGGTGAGGGCGTCGAGGCCTGCGAAAGTTTCGCAGGCCTGCGGGCGGTGTGTTCAGCGAGCGAGGTCGCGCCGCACCGCGTCGATCCAGGCCACGGCGCGGGCTCCGCAGGCCGATTTTGCACGGTCCAGCACCTTCGCCGCGCCGATGATCCGCACCACGTCGGCGCGGGTCAGGGCGCGGTCCGGGATCTCCGGGAAGGCTTGGCGCAGGCACGACCCGACGTCGGCAGGCGCGTCCGGCAGGGTGACGCGGATGCCGGGCGCGCGCGGGTCGATCGCGGCCGGACCGTCAGAGGTCGCGCAGGCGGCGAGAAAGCCGCTGAGGCAAGCACACGCGATTGCGGTTCGGATCGGCGCGGAGCGCATCGTTGAGGTCCTTTAGCTTCTGAGCGTCAGCCTGGGCCGCGGCGAGGTCGCGGACAGCCTGCACGGCGATCCGGTCAGTGATCCGTCGAGCGACCGCCGTGCGGGTCTGTTCAGCGGCCAGTGCGCGGGCGGCATCGCGCGCGAAGGCGTCGTGGGCACCCTTGGCGGTGCCGGCCTGATAGATGGCGGCGCCGGTGAGCAGGACGACGCCAACGGCGACGAGGGGGCGCTTGAGGAAGCCCGGTAGCCAGGAGAAGCCGACGAGGGCCAGCACGAGCGCCGCGATGCCGCCGAGGCCGGCTACCGCCGCCAGCGGAGAGAACGCCGTCCAGGCATTGTTGAGGAGGGCGAATATGTGGGGGCTGGTCACTTCAGCCCCTCCAGGCACAGCGCAGTCTCACGAGCCCGGCGCGCGGTCAGGCCCGGGATCACCCGGCCCCCGGCCTTGTTCCAGTAGCCCATGGCGCGGCAGGCGCCGGCGAAGTCGCCCGCGTTGTAGAGCCGGACCGTGGTGGAGCCGCAGAACCCGCCGACGCCGACGTTGTAGGCCATTGACGTGAAGGCCACGAGCGTGCGGTCGCTCATCGGCTTCTTCACGCAGTGCTCGACCTTGCCGGCGAACTCGTCGAGGCGACGCAGGAACATCGCCTCGCATTGCTCCTTCGTATGGGTGTCGCCCATCTTCACGCCGAGGGTTTCCCCCCGACAAATGGTCGGAATTCCGACCACATCGCGGTAGGCCTTGAGCCGCAGCCCCTCATCCTTGCCCACGCTCGAGATGGCGAGGAGCCCGGCCGCCGTGGCTGCGAGGGCGCCGCCCCACATGGACCGCTTGACCAGCCGGCTCATGCCGCGTCTCCCGGCGTGACGCCGCTCTGGGCGAACAGCCGGGCGACGGCGGCGGCGACGGTCACCAGGGCGGACAGGGCCGCGAAGGTGCCCTCGGGGATGGGCGGATTCGATGTGAACACCGATAGCGCCACCTCGGCGCCGGACAGCACGGCGGCGATCAGCGCGAGCCGGATGCTCCAGGCGTGGCGGAGGAGAGCGCGCCAGTTGTCGTGCAGGCGCAGCCGGGCGGCAGCGGCGGCCTTCAGGCGTGCGGCGGCGACCGCTCGCAGGCGCGCGAAAGCGCCCGCGTCGGGAGACGAGGTCATGGTGGTGCTCCGAGGTGAGGGAAGCTTGGTCGAGTGGGCCAAAGCGCGAAGCGCTGCGACGTCCGGAGCGGGTCAGCCCATAAAAAAAGCCGCCCGGAGGCGGCTCAATTCTTCGTTGATGCTAGTTCGAAATTAAAGCCAGAAGTACCGGCGAAGATCCTCGGCAGTTGCGACGGCCGACGTAGGGAGAATATTGCACTCCTCAATGAATTTGCCGAAGCCGTATTCGCCAAGCTCCATCTTCGCCCACTTGCGCCAGATCGCGCCGTAGTTCTCCGCGAGCGTGTCGTTCTCGGGGTCAAGGTTCGTGCAGCACACCAATCCGGTTGGGTAGGCATCGAAAATGTGGATGTCGATGTCCGGCCGGAACTCCTTCAGGATCGGCAGCACCTTCCAGACATCGCCAGTCCACAGCCCGCCGTTGATCGCACGGACGGTCTGGCCAACATCCATCGGCACGCAGTCGTGCAGGCAGACCACCGAGTTCGGCTTACAATGTCTCTCGATATTGATGAAGTCGCGCAGCAGTGTCTCGGCCTCATGAAGACCGTCGAGAAACGCCAACTCCACCGGCCCGCCCAGCAGCGCCGTCACGTCGTGGTCCTCGAAGAAGCGGTCGCTGGTCTTCTGGAACAGCATCGTCGCTTCACGCTCGCCGGTCGGGCTTTCCTTGATCTGGAATGCGGGATCGACGCAGACCGTTCGGCACCGCGAGAGGCGCAACGTCCCGCCCTGGAGAGTGCCGACCTCGAAATAGGTGCGAGGCCCCAGGTTCCGGTGGAAGTTATCCAGGAGTTCGTAGTGGCTGATGCCCGTGTGCTCGTACTGGTCCAACGTCGCCTCCCGATCCCCAAACCGGCCTGTTAGAAAACGGGTGGTTGGGGAAGGCAACCCCGGATCTTCCACCCCCGCCCCATCGGTGCCATACCAGCAGGAAGGAGAGTTCGCATGTCAAACCAGACCCATTCCGAGGACGCCAGCCGTGAGGCCGAGCGCCTGCGCGCTCTTTACGACCAGAACGTCAAGGCGTGCACCGACCATCAGGCCGGCAAGAAGCCGAGTGGGCAAAAGCTCGCCGCTCCGCTGCCCTCGCACGCCTTGACCGCGCCTACGTCTGCGGCTGGTCGCTGATTGGCGCAGGCGGTACCGGAATGAGGTTGGTGATGAGCGAAAACGTGCGGACTTTGGGGCTCACCCCGCCGGTTGGCAATTCTAGCGTCAAGTGTCGGGCCATCGCCCGGGAGCGCGAAGTCGAAAATTGGACTCAGGTCGTCCCGCTTTTGCGGGAAATACAAAACGGCAAAGTACCGGCCGGCAGCACGCTCACCGCATACAAAGACGGTTGGGCAACCTTTACGGTGCCGGATGGTTCAGAAATGCGTTTTGACCTTCGTGAGCCGCTCGGCAGGAGTGCGGCACCCAGATCAATTGCCCTGCACGCACCTGATAAGCGCTATCACTAAATGTTTATTGAGGGGCTCGCCTGTGCGTCATGCTATAATACTTTCATCTTACATACCAAGCACAGACGTAGCATTGCGGATCGGGAAATATTACATAGACCTAATTCGTAGAAGATTTGCAGATTGTACTATTTACGTCGGCGTCAATACCGGATCCTCTGAGGATTGGCGCGAAATGCTTATAAATTCCCGCCTTAATATTGTCGTGTGCGACGTTGAAGACCGCCTGTCGGTAAATTCCGACGTGGCCGGATTTCAATCTGTCCTTCGCACACTTCGCCGTACTAGAGCAGGCCACGACTTTTATTGGTTCGGCCATACAAAAGGTGCGACACACAGTCATTACGCGGAAGCGGAGCTGCTCCGAGAGATAATCGAGCGGGATTTCTGGTCACGTCGATCTGAAATCGAGGCGCGGTGTGATCCAATGCGTTTCGGGACGTTCCCCGCTCTTCCTATGCCGGCATCGGGCCGTAATGAAGTTGAGGTCGCCTACCTCAGGAGTATCTTCCCCGCCCGTTATTCCCCAATAGGCATAATTCCGACCTTCACATTCTTTGGAATGACCGGCATAGCCCTGCGAAACTTTCTGGGAAGCGCGGATGATCGGTTCTTCGACGAAAATCTCGTCGAGACATCTGGCGTGTCGCGCTACTTTTTTGAGGGCGCTTTCTCGTGGATCTCTGACATGGCGGGTTTCGAGCCATATCTGCTGCGCAAGGAATTCTCTCGCCCAGATAATGCTGCCTCACATTGGCCTACACATCCAAATGATTTTGTCCTTAATCGGCTAAAAGCAAGCAAGCTAATTGCTTCTTGGCGTGAAGACAGGGAAGGTTTCGATTTTCCCGGGTGGCCTATGTGGGTTGGTGAGAATATCGAGTATCAAAATCGCTTAATAGGAGCCGAAGAGTTTTTTAATTTATACCCAAGTTACCGCCCATAACTTGCAATAAGCCCGTTTAAACTCGGATAATAATAAATAATGATGGGCACCGAAGCTCATACCTCCGCCCAGTATCGCTCATCTCACGATTGTGTGATGGAGATTTGCAGGATATCACTATGCGGTAGAATGGGAGGGGCACCCGATGAGCAACGAGTTTGCAGATTTTCTCTGGCAGTTCCGGCGCCCCCTTGGTCGCCTCGGCGGAGTATTTGCTTCAGCGGCAGGCGAATTCAGCGAAGACAGACAACTTGTAGAGCGCGTTGTGGGCGCTTACCGGACTGCTATTCGTACCGACGTCGGAACTACAAACAACATATGGCTGGAGCATTTCGCGGGTATTAATGCCGAAACTCATCGAGTTCTGGCATCTGGAGACATTGACAGAGCCACAGAAATCTTGCGCAACCCAGAAGCTTCCGATCTATTTTTTGGTTTCGATGGCCCCACGTCAATCGATCGAAAAAACGCGGAGCAGGAATACACTCGTACCATGCTGCAATGGTATGCCTACGATGCCCTTACCTCCCTGGCAGAGGCGCTCGGTGCCGTAAACGTTGAGAACCCCGAAGCAACCCGGACAACCACTCCGATCAGTGCAGATGCGCTTCTTGATGCAATTGATGGCGCATTAGGGGTACGTGTCGCCTTCCCAAACCCCTTCCAGGGCGAGATGGGCATACAAACCACTCGGGGAATAGTTAGTCATCGCGCGGCAATGGCCCTGTATCAGGCTTGGCGGATATTTGATCTTGTCGGGAAAAATCCTGATGCGCGCATTGTTGAGATCGGCGCAGGCCTTGGTCGCAATGCTTATTTCGCTCATCAACTTGGCTCTCGAAACTACACCATCGTAGATCTACCCACAACCAACATCGCCCAGGGGTATTTTCTTGGCCGCACCCTGGGCGCGGATGCGGTCAGACTCCACGGCGAAGAGCGCGCGGCCTACGCCACCGTCATGCCGTCAGAGCCGTTCTTCAATGGGGCCGGGCGGTACGACCTCGTCGCGAACATCGACAGCATGACCGAGTTCTCGGAAGGTACGGCGATGGCCTATGTCGAACAGATCGCGGCCCGGTCCTCGGCTTTCCTGTCGATCAATCACGAGGCCAATCACTTCCGGATCCGCGATGTGCTGGCCCGCGTGCGGCCAGGGCTCAAGACAACTCGTACACCTAGCTGGATCAGACAGGGCTACGTGGAGGAGGTGGCCGTCTTCTGATCGGGTGCCGGGGACTGCGTTGCCCCTTCCGCCTCAAGCTCAACGATGCGCCTACGGAGTGCATCGGCTTCCACTTCCAGTTTGTGGCGGGCGACGACCTGGCTCCCAATCTCGAGAGCCAGACGGTCTTCGACAGTTGTGAGAAGAATCATGATCAGAGCTGCACGATGAGGCTGCCATAGCCGGGCGGCGGCAGCGCGTTGGAGGCGCCGATCTGCACATTACGGCCCATGTAGGCGATGTTCGCCGACACGGAGAGGTTGGTGCAGGTGACGCCAGGACTGGTGACGGAGGTGTTGGCGGCGAAGGTGCCGGCGCCGACTGAGCCCGCTGCGATGTTGCCGTTGACCGTCAAGCCGCCGCCAACGCCTGCATTCCCTGCCACGTTCAGACTGTTGCCGACGTTGAGAATGAACGCCGAGGAGATGCCGCCCGGAGCCAGGGACACGGCCGCACCACCGCCGGGTTCGACAACGATGTTGCCGCCGGCATCCGTAGAGATCCGACCCTGTCGAACGGTGCCGCCGCCGTCTCGCGAGCGTAGCTCGATGGTGGCCGAGCCGACCGCCCCGCTGCCCGGCGCGAAGCCGGCCATCAGCGCCGTGCGGGCCGCCTCGTCCATCGTGCGGAAGCCCTCCTTGAACGGCACCTTGTTGAACGCTCCGGCGAAGCCGACGTAGTGGGCGCAGAGCAGCCCATTGGTCATCACCTCGCAGTTGCCGGTGGTCCAGGTCCCGCGAATGTTGACGTTGTTCGGGATGGCGCCCGAGGCGGTCCGCTCGCACGCGACGTCAATCTCGATGCCGTAGAGCTCGCAGTTCTCCAGCCCCTGGTTGGGGACGTTGGGCACGAAATTCGGCTTGTTGGTCACGACGAAGTTGCCGCCGAACACCTGGGAAACCCGACCCGGCGCCGCGTTTGCCATGGCTCCGCCGAACACTCCGAGGGCACCCATATTCGGATCAGCCGTGCGAGCGATGCCCGCCACGCCAGCCGCATGGATGCCGCGCGGATTGCCACTCGAATACGGTAGATCGACCGTGCCGAGAATTACGTCCGTGACGCCAACTGTATCCCCGCCAGCTCGGCAGGAGCGCGGCAGGCCGCCGACGTCGGCCACGACCCCCGAGTACGCCGTGGTGTAGGTCGCGAAGTTCGGCCCAACGAAGCTATTGTCCCCTCGCTGGAAAGCATTCGCAGCCGCTGCGAGCCGACTGTCGCCGCCATCGACGAGCGTGCCGGCCGTCGTCCCGACGTTGAGCACGGCCGCACCACCCAGCTGCAGCGCATCACGCGCCTGCGCTGGCGTGCCCTTCAGAACGGCCTTGCCCGATGCACTGGCATCGGTGATCAGGTCGGCGGTGATCGCCCCGCCGTTGCCCGCCGGCAGGAAAGCGGAAGCCACCTTGCCATCCGTTCCAAGGGGCGCATAGCCGTTCGGTTGGCCCTTGGTGGCGGCGTTCTCGGGCGTGAACCCGAGGGAGGACTGCTTGCCGTTGAGGGCCGTCTGCAGCCCGGTCACGTCGGAGATCGCCGCAGCATCCTTGTAGGCCAGGGCCCGCAGCCCGAGCGCGGCGCCAAACGCCTGCAGCGTCACATCCTGCGGGATGGAGGCCGAGCCCAGCAGGTTCGCCTTCAGCGTGCCGGCCGCCATTGGCGCCAGGGCATCGTTCCCGAGGATCGCGTCGAGGACGATGGTGTTCGCGGTCGGCCCGGTGCGGTTGACCTTGATGCCCTTGCCCCCGCGGAGGTCTATGGGGAAGGTCGGGGTCTGCGGATATCCAGACATGGGCGGGTCTCCGGGCAACGAAAAAGCCCGCCGGGTGAGGGCGGGCCGGATCGGGCCATCAGGGTATGAAGAGGCGCGCGGCGGACGCGCTCACGCGAACTCGATGGGCTCGTCGAAGATCTCGGCCGTCTCCGGCCCGATCGTGATGGCGAGGCGCACGTCGTAGATGCCGGGCGGGATGGCGAGGAGGCGCCTGGACGGGAACAGCGCCTCGACGAAGCCGGGGCTACGCACCTGGAGAGTGTCGGCTGCGAGGGACGCGGTCAGAACCGGGAGGGGTGCGAAACTTTCGCAGGCTTCCCCGATCCAGCCCGCGCGACTTCCGACTGGCGCGCGCGGTGTCACGGTGAGGACGATGTCCGAGGCGGCGTCGAAGTCGATCAGGCCCGCATCGCTGATGTCGACGCGTCCGTCCGGACGCTTGGCGCGGAGCGTCTGGCGAAACCGCCACTGGCCCCGGCGCGACACCGAGCGGAGCGTGTTCAGAAACGCGGGCATGGCCGCCTCACAGCTTCATGAAGAAGGTGCCGAGGCGCATCGGCGGAAGCATGGCGAAGGGCTTGCCGCCCCCGGGGTTCGAGACCGGAACCGTGAAGGTCCGTGGGTTGGGAGGCGTCGTGAGTTCGGCCGCCGTCTCCTGCCAGAGGTTGGTGACGTTGGTGCCGGTGCCCGGCTGGACGCTGGCGAGCTGCTTATACTTGACGAAGGTGTGGCTCGGGTATTCGACCGATACCGTGCCGTCCGGCATGTCCTCGGGCAGGTTTCGGACCAACAGGCTCGAGAGAAAATCGCCGCCGACGAGGCCGGGCACCTGCGTATCCCCGAGGACCGAGAACCGCGCGGTGACGGTCCCTGTCGAGCCAGAAGACGCGGCCTGGGACAGGAGGATCGTTCCGGTCGGATTGACGTCGAGCACGATGGTGCCGGCCGATACGCCGGGAGCCGTTACCGCCATACCGATGGTGATGCGGTTGGGCTGAAACACCTGCGCCGCCGCAGACCCCGCCGTGAGCGCAAGGGCCGTGACCACTTGGATGCGCTGGGCTGCCGACGAGCCCATATCATCGAGCCCACCCTGGAGAAGACCCTGCATGGACGGGATGACGATGGCCTTGCCTGCGGCGAAGTCGCCCGCCGCCGTCGAGCCGCGCCCACCGACGACCGACGCCATGCTCTCGGGGAACGTGGTCCAGAGATAGACGAAGGCGTTCTTGGCGCTGGGGTCCGCGAGTTCGGTCGCCCCGGAACCAGCCGCACCGAGGGTCCGACCATTCATCCGGACCCAGCCGGGCTGGATCGAGGCGTCGAGGCGCCACTTCACGTCGCCGGTCGAGGGAATCGCCGTTTGGTCCACGGGCGTCACCGGGTCGATGGTGTCGTCCACCACGGCGAGACCCAGGCCATCGTCATTCCATAGCGGCTCGCCGTAGGGCCCGAGCACTTCTTCACGATACTGGCCCTCGGGCAGATAGACGCGCGGGAAGCGCCCGAAGCCGTCGGCGACGACGGGCTGCGTGTGCGGCACCGTCCGGGCGGGATCCTTGAACACCGTTATCGGCGTCGTGGTGCCGCCCGCGTAAAAGTTCACGCTCGGCACGAGGTAGGGCCGGCCATAATCGTCGAGGATGGTCTGCCGGGAGAGCGGCCAGGAGATCGTCATCGGCGCGTCCCATGCGGAAAAGCCGCCCGGTGAGGAGCGGCTTGCGGTGCGGCGGAAATGAAAACGCCTCGCGCTGGGGCGAGGCGGGGGAGTCGGACAGCGGCGCGTGGCGCGCGTCTCGGGACGGTTCGGGTTTCGGTCAGAACGCCCGTCGGGTCAAGGGGTGCGAAGCGGTGGCATCCGAACGACGTGCCGCAGGGGTGCGAAACTTTCGCGGGGCTGGTCCGGAAAATTTCCGGAGCGCGATGGTATCCGAGGAGGTTGCGGCATAGCTTTCCGGCATGGCTCGCTCGCGCATCTCAACAGGTTTTCACCGGATCGGCGTTGTCATCGCGCTACCGGCGGTCGTTGCGGCAGCGATCTTCCTAATCATGCAAATCGTCACGCCGGATGGTCCCCGTAAGGCCCTTGACGAACTGACCACCACAGAGCGCCGCGTTGTCCGAAATGGCTACGAGGCTAGAGAAATGAGCGCAGGCAGGACGCCACTTCCGGAATCAAACATGTTTTGGGACATGGACGAGGACACCGAAGCGACAATGCCAAGGCGCCCGAACTTCTACCTGCCTGGGTTCTTTTTGCTGGTCGGCGTCGGCGCCTATGCCGTGTGTCGTGCCATAGGCTGGATCTTCGACGGCTTTCTTGGGCCAAACCGATAATGGTCCGGCGAGCAGCGGGCTGGTATCCTCTTCTGATGAGCCTGCGGACCGCGATCTACCTGTGCTTGGCGCTTCACACCGCCGCGATGCTGGCGATCTGGTGGTGCCTGCGCGCGTGGATGCCGCCCGTCATGGATAGCCTGCGCGCCGTTATCGGCCAGGGCGGGGTGTGGATAGCGCTGATCGGTCTGGGCCTGATCTGCGCCGATATCGCGTACTGGCCCCGATCAGAGGACGGACGCCGGCGCTCCCTGCTACCGCGCCGGTGCGGACGAGCGATCCTGCGCCGCTGATGCGACACCTCGGGTTGCGAGGAGTAGCAGCTTCGAGGTGAGGATTTCGGCGCTTCTGCTGCCCTCCGGGGCATTCGAGAGGGATCGCAGCATCGACATCGCCTTCGGATCGGTGAGGATGCGAGCGATCGCCTCGCCATCCTTCAGCATCCGCCGCTCCTGCAGCAACTCTTTGCCGGCCCGGCGCGCACCAAGCACGGCACCGCCTGCGCCACCCTTCACACCGCCGACGCCGGCACCCGCCGCCGCGCTCGACACCACCTCGGCAATGGCCTTCCCGACCGGCCCGGTGCCCTCCTTGAGCCGCTGACCGATCACGCTGTTGAAGTACGTGTCCGAGCCCTTCGCAGGCTTGTAGCCCGTGGCCTCCAGGGTGGTCAGCATCCGATCGAGGCCGGTCCAGATCGTCTCCCCACTCGGCAGAGCCCGCACCGCCGCCTCGAGGTTCTTCCGCTGTTGGCCGTTGCCGCGCACCGCCGATGCGAAGCCAGCGCCGCCGTACTGCCGGGCGATGCCCTTCAAGTCCTGGGTCGCCTCGTTGAAGACGCCCTCCATGTAGATCCGCACCACGTCCCGGGCTGCGCCGGGATTACTACGGGCCAGGGCGCGAACCGCGCCGGCGATCTCTTCATGCGAACCCGGCAACGGATTCGAGGGGAACAGAGCGTCGACGGCGTTCTTCACCTCGGGTCGTGAGGCGATCCGACCGAGCGGCGAGCGGTCAACAGCTTCGCGACCCTGGTAGGCCAGGGCGAGGCGAGCGAGCCGCTCCCGGGCTTCGGGAAGCTGCGCCAGCAGGTCCTCCTCCCGGCGCATCGCGGCACGGATCGACGCCGCCGTAGGACCGCCTTCGCCGCTCACCGCGTCGAGGATGCGGGTCAACTCCCGGTCCTGGAAGGCACGGCGCGCGGGCGGCGTGGCGTTGGCGAGGAACTCGCGGGCCGCCGTGGCGCCCTGGACGTTGGTCGGCACCTGTTCGGCCGGCGTCGTCATCCGGCCCGTGTTCGCGTCGCGCTGTACGATGCGGGCGAGGGGGGTGTTGCCGGTGAACGGCTCCAAGGAGCGCGAGGCGGCTGCGAAATTCGCGTCGGCCGTCGCCACCTCGGGCACGCCCTTGAGCTGCCCGTCAAGGGCCGAGCGGGCGATCTGAAGGTCGCGCACCTTCGTACCGTCGCCCAGGTCGCGCGCGGTCTGAATCGCGTTATCGAGGCGCTCGCGAGCGTGCAGCAACCCCTCGACGCTCAGGTCGGTCTCACCACCGGGCCCGAACAGATCCTTGCGGGCCTGCGCCAGGGCGCCCTTCACGTCGCCCTTCGCCGTGCGCAGCTGCCCATCGATGGCGTCGAGGGCGGCCTGCGGGTTCACCTGCCCGAAGCGAACGTCGGGGATCTCTTCCGTGATCGTGGTCGACTTCACGTAGGGCTCGAGCGGGCCCTTCATCCGACTCACCACGCGCTCGTAGGCGTCGAGTGGGTCGGGGATCTCGCCGCGCATCATGGCACCGATGGCGCGGTCGCGGATATCCGGGTGCACACCGACCGGGTCGATGCCGGCCCTCGTCAGGTCCTCGTCCAAGCGGCTCTCGGCCGTGGAGCGCGCCGCGGCGTACTCGTCGGCTGCCTGCCCGCTGGGGGCGCGGCCGCGCGGCCGACCCTGCGCGTCCAGGGGAAAGGACGGCACGCCGCGCTGCTCGTTCTGGAGCTTGCGCAGCAGCTCGGACGAGATGTCCCGTGCCATGCCGCCATCGGCGTCAGGCCGGAAATAGCCTTCCTCGATGAGGCGCTCACGCCAGAAGTTGTCCAGGCTCTTGCCGTCGGGGCGGGCCACCTTGCCCACGCCCGGCACGACGAACCGGTGCAGGTCCGTCGCCGCCGCATCGCCATCAAGGCGCAGACCGCCGTTGCGGGCGATGAAGCGGGCCAAGCTCTCCGGGCCGCCATCGGGGCCGGTCCCGGCCGGGCGTTCGAACGCCTCGACGGGGCGCGGCGCATCGGCTTCGAACTGCGGGCGGGAGAACGCCGGTTGCGTCACGATGGACTCGCCGGGGCGCTCGACCGTGACGGTGCCCTCGACCCCGACGTTCTCGGGAGCCTCGCGCGCGACGGCATAGTCCGCGTCGGCGCGGGCCTTCCGTGCGGCCTCGCGGGCATCGGCCACGCCGCGCATCTCGCGCTGAATCACCTGTCCGGCCTGATCCGGCGTGACGCGCGCGCCGGCGGCCTGGGTGGCGCGGATCACGCCCTGACCCTCGGGGGTGCCGGCAACAGCGGCTTGGGCCGCCGCCTGAACGGCGCCACCAGCGCGGGTCGGCGCGACGTTCTGGGCGGCGATGCCATCGAAGGCGGCGCGGCCGACGCTGTCCACCGAACCGGGACGGCCCGCGTAGAACTCGCCCATGATCCGGCCGCCCTCGCCGCCGGAGTTGCCGACGACCCGGGCGAGCTGCGAGGCGCGCGTGGCCTGGCCGCCCGTGACAGCGTTCAGCGCCTCGTCGAGGGTCAGGCCGACGCCACCGCCGGGAAGGCTCTTCGATTCCTCGATGAGGCGCCGGGCCGCGGCGAGGTCGGCGTCCGAGATGCCGTCGAGGGCCTCCGTGACCAAGGCGTTGCTGCGCCCACGGGTCGAGAGCGCCTGGACGCCCTTCCCGACGAGCGCGCCAACACCAGGGCCAGCCGCGCCGAGCCCGAAACCGATGGCGGCGCCGGTCTGTGTGGCGGAGGTGTCTCCATCCGACCGGACCGCGCTGTCTGCGCCACCAAGGACGCCGCCCGACAAGGCCGAGGCGGCGGTCCGGGCCTTCAGCGAGCCCGCACCGGCGCCGAACGCGGCCGGGGCCGCCGCCACCAGGGGGAGCGTACCGAGGACACCGCCCGCAAGCTCGCCCACCGTCGCCGCGCCGGGGTTCGCCTTCGCCGTCTCCGTGCCGAAGCGCTCCACGGCCTTGAGTTCTTCGGGGAAGGTGGTGCCGTTCTGCAGGGTGCGGATCGCCGCGACACCTCGGTTCACGCCGCCCAGCAGATAGGGCCCGACCACGGGGACGCCCTCAATGAGGCCCCGCCCGATCGCCGCCGATCCGTCGCCGGCCGGCTGCACCACCTTGGCGGGCTCTGCGGACGGTGACGGAGCCGCAGCCACGAGATCATCGAAGAGCCCCGCGCGAGGCGCTTTCGGCGACGGGGCGGCCGGTGCGGGTTCACCCGTGAGCAGATCGTCGAACAGGCCTGCCATCAGTTGTCGAGCCTCTTCGGGTCGATGCCCCAGGAGCGGAGCCGTTCCTGTAGTTGCGGTTTCAGGTCGGGCCGAGCCTGGAGGGCGGATTGTGCCTCGGCGAGGGCGGCGGCGGCGCTTTTCCCGTCCGGAATCGGCAGGCGAGCCTCACCCTTGGGGATGGAGGCCTTCGCCCCGCCCGGCGCACCGTCTTGCTTGTAGTACGTCCCGCCCCGGAGGTCCTCGGCGCGGCGCTGATTGAACTCGAGGCGCTTTTGCGCGAGCGCGATGCCCCGGTCGAAGATCTTCTGCCGGACGACGTCGGGCTGATTCACGGAGCCCTGGATCTTGAGCAGGATCGCCCGCTCGCCCTCGGTGGGGTTGCCGCCGAAAATCGCCTTGAGCTGCCCTAGGGCGTTCGTTGTCACGACGTTGTTCAGGTCCTCGGTCGCAACGCCGGCCTCGCTTCCGACCAAGCTGGTGATCGCGCTCCGAGTGCCAGCAGTCGGCCCCTCGTAGGCCTGCTTCGAGAGCGTCTTCGCTTGGTTCAGCGCCTCGAG
>Ga0182232_1000245_pt1 | contig 14877 bp, 11 predicted proteins | sample G6R1MG_30_FD_155484 | JGI IMG/M metagenome (GOLD analysis project Ga0182232, IMG submission 155484) | Phyllosphere microbial comminities from miscanthus, Michigan, USA - G6R3_NF_07NOV2016_LD2 MG | ecosystem: Host-associated > Plants > Phyllosphere > Phylloplane/Leaf | place: USA: Michigan... | reverse complement strand
TCTTAAGTCAGCCGACGACGAGCCGCCCCATCCCGACGTCCGTCCGCGCAGACGGGCGCCGTTTTCGTGCTCGGTCGGAGAGGCTCAAGGCGCAGGCTGAAGGTTCTTGAGAGCGTCGTTCAGCCAGCGCCACACCGTTCGATCGACGGCGATGGGAAAGTCCTTGCCCAGGACGCCCAGGAGTTCTTGGTATCGACCAAGGCGCCCGCCATTCCGCTCGTATTGCGTGAGATGCCAATCCCGGAATGCCGAATCCGGCATGCGTCCGAGGGCGCGGGCCGACTCGGCAAGCCAAGTGCGCGCGAGGGCCTGGGCTTCGGGACTCCCCGGCGACAGATTTCTCGCGGTCGCTTTGGCCGCATTCTCGTAGGCTATCCGCGAGGCCGTCCGGTAGGCGTCGGGATCCAGCGCGTCCGTCCAGAACGCCTTGGTCCCCTCCTGCACCTCGCGGACGAAGGTCGGATCTGCCAGAGGCCGCGAAAGCTCATCCCAGGCGGTGATCTGGTCCGGCGTGGGATCCTCTGGCAGTTCCGGCACGGTCATGGCGAGGAGTTGCCGCCGCCGGGGCGCATCAAGCGCCGTGCCCGCCGCGATGGCGTCGACGAATTGCTCCGCCAGAGCCTTCATCTGCTGATTGCTTAAGTTGCTCATGGTCCAAATCCTCCTCAGATCACCATCGGCAGGGTTTGGGATGCGAAGCGTGGCACGGAGGATCGTAGCCACTCGGTGCTTGGCCGCGATCTCGGCTTCAAGGATCTCCAGGCGCGTTCGCAGCACGTCGTGCAGCGACAGGCGACGTGCCAGCAGCCGCCCGATCATATCGAGCCCGACCCCCGCCTCGCGCAGTGCTTGGATGAGGTCGAGCTTGGCGACATCCGCGTCGGTGTAGACCCGGTAGTTCGACGCGGATCGCAGGGTTGGCGGTAGCAGGCCCCTGTCTGAGTAGAACCGGATCCGCCGCACCGGTTGCCCGGAGAGGCGCGCCAGATCACCGATCGTGTACGTCTTCGCTCCCATGGCGACTCGATTACGGGTTCCACCACATGGAGGGTCAAGCCTGGTGCGCGCGGCTCTGGATCGGAAGGCGCGGCGCCAGAACACTGTGACGGCCCTCTCCGTCATTGCGAGCGCAGCGAAGCAACCCAGCGACACGCCATGGTCTGGGATCGCCCGCCACCCTGGGTCGCTTCGCTGCGCTCGCGATGACGGGGTGGAGGAATCGTTTCAGCGACTCGGTTGAAACCGGCCGCGCCTCAAGCGCGTCCGATCTGCCGGACCAGCGCCTCGATCGTCGCCGCGCAATCCGGGATCGCGCTCGGCCGGTGCAGTGCGGCAATCACCGACGGATCGAGGGCGAGGCCGGCCTGGACCAGCCCGGGCCAGGCCCCGGCGCTGGGCCAGCCCGGATGGACCACCGCGGCGCCAAGCCTCTGCAGGGCCTCGGCCTTCTCGGTCTGCTCGCCATAGGCCCGCTCCTCCGGCAGGCACAGGAAGCGCTTGCCCTGCCCGGCGGCCAGCGCCACGAGGCCGTCGCCGCCGCCCCCGACCAGCAGGGCCGCCCGGGCGATCCGGGCCTCGACGTCGTCGACCCAGCCGTGCAGGTGCAGGTTTTCGGGGACTTCGCCGGAGCCGGATACGGGACCGAGGACGTGCCAGGACCGGTCTGGCACGGCGCGGGCCGCCGCGGCGAGGTCGGCGACATCGCCTCCCGCGCCGCCGCGGCCGAACACCACGACGATATCGTCGCCCGCCTCACCGGCCTTTTGGGCCGGCGCGCCGAGGAACCCGGCATAATGCGTCTTGGCGCGGACCCAATCTGGCACGTTGGCGCCGTCGAGGGCTTCGGGGAAGGGCGCGAGCAGGCGGGTGGCGCTGCGGAAGGCTTCGCAATGGGGACGGTCCGTCCGGGTGCCGGCGAGGCGCACGACCAGGGTCGGGACCGACAGGAGCCGCGCCAACAGGGCGATCTCCACCGAGACGTCGACCACGATGAGGGCCGGCTCCGTCCGGGCGACCCATTCGGCGATGCGCGTCATCCGGGCACGCACGCCGGGATGGTTCAGGGGCGCGTAGTGGAACGCCTCGGGCCGTTCCGCCTCGCCGTCCCGTCCGTCGAACGCCGATCCGCCGAGCGGGCGGTCGTCGGGGAGGTCGAGCACGTCCAGGCCAGATGTCGCAATCTTCGGCGTGTCGAGCGCCGCCAAGGTGCCGATCAGCGTGCACGGCCGGGGCAGGGCGGCGGCGACCGCACGGGCGCGCTGGAGATGGCCCGCGCCCTGGTGGTGGACGTACCAGCCGATCCCGCGGGTCACGCCGCGTCCCGCAGAGACAGGGCGAGGGCGTCGAGGTCGGCGAGCGCCCGGTCGAGGGGGCATTCCCGGGCCGGTGCAGAACGCGATTCGAGGATGCGGTCGGCCCGCTCCACGAAGGCGATGTCGTTGGGGCAGGTCTCCAGGGCCGCGCATGCGTCGGCGTCGAGCCCGAGCCGGGCGTAGGCCTCGTTCCGGGCCGATCCGGTCGCGTGGAAGGCCCGGCGCAGGGCGGCGCGGCGCAGGATCAAAGCCTGCCAATGGGCCGCCTCGGGCAGGAGATAGGGTTCGCCGGCCAGCACCCGGGCGCGGCGCGCCATCTCGGTGGCCATGCCGCCCGAGACCCGGCCCTGGTGGCGGGCCGAGACCATCACGCGCACGTCCGGGCAATGGCGCAGGCGGGCGCCGCTCTCCCGAAGCAGGCCGACGAGGGCGTTGTCCTCCCCGCAGGGCAGGGGGGGCAACCCGCCGACCGCGCGGTAGAGCGCCACCGGGACGGCGAGGCTCGCGCCGGTATGGTCGCCGTGGCGCGGGGCGGGGTCGTGCGGCGGGGGATCGAGGATGTCCTCCAGGCGGCGAACGCCGGCCCAGTACCGCTCGATCCGCGCGTGCAACGCGCCGAGGCGCGGGTCCGCGGCGCCGTCATCGTCGATCACCAGGCGGCCGCCGACCACATCCGCGCCGTGCAGGGCCCGGAGATTCGCCGCGACCCAGTCGGCCGGAAGGCGCGCATCGGCATCGGTGGTGAGCAGGATTCCGCTCGGACCGGCCTCGGCGTCGAGCCAGTCGGCGCCGGCATCGAGCGCCATGCGGCGGGCGGTGCCGACATGGGCCGCGGCGCCGTCCAGCGCCGCCTCGATCACCCGCAGCGTCAGGCTCACCAGCGCGCCCGATGCCTCCTGGGCGTGGACCGCCGCGACCGTGCCGTCGGTGCAGTTGTTGGCGATCACCACCACCCGCAGCGGCGCCTCGGCCGAGAAACCCTCCTGCCGGGCCAGGGTGGCGAGCAGGATCGGCAGCCGCTCCGCCTCGTTGCGCGCGGGGATGCAGACGACGCAGGGCCGGGCGATCGGGGTTGCGGTTGCGAGGGGCATAGTAGTTTTCCCAACCTTGTCGGCGCGAACTCGCGAAACGTAGCGCTCTCAACACTTCCGTGCGGGTGCCCGGGTTCACACACCGAAATCCGGATCGTCCCCCGCTGAAAAAGATGACGCTTTAAAGCCTACACGCGCTCTCCCTCCCCCGCAGAGGGGGGAGGGAGAGCCGCAGTGTTTCCCGTGTCTTCTGTGACCCCGATGTGTGGATCTGCAAGCCCACAAGGGCGAGGGGAAAACGCGTCGTGTTTCCGGGACTTCTTTTACGCCCGTCCCCCGGCCACCCGCAGCGTCGGCCGCGCCCGCTCGGCACAGCGCGCGATCACGGCATCGTAGGTCTCGAGGTAGCGCTCGGTCATGGCGGCGGCGTCGTAGAGCGCCTCCGCCCGGTCGCGGCAGGCCCGGCGCGACAGGCCGGCCGCCTCGCGGATCGCCACCGATAGATCGTGCGAATCATCCGGCCGTGCGAGGCGACCGCACTGCGCGTCGAGGATGTCGGGCAGGGCGCCCCGGCGGAAGGCCGCCACCGGCGTGCCGCAGGCCAAAGCCTCGGCGACCACGAGGCCGAACGGCTCCTCCCAGCGGGGCGAGACGATCGCCACCCGGGCGCGGCCGAGATGGTGGGCGAGGTCCCGGTGCGAGAGGTGCCCGAGATGGGTCAGGTCCGGCCCGAGCCGCGGGGCGATCTCGGCCGCCCAGTAGACGGGATTGAGCTTCGGGCCCGCGAATTTCAGCGGCAAGCCGGCCGCGCGGGCGGCGTCGATGGCGAGGTGGAGCCCCTTTTCCGGCACGATCCGGCCGGACCAGAACACGAAGGGCGGCGCGTCGGGCGTCTCGGAATACGCGAAGGTCGAGAGATCGACGCCGTTATCGACGACCTGCGCGCCGGGCACGAGCGATTCCCATTCCTGGGCGAGCGACGGCGACACCGCCAGGAAGGCCATGTCGGGATCGGCCTGCACCACCCCGGAGACCAGGGCGTCGAAGGGCGGCGTGTGCAAAACCGTGACCCAGGGCAGGCCGAGCCGGGCGCTCTGCTGCAGCGGCAGCGCATGCAGGGCGTTGTTGTGCACCAGGTCGAAGCCCCCGGCCGCGACCATCTCCATCATCCGCCGGTAGGCGTCGTATTCGGCCTTGTCGATCGCGTCCTCGCGCTCCGGATCGGACAGGGCGTCCCCGGTCGGATCGCACAGCATCACCGGATCCAGCGCCGGGTCCGAGCCCCGGCTGGCGAACAGCGTCACGTCGTGCCCGTGCCGCTTCAACGCCACGGTGAGGAGATGGGTGTGCATCTCCAGACCGCCGGCATAGGGCTGGCCGATCGGGTACTTCAGATGTGCCAGGACAGCGATCTTCACGCGCGCACCGCATCCGGTTGTGTGGGGATCTTTGCCGGCCGCAGCGGAGCGAAAGGAAAATCGTCCGCAGCGAGCATGGCGGGTATCATGCCCATCGTTTCTTCACCAAGCGTTGCGTCATCGGCACCGGGAGCGACGACGGACGCAGCGCGTTCCCATGTCCATAAGGGCTGTGGTCTGAACCGATGATGATCGAGACGACAGGTCGACCATTCAGCCGCGTGCGCCATCCGGCCTGGGTGCGCCTGACCCATTGGACCGGCGCCGCCGCGACGCTCGCGCTCATGGTGAGCGGCACCGCGATCCTGCTGGCCCTGCCGAAGCTGTTCTGGGGGGAGACCGGGTCCAACAGCGCGCCGGCCTGGATCACGCTGCCCCTGCCGGTCGATCTCGAGCAGACCGGCTGGGCGCGCAACCTCCATTTCCTGGCCGCCTGGATCTTCGTCCTCAACGGCGCCGCCTATCTGGCCCTCGCCCTGTTGCGCGGGCATCTGCGGCAGCGCCTCCTGCCGGCGCCGGCCGAGATCAAGCCCCGGGCGCTGGCCGGTGAAATCCGGGATCATCTGCGCCTGCGCGGCGGGGCGCCGCCGACCGGCCGCTACAACGCGCTCCAGAAGATCGCCTATCTCGGGGTCCTGCTGGTGCTGGCGCCGCTGATTCTGCTCACCGGCCTGACGATGTCGCCGGGCGTCACCGCGGCCTGGCCGGAACTGTTCACCCTGTTCGGCGGCCGGCAATCGGCCCGGACGATCCACTTCCTGTCGGCCTTCGCGATGGTCGCATTCCTCGCGATCCACATCTGGCAGGTGCTGGCCAACCGGCCGGTGGCGCTGATGCGCGGCATGATTCTCGGGCGGGCCGGCAACGCGGAGGAGACCCGATGAGCGCGCTGACCCGGCGCCGCCTGGTCCTCGGAACCGCCGGGTTCGGCGCGGCCGGCCTCGTGGGTGGCTGCGATCCTGGTGCCCCGCAACTGCGCCCCAACCCCTACGGCCTGAGCGACTGGCTGACCTTCGCCGGGCAGCGCCTGCTGTTGGCGCGCCAGCCGCTCGCTCGGGAATTCGGGCCCGAGGCGATCTCGGCGGTGTTCCCGACCATCAACACCACCGACCCGGACGATCCGGCCTATCGCCGCTCGAAAGCGGCCGGCTTCTCGGATTGGCGCCTGCCGGTGACCGGCCTCGTCGCGCGGCCGGGGGCGTTCTCCCTGGCGGAGCTGAAAGCGATGCCGGCGCGCACGCAGATCACGCTCCATTCCTGCGAGCAGGGCTGGTCGGCAATCGGCCAATGGACCGGCGTGCCGCTCGCGCAGGTGCTCGCCGCCGCCGGGATGCGCCCGGAGGCGCGCTACGTGGTGATCCGCACCGTCGACGGCTGGTGGGACAGCTACGACCTGTTCGACGCCCTGCACCCGCAGACGATCCTGGCCTACGGCATGAACGGCGCCGACCTGCCGGTGGCCCACGGCGCTCCTGTTCGCCTGCGGGTGGAGCGCCAGCTCGGCTACAAGTCCCTGAAATACCTCAGCAGCATCGAGGCCGTGGACCGGGTCGACGGCATCGGCCACGGCCGCGGCAGCATGGTCGCGGGCCTCGGATTCAGCTGGTACGCTGGCATCTGAGCCGCCCGTCGCGCGGCGGGCAAGGGGGGGCTTGGCGGCGATGGATCTCACGATCGGGCTGAGCACGTTCGCGGTCGGCGCGGCGGCGCTGGCGGTGATCACGCTGGCGGCCGGCGTGAAGATGATCCAGCAGGGCCACGTGTTCACGGTGGAGCGGTTCGGCCGCTACAACCGCGCGCTGGAGTCCGGCCTCGGCCTGATCATCCCGTTCGTCGAGCGCATCGGCCGCCGGGTGAACGTGATGGAGCAGGTCATCGACGTCCCGAGCCAGCAGGCCTTCACCCGCGACAATGCCGGCGTGACCATCGACGCGGTGGTCTTCTACCAGGTGCTCGACGCGGCCCGCGCCTCCTACGAGGTCGCGAATCTCGACCTCGCCATGACCACCCTGACCATGACCAACATCCGCACCGTGGTCGGCTCGATGGATCTCGACCAGCTCCTCGCCCACCGGGACGAGATCAACGAGCGCCTGCTGCGGGTTCTGGACGCGGCGGCCTCGCCCTGGGGCGTGAAGATCAACCGCATCGAGATCAAGGACATCGTCCCGCCCGCCGACCTCGCCGGCGCCATGGCCCGCCAGATGAAGGCCGAGCGTGAGAAGCGCGCTTCGATCCTGGAGGCGGAGGGCCAGCGCGCCGCAGAGATCCTGCGGGCCGAGGGGCGCAAGCAATCGGCGATCCTGGAAGCGGAGGGCCGCCGCGAGGCCGCGTTCCGCGATGCCGAGGCGCGCGAGCGCTCCGCCGAGGCCGAGGCGGCGGCGACCGGGATGGTCAGCCGGGCGATCGCCGAGGGCGACATCGCGGCGGCAAAACCTGCCCGTCGGGGGACGGGTGCGGGTGGAGGCGGCGGGAGGCGCCGGATAGGCCCGCCGCGGCATTCTGACGGCGATCACCCGATCCGTCGCGGCCGGACGGTTCCGCGGGCGGACAGGCCTCGCGGCGCGGTGCGACCCTTTATCGTCCGTCGGGGCGAACGCCTTCTGGCGGCAGGGTAAACCGGCTCGGACGTCCGCGCGCAGTGCAACGCGGAGCGTCCTCTCACTCGACCGTGACCATCGTCCGACGCAACAATCACGACGGGCGCAGATTGGGCAGGCGGCCGCCACGTTTCTTGGCGTGCCTTTCATCCCTGTTCCGACGAGATATCAATGACGCCTCAATTCTGGCTGTGGCTGGGCTTTGCCGGCATGGCCGCCGGCGCCGCCGTGATCCTGTTCATGGCAAAGCGACGGACCCCGGCCGAAGAAGCGGACGGGATCATCCACGGCATCGTGCCGATCATCGCGGCCTGCTCCTACTTCGCCATGGCGACCGGGCAGGGGAGTCTGGTTCTTCCCGCCGGCCCTGATGCCGCGGAGGCCGCGCGGCAGTTCTACTTCGCGCGCTACATCGACTGGACCTTCACCACGCCCCTGCTGCTGCTCGGCCTCTCGCGGACCGCGATGCATTCCGGGATGCGCCGGCCGGCCGTGGTCTGGGGGCTGATCGGGTCCGACCTGATCATGATCGTGACGGCTCTGGCCTTCGGCCTGTCCAACGTCGCTGCGGTGAAGTGGACCTGGTTCGCCATCTCCTGCGGCGCGTTCGTCGCCGTGTTCTACGGAATCTTCGTGCAGCTGCGTGAGGAGAATGCCGGCGAGCGCGCCGATGTGCGGAAAGCCTTCCTGCGCAATGCCGTGTTCCTGACCGGCGTCTGGTGTGCCTACCCGGTGGTGCTGCTCATCGGCCAGGACGGCCTCGGCTTCCTGTCGCCGACGCTCGCCCTGGCGGTGATCGCGATCTTGGATCTCACCGCCAAGGTCGTCTACGGCATCATGGCCACGCTGGAGACGACCCGGGCCGTCGACCGCGACCTGATGGAAAGCCCGAAAGCCGCTCCGCTGCGCCGGGCGGCCTGACGCGGATGGCGGCTCCTTCGTCCATCCTCTCCCGCGGGGAGTCTGTCCGGGCGAGCCGCCATCCCGTTCCTGTATCGGGGACGGCGCTGCTGCGGCTCGCCGGTGCGCTGGTCGCTGTTGGTCTCGTCGCCTCCGCAATCCTGCCGCGCGAGACCGCGTGGCTCGTCGCGCTGACGGTCGTGATCGTCCTCGGGGTGCCCCACGGCGCTCTGGACGGGGCCGTGGCGGCCCCTCTGCTGCGCCCCCGCTTCGGACGCATGTGGTTCGCGGTCTTCGCCGTGCCGTATCTCGGGCTTTCGGCCCTGGTCCTCCTGGCTTGGCAGGTGGCGCCCCTCGCTACCCTGGCGGGCTTCCTGGCGCTGTCGGTGCTGCATTTCGGCGAGGAGGATGCCGGCCCGGGCCGGCGCTTTGAGGCCCTCGCCCGCGGCGGGCTTCCGATCGCCCTGCCGGCTCTGCTGCGGCCTGAGGAGACGGCCGGGCTTTTTGCGGTGGTCACGCGGGTGCCCATGCCGCAGCTTCCCGTGTGGTGGGCGGCTGCGGCCTGGGTCTGGGTCACCGTTACGGCACTCTGGTTGCTGACGGGGCCGCGGCGGACGTCCGTGCTCATCGAGATGGCGCTTCTCGCGCTCGCCTTCTGGTCTCTGCCGCCGCTGACCGCGTTCACCCTGTACTTCGTCGGCCTTCATGGCCCCCGGCATGTGCGCGCCTTGTTGGCGGATCCGACGAAGGCCCCCGGTGTCGATACGATCCGGCGCGCGGTCCATGCGGCGCTGCCGGTCTTCGGGCTGACGCTTCTCCTCGGCGCGGCGCTTTGGCCGCTCTACGCACCCGGCGCCCCCGATGCGCCGGCGAACCTGCTGACCCTGACACTCCAGATGCTGTCGGCCCTCACCGTGCCGCACATCCTGCTCGACCGGATCGCGGCCTGGTATCCTGCTCGGGGCCCGTAACGGCTGGCGGGCCCCTGGCGGCGTCAGTCGCCTCGCCCCATCGGACCGCATGCTGCAGCGGCCGCGAGATCTCCCGCACCGGGTCGAAGGGGCAGCGGATCGGCCGGAACAGGCCGGCGAGCTCGGTCTCGTGGGTGTCGGCATCCCGGGGCCGGCCGATCTGCGGTCTGGCCGAGCGTCGGGGCCGCAGTGAGGGAGACGATTCGGCGAGCGGCGTCAGGCCGCTCGCGATGTCGACGCAGCGGAGCGTGCGATGGGCCGTGACCGTACGAACGGTCACGGCGGCTTCCTGTCCGAATCCGTATCCTTGGGAGGCCCGGCCTTACGCGGCCCGCACCGTCTTCAGGAAGCTGCTCACCTCGGTCGAGAGATGCTCGGACTGGCGTGACAGCGCGGAGGCCGAGCTGAGGACATGGGCTGCCGCGGCGCCGGTTTGCTCGGAGGCCTGGGCGACGCCGACGATGTTGCCGGTCACCGCGCTCGTGCCCGTCGAGGCCTGGGCGACGTTCCGGACGATCTCCTGGGTCGCTGCACCCTGTTGTTCCACCGCCGCCGCGATGGATGTGGCGACGGTGTCGATCTCGCGGATGCGGGCGGTGATCGTGGCGATCGCATCGACCGCCTGTTCGGTGACGCCCTGCACCGCGCCGATCTGGCGGGCGATCTCATCGGTGGCCCGCGCCGTCTGGCTGGCCAGTTCCTTGACCTCGGTGGCGACCACGGCGAAGCCACGGCCGGCCTCGCCGGCACGTGCGGCCTCGATCGTGGCGTTGAGCGCCAGCAGGTTCGTCTGGCTCGCGATGTTGGCGATCAGGCCGACCATGTCGCCGATCTTGGCCGAGGTCTGGCTGAGCACCTGTACGAGCTGCGTGGTCTGGTCGGCGTCCAGGACCGCCGCCTTGGCGAGGTTTGTCGAGCCCGTGACCTGACGGCCGATCTCGCTGACGGACGAGCCGAGTTCCTCGGCCGCCGCCGCGACGGTCTGGACGTTGGTGGCGGCCTCTTCGGCGGCCGCTGCGACGTTCGTGGATTGCGCTGCGGTCTCGGTCGCGGTCTTGGTCATCGTCTGCGCCGTGGCCTGCAGCTCGATCGCCGCGTCTGAGACGAGGCTGACGATGCCACCCACGGCGGCTTCGAAGTTGTCGGCGAGCTCCATCATGGTGCGCTGGCGCGCTGCGGCGGCGGCGGCATCGGCGGCCTGGCGCAGCGCCGCCTCTTCGCCCGCCTTGCGGGCGACCATGGATTTGATGTTCTCGACGGCCCGGCCGAGGGCGCCGATTTCGTCCGTGCGCTGCGCTTCGCGGATCTCGGCGTCGATCTCGCCGCTCGCCATGCGTTGGAGAGCCGCCACCAGCCGGACGAGCGGCCGTTGGATGTTGAGCATCAGCAGGATCGCCGCCGCGAGCAGGCTCAGAAGCAGCGCCGCGCCCGCGACCAGGCCGATGCTTGTCGCAGCGCTGACCTGTCCGAAGGCCGTCTGCAATGCAGCCTCGGTGAAGCGATTGGCGTTCGCCACCGAGGCATTGATCGTCTTCTCGCCGCGCTCGCTCAGGTCGGCGATCTGCTTGCGGGCCGCCCCTGCTCCGGAACTGTCGATCTCCCGGCCGTACAGGTCCGCGCGGCCGATCTGGACATAGTCGCGCAAGGCCGCGGCCAGGTCGCGCAGATGGCGCGCGCTCTCCTGAAGGACGTCCGGCTTCAATGCGATGGCGATCGGGCGTTCCAAGCCCCTGGAGGCCGCCGCCGCCTCGTCCAATGCCGCGGTCGCGACCTTCTCCGCCTCCGGTCCGGTCCGTGCCAGATCGATGGCCTTGTAGTCGACCTGGATCCGATTCAGGGCGAGCTGAGCCTGAGAGATGCCGAGGAGGATCGCCTGTTCGCGCGCCAGCGCTTCGGTCGCTATCCGGATCTGTGTGTTGCTGCTCCACTGGTTATAGATCACACCGGCGGCGATCAGGCCAGTCAACGTTGTAGACAGCGTAAGTTTGCGACCGATGCTGAGACTGGGCATGATGTGTACTTGAACCTGCGATAGAACGAGATCTTTCGTCGGCCCGTTCGAATTTCTTTGCTAAAGAAAAATGCCGATCTGGGCGACACTCTATCGGCAAACGTATGAATTTATGCTTTCGAGTCAAATCAAATTATTTTCTAAACACCGTTAGGATCGCAATAATTCAAAATCCGATCGTCTGTTTCTTATCTCGATGATTTATATTCGAGCCTGCTGAGTGTTAAATTTTGTTCACGATTGCGAGGACGTCGATCTATGCCGCCGTTTTCGGACGCGTTCGAAGTATGGAGCGCGCGATTGCATCGGAGGCCCGGTGCGATCGCGCGCTGTGGCCTTCGGCATCGTGTCCGGTGAACCCGCGCGCACGTCTGTGCGCAGGGTTCTACCCGAACGCTCCGACCTCGTGCTGGATCATCCCCGAGATCTCCCGCACTTGGTCTAACAGGCGGCGGATCGGCTGGAACAGGTTGGCATGCTCGGCCTCGCCACGCGCCTTCACAGCCGGGCCTGACCGCGCGACGGCGCTCTCAACCGCGCCAACCTTGACCTGATCGGCCCGAGGCCGTGTTCACAGAATCGATCGTCTGGGGTACCGGCCCCATCGGCTTTTTAGGTACGATATGACGCATTGAGAAGGCGGGAACTGCCACTCCGGGGCGGGTTCTGGTGATAAGACTAAAGTATAATTTATGGCTGATTGACCGGTATTGAGATACATCATAATTTTACTTGAAGTTAATAATTTAACTTGAGGTACTCATGACAAACGCGCGTCTAAAAAGAAGGCTCGTTGCGTCCGGCGTTGTTATTTTTTTCACGATAGCCTTATCATTTGTTGAATATTATGAGTACGGGAAAATTGGAAGCAATTTTCTAGGGTCCAATGGCAGTTTGATTGCGCTCTTGTTTGCATCTTACATTGCATACATTTTTCAGCAGCGCTCAAAACTAGCTGACGATGTTAGAAAATGGTGGTTCGAAATTGTAAATGCGAAGTCTGAATTCTTTATTTATTGCGATAAGTCAAAGCCAACTGAAGATGATTACCTAAAATCATTCTATAAACTGTCAGCAGCAATGGACAATCTGCGAGTTATATACTGCAATGTACATAGAAATCAAAATGACGGGAAGGGTTATTATCCGTTTGAGCAAGTAAGAGATATCATTGATTTGGCTCAATCTGCCTCCCATAATAAATTGCCTTCATTTGAGGAAAGGCAGCGCATAAAACATGCTATAATATTGATATTTGGGTCTCTACGACATGCTATACAGTCAGAGGCTACCTCTTTGACTCCGGATAAGCCTGTCTTGTTCGAGAGCAGTGAAAGAGACGAATATATTCGAAAGATGAAAAGTTTATTTGCAGTCGATTTGAAAACTATTCGATTGACTAATAAAGGTTCGTAGAATCTTCTACCCGAACGCTCCAACCTCGTGCTGGATCATCCCAGAGATCTCCCGCACTTGGTCGAACAGGCGGCGGATCGGCTGGAACAGGTTGGCATGCTCGGCCTCGTAGGTGCCGACATCCCGGGGGCCGGCGGGTTCGCCGAAATTCAGGCCGAGCGTCGGATCCGGGGTGACAGGAAAGATCTCGTCGAGGAGCGTCAGGCACCCGTCGATGTCGAGACGCAGGAACCGCTCCAGCAGCTGCTCGCGGGAAATGCCGGCTTGCGGCCGGAATCCCGGGATGTGCACGGCCAGGAACCAGATCCGGTGGATCAGCGCCAGGCGCAGGGCGTGCAGCAGGGTCAGGCGGGCCGACATGCCCGGCAGGTCCGGGGCGGCGGTGGTGAGCGCCAGCCAGTCTCGGGTCAGCCGGCCGAACAGGCCGCGCAGCGACGCCGCGAGGTCGAGCCGCTCCAGGGCGCCGGCGATCACGACCAGCTCCTCCCGGCGGAAATCCTTCCGGGTGCGCCGGGCCCGCTCCAGCCAGACGGCCGGGTCGAGGGTGTCGATATAGGCGCGCAGCACGTCGAGATCGCCCACCGCTGCGGCATGCTGGACCAGCCGGAACGCCCGCGAGAATCGGACCGAATCCCGGCGCATGTCACGGAACAGGTCGGGGCCGCGCTGGGCGGCCCGGCCGATCCCGTGGAGGGAGTTCGCCAGGAAGCCGAGCTGGTGCAGGATCGCGTTGTTCGGAATCGCCCGCATCTGGGTCGGATGGGTGATCCGCGCCGGCCCGCCCGTGTCGGTCTGGCGGGCCACCGGGCGGGAGCCGGTGCGGTCGATCAGGCTCGGGCCGAAGGTGCCGAGCAGGGCGGCGTAGCCGGCATCGTCGACCAGCGCCTCCATGTCCTGCCGGGCGGCGGTGAAGAATTCCAGGGCGAAATCCGGCTCCGAATAGATCGGGTCGTCCTTGGAATCGGCGCGCGCCGCATCGTCGTTCAGGGCATAATCCGAAAAGCTGTCCTCCTCGGCGATGTCGAGGGCGTAGACGTGCTCGGCGATGCGGGCGACGCTGGCCTGGGCCAGCGCCTCGGTGCCGTAGAGCAGGTAGCCGTCGGTGCCCTGGAAGCTCGATTCGAGCCGCACCTTCAGGCCGGCCTTGCGGGCGCGGTCGCGGGCATCCTCGGGGGCCAGGTAGGCGAGGCGGTCGCGCAGCGATGTCGGGTGGGCGCCCCGGCCGATCGATTCGCCGTGGGTGTCGAAGATCGCGAGCTCGACATCCGCCAAGCCGTTCTGGACCAGCATCTCGGTGATGCGCAGGCGCAGCCGCTCGATCCAGAAGGTGGCGGCGAGCTGGCCGACATAGCGGCCGGAATCCGAGTAGCCGAACTGCACGGTGAGCCGGCCGATGCGCTTCAGGTACTGGCGCCAGTTCGGGTTGCGCAGGGCGTCGTCGAGCACCCGGATGCCCTGCTCCAGGGCGCTGGCGGTCTCGAACAGGGGCGTGATCTCGAGCTTGTCCGCGATGCCGTAATGGCGCGCCAGCCAGAGCGCGGCCAGCAGGGTGTAGCCGGTCTCGGTCTCGGCGATCAGGAAGCGCACCGGGTGGGTGCCGTCCACGTGCTTGAGGATCTGGGCGATGGTCATCATCAGCCGGGCGGCCGAGGCCCGCTCGGCGGCCAGCGCGCCGAAATCCACCGCCACCGGGCGGACGTCGTTGAGCAGGCTGTGGATGGTGGCGAGGTGCGAGCGGCGCTGGGCCGAATCCGTCGGCTCGCCCTCCAGGTCGATGACCCGGCGCACGGCGTTGTGGATCTGGCTGGCGTTCAGCCGGAAATGCGGCAGGGCGTTCGACAGGCCGTGGGTGGCGACGCCCGAGCGCAGGATCGCGATCGCCCGCTTGTCGGCCTCGTCGGCGGCTTCGAGCGCGGCGGTGAGGCCGGCCACCAGGGCGCCGGCATCGGTCTGCGCTCGCTCGCGCTCGATGATCAGCGCCAGGGCGAAGCGGTGGACCGATTCGAGGGAGGGCTTGTCGCCCAGCCGGGGCGCCACCGCGAGCTGGCGGTTGACCGCGGCGAGCGCCCCCTCGGCGAGGCCGCGGACCTCCCGGCAGGCGGGGCTCTCGGGAAGGTCGCGCATCACCCGGTCGAACTGCATGCGCTTGGAGATCAGGCGATAGCGCAGGGTGTCCCACCAGCCGATATCGGTGCGCCCGTCCGTGTCGCAGCCGACC
>Ga0182232_1000244_pt1 | contig 14916 bp, 12 predicted proteins | sample G6R1MG_30_FD_155484 | JGI IMG/M metagenome (GOLD analysis project Ga0182232, IMG submission 155484) | Phyllosphere microbial comminities from miscanthus, Michigan, USA - G6R3_NF_07NOV2016_LD2 MG | ecosystem: Host-associated > Plants > Phyllosphere > Phylloplane/Leaf | place: USA: Michigan... | reverse complement strand
CGAATACATCGATGGGCCGTTCCGCCACCTCGAGAACCGCTGGCTGTTCAAGGAGGCGGAGGGGGCGGGGTGCAACGTCGATTTCTTCATCACCTACGAGTTCAAGAGCCGCACCCTGGGGCTCCTAATGGGAACGATGTTCGACCGGGCCTTCCGCAAGTTCACCGACGCCTTCGAGGCGCGAGCGGACACCGTATATGGCACCGCCGCAAGGGCGGGATGAGCCGGGCGCCCGCTCCACGACGCGTTCGTGCCGCGCAGGTGCAGACGTCTTCGTGGCTCACGGCGTGGAACGGTCCGCTGGATCGAGGGGTGCCCTCATCCCACGCAGGGCACGGACCGCTCGGTGCCAGCCGTCGAGACGCACGGCCCGGTCGGCCGCCGCCATCCTCGGGCTGAAGCGCCGCTCCAAGCGCCAGGCCTGAGCGAACTCGATCGGCTCCGGATAGAACCCGACGCTCCAACCGGCGAGGTAGGCGGCCCCTAGGGCCGTGGTCTCCTGCACCAGGGGGCGGTCGACGCACAGGCCGAGGAGATCGGCGAGACGCTGCATCGTCCAGTCTGAGGCGGCCATACCACCATCGGCCCGCAGCACGGTCTCGGCATCCGCACCCGGCCAGTCGGCCCGCATGGCGGCGAGGAGATCGTGGGTCTGGTAACAGACGCTCTCTAGGGCAGCACGGGCGAAATCGGCCGGGCCGGTGTCGCGGGCGAGCCCGAACAGGGCACCGCGGATGTCGGGCTCCCAATGGGGGGCACCGAGGCCGACGAAGGCGGGCACGAGGTAGACGCCCGACGCCGGAGCGGACCGAGCCGCGAGAGGGCCGCTGTCGGCGGCATCGCGAATGAGACCGAGGCCGTCGCGCAGCCATTGCACGGCCGCGCCGGCGACGAAGATCGAGCCTTCGAGGGCGTAGGTGCGCTGCCCCCCGAACTGGTAGGCGATGGTCGTAAGGAGCCGGTTGCACGAGGTGTGGGCCTGTGCGCCGGTGTTGAGCAGGGCAAAGCAGCCCGTGCCGTAGGTGGCCTTGACCATGCCGGGCGAGAAACAGGCCTGCCCGATGGTTGCCGCCTGCTGGTCGCCCGCCACACCCCGGATGGAGATCGCCGCGCCGAAGAGTTCCGGGCGCGTCATGCCGAACTCCCCGGCGCAGTCCCGCACCTCTGGCAGCAGGGCACGGGGAATGCCGAAGAGTGCCAGCAGATCGTCGTCCCAGACCCCGCGATGGATATCGAACAGGGCAGTGCGGGCGGCATTCGTCGCATCGGTGGCGTGCAGCCCCCCGGTGAGGCGCCACAGCAGCCAGGAATCAATCGTCCCGAAGGCAAGTTCGCCGCGTTCGGCCCGCCCGCGCGCCCCCGGTACGGCATCGAGAAGCCAAGCGATCTTGGTCGCTGAGAAGTACGGATCGAGGATGAGGCCCGTGCGTGCCGTCACGAGTGGCTCGTGCCCCTCGGCCTTCAGACGCAGGCAATGTTCGGCCGTGCGCCGATCCTGCCAGACGAGGGCGGGATGGATCGGCGCGCCCGTGACCCGATCCCAGATCACGGTGGTCTCGCGCTGATTGGTGATGCCGAGGGCGGCGATCGATGTCGCCGGGACATCGGTGCGGGCCAGGACGGCACGGACGGTAGTGAGCACGCTCGCCCAGATACCCTCCGGATCGTGCTCGACCCAGCCGGAGGCCGGATAGGCTTGCGCGATCTCCGCCTGGGCGATGCCCGCCACCGAGAGGTCGGGCCGAAACAGCATCGCGCGCGTCGAGGTCGTGCCCTGATCGATGGCGAGAACGAAGGTCGACATCCGAGCCCCTTTCGCTGACGTCACGCCGCCTGGACCACGCCGTCGAGATGCTCTTCGAGGGCTGCGACCTCGTTCGGCCGCAGATGCAGACCGAGCTTCGAGCGACGCCAGAGCACGTCGTCGGCCGTGCGTGCCCATTCGAAGCGGACGAGGTAATCCACTTCCGCCCGCGTCAGGTCGGCTCCCAGGACGCCGCCGAGGCCGGCGAGACCCGTGGCGTTTCCGAGGATCGCCGGAGCGCGGGTGCCATACGCCCGCGCCAACCGTTCGGCATGGGCGACCGTGAGCCACGGATAGGCGTCGCGTAAGTCCGCCACCAGGGTCGGAAAGCCATCGCGGGGAAAGTCGCCGCCGGGCAGGGGCGCATCCGCCGTCCAGGCCCGGGGGGAGAGGCCCGGCAGATGGGGGGCGAGGCGCTCCAGGGCATGCTCGGCGAGGCGCCGATAGGTCGTGATCTTGCCGCCGAAGACCGAAAGCAGGGGCGCTTCACCCTGCGGGGCATCGAGGTCGAGGACATAGTCGCGCGTGGCGGCTTGCGCAGCTCCGGCGCCGTCATCTTGGAGCGGGCGCACGCCGGAGAAGCTCCAGACGACGTCGTCCGCGCGCACGGGAGCCTGGAACCAGCGGCTCGCGGCGGCGCATAGATAGGCGATCTCGTCGGGGTCGGCCACGACGCGGGCCGGGTCGCCGGCATAGTCCCGATCGGTCGTGCCGATGAGGGTAAAGCGTCCCTCGTAGGGAATCGCGAAGACGATGCGCCCGTCGCCGTTCTGAAAGATGTAGGCGCGGTCATGGGTGAACAGGGCCGGCACCACGATGTGGCTGCCCTGGACGAGGCGGATGCCGGCGGCGGCGCCGTGCCCGAGGAGGCGCGGGACGGTGTCAGCCACCCAGGGACCGGCGGCGTTGACGAGCCCTCGCGCCCGCACCTGTGTGCGCGCTCCGGCCGCCTCGACCTCGATGTCCCAGAGGCCGCCGCTCCGACGCGCGCGCACGACCTTCGTGCGGGGCCTGATCGCCGTCCCGCGCTCGGCGGCGTCGAGGGCATTCAGGACGACGAGGCGCGCATCGTCCACCCAGCAATCGGAATATTCGAACCCCCGCGACAGGCCGACCCGCAGGGGCACGCCGGCCGGATCGTGAACGAGGTCGAGACTGCGGGTCGGTGGCAGGTGGCGGCGCCCGCCGAGGTGGTCGTAGACGAAGAGGCCGAGACGCAGGAGCCAGGCCGGGCGCTGGCCGGCCGCGTGCGGCAGCACGAAGCGCAGGGGCCGCACGATGTGGGGCGCCAGACCCCAGAGGATTTCCCGCTCGATCAGGGCCTCGCGCACGAGGCGCACGGCACCGTGCTCGAGGTAGCGCAGCCCGCCGTGGATGAGCTTGGTCGAGGCCGACGAGGTGGCGCCGGCAAGGTCGCCCTGCTCGAACAGGACCACCCGCGCGCCGCGCCCGGCCGCATCGCGGGCGATGCCACAGCCGTTGACCCCCCCGCCGATGACGGCGAGGTCATAAGGATCGGGCGGCGCGGCGGCATCCGTCACGAGACCTCCGGGCGGGAGCATGAGGCCCGCCGCGACGAGGCGCGACAGGGATTGGGCGACCGCTATCCTTCCATACGGGTCCGGTTCCCGTCCACCCGGACGAGGATCGGGCTCAGGCCGCCAGGGGCAGGATGGGTACTTTCGAGTCGACGGTCGACTCGGCGGCGGTCCGGGGACCGAAGAGCTGCGCGTAGAGCGTCGTCGGGTTGTGGCTCCTGCCGCCTGCATCCACGATGCGCACGTCGGACATCCCGGAGGTCAGGAGCGACAAGCCCTGCTCCAGGGCGCTGACGATCGAACCGTGTTGATAGGAGAGCGCGCGCAGGGAAACCCGTGCGTGGACGGTGAAGCTCACGGTTCAAATCCTGTCATGGCGGCCGAGCCGACGCGACGTCGGACCGGAGAATGGAAGGCGATGGGAATGGGGACGTCCGGTGGCGGCCTGACCGATCTCGTGGATCGACCGGCGCCTCGACCGAGCCTGTGCCGGGCAATAATGTCCGAGTGTTGACGAAGTCTTCGGCAAATCGCCGCTGACGCCATCGGAGTTTACGAAAGTACGAATTCGTCACGCTGCGGGGGCGGGGTCTGGTCGCCGATTGGAGGGCGGGTTCGCAGACCGGCCAGGGCATCGGGGACGGTCCGCACCCCTCTCGTCGGTGTTCCGGTGCAGCCGATCGATTGCCCCGTCCCACCGCTTCGGACGGAACGTCCGCCCGACGTCGGACGTCAACGGGGAGGGAATCGCTGGGGTATGCGGATGACGACCGAACCGACGATCCGTGTGCTCGACGCCCCCCGGTGCCATCTCGGGGAAGGCCCGAGCTACGATCCGGGGACGGAAACGGCGTGGTGGGTCGATATTCTGGACCGGCGGCTTTTCGAACTGTCGCTGGCGGCGGGCGCCGGTCCCGCACGCGTCTACACCTTGCCGTTCATGGCGAGCTGCATCGCCGCCATCGACTCGGAACACCAACTCCTCGCGGGCGAGGACGGTCTCTATGTCAGGACCCTTTTCGACGGCCGCCTGACACGCCACTGTGCCCTTGAGGCCGACGATCCGGGGACCCGTACCAACGACGGGCGGGTGCACCCGAGCGGCGCCCTGTGGATCGGCACCATGGGATGCGGGGCGGAGCGGGGACGCGGCGCGATCTATCATGTCGCCGGTACCCGCGTGACCCGGCTGTTTGCCCATCTGACGATCCCGAACGCCATCGCGTTCGCGCCGGACGGGCGTGTCGGCTATTTCGTCGACAGCCGGGAGAACCTCCTCATGCGGGTCGCCCTCGATGCCGCGACGGGCCTGCCGGTGGCCGAACCGGACATCCATTACCGCCACGGCGATGGGGGCGGGAGCATCGACGGGGCGGTGGTGGATCGCGAGGGAGTGATCTGGACCGCGCGCTTCGGTGCCGCCTGCCTCGATGCCTACAGCCCGGCGGGCGATCGGGTTCGAACCGTGCCGGTGCCGCCGCACCAACCCACCTGCCCGACCTTTGTCGGGCGCGACCTCGACCACCTTCTCGTCACCTCGGCCTATGAAGGCATGGACGACGCGGCGCGTCGGGCCGACCCGGAGCACGGACGCACCGTCCTCGTCGGCATCGGCTCACGTGGCCTGCTCGAACCGGCCTTCCGTCTTGCGGCCTGATACCGCCTCAGGGACCTACGCCGGTCGGGCTCGGCGCGTCAGCGCGCGACGGCACCGACCATGGGGCCCAGCGGACGGCTGAGATCGGAGCGGCCGAGGGACGGGGCGTAGAGGCTCGACACGCTGCCATCGAGGAAGAGGGCGTTTCGGCACCCGAGGCTGTCTTTGAACAGCCGCGCGAAGGCTCCGAAACTCACGGGGCGTTCGGAGATGGCGAACACCGCCGTGCGCCCGTCGTCGCGCACGCCGACGCCGTTGCGGATCTTCTGGCTCGGCCCGTCGCTGGAGATCTTCGGGTGGATATGGCCGTCCACGACCAGCATCGGTCCCGACTGGGTGGCGAAATCCGGTTTGGGGTTCACCCGGAGATAGCGCGCCGTGTCGAGGACGCCGGCCCGATCGCCCTTCACATAGAACACGCCGTTGGGCTTGAGATGGAAGTTGCCCGGCCCGTTGGCCGTCGAGACACCTTTCAGTTCGCGGCCCTCCTCGATGTAGAGCCCGACGGGCGCTTGATCCTTGTCGTACATGCCCGCGTTCATGGCGAAGCGCAGGGCGGGGCCCTGCTTGTCGGCAAGCGTCGAGAGGGCGGAATAGGGCTGTCCGTCGGCGCCGCGCCAGAACACCCGGACCCGCTCACGGCGCAGATCGACGGTGCAGACCGTGTAGGTTTCGCCTTCCGCCTGGACCGGACGGCACGGCGCGGCGGGGACGGGCGCTGCCGGGGCCGGCGTCGCGAGGGCCAGCGCACCGGCCGTCAGGGCGGCGGCGATCCCCAGGCGGACCGTAACGGCGACAGCCTGATTCGCAGGATGGAGCATCGCGAAGACCTTGCGGCGGGAAAGGGGGGGGCGGGCTACGCTTCCTCGCGCGAAACCCCGGTGATTTTCAAGCCACCCCCTGAACCTGCGGCATGCACGGGATGGGCGGTGGATCGGTTGGTCCGCTGACGCAGATCACGAATTCGGTAGAACGACCGGGCCACTGAACCGTTCTCCGTACATCGGCGTTTGCGTGCTGTTGGGGGACGCACGCGTATCTCTCGGAGAGATTGAGATGAAGCAGGTTGTTGCAGCCTCGGTCGCCCTTGTCGGCGCGCTGGCGATGGTCCCGGCCACGGCCGAAGCCCGTGGTGGGTTCCACGGCGGCGGCTTCCATGGTGGTGGTTTCCATGGCGGTGGCTTCGGTGGTGGCGGGTTCCGCGGCGGCTTCGGCGGCGGTGGCTTCCGGGGCGGATTCGGCGGTTATCGTGGCGTCGGTTTCGGTGGATACCGCGGCGGATTCGGTGGCTACCGCGGGGGCTATTATGGCGGGCGCGGCTACGGCCGTGGTTTCGGCTATGGGCTCGGTGGTCTCGGCCTCGGTGTCGGCCTCGGCCTGGCGGCGGGTGGTCTCTACGGCGGTTACGGCTATGGCGGGTACGCCCCCGTCGGCTATGGCTACGGGGGTTATGCGCCCGTGGGCTACGGGTATGATGGCGGCTGCTACGTGGTACCGCGCACGCGCTGGACACCGTATGGATACCGCCGGGTGCTGGTCGAGCGTTGCTACTGATCGACGGCAAGCATTGTCATCGGACGCATGGGGCTGCCTTCGGGCAGCCCTTTTGCTTGTGCCCTAGCGTCGCATTTCGTCCCGCCGCATCGGCATGGCGTCGATGGTCTCGAACAGGGTCTCTGCGGAGAGCGGCCGGGCTTCTGAGCGCTTGACCTCGCCATCCTTGCCGACGAGCACCACCCGGAACGCCGCCTTCGGCAGTCCGAGGCGGGCTCGCCATCGTCGCGCCTCCTCGCCGTCACCCACCGCCTCGACCACGACGATATCCCGCTCCCGCAAGCCGGACGGCATCGCCGAGAAAGTGGCACGTTGCTGCATGAGATGGGGATCGTCGGCGGAGGGACTCGCGATCACGACCACCCGCGCCTTCCAGCGATAGGCCGTCAGAGGATCGTCGGTCGCGGCGGCCGGACCCGCCACCATCACCGCGGCCATCGTCAAAAGAGTTCGAACCATGGCACGTCCCGGTCTCCGCCCATGCGCGAGGCACCATCCCGACGCGCGGCTCGGATTTGCCTTCCCGACGCCGTACCCCATCTGCCGTCCCTCGAACCGAACCAGGAGGAGATTGCGCATGACCACGCCGACCACAAGCACCGTGAACCGTCGTATTGTCCTCGCGGCCCGTCCGCACGGTGAGCCCAACGAGACCCATTTCCGTCTTGAAGAAGGGCGCGTACCCACCCCGCGCGACGGCGAAGTGCTCCTCGCCAACCGCTATCTGTCCCTCGATCCCTACATGCGCGGACGGATGAGCGCGGCCAAATCCTATGCCGAGCCCGTGGCCATCGGCGACACCATGGTGGGGGCCACCGTGGCCGATATCGTCGCCTCGAACCATCCCGATTTCGCACCGGGCGATACCGTCGTGGGGTTCGGCGGCTGGCAGGACTTCTACACCTCGGACGGCAAGGGGCTGCGCAAGCTCGACCCCGCCGCGGCTCCCGTCACGACGGCCCTCGGCGTCCTCGGCATGCCGGGAATGACCGCCTATACGGGTCTCCTTACCATTGGTGCGCCGAAAGCCGGTGAGACCGTGGTGGTGGCGGCGGCAGCAGGCCCCGTTGGATCCCTCGTCGGGCAGATCGCCAAGCGGCAGGGAGCACGGGCTGTGGGGATCGCCGGTGGGCCGGAGAAATGTGCGTATCTGCGCGACACGCTCGGCTTCGACGCGGCCCTCGACCACCGGGCGGACGACTTCGCCGAGGCCCTTGCCGCCGCCTGTCCGAACGGGATCGACGTCTACTTCGAGAATGTCGGTGGTGCGGTGTTCGATGCGGTGCTCCCGCTGCTCAACACCTTTGCCCGCATCCCCGTCTGCGGCCTCGTCTCGGGCTACAGCGCCACGGACCTGCCGGCCGGTCCCGACCGCGTTCCCCTGCTCATGCGGGCGGTTCTGTCGAAGCGCCTGACCCTACGGGGATTCATCGTCTGGGACTTTGCCGATCAGGAGGCGGCGTTCCTGCGCGACGTCGGGGGCTGGCTGAAGGAGGGGGCCATCGTCCACCGCGAGGATATCGTCGACGGCCTGGAGAATGCGCCGACGGCCTTCGCCGGACTCCTCAAAGGGCGCAACTTCGGCAAGCTCATGATCCGCATCTCGTGACGGAGTGGCCGCGATCGCTTGCCGACGATTTGGAACGAAGATAGAACATCCAAGTGTTACGAAGCTCCGGTGAGTCGCGGGGACAACCCGTCCGCCGGCGATTGCCGGCCGCTCCGGGACGGCCCATGACAGTGCGTCGCCCGTCGCACCCGCCCGTCACCGGGCGGGGTGGCTCTTCGGCGCGTGGTGAGATCGATCGAGAGGAGAGAGCGGCATGGCCGGCAGCGTGAACAAGGTGATCCTGGTGGGCAATCTCGGGCGTGATCCCGAGACGCGGCGCCTCGCCTCCGGCGATCCCGTCGTCAACCTGCGCATCGCCACATCGGAGTCCTGGAAGGACAAGATGTCGGGCGAGCGCAAGGAGAAGACCGAGTGGCACTCGGTCGTGATCTATAACGAGAACCTCGCCCGCGTGGCCGAACAGTATCTGCGCAAGGGTTCGAAGGTCTATATCGAAGGTCAGCTCCAGACGCGCAAATGGGCCGACCAGTCCGGCGTCGAGAAGTACACTACCGAGGTGGTACTCCAGCGCTTCCGCGGTGAACTGACCTTGCTCGACGGCCGCGCGGGTGGCGGCGGCGAGATGGGGATGGACGAGGAGGGCGGCGGCCAGATCAGCCGCGGCGGCGATTACGGCGGCGGCGGCGGTGGCGGCGGGGAGTACGGCGGTGGCCGGTCGTCGGGTGGCGGCCGCTCGTCCGGCGGCGGCGACCGGCGTCCGGCCCCGTCGAGCGGTGGCGGGGGCGGCTCCAAGCCGAACTACGACCTCGACGACGATATCCCGTTCTAGGGGTCTGCCGGTTCGAATCCTGTTTCGGAGGGCACGGCGCGAAGGACGCCGTGCCTTTTTTCCGTTTCTGCCAGACGCCGAGCGTTCGGATCGATTTTGCGGCGCTTTTGCTCTCGCTGAACCCATTTCACGTTGAAGTCACAAGTCGGCCAGCGCAATTGCGTCCCCGTCGTCTTGCGAACATCTTCAATAGCATCGCGCAATCGCGTCCGAAAGCTTGGCACGATTGTGGGCCGAGTGGGGTGGCGCCGAGCTTATTGATGATATTTCGTTGTTAATTGATATGATAACATTCAATCTACTTAGATAGTACAAGAATTTTAGAAGGTGGTTTTGTGCGCAATGAAATCCAAACACAGCAAGTCCCTTAAGAAGCCCCTATCTCATCATGACCGTATCCCTTAGGGAGATGGGCCCGGTGCTCCGGTCCGTCTGTCAGAGTGGGGTATGATGTCGTTTCGGAAATGGTACTTCGCCGCCAATGCCACAGCCCTGAGGGATGCGTTCGACCTGATCCATGTGGCGGTGGTCTCGGCACGGCAGAATACCGGCCTCGTTCCGTTCTGCATCATCGAGGATACGGATCACTGCGATCGCGTCGCCGCCAATGTCGAGAAACTCATCGCCTCGGGCGTGACGATCGTCCTGCGGAATGCCGAGGTGTTCCCCATGGTGCAGAACGCCTACGGCGCCGCAGCGGCCAAGGCCTACAATGGACACTGGCTCCGCACGGACATTCCCTACATTGAGTGGGAGGAAGAATTCGTCCTCTACACCGATATCGACGTCATGTTCCGAGCCGATGTCTCGGACAACGACCTGCGTCCGAAGTTCATCGCCTGCGGGCCGGAGCACAAGCAGGACGACTGGTCCTACTTTAACACCGGCGTGCTGGTGATGAACGTCCCCAGCATGCGGGCGACGCGGCCGGAATTCGTCGAGGTGATCCGCGAGCATATGCCTCGTGCGGCGCCCTACGACGACCAGACCATGTACAATATTTGCTATCGCGACCGTTACGATCGCCTGCCCCTGGAATGGAATTGGAAACCGTACTGGGGGTACAACGCCCACGCGAAGATCGTGCATTTCCACGGACCGAAGCCCAATATCGCCAAGCACCTGCGCGAGGGCGGAACGGTCCCCGGCATGCCGATCTACCGGGAGATGTTCGACCGCGACAGGGAGGGCTACGCGCTCCACATCGCGGAATTCGACCGTTATCTCGCGATGCCGCTGGCCGATCGCTGACGCAAACCGCAACCGTCGCTCGCGGGGAAAAGTCTCGTCCAACAAGGCCTCGGTGGCTGGTCTGGATCGGGGATCGCGGTCCCTCCGCCTCGCCGGATCACCCTTTGAATTCGACCGTTTCGGAGGACTACGTCCACGAGGTGGCGATCCGCAGCGGGACGTCGCTGTGCCACCCCGATCGGAGACGCGGGCAAGCCGTTGCCGATCCACGTCTTTCCCATCGCCGTCATCCGGCGATCTGTGGCGGCTTACGGCCCGATCGGTTATAGATTGGGCGGGGGGGCCGGTGCGCCTCGGTCCGCCTCGTCGGCCAGCACGATCTCCCCGCGAACGAGATTCCCCGTGAGGGGCCGTCGAACGTCGACGCCCCGTGCTTCGGGCGCCCCGCAGGCAGAGAACGAAGACCTTGGCAGAGAACGATATTCCCGGCGCCGGAGCGCCCCCCGCCTCCGACATCAAGCCGGTCTCCATCACCGACGAGATGCGCCGCTCCTATCTCGATTACGCCATGAGCGTGATCGTGAGCCGGGCCCTGCCCGATGCCCGCGATGGCCTCAAGCCCGTGCACCGGCGCATCCTGTACTCGGCCTATGAAAGCGGGCACCTGCCCGAGCGCAAGTACGTCAAGTCGGCCCGCATCGTCGGCGACGTGATCGGTCTCTACCATCCGCATGGTGACCAATCGATCTACGATGCCTTGGTCCGCATGGCGCAGGACTTCTCGATGCGCATCATGCTCATCGACGGGCAGGGCAATTTCGGATCCGTCGACGGCGATCCGCCGGCGGCGATGCGCTACACTGAATCGCGCTTGGCCAAGCCCGCCAACGCGCTGCTTGCCGACATCGACAAGAACACCGTCGATTTCCAGCCGAACTACGACGAGTCGCGCGAGGAGCCGACCGTCCTGCCCGCCCGCTTCCCGAACCTCCTCGCCAACGGCGCGGGCGGCATCGCGGTGGGCATGGCCACCAACATCCCGCCGCACAATCTCGGCGAGCTCATCGACGCCTGCATCGCCCTCATCGATGATCCGAGCCTGTCCATCGAGGGGCTGACCGAGATCGTTCCCGGCCCCGATTTCCCCACGGGCGGCTCGATCCTCGGCCGCGCCGGCACGCGTCAGGCCTACGCCACGGGGCGCGGCTCCATCATCATGCGGGCGAAATCTCACGTGGAGGAGCTGCGCCGGGAGCGCGAGGCCCTGATCTTCACCGAGATCCCGTATCAGGTGAACAAAGCGACGCTCATGGAGAAGATCGCCGAGCTGGTGAAGGAGAAGCGCGTCGAGGGCATTTCGGACCTGCGCGATGAATCCGACCGCGACGGCATGCGCATCGTCGTCGAGATCAAGCGCGATGCCATGGCCGACGTCGTGCTGAATCAGCTCTACCGGTTCACGCCCCTGCAATCGTCGTTCGGCTGCAACATGGTGGCGCTCAACGGCGGCCGCCCCGAACTCATGAACCTGAAAGACCTGCTCCAGGCCTTCGTCGACTTTCGCGAAGAGGTGGTGTCTCGGAGGACCAAGTTCCTCCTCGGCAAGGCCCGCGAACGCGCCCACGTCCTGTGCGGCCTCGCCATCGCGGTGGCCAACATCGACGAGGTGATCCGCCTGATCCGCACCTCGCCCGATCCGAACGCCGCCCGCGAGGCCCTGATGGGCCGGGACTGGCCGGCCCGGGACATCGCGCCCCTCATCGCCCTGGTGGACGACCCGCGCCACCGCATCAACGACGACGAGAGCTACCGCCTGTCCGAGATCCAGGCCCGCGCCATCCTCGATCTGCGCCTGCAGCGCCTCACGGCCCTCGGCCGCGACGAGATCGGCGACGAATTGCAGAAGCTCGCCGACGAGATCGCCGATTACCTCGACATCCTGCGTTCACGCCTGCGCATCATGGGCATCGTCAAGGACGAGCTCGCCGAGGTCCGCGAGGCCTACGCAACCCCGCGCCGGACGGTGATCCTCGACTGGGATTCCAACGTCGAGGACGAGGACCTGATCCAGCGCGAGGACATGGTGGTGACCGTGTCGCATGCCGGCTACGTCAAACGCGTGCCGCTCTCGACCTACCGGGCCCAGCGCCGGGGCGGCAAGGGCCGCTCGGGGATGGCGACCCGCGACGAGGATTTCGTCACCCGCCTGTTCGTCGCCAACACCCACACGCCGATCCTGTTCTTCTCGAACCAGGGGCAGGTCTACAAGGAGAAGGTCTGGCGCCTGCCCATGGCCGCCCCGAACGCGCGGGGCAAGGCGCTCGTCAACATCCTCGCCATGGATGCGGGCACCGAGCGCATCACCACCATCATGCCGCTTCCCGAGGACGAGAAGTCCTGGGAGACCCTCGACGTGATGTTCGCGACAGCCAGCGGCGGCGTCCGGCGCAACAAGCTCTCGGACTTCGTACAGGTGAACCGCGCGGGCAAGATCGCCATGAAGCTCGATGAGGGCGACCACATCGTCCACGTCGAGATCTGCAGGGCCGACCAGAACGTCCTTCTGACGTCGAAGGACGGCCAGTGCATCCGCTTCCCCGTGGAGGACGTGCGCGTCTTCAAGGGCCGCGATTCCACGGGCGTGCGCGGCATCTCGCTGGCCAAGGACGACCGCGTCATCTCCATGACGATTCTCAACAGCTTCGAGGCCAGCCCCGAGGAACGGGCCGGCTACCTGAAAATGCGTCGCGCCGTCATCGGTGACGGCTCCGAGGGCGAGGACGCGTCCGAATCCGACGAGGCCGCTGGCGAGGCCGCCATCTCCCTCGAGCGCTACAACGAGATGGGCGCCCACGAGCAGTTCGTGCTCACCCTGTCGGAGCGGGGGTTCGGCAAGCGCACCTCGTCCTACGAGTACCGGACCTCGGGACGCGGCGGAAAGGGCATCACCGCCATGCGGGTCAACGCTCGCAACGGCACCCTGGTGGCGTCCTTCCCCGTGCAGCCCTCGGATCAGATCATGCTGGTCACCGACGGGGGGCAGCTCATCCGGGTGCCCGTGGACGATATCCGAATCGTCGGGCGGGCCTCCCAGGGTGTGACGGTGTTCAACACCGAGAAGACCGAGCGCGTGGTCTCGGTAGAGCACATTGAGGGCGAGGAAGAGACCGGCGACGGTCCCGGCGAGATCACCGGCGAAGTCGCACCATAGCGGTGTCTCGTGGGACGCCCGCTTCGCCATGGGGCTCGGCGGGCCGGCTCTGGCGAAAGTTCGAACGGCTACGTCGGGGCCGTTCTTCTGCTCAGGCGGAGGCGACGATGCAGCGGGCCTTGCCGGCCGCCTTCGCCTCGTAGAGGGCGGCATCGGCGGCCGAGAGCAGGCTCGCGAGATCGCTGCCGTGTTGCGGTTCTAGGGCGAGGCCGATGCTGACGCCGATCACCGCCGTCTGGTCGAAACGCAACACGTACGGAACGGAGATCTGTGCCGCCACCCGCTCGGCGAAAGCGAGGAGCGCGGGGTGTTCGGCCGCATCGGTGAGGATGACGAACTCGTCGCCGCCCAGACGCGCGATGCTGGCGGGCCGCCCGACGCCGTTGCGCAGGCGATCGGCCACGCCCTGCAGGAGCGTGTCGCCCGCGGCATGCCCATAGGTGTCGTTGACGGCTTTGAAGCCATCAAGGTCGAGGTAGAACAGGGCCATTCGGTTCTCGGGCCGCGCTTCCATCGCCGCCGTGAGGCCGGCGCGATTCATCAAGCCTGTCAGGCTATCGTGATGGGCCCGGAAGGCATTCTCGCGTTCGGCTCGCATCGTGGCCACCAGCAACTTGTTGAGCCGGAAGCCGGCGGCACTCATGGCGGCGAGGTAGAACGGGATCTGCAGGAACGTGATGAAGAAGATCGGTTCGCCCGTGAAGGGAGCTGCGGCACAGCACGGCCCCAGGGCCAGAACGATCATCGCTCCGGCGAAGCGTGGTGCTCCGAAGTTGCGAAACGAAATGCCGCCGACCATGGCGGCTGCCGAGAGACATGACAGGGCTGCGACCACCCAGTCCCCGCCGACGAGGCTGATGAACGTCCCGTATCCGACAGTGGCCGCCCAGGCCAAACCGAGCAGGATGTAGAGGTCCGTAGGAGTCGCGCGTCGTTCGGATGCGGCGCGCTGCGCGATCATCAGGACAGCGAGGCGGGCGACGCAGAGGGAACATTCCGCCGCGCACCAGAGCAGGAACGGCATGGTCGGGACTCGGAACGCTGCGAGGAACGATACCGCGAGCGTGTTCAGGACACCTCCCGCAAAAATCGGAAGGGTTCCGAAAAGACTCCGGATCAGGGCCGCCCGAATCTCGTCCGGCACTTCGGGCCCCGCATCCGTCAACCATCGTGTCAGACGCCAGCGAGGCTGGCTAAACAGCACTGTCTTGTTCTGCATCGCCCGACCGCGAACCGGCTCCTGATCTCGGTTCGGTGATCACCCGCATCGCGTTAACGTTCATACCACCAGCGGTTGGCATCGCGATTGTGTGCGGGTACTCGCTTGCGCGACTGCAAGAGAATATCAACATAACGCCATTCGTCGGGTCGGATCCGATGAATCTCCAAGCCAGAGTCGGGAAATTGACACTGATGCCGAGATCGTCGTCGGAGACCATCGGAGTCGATCAATCCGGGCATGGTTTCGTTCGAACTCGAAATGCTCTACCCCAGCCGCGATGATCCGCACCGCGCTCTACGCCGGCTCCTTCGACCCGGTCACCAACGGACACCTCGACGTC
>Ga0182232_1000243_pt1 | contig 14985 bp, 14 predicted proteins | sample G6R1MG_30_FD_155484 | JGI IMG/M metagenome (GOLD analysis project Ga0182232, IMG submission 155484) | Phyllosphere microbial comminities from miscanthus, Michigan, USA - G6R3_NF_07NOV2016_LD2 MG | ecosystem: Host-associated > Plants > Phyllosphere > Phylloplane/Leaf | place: USA: Michigan... | reverse complement strand
CCTTGGAGCGCGGCAGCAGGTTGAAGGTCTGGAAAACGAAGCCGATTTCTTTGTTGCGCACTTCGGCCAGCTGGTTGTCGCTCATGCGGCTCACGTCCTGGCCATTGAGGATGTACTGGCCGCTGCTTGGCGTGTCGAGGCAGCCTACAATATTCATCAGCGTGCTCTTGCCCGAGCCCGACGGCCCCATAAACGCCACGTACTCCCCGCGCTCGATATTGATGCTCACCGAGCGCAGCGCGTGAATGTGCTCGGTGCCCATCACGTATTCCTTGGCAATGTTGGTGGTCTGGATGACGTAAGGCGTGGTAGAAACGGAGGGCATGGCGCAGAAAAAGGTTAGCGACTGGGCAAAGCAGGCGCGGCATCGGCCGAGAAAGACGCCCGGGCCGCCGCGTAGGCCGCCCGGCGGGCGGCAAATTGCGCCAGCAAGTTAGCGTAAGCAGCGGGGTCGAGGCGCGGACGCAGCTGGTCGAGGGCCGGCTGGGCCAGCTCGGCCAGGCCCGCATCGGCCGCCGCCAACACAAAGGCCTGCTGCAAGGGCAGCGAAGTCGGGTTTTCGACCAAGCCCAGGCGCAGGGCTTCGTAGGCCTCGCCGGGCTGCCGCCGGGCGGTGTAGAAGCGGGCCGCCGCCAGCACGCCCGGCTCGTGGAAGGGCGCGGCGGCAAGTAGCTGCTGGTAGAGCTTAGTGGCCTGCGGCACGTTGGGCTCGGCTTTTTGGGTCTCAGCCAGCAAGGCATCGCCCACGCGCGGCTGCTTGGCTGGCGCCGGCACGGGCGCGGCCAAGGCCGCCAGCAGCCGCTGACCCACCGGCCGCGCCGCCGAATCGGAACCAGCGGCCAGGCGCTGGGCCAGCGCCCGCGCTGAGTCGGGCTGCCCGGCGTAGCGCAGCGCCCAGGCCCGCGCCGGTTGCGCCAGCGGCAGGCCGTGCTCGGCCGCCAGGCCAAACTGCGTGGCCGCCGTGGCATACTGCTGCTGCTGCAACTGCCAGATTCCTAGTACGTACTGATAATAACCAGCCGTGTTGCTGGTACCCACCGTGAGCGGGGCCAGTGCCTGGCGGGCCAGCACTTCCTGGCCGCCCGCGTGCAGCAGCAGCGCTTGCAAAAACAGTAATTGGTCGTAATAAGGCGCGTTTTCGGGCCGGGCCGTGGCTTGCTGCACTTGCGTCAGCCAAGGCTTGAGCAGGTTGGTGCTGCCCCGACCGATGCGCTGGGTAGCTTGCAGCGCCCCGTGGTAAAGCTCGGCAAACGACGCGGCATCGAGCACCAACGCCTTACTCAACGTCGGATTAGACGAAGCCGGGCGGCTCGGATTCAGCAGCGCCAGCAGCAGCTGGTTGCTGCGCAGCGCGGGCTCATCGGCTTTGGCCTTAAACTGCGGGCTGAGCTTTTCGGCCGCGGGCAGCAGCTTTTGCTGAGTCAGGAAAGCCAGCTGATTGGTCTGGCCGACGTAGGAGCCAGGGGCCAGCTTTTCGGCCTGGCCGAGGTAGAATACTACCGAATCGGTGAGAGCCGAGCGGGTGAACAGCTGCGCTAAATCGGACGCGATAGCCGCGCTGCGCGGAAACTCGCGGCGGCCCTGACGCAGCACATCCAGCGCCTCAAAAAACTCGGCGGGCGCGTCGTAGCGGCTGGCCAAGCGCAGCATCAGCTTGGCATCGGGCTGGCGGCGCAGGGCCCGCGTCAGGGCGTTCAGCTCATTCTGGCGCTGGTCGCGGAAGCGGTAGAGCGCGGCGCGGCCCAGCTGGCCGGGGCGGTTGAAGCGGTCAAGCACGTCGCTGCTTTCGGCGTAGTAGCGCTCGGCCAAGCCGGCCAGGGCCAGGTCGGCGGGGCGGGCCTCGCTTTGCTGGCGGGTGAGGTCGCCGAGCTGGTTGTACTGCCCGGCCTGCACCAGGCTCAGCAGCGACCAGTTGTTGCGCAGCTGCACTAGGATTATCACGCTCAGCCCCAGCACGTACACCGTGTAAAACGGCAGCCGGCGCGGCTCAAACACCACCCGGTACACCCGCAACCGCTGCGTGATGAGCGCGCCGAAATTGATGAGCACGTAGAGCAAAAACGCGCCGCCCAGCCCCAGCAGCCCCAGCGTAGTGAAGGTGCGGGCGGCGGCCAGCAGCGGCGTATTGGCCGTGGCCAGCATGTAGCTCAAGGCCCCGGCGGCCATGCCCACGAGCAGCCAGTACAAGGGCCGGGCCGCCGCAAAGGGCACCCAGCTGCCGTAGCTGGGCAGGCGCTGGGGTAGGCCCAGGCCACCCGCCAGCACGGCCGGCAGCAGCAGCACCAGCGGGTCGAGGCGCAGGCCAAAAAGCACTACCAGCTCGTTGTTATTCCAGAGGTAAAAGCCCAGCGCGCCCAGGTACAGCAGGCTCGCCAGCACCAGCGGCACCAGCCCAAAACGCCCCTCGGGCCGGTCGGCCTGGGTGTTGAACCACAGCAGCGCCCGCACGTTTTCGATGCCCACCCACAGCACCAGCAAGGCCACCAGCACCGCGCCGCCCGTCGTGGCAAAGGCGGCTAAATGCAGGATGGTCTCCTCAGTGGGCAGGCCCGAGCGGCTGAAAATCAAGGCAACCAGCGCGGCTACCAAACTCATAAAAATGGCCACCCGCCACCGGATGCCCACGCTGCCGCCAAAGGCGTGCAGCCCAAAAGCCGCCCCACCCAGCACCACAATGCTCAGCAACAGGAAGCCCTGCTCGGTGCCGGCAAGGATGCCCAGCGCGTCGACATTGAGCGACATGAGCAGGAAGATGACCGGAGCCGTGCCCGCGATGAAGCCGGGGCGCGGCAGCATACTCACCACCGCCAGCCAGCCAGCCAGCCCGGCCGCCAACACGCTCAGCCACAGCCCCGCCGCCAGCGGCTGCGTGAAAGGGCCGCCAAAATCGTGGGTGAGCGTGGTGATGTAGCCATTGGCCGGCACCGGCAGGTGGGCTGCGCCCACGGCCACCGAGTCGAGCACCAGGGGCACGGGCGCCAGGTGCGGCACCAGTACCAGCGGCAGCGTGGCGGCCTCGCCCGCAAAGTAGTAGTAAACCGCCAGCCCCACGCCCAGAGCCGCCAGCAGCACCGGCCAAACCGCCACGCGGCGCAAAAACGAGAAATCAGCCAAGGAAATACGAAAGGATAAGGGAGGGAAGCAAGGTAGAAATAGAAGCCCCATAAACACCTGTCCTTGCGAGCGCAGCGCGGCAATCGCCCCTACTCAGCCGCGCCGTTTGGGTGCGAGAGCTTCGCTGCGCTCGCAAGGACAAGGGGGTTCCATCAGCTTTTTTCCCCAACGCACAATGCCGCTGGTTTAGTCCAGCACCTTGGGCACGCGGAAGTAGTCTGTGTCCTTGCGGGGGGCGTTTTTGAGGCCTTCCTGGTGCGAGATGGTATTGTGGGCCACGTCGTCGCGCAGCACGTTTATCTCGTGCGAGAGGTGTACCAGCGGGGCCACGCCCTCGGTATCCACCTTTTCGAGCTGGGCCACCCAGTCGAGGATGCCGTTGAGGTCCTTGAGCATCTGCTCTTCGCGGGCGGGGTCAAATTCGAGGCGGGCCAGGTGCGCGAGGCCGCGGAGGGTTTCGGTATTCATAATCGGTGAGGTGGTGAATGCGTGAAGGAGTGAGGTGGTGGGTGCGTGAATGGGCGATTTAAGTAAAATTCACTCATCCCTCATCCATCACCTCACTCATCGCCAGCGGCTAGGCTCGGGAATGCCCCGGCCTTCGGGCAGGAAGTCGTCGCTTATCTGGGCGGCGACCTGGGCTTTGAGAGCCGGAATATCGGCGATGGTGAGGCTTTTGGTTTCGATGGGGGCGTGGAATACGATGCGTAGCTTGGCGTAGCGCACCCGCAGGCCTTTAACCGAGGGCATAAACCTGTGGTTCAGGGGCATGCTCACCGGCACGATGGGCACGCCCGTGCTGATGGCCAGCTGAAAGGCGCCGTCCAGCAGCGGGGCCAGCGCCTCGCCGGGCCGGTCGCCGATGGTGCCCTCTGGAAATACCGCCAGCGGGCGGCCTTGCAGCAGCTCTTGCCGGGCCTGGGCAAAGGAGCGGCCCCGCGCCACGGCGCTGCCCCGGTTCACGACCACGTAGGTGCCCGCGAAGAGCGGCCCCCAGAGCGGGGTTTTGGCCAGCGAGTCCTTGCCCATCATGTTCAGGAAACCGGGGATGGTTTTGAAGAGCAAGAGGATATCAACATACGAGCCGTGGTTGGAGAGGTAGATGCAGGGCTGCGGCACGGGGCTTGCGTCTTCGCGCACTACCTCGACCGGTACGCCCCACATGAAGATGGAGACCTTGGCCCAGGCCCGATTGAGGGCGTGCAGCTGGCGGCGGCGGCCCAGCTTGTGGAGCAGCCATTGCACTGGGTAGGTGACTACGAAGGGCAGCACAAACCAAAACGTGGCCCAAGTGGTGTACAGGCGATGACCGATGTAGCGGAGAAACGCAGGCATGGGGCAAAGTTAGGCGCTGTCGATTTTAGCTGGGGAATCTGAAGTAATGGGGTTGTCGGGGCAAAAAAGTCCGGTAGTTACGCCTTTTAGCCCCGGCTAGCCAAAAACTTCTCCGCCTTCAGTAGGCCGGCTACGCTGATGGCGTCGGTGATTTCATCGGTCATGACCATGGCCAGAGCCTGGGCCAATGGTAATTTCCAGACGCGCAGGTCTTCGCTTTCTTCGGGCTCCCATTCGCCCTGCGTCAGGTCTTCGGCCAGGAACACGAAGCCTTCTTCATCAGTAACCGAGTTGGAAGTGTGCAGGCGGGCGATGCGCGTCCAGCGGGCGGCCGTGAGGCCGGTTTCTTCGCGCAACTCGCGCTGGGCCGATTCCAGCGCGTCGAGCTCGACGGGGCCGCCGCCCATGGGGATTTCCCAGCAGTACTCGCCCAGGGTGTAGCGGTACTGGCCCACCAGCCAGGTATTGCCCTCCGCGTCGAGGGGCACGATGCCAATGGCTTTGTTTTTCATCGACACCACGCCGTAGATGCCCGCGCCGCCCTTGGGGTTGGTTACCTCATCCTGGCGCACTTTTATCCAGGGGTTTTCATAGACTTGGCGCGTGCTATGCGTTTGCCAGGGGTTGTGCAGGGGGTCAAAATCGGTGGGAGGCGTGGTCGGCGTCATCGGTTTCAAATAGGCAGTTGTAGAATCAAGGCCAAAACTACGATGCTGGTGCCGGCCCGTGGCCGGCCAACCCCGGCGCGGCCCGTGCGTAGTATCGGGTATCCGGTGGCCGTTTATATCCCGGCCGGCCGGCGCTTCCTCATGGCCAAAGACCAGCAAAAACCCGCCCCCGACGCTACTGCCGACGACTCTTTGCTCAACCTCAAGTTTGCCCAGGCCGAAGCCGACCTGGCCCAAAAAACCGGCGGCCTCGGCCCCACCACCAACGAATACGTATCGTCGGACGAGGATGCCGAGATAACGGCCGGCGAAGGCCCCATCGACAAGCAGGGCCAGCGCCGCGGCGTAACCGACCCCACCGACCAGGGCTCGACGGCCGGCAGCCATAGCTAGTAGCCCTTTTTTGTATTGAAGCCAGCGGCAGCAGCAACCAGCATTGGGCACAGTGTTTGCTCATTCTGGTTGCTACTGCCGCTCTTTCATAGCCTTTTTCTATGCGCTTCTCCTCTCCTACTCATCGCGCTCCTGCCGCCCGCCTGGCCTTGGCGGGGCTACTGCTGGCCCTGGCTTTGCTGGGCGCGTGCCGCGCCAGCGGGCCAGCTACCCCCGCCCGCACGGTGGCGGCGTTTTTCAACAAATACGAGAGCCGCTCGGGCTTCCACACTACCGAGTGGTCGGCGAGCATCTTGCAGCGCTTGGCTTTGGTGCAGGCAGCCAAGCTGTTTGGTGGCTCCGAGCTTACCAGTGCCATTACGGGCGTGCGGTCGGCGCGGGCGCTCACCTTTGCGCCCACCAGCACCCGGGCGCTCGACCTTTCGCAGCAGGGCCTGCTAGGCGAGGTAAACGGCCTGCTGGCCGCCGAAAAATACACCCCGCTGACGTCCGGCAACTCGTCGGCTGGCAATTATAATTCGGTCGTCCGCCTGTCGGGCGATAAGGTGAGCGAAATCGTGGCCACCGGCGCGCTGCCCAACGCCGCCGATTCCTTCGTGCTAGTGCAGGTGCAGGGCAATTTCACCCGTGCCCAGGCCGAGGCCCTGGCCAAGGTGCTGCCGCAAGTGGTACAAACTACGGGCCAGTAGGTAGTTACACAAAGCAGGTATACTAAAGCGGCAAGCCCGACCACACAAAAGCCCATCGCAAAACGGGGGGCCGCACCACGTATAAGCACGTTGCGCGGCCCCCGTTTTATGATGGGCTTAGCGCCTACATATCAACCTACATATCAAACTTTATCCCCTGCGCCAACGGCAGCTCGGTGCCGTAATTAATGGTATTCGTTTGCCGGCGCATGTACACTTTCCAGGCGTCGGAGCCCGATTCGCGGCCGCCGCCCGTCTCCTTTTCGCCTCCGAAGGCGCCGCCGATTTCGGCGCCACTGGTGCCGATGTTCACGTTGGCGATGCCGCAGTCGGAGCCGGCGTGCGAGAGGAAAGTTTCGGCCTCGCGCATGTTCAGGGTGAAGATAGACGACGACAACCCCTGCCGCACGTCGTTTTGCAGGCGTATCGCTTCTTCGACCCCGCCGCTGTACTTGATGAGGTAGAGGATGGGCGCAAAGGTTTCGGCCTGCACCGTGGCGTAGTGGTTTTCGGCCACCACCAGGGCGGGCAGCACGTAGTGGCCGCCGTGCAGCTCGGCGCTGCTCACCACCTGCCCGCCGGTTAGCAGGGCGCCGCCCTCCTGCTGCACCTGCTCGATGGCGTTGGTGAAGAGCGTCACGGCGTCGGCGTCGATGAGCGGGCCCACGAGCGTGCCCTCTTGCAAGGGGTGGCCGATGGGCAGCTTGGCGTACGCGGCGACCAAGCGCTGGCTCACCTCGTCAAAAATGCTGTCGTGGATGAGGAGGCGGCGCGTGGTGGTGCAGCGCTGCCCGGCCGTGCCCACCGCCCCGAATACGATGGCGCGCATCGCCATATCGAGGTCGGCCTGCGGAGCGAGGATGATGGCGTTGTTGCCACCCAGTTCCAGTAGCGCGCGGCCCAGGCGCTGGCCTACGGCCGCGCCCACGGCCCGGCCCATGCGGGTGCTACCCGTGGCCGAAACCAGCGGCACGCGCTCGTCATTGGCCATGGCCACGCCCACGTCGGGGCCGCCCAGCACGAGGTTGAAAATACCTTCGGGCAAGTCGTTTTCGGCCAGCACCTTGTGCAGAACGTGCTGAATGGCGACCGCCACCAGGGGCGTCTTTTCGGAGGGCTTCCACACGCAAACATCGCCGCACACGGCGGCCAGCATGGCGTTCCAGCTCCACACGGCCACCGGGAAGTTGAAGGCCGAAATGATGCCCACCACGCCCAGCGGGTGGTACTGCTCGTACATGCGGTGCGCGGGCCGCTCCGAGTGCATGGTGAAGCCGTGCAGCTGCCGGCTCAGGCCCACGGCAAAATCGCAGATGTCAATCATTTCCTGCACTTCGCCCAGGCCTTCCTGCAATATCTTACCCATCTCGTAGCTCACGAGCTTGCCCAGGGCCTCTTTGTGGCGGCGCAGCTCGTTGCCAATCTGGCGCACCACTTCGCCACGCTTGGGGGCGGGCACCAGCCGCCAGACCGGAAAGGCGGCCTGCGCGGCCTGCACCACGGTGTCGTAGTCGGCGGGCGTAGCCAGGGCTATGCTGGCTATTTCCTTACCATCGGCGGGCGACACGATGGTTTTGGGGGCGCCAGCACCGCCCCACTGGCGGCCGGTACTGTAGGCGGGGTTTTGGGGCTTGATGCCGAGCTGGCGCAGCACATCTTGCATGCCGTGGGGGTCGGCGTGCGGGTGCGCCACGGTTACGTCGGGGCGGGTAGCTTCTTCGAGGGCCTGCTTCATGGGGGTGGAAAAGGGGCGGGTAGGGTACCCGGCAAAGCTACAAATCTGGCGACAGTTGGGAAGTATGCGTTGCGCGTGCGCCTGTTCCTGGCTTCGCTGCGCTCAAAAAGTAGTCGTGCTCACAACAAGCCGCTCGGGTACTCGCCAAGTACGCTTGGGTTGCTGCGCTCGCGATAACCGACTGTTTTACGCATCTCCCACCGCTTAGCTCATCAGGGCTGCTGAGCCAGCCAGGCCATGGCAGCGCCTTCCTGGTCGAAGTAGTGGTAGCGGGCGCCGTGCAGCGAGCCCTGGCGGATGTTTTCGCCCAGCATGGGGTCGGTGGCCGCTACCTCCTGCCCCACCATCGCGAAGTAGGCAATGACTACGGGCTGCCCCAACACGCCAGGCAGCCGGGGGCCAAATTCCTCTCCAAACCACTGCTTGGCGGCGGTATCGTTGATGGGGCGGCGGCGCACGTCGAGCAGCCAGTGCCGGCAGTGGCCGTGGGCCAGCGCGGCTTGCAGCAGGGCGTCGTAATGGGCCTGCAGTTCGACGAGGGATACCGGCCGCAGCCAGCGCCCAATGAGCAGGTGTTCGTCGGGCAGGTAGGCCAAGCTAAAGCCGTCGGGGTAGCGAGTAACGGGTAAGTTCATTGCCGATGAGGAAAGAGGACAGGCCTGGCAAAGGTATCGTAGCCAGCGCCCAGGTTAAAGCAGCCCGCCATCAAGTTAGCTTTACTCAGCAATATACCTTGACCATCAGCGTTTTCCCTTATTATTGCCGAGCTTTTACACTAGCTCAGCCTAGTAGCCTGCCAGTTGGGCTGAGCTACCTCGTCGGCACGGTCGTGAAGTCTCGTTCCATTCCCCCCGTCGAGCGGTTACCCCAAGGCTCTTGCCTCGGTTACACTAAGAACCCACTCTCCGCCAAACAACCCGCCGATGAAGGCGCAACCAAGAGCGCAGTGCTACTTAGTAGCGTTTTGGGCTCCTGGCCAGCGCAGCAGCGGCACCAGCACCATCACGGGCAGGGGCGATAACAGCATGTGCAGCAGGCGACTGGCCAGCGTAGCGAGCAGTGGCTGCCCGGTGGCGCGGCTGGCCAGCAGCAGCAGCAGGCTGGCCAGCCCCAGCCCCCCGTACAGGCGCAGGCCCCAGCGCCAGCCCTCGCCGGGGGGCAGCAGCGCGGCCAGCAGGCCCCAGCACAGCCCCACGTAGCCGGCCGCAAACAGCAGGGCCGCCGGCACGCTGTGCGGCCGCTCCATGAGGTGGCGCAGGCTGCTGCCGGCGGCCCCATCGAGGGCAGCGGCGGCGGGCAGCACCCGGCACACGTAGTGCCAGCCAGCATCGAGCCAGCCATAAATTGTTTCTTCGTACCAGCGGGCACTCAGCAAGAGCACCAGCAGCACCGCGGCCACCACGAGCCGCCCGGCCGAGAGCCCGCCCAGCAAATGGGCCGGCCGAAACGCCGCCGGCCCTGGGCTAGGCCGCATTGGGGCGGGTGGCAGGTTGGCCAACGCCCGGCGCCAGGCGCGTGGCCCACCACATCCAGAGGCCAAAAATGCTGGCGTAAACGATGGCCGTGAAGGTGTAGTGGTGGTTGAAATCTACCGACTGGTGGGCGTAGTAGCTATTGAGGCACAGGGCGATGATGCGGCCCACGTTCAGGCTGTATATCAAGCCCAGGCCCAGCGGGATAAACCAGAGCTTGTGCCGCCACGGCCCGGCAAAAGCCAGGATGAAGCCGCTAAACAAAGCGTACAGCACCAGCCCATTGCAGGGGTGCCAAATAAAAACCACCGGCCGCTGGGCCAGGCTGATGAGCGGCCGCGCCTCGCCCGATGCCACCGCGTCGTAGCCCAACAGCCGCAGCCCGGCCGCGCTCACTTGCGCCAGGTTATGGGTCAGGGCCGTGTCGAGGCGGCCATCGGCGGCCAGGTAGTGCTCGTAGCCCACAAACCAAAGCAGATAGAGCGCGCCAGCCAGCACCGCAAAGCGCAGCAGCGGGGAAGAAGCCGGCCGGGCGGCCGGGGGCAGGGTAGGCGACATAGAGGCAGGCAAACGCCCCGGCCCCAGGGCCACGGCGGCAAAAAGAAATAAAAATGGCTGACGCGCGCCTTTAAGACACTTGAAGCCAGCTAGTAGCCAGGGCGGCGCGGGCCCGTGGCCCGCGCCGCCCGCTGGGGCGTGCCCCAGCCGCTACGTTGCAATTAAGCCATGCGGCGGCGGCGCAGGTGGCGCACGGCATAGGCCGCGCCGCCAGCCAGCAGCAGCGATACGCCGCCATCGATGGGCGCGCCGGTGGGGTCGGGCGTACCGGGCGTGGGGCCACCCGAGTTGGGCTGGGCGTAGCCGGCCAGGGTGAATAGAAACAGCATGGCAACCAGTAAAATGCGCAACATAGCGGGAAGGGGAAAAATGGGGAACTTGACGATGTAAATAAAGCAATAAAATCTTACAACAAATACGGATGAGCTTGGCAATTACTGCTGAAAAGATTTTTTGCCCTCGGCTCGCACGCTGTTAAGGCGCTTTTTCGGGGGCTAAGCGCAAGAATTGCATGGGTGCTCGGGGGGTGAACAGCGTTACCAGTTAGTTCAGAAAAGCTCGGCGGCGGCGCGCAACGGACCGCTGGAGGAGCCCAAAAGCCGCCCGGGGGGAGGGCCGCACCCGCTTTGGCTGCGCCGATTCCGAGCCCAGAGGGGCCCGCCTTGGGCAGCTACGCCCGCGTAAGTTGCAGTTCGGGCCGCTCGGGCGTGAGCAGCGGAATATTTTCGACGGTGAGCGAGGAGTTGTCGAGGCCAAAGCTTTCTTGCTGGCTGCTGCCGAGGCGGCGCAAAAAGCCCGACAGGCGCGCTACCAGCCGCTGCCAGCCGCTGAGCGAGTGGGCGTGCGGCAGTGTGCGATTGAGAATAACAAACTGAAAATCACCAGGCTGCTTTTCATCACGCAGCGACTCGTAGCGCGAGCTAATGTCGATTTCGCCAGCCTGCACCAAGTCCGTCACTACCTGCCGAAACATGTAGTTGATGGCGTGGTCGACGCGAAAACCGAGGTGAAAGTCGATGCGTACCAAGTCATTGGGCAGCAGCACCTCGGCGTGGTAGGTTTTGGTGTAGGGCTCGTCGGTAGTTACCACGTGCAGCAGGTAGTAAAGGTCGGCGCGCTTGGGGCTCTTGCGGAAAATGCTGTGGATGATGGCATTTTCGACCAGCTTAGGCTCGCGCGAGTCGGTGAAGTACACCAGGTTAGTAGCCAGGCGGGGCACCGACTCGTCGTGGCTCAGCTTTTGGAGGCGGGGCAGCCACTCGGCCAGCGGCACGTACTTGTAGAGGTCCTGGTAGAGGCGGCGGCCCTGAATCCAGCTCACCATCACGAGCAGCAGCAGGGCGCCCAGCAGCACGCTCAGCCAGCCGCCCTGCGGAAACTTGCGCAAGTTGGCCGCCAAAAACGAGCCTTCCACCGTGAAGTAGCCCAGCAGCAGCAGCGCTATCCAGCCCACGGCGGCCCGGCGCAGGCGCAGGTAATACGCCAGCAAGATGGTGGTACTGAGCATGGTAATGGTAACGGCCAGCCCAAAGGCCGCTTCCATGCGGCTCGACTCGCGGAAGTACAGCACCACGCCCACGCAGCCCAGGCCCAGCAGCCACGTGAGGGAGGGCACGTAGGCCTGCCCGCGCAGCTCGGTAGGATACGCTATTTTGACCTTGGGCCAAAAATTGAGCCGTACCGCTTCGATTATCAGGGTGTAAGAGCCTGAAATAAGCGCCTGCGAGGCGATGATGGTAGCCAGCGCGCACAGCCCGATGGCCGGCAGCAGCCCCCAGCGCGGTATCATCTCGAAGAACAGGTTTTGCTCGCCCAGCGGCTGGCCCTGGTGCTGCAGCAGCCACGAGCCCTGCCCCAAATAGTTGATAACCAGGCATATTTTAACAAACCCCCACGATACGTAGATGTTGCGCCGGCCCACGTGGCCCATGTCGGCATACAGGGCCTCGGCCCCGGTGCTGCACAAGAAAATGCTGCCCAGCAGCCAGAACGCGCCCGGCAGCCGCGTGAGCATGTGCAGCGCGTAGTAGGGGTTTAGCGCCCGCAAAATACCGGGCTCGCGCAGCACGTAGGGCAGCCCCAGCGCGGCCAGCATGGCGAAGAACACCAGCATGACGGGCCCAAAAAGCTTGCCGATGAGGGCCGTACCAAACTGCTGAAACGCAAACAGCGCCACGATGATAACCAGCACGATGGGCACCGTGTTGAGGCTGGGCCAGAGCACGCGCAGCCCCTCGATGGCCGACGACACCGAGATGGGCGGCGTAATGATGCCATCGGCCAGCAGGGCGGCCGCCCCCACGATGGCCGGCACGTAGAGCCAGCGCAGCTTGAGGCGCCGCAGCAGCGCGTAGAGCGACAAAATACCGCCCTCGCCATGGTTGTCGGCGCGCATGGCCAGCAGCACGTACTTGCAGGTAGTGAGCAGGGTGAGCGTCCAGATGATGGCCGAAATGGTGCCCAGCACCACGTCTTCGGTCACGGGCCGGCCCACAAACACGCCGCGCACGGTGTAGAGTGGCGAGGTGCCAATGTCGCCGTACACGATGCCCAGCGCGATGAGCGTGCCCGCCGCCGTGATGCGGGCGTGCAGCGCGGCGTGCGGGTCGGGCGGGGTGGCGGCAGCAGAAGCGGAAGCGTGTTGCATGGCAAAAAGGAGGCTTTCGGGGCCAGGAAGGCAAAGACGATTTCGCTGTACGGTAGCGCGGGCTTTTTGGCGGCCGCTATTCCCGTTTCGGGTTTGCTGGGCGGCATTTTGCCGGCGGCGGGGCGGGCGGGCAGCGGCCAGCGGCCCGGCCCCAAATGCCCCGCCGCTTTTGCCAACGTGGTTAGTGCTACGTAATTTGGTAAAAACTTTACCGTATTTCAGCTATGGCCGCTACCAAAAAGCCCCAGCGGGCTGTCCTTCTCGATACGCCCCAACTACCCGAAGCCGAAGACCTGCTTTATACCGACGAACTGCCCGCCGCCCAGGAGGTGGGCGATGCCTCGCTGTGCCCCACCTGCGGCGAGCCCCTGACTTGGCACGAAGAAGCGTGCCACCAGCCCACCGCCGCCGCGCCAGCCGAGGCGGCGGAAGACGCGGCGGTGGCGCGCCCGCTCCGCTCGGCCGTGGCCTACGCCTACGACCTGGGCCGGCTGGTGCTGCCCGCCACCCAGCAGCAGGCCCACCCCATCGTGTGGCGCGGGCAGCTAAAGGAGCGCCACCCCGCCACCGGCCTGGTGCACCGCGTCAATGTCTATCGCCTCGGCGATGGCTACTGGGACTGCTACCGCGAGGAAGAACTGCAAGCGGCCTAGGTGGTGCGCCGCGCCGGGCGCGGCAAGTTATTGGCCAGGCCTGGGCAGGCACGGCTTGGGGACTCAATTCTTTGCTTGTCAAATTAATTTGCCACGTTTAATGCACAGCTTGGGACTACCGTCGGCGTATTGATTCTATTCAGTTTGTTCACTTTTAAGCCCGATAGCCGTTAGTAGCCTTATTTATCCGGCTGCCCCGTGGCGCCGTGCTTACCTTTTCTACTCATGCCTACTTCTTCCCTGCTGCCGCTGGCCGAGTCGCTGCGGCTGCAAGCCCTGCGCCCGTACCAGCTCTTCAACACGATGCAGGACGAAACTTTTGCCGAGCTGGTGCGCCTGGCGGCCAAGCTCTTCAACGTGCCCGTGGGCATCGTGGCGTTTGTGGAGGAAGATGAGGTGCGCTTTGGCCTCAATTATGGCCTCGACCCGGGCCTGGACCGCGTGAACCGCTGGGAAACCCTGTGCTCGGTGGCCATGCTGGAAGAGGAAACCACCGTGTTTGAAGACCTGCGGGCGCGGCCCTGCGACCTCATCAACCCCGCCCTGGTGCAGCAGCTCAACCTGGGCTTTTACGCGGGCGCGGCCCTGCGCACCAAGGAAGGCTACTCCATTGGCGTGCTGTGCGTGATTGACTACAAGCCCCGCACCTTTAGCCCACCCGAGGCCACGCTGCTCGAGCAGCTGGCCGCCGTGGTGATGAGCCTGCTCGACCTGCGCCTGCACCTGCTGCTACAGCCCACCTGGAACCAGCAGCTGTGGGCCAGCATCTACGCCCGCATCGAAGCCTCGGTGACGCGCATCGAAACCCTGGCCTCGCTGGCTAGATGGGAGCTTACCGACGACAGCGAGGCCGCGCAGTCGTACCGGCGCTCGACCCAGGAAGAAATCACGCGCGTTATCGCCGTGCTGCACGAGCAAATACAGCTGCAAGCGCAGCAGGCGGCCGAGTAGCACAGCGGCTCAGCTTTGGCGCGCGCGGTCGCCGGGCGGGGCATCGGGGCGGCCTTCCTGGCCATTTAGCATAAACTCGCGCAGGCGGTTAATGTGGTTTTTGAGGTCGTCGAGACGCTCGGCGGCTTGCTGGGTCCGCCAGTGCACGCCCTCGTGCGTGGCCATGCTGGTGAGTAGCAGCTTGCGCTCCTCCATCATGCGCAGGGCCACCCACAGCGTTTCTTCGAGCGCCTGGCGCGAGTTTTCGCTCAGCACCTCGGCCGTGAAGGCGTGGCCGGTGTGGCAGCGAAAGCGCTGCACGCGGCCGTGCTCCATTTTCCAGAGCGCACCGCCGCAGTCGGGGCAGGTGAGCGGAATCTGGTGGCCCAGCTGGCTTACCTGCTCTACGGTACCCATCACGCGCTCGGCAATGGCGGCTTCCAGCCGCAGGTCTTGCGGCACGGGCACGCTACCGGGCGGGGCGGCGGCCAGCGGCTGCACCAGCGTGGCCAGCAGCGCGCCCAGCCGGGCCAGGGGCACTACGTGGTCGACGGCCACGGCGCTGAGGGCACTCTGGGGCATGCTCGGAAACTCGGCGTCGGCGGGGTCTTGCACCACGGCCACGCCGCCGCAGCGCTTCACAAATTCGAGCCCGGCGGTGCCGTCGTGCAGCATCCCGGTTAGCACCACGCCCACCACATTGGGGCCAAAAGCCACGGCGGCCGACCGAAACAGGGCATCGATGGCGGGGCGGTAGTGGTTTTCGCGCGGGCCTTTGGTCACGAGCACCC
>Ga0182232_1000242_pt1 | contig 14988 bp, 13 predicted proteins | sample G6R1MG_30_FD_155484 | JGI IMG/M metagenome (GOLD analysis project Ga0182232, IMG submission 155484) | Phyllosphere microbial comminities from miscanthus, Michigan, USA - G6R3_NF_07NOV2016_LD2 MG | ecosystem: Host-associated > Plants > Phyllosphere > Phylloplane/Leaf | place: USA: Michigan... | reverse complement strand
TGCATTTGGGCCTGGCGCAATGGAGTAAGCTGGTAAAATCGTTTGGCCTGGGCGATAAGCTGGGCGTGGACATGGGCCACGAGAACAGCGGCCTGATTCCGACACCCGAGCGCTACGACAAAAAATACAGCAAGCAGGTAGGGCAGGTGTCGGCCAAGCGCCGCTCGCGCAGCTACCGGGGCTGGAACTTCAAAACCATCTACTCGCTCAGCATCGGGCAGGGCGAAATCGAGCTCACCGGCCTGCAAACGGCCAACCTCATGGCCACCATCGCCAACCGGGGCTTTTACTACACGCCGCACTTTGTGCGCCACGTGGGCAAAGCCACGCAGCCGCTGCCCGAGTACCGGCAGCGCCACTACACGGGCGTCGATACCACGCTCTTCAAGTACATCATTCCCGGCATGTGCGAGGTGGTAGACGGGCGCGGCGGCACGGCTAGGCTGGCTTCGCTGCGGCAGTTCGGCATCGCGGTAGCGGGCAAAACCGGCACCGTGCAAAACTCGCAGGGCGACGACCACTCCACCTTCGCGGCTTTCGCCCCGGCCAACGACCCCAAGATTGCCATTGCCGTGTTTATCGAAAACGGCGGCTTTGGGGGCAGCGCCGCCGCCCCGGCCGCCGGCCTCATGATGGAAAAATACCTGCGCGGCAAGGTCGTGAACTACCATCACCGCATGGAAGATTGGATTAAGTACGGCAACCTCACCATCCACGCCAAGCATTAAGGCGCAAGGCGTTACCCGATTAATGTCTCCCACTACCGTTCGCTCTTCGCGCAGCATCGACTGGCCCACCGTGCTCATCTACGTGCTGCTGGTGGGCTTGGGCTGGGTGGCCGTGTACGCGGCCTCCTACTCGCCCGAGGCGCCCGCCGACCCCTTGCGCAATCTCAGCTTTTCGGAGCTGATGGCCTTCAACTGGTTTAAGCAGCTGCTCTGGATGGGCACTGCGCTGGTGCTCATCGTAATTCTGCTGGTCGTTGATTATAAAGCTTATGACACGCTGGCCTACGTGCTCTACGGCGGTATGATAGGGCTGCTGATACTCACCATCTTCATTGCCCGGCCCATTGCGGGCTCGCGCTCGTGGCTCGAATTGGGGCCGGTGCGCTTGCAGCCCGCCGAGTTTGCCAAGTTCACTACGGCGCTGGCGGCCTCGCGCTTCATGGCGGGCATCAACTTGCGCCAGCAAAACTGGCGCGACCAGGCCGTGCTGGCCGGCCTCACGCTGCTGCCCGTGGCCCTCATTTTGGCCTCCAATGAAACGGGGCAGGCGCTGGTGTTCGCGGCGCTGCTGCTGGCGTTTTTCCGCGAGGGCATGTCGCCGCTGATATTGCTGCTGCTGGCGGCGGGCGGCGTCATTTTGCTGCTCACGCTGCTGGTGCCCAAGGTGTGGCTGCTGGGCGGCTTTACCGTGATTTTGGCGGGCGCGTTTCTGCTCAATTCCAAGCTCTGGCGCCACCACCTGCCCCTGAGCCTGAGCGTGTGGGCGGCCGTCATCGGTATGGTGCTGGGCGTCGATTTTTTTATCAACCACGTGCTGCAAGCCCACCAGCGCCAGCGCATCGAGATGCTCATCGACCCCGGCAAAGACCCGCTGGGCAAGGGCTGGAACGTGACCCAGAGCAAAATCGCCCTTGGCTCGGGCGGCTGGCTGGGCAAGGGCTTTCTCAACGGCACCCAAACCAAGTTCGACTTCGTGCCCGAGCAAAGCACCGACTTTATTTTCTGCACCGTGGGCGAGGAGTGGGGCTGGGCCGGCTGCCTGGTCGTCATCGCGTTGTTTATGACCCTGCTCTGGCGCATCCTGCTCGTGGCCGAGCGCCAAAAGTCGGTATTTGGGCGCACCTACGGCTACTGCGTGGCCAGCATCCTGTTCGTGCACTTCACCGTGAACCTGGGCATGACCATGGGCCTGATGCCAGTAGTGGGCATTCCGCTGCCGTTTTTTAGCTACGGCGGCTCGTCGCTGTGGTCGTTTACTATCTTGCTGTTCACGCTCTTAGCGCTCGATGCACACCGCAAGCAGGACTTGCTGCGGTAAGGGAGTGTAGGGTAAGCTTTAGCTTGCCGTTTCCACGGCTAGCAAGTTAAAGTCGGCACACTCGCCAGGTCCCCAAACGGCAAGCTAAAGCTTACCCTACACCCACCCACTGCCCCATCCGTCGAAGCAAAGCGGGAAACCGTCGAATTGGTACTATAGCGGGGACTGCGACCAGCCACATTTGTGTAGTTATCGCAAGCAAAAACCTCATTCCCCCGCTACCATGGAACGCAAGCACTTCCTCAAAAGCCTGCTGATGGGCGCCGCCTCGGCCCCGGCCCTGCTCTCGGCCTGCCACAAAGACGATGTTAGCCCCACCTCGTCGTCGGGCACCGGCACCACTACCACGCCCACGGGCGGCAGCAGCAGCACCAACTGCACCGTGGCCCCCACCGAAACCGAAGGGCCGTTCCCCACCAAAGTGCCGTCGTCGTATGTGCGCAGCGACATCACGGATGGCCGCTCGGGCTACAAATTGACCGCCAAAATCACCATCACCAGCAGCAGCGCCAGCTGCGCGGCCCTGGCCGGCGCGCTGGTCGATATCTGGCACTGCGACGCCGAGGGCAACTACTCGGAGTACGGCGGCAGCGGTATGCAAAGCACCAACTACACGGGCGTGCACTTCTTGCGCGGCCGCCAAACCACCGATGCGGCCGGCCTGGTCACGTTCACCAGCATCTTTCCCGGCTGGTACTCGGGCCGCGCCACGCACATCCACGTGCACGTCTACAACGCCAGCGGTACCTCGCTCAAAGTCACCCAAATCGCCTTCCCCGAGGGCACCGGCTCGGCCGTGGCCACCGTCAACGGCTACGCCAAAGGCTTGAGCGGCTACACCTACAACAAGTCCGACAACGTATTCAGCGACGACTCGGCGGGCATCGAAATCGCCACCGTCACGGGCAGCACCACGGCGGGTTTTGTGCTCACGATGAACATCGCGGTTTAATGGCTAATGTATTTATTAATAGCCTTTTGTAAAGTCAGCATTAACCATTAACAAATGTCCCGCCTCATCACGCTCGCCTACCGCAAGCTCATCGACGCCAACTCGGGCCGGCCCTGGGAGAAGCTGGTATTTGCCGACAGCTACCGCGAGTTCAGGATGCAGGCGCAGCTTTACAACCAGCAAGGACAGTACCGCACGTTTGGTGAGCTGCTGCACCACGTGCCGGGCGCCGATAAATTGCATTTTCTGGTGGGTGGCTCCATCGGCGGCTACGTGCAGCAGCTGGGTGGCCTGGTGCCCGACATCGTGAACAACGTGGGGCGCTATTTCTTGAAATTCACCCGCTACCAGTTCGAGCTGATAAACTCCGACCTGCACGACCCAAGCCGGCACCAGGTGGCCATCAATTTCTACGCCGAACCACTTATTTGGCACGACACCATCGCGCCCTACCTGCTGGTATCGGAGGCCGCCGCACCCGCCGAGGCCAGCGGCGAGGTGCTCACGCACCTGGTGCAGTTGCAGCCCTACCTCACCATTCACGCCCTGCGCCCGGCCGAGGCCGCCAGCTAAGATGATACCCCAAATCCCTGGCAAAATATACCTGGCCGACCAGCGCGGCGTGCTCGAAACCAGCCAGTTCCGCCGGCAAAGCACCTTCAGCTTCGGCGCTTTCCAAAGCGAGCACAAAGCGCCGTTCGGCCACCTTTACGGCCTGAATGAGGAAACCCTGGCTGGCGGCCACACGGTCGAGTTTTTAGTAGAATACGACTCGTACATCGTGCTGCTGCCCATCACCGGGGCGGTCGAGTTCAGCACGGGCGGCGGCACGCGGGGCACCGTGGAGGCCGAAGAAATAACGACCATTGCGGCACCCGTCGGCACCATGCTGGCCTTGCACAACCCTTTCGCCGACGAGCTGATTAGCTTTTTGCATATATGGGTGCGCGCTATCAAGCCGCTCACGCTGCCCGCCCCGGCGGTCGGTGTGAGGATGGCTTTTGACGCGCAAGCGCTGGAAAACCGCCTGTGCGAGCTGGTGAGCGCCCAGCCGCCAGCCGAGAGTGAAAGGCAGCAAAACCCGCCTTTTCGCCTCAGTTTGGGCCGCTTCATGGGGCGGCACGAAACGGTGTATAAAGTAGCGCCCGGCCACAGTTTGTTTGCCTTCATCATCGCCGGGGTCTTCGAGCTAGAAGGCCGCCTGCTGCACGAGAAAGATGGACTGGCGCTGTGGGATGTGGCGGAAGTGGAGCTGGAAGCGCTCAGCAACCACGCGCTGGTGCTGGCACTGGAGCTAACCTAGGAGCGGGGTCAAGCCCCGCCGCCCGTGTAGCACCGCCTGCGCCACCAGCGCCAGCGCCACCGTAAACACCGGCGTGAACAAATAGCCCATGCGCCCCAAATCGCCGGAAAGCAGCATGTGCACGGCCACTACGGCCAGCAGCGTGCCCTCGGCCCAGCCCAGCACCGGGGCCAGCGCCCGCCGCCCGCCCGGCCGCGCCAGCGCCGCCAGCACCGGCAGCGTAAAGAGCCCGAAAATGCTCAGCAGCTCGCCCAGACCCTTGGGCGAGGCGGCGCGCCGTAGCGAGTACGTCAGGTTCTCGACGTGCGCCAGGGCATTGCTGACCGACTCGGTGGGCGGCGCACCGGCCGCTTTGTCTACGTAATAATGCACCGCGCCCAGCGCCAGCAGGCCGCCCGCCAGCGCCGCCGCCTGCCCGCGCCAGCCCAGCGCCCGCCGCCCAAACCACATCAGCCAGGGCAAGAGAAACACGAACGACTCCTTGGCCAGCGGCCCCAGCAGCAAGGCCGCCGCCACGGCCCAGCCCGCTCCCGGCCCGCGCCGCCCGGCGTAGTAGCCGAGCCCAAATACCAGCAAATACAGGCTGTCGGTGAGCGGCAGGCCGGCCGCGTACTCGGCCCAGCGGCTGTTGAGCACGGCCAGCAGCGCCACGCCCGCCGCGCCCGCGCTGGCCCCAGCCAGCCGCGCCGCCCGCCACCAGGTAGCGCCGGCCGCGCTCAGCAACGCGCAGTTCACCAAGAAGAAAGCGAAGCGCCGGGGCCACTCGCCGGCCGGGCGCTGCGGCCATATTTTGCCATAAATGGCGGCCACGGGCCGGGCCAGCGCGCCGGCCGCCGCCGGCACCAGCACCCGGTAGCGGCGCGTGATGCTCACGCTGTCGGCGCGGCCGGCGGCCAGGCGCAGGTAGCTGCGCGTGTCGAGCGAGTGCGAAAAATCGTAGTGCACGTACATGGGGTAGGCCAGGTTGAGCAGCGCGCCCAGGCCCAGCGCCCACGGCAGCAGCCAGCGCCGCAGCCGGCCCGGCCCCACCAAAGCCCTCAGCGCCCCCATGCGCTAGGCCGCGGCAAACTTGCGCTCGATGAGCTTGAGCAGCTTGCCCACGTGCTCTTCCTTGCGGCTCCAGTCGTGGCGGTTGGCCAGCTCCTGGCGCACGTAGGCCAGGGCGGCGTCGGCGCTGGGCAGCGTGTCGAGGTGCTCAATGGCGGCGCGATACTCCTCGCCCTCGCCGCTAAACAGCTCATTGATAAAGCTAAAGCGCTGGTTGATGGAAATGGCGTCGCGCAGGCTGGCTACCTTGGGCGCACTGCGCTCGGCCAGCGGCGAAGCGCTGCCCTGGGCACTATGGCGCAGGGTTTCGGCCAGGTGCGGCGCGGCGGGCTGGGTGGCTTTCAGTTTTTCGTAGAGCGGCACCGGGCCGGTGGCCGCGGCAGCGGGTGCCCCCGCGGGCGCGGTTGGCGCCGGAGCCTCTGCGGCGGGCGAAGCAGCAGGCGCAACCGATTTCGGAGTGGGCGCGACTGGTGCCGGACTTGGGGCGACTGCTGCCGGAGCTGGCGCAGCTGGCGCGGGCGCGGCCGCAGCCGCCACCGGCGCTGGTGCCGCCGGCTTGGCCGGACCCTCATCCCACAAATCGGCCTCGGTGAGCGGCAGCAGGGCGCTGAACGCGGCCACGAGGCGCGGCATAGCCCCGGCTGGCGGCGGGTTTTTGGCCTGGTACAGCGCAAAGCGCTGCGTCAGAAAATCGCGGCTCAGCGGGGCGTTGCTGGTGGGCAGGCTGTCGATAAAGCGTTGGTAATAGTCCTTGTCCTGGTCGAGGTAGCGCAGGCCGTCGCGTAGCTGAGCCAGGGGCACGGGCTCGTCGGTATCGGCGTTGGGGGCGGGCAGCAGCAGATGCTCGAAGGCTTGCGCGGGGCTGGCGGCCAGCAGCAGCGTATCGGCGGCGGCCTGGGCCAGCAGGGGCTCCAGCGCCGCCCGGTCGAGGCGAATGTGGCGCGAAAGCACGTTCATAAACTGCGTGAGCGCCGTGCGCACAGCCTCGGCCTCAAAGTCAAAATAGGGGCTGCGCAGGCTTTGGGCCTCGTGCTGCCAGCGGCCCAGCAGCTGTCGCAGCACCAGCAGGTTGAGCTGGCGCACGGGCGTAAACTTGAGCAGCGCCGGGCCGTCGAGGGTGGCATCGGGCTGGGGGCCAAAGTGCTGCTGGCATAGCCGCTGCGCGAGCCGGCGGCCGTAGTGCTCGCACTTGGCGAGGCTATATTCGTCCTGCATAATGCTGCCGGATTGGTCCGGTTCTTTTCGCCGCCAAGTTAGCCACAAATGCCCCTGCTGACCATCGAGAACCTGCCCGGCCCGCCCGTGCCCGTGCCCACCGGCACTACGCTGCTGGCCGCCCTGCACCGCGCCGGCCACGACTGGCCGCACGCCTGCGGGGCGCGGGGCCGCTGCACTACCTGCCGCGTGCAAGTGCTGGCCGGGGCCGAAAACCTCACGCCCCCCACCGCGTCCGAGCTACGCTACCAGGCGCTCGGCCGCCTGCTGCCCACCGAGCGCCTCACCTGCCAGGCGCGCCTGCCCGCCGGCGAGGTGCTGGCCCGCGTGCCCGAGGCGGCCAAGCTGCCGCACGTCGCGTATTTGGGGTAACTTCGTGGTGTACTTTCGCGCAGTGTTCCGCAGTGTTTTTCTTAGTAGGGCACTGCGAAACACTGCGTTTTAACACCCCGAAACACTGCGCGAAATATAAATGCAGGAGGCTAATCCTCGTCTCTTTATCACCCGCTTACCTTGTTTACCGAGCCCCATCGCCCCGTTGATTTTTTGCGCCGCCGCGGGTGGCTGGAGGTCGTGTGCGGCTCCATGTTTTCGGGCAAAACCGAGGAGCTGATTCGCCGCCTCACCCGCGCCCGCATCGCCCGCCAGCGGGTCGAAATCTTCAAGCCCGCCCTCGACACGCGCTACCACGACCGCGACGTGGTGAGCCACAACCAAAACAGCATCCGCTCGACGCCGGTGCAGTCGCCCGCCGAAATCCTGCTGCTGGCCGGCGGCGCCTGCGACGTGGTAGGTATCGACGAGGCCCAATTTTTCGACGAAACGCTGGTGGAAGTGTGCCGGCAGCTGGCCGACCAGGGTATCCGCGTCATCGTGGCGGGGCTCGACATGGACTTCCTGGGGCGGCCTTTTGGGCCCATGCCCGCGCTGCTGGCCACCGCCGAGTTTGTGACCAAGGTGCACGCCGTGTGCGTGTGCTGCGGCGAGCTGGCGGCGTATTCCTACCGCCTCTCGGCCAGCGAAAGCCAGGTGCTGCTGGGCGAGGCTGAGGCCTACGAAGCCCGCTGCCGGCCCTGCTACCTGGCTGGCCCGGCCGCCCGCCCGCTCATCGAGGCGGCGCGGGCCAGTGTTGCGCGGACTTTGTAGTCCGCGTTCAGTTGGGAGGTAAAACGCGGGCTTTGCAGCCCGCGCAACTTTAGCCCGGCGCACTAAGCGCGCCGGCCCGGCGTTAGGGCCGGGCACACTTCTTCGCTTCTGCATTTTCCGTTGCTTATGCGCTACTTCTCCTCGCTGCTGTTGGTTTTTAGCTTGTGGGTGCTGGCCGCCCGTGCCCAAAACGTGGCCTACGGCGACTGGCAGCTGCACCTGCCCGCCAGCCAGCCCAAAACCCTGGCCAATGCCGGCGACCGCCTCTACGTGGCCGACCAGTCGTCGTTTTATTACTACGATAAGGTGCTGAATACCACCCAGCGCCTCTCGTGGCGCGAGGGCCTCAGCGACGTGGGCGTGAGCGCCGTGGCCTACGACTCGGCCAGCCGCCAGGTGATAGTGGCGTACCAAAACGGCAACCTCGACCTGCTGCAGCCCGACGGCCGGGTGAAAAACGTGACCGATATCCTGCGCAAAAACGTGCAGACGGCCAAAACTATCACCCAGATTCAGACTTACAACGGCCTGGCTTACCTGGCCAGCAACCTGGGCCTGATAGTGGTGGACCTGGCCCGGCTCGAAGTGCGCGACACGTATAGCAACATCGGCCCCGGCGGGCAGGCCATCACGGCCTACGCCACGGCCGTGGTGCACGATACTATTTACGCCAGCACGTCGGCGGGCGTGCTGCGTGGGCGTATTAGCTCGGCCGTGAACCTGCTCAACTACCAGAGCTGGACCAAGGAGCTGCCCAACCCCGCCGTTCCGGGCGACAACGCGGAGCAGCTCCTGACCTACCGGGGGCACGTGTATGGGCAAATAAGATTTCGCGGCGTGTATTGCCTGTCGGGCACGGGCGCGGCGCGCGGCTGGCGCGTCCTCAATGGCAGCTACGGCGACATCGTGCGCCGCCTGCGCCCCAGCCGCACCGGCCTGCTGATTTCGTTTGACAATGCCGACCTGCGCAGCTTCAACCCAACTACGGCGGCCGTGAGCACCGTGCTGCCGCGGGCGGCCATCGGCAACTTCGCCTACGACATGGTGCGCGAGGCCGACGGCACCAGCTACGTGGCCAGCCTCGACCGGGGCCTGCTGCGCTTTGCCCCCGGCACCAGCAGCAACCCCGAGGTTATCCGGCCCAACTCGCCGGCTACGGCCAATGCCTACGGCCTGCTGGCCGACGCCGCCACCAATTCGGTCGCCGTGTTCAGCGGTGGCTACAGCGGCGACAATGGCTTGCAATTTGGCCGCCGCGACGGCTTTTACGAATACCAGAACAACCAGTGGACCAACTACACCAGTACCAACCACCCGTCGGCCAGTAGTTTCCCCAATCTGCTCGATATGTCGCACGGCGCCCGCACGCCCGACGGCACGCTCTACGTGGCCAGCTACGGCAACGGCCTGCTGCAATGGCAGGGGCTGGGCAAGTTCCGGCAGTTTACGGCTGGCCAGCCGGGCGTGCCTTTGCGCAGCAGCCTCGACCCCGAAGCCAGCAACCTCGACTACGTGCGGGTGCCCGACGTGGCCGCCGACCCCGGCGGCAACTACCTGTGGGTGGTAAACCGCCACCAGCGCACCCGCGTTTCGGGCCTCTTCCGCTACCAGCCAAGCGCCGATAAGTGGACGGTGGCCCCATGGTTCGACGGCTCCGACAACCTCGATCGCGTGGTGGTCGACAACTACGGCAACCCCTGGGCCACGCAGTCGCGCAAGGGCGGCGCGGGCGTGGTCATGTACGATACCACCAGCCGCCAAGGCTTCAGCTTTGGCACCGCCACTACCAGCGGCTTGGTCTACGGCATTGCCCGCGACCGTACCGGCAGCATCTGGATTGGTACCGCCGATGGCGTGAGCTACTACGGCGACCCCAGCCAGGTCAGCCGGGCCCTGGCCACCGGCGCAGCCGTGCCAGGCTTCAGCCTGCCCTACGTGCGGCGGGGCACGGGCAGCGGCTACCCGGTGCTCTTCAACACGGTGGTGCGCTGCATTGCCGTGGACGGGGCCAACCGCAAGTGGTTTGGCACGCCCTCGGGCCTGTGGCTGTTCAGCCCCAACGCCGACGAGGCGCTGCTGCATTTCACCACCGATAACAGCCCACTGCCCAGCAACAGCATCGTGGACGTGGCCGTGAACGACAAAACCGGCGAGGTGTTCGTAGCTACCGACGGCGGCGTAGTCAGCTACCAGGGTTCGGCCAGCCTCACGGAAGGCGAGCCGAGCTGCGCCGAAGTCTATCCTAACCCCGTGCTGCCTGATTTCGTGGGCCAGGTCGGCATTCGGGGGCTCGTCAACGATGCCTACGTCAAGATAACCGACGTGGCCGGCCACCTCGTCTACAGCACCCGCGCCGCCGGCGGCACCGTTACCTGGGACCTCAACGACGCCCAGGGCCGCCGCGTGCGCTCGGGCGTGTACCTGGTGCTCACCTCCGATGCCGAAGGCAAAAACGCCTGCGTAAGCAAAGTGGCGGTGCTCTCTAAATAAGTATGAAGTATGAGTTATGAATTATGAGTTGGCGAGAATGTCGCGCCAGCTCTTTTGGGCATTGCCAATTCATAATTCATAACTCATAATTCATAATTAAAAAACCATGTTGATAAAGACCCGCGGCATCGTCCTGAGCTTTCTCAAGTACCGCGAAACCAGCATCATCGCCCGCATCTACACCGAGCGGCGCGGCGTGCAGAACTACATCGTGAACGGCGTGCGCAAGGCCAAGCCGCCCGGCCGCATCGCCCTGTTTCAGCCCCTCACGCTGCTGGAGCTGGTGGCCTACGTGCCGCGCCAGGGCAGCGACCTCACCCGCCTCTCCGAGTTTCGCTGCGCCGAGCCCTTCCGCACCCTGCCCTACGAAATGCGCAAGAGCAGCGTGGCCCTCTTCCTGAGCGAAGTGCTGAGCAAGGCCATCCGCGAGGAAGAAGAAAACGAGCCGCTGTTCCGCTTCCTGCACGATTCCATCCTGGCCTTCGACGAGCAAACGGTGGGCACCGAAAATTTCGCGTTGCTCTTTTTGCTGCACCTGGCGGGCCACCTGGGCTTCGGCATCCGCACCGGGGCCGAGCTGCTCGACCAGATAGTGCTGGCCGGCACCGCCCTCGGCCCCGGCCAGGGCAGCGGTATCGCCACGGTGCGCCTGCGCGAGTTCGAGCAGTATTTTGATGAGCTGCTGCACGCGCCCGCCACCAGCACTATCCCCAGCGGGCACGTGCGCCGCGAGTTGCTCACGGTCGTCATTCGCTACTACCAGCTGCACATCGAAGGCTTTGGCGAAGTAAAATCGCTGGAAGTGCTAAGCGAAGTGCTTAGCAACTAGCTACTCAGGTGCACAAAGAGCCGCTTCCAGTTGCAGGAAGCGGCTCTTTGTGTTTAAAATGTGTTTGCTCTGCCCGACAAGGCAAGTTCAACACTACTTCTTCACGGGTGCCTTCTTGGCGCCTGCGGCTGCTTTCTTAGCGCCCACGGCCGGCTTTTTGGCCAGTGCTTTCTTGGCTGGCGCAGCGGTAGTAGCCGCCTGCGGCGTGGGCGTGCCCGTGATGTTCACCAGCTCCACGTCGAAGCTCAGGATGGCGTTGGCCGGGATGTCGGCGCCCGCGCCGCGCTCGCCGTAGCCCAGCGGCGACGGAATGTAGAGTGTGGCCTTGCTACCCTTGGGCAGCGCCGCGATGCCCTGGTCCCAGCCCTGAATCACCTGGCCCTGGCCCAGCACGAATTCAAACGGCGTGTCGCCGTGCCGCGACGAGGCGTCAAACTCCTTGCCCGTGGCCAGGATGGTGCCGCGGTACTTCACGCTCACCGTCTGGCCCTTTTTGGGAGTCACGCCCGCGCCGGGCTTGGTGATGACATACCAGGTGCCGCCGGGCGTCTTTTTGGCCTTCAGATTGAGTTTGTTTTGCTTGAGGTAAGCTTGGATGGCAGCGTCGTCCTGCACGAGCAGCTTGGCCTCGCGGGCTTTGGCGCCGCGCTGCTGTTCGGCCATCATCTTCTGTTGCTCGGCCATCATGGCTTGCTGGCGGGCCTGCATTTCCTCCATCGTCACCAGCTCTTTGGGCACGATGGTGAGGCGCAGGCCGCTACCGGCGCGGCGCACGAAGGGCGGCACCGGCTGGCGCATCTGGGCAAAGGCCGAGTCGGCGTTGAAGCGGAACACGGCGCTGTCGCCGGGCACGAGCAGGCTCATGGCTTCTTCTATCGAGCCGTGGCGAGGCGCGGTGGGGGGCAGGCCCACCGGCACGGGGCCGGGCTGCCGCTGGCGCGAATCCATCAGCAGCGAGTCGCGGTCGGTGCGGTATTGCAGGTGCACGAGCAGCACTTTGCCGGCGCGGCTGGCGTAGGGCGCGTCGGTGGCCGGGTCCAGCCTTTTGGGCGCGTATTGCCCCGCCGCGTCGCGCCGGAACAGCTTGTACTCGGTGGTGCTGCCTGGCAGGGCCGTGAAGCCGGGCGCCGGGGTGGTTTGGGCCGAAGCCAACTGCGTGAGCCCCAGGGCTCCGGCTAGGAAAAATAAACGCCGCATAAGGAAAGGTGCAAAAAAGAAAAGCTGGCCGTAGCCAAAACAAAAGTGGTGCCCCGGCGCAACGCCCAGGCACCACTCTACTCAAAACCCGCTGAAGAAAGAGCCGGAAACCAAAACCGCCGCACCCTGCGGCGCGGCGGTAAAAGTCAACTAGCTAGCTTATTTGGTCGGCGCGGCGGACATGGCTGGGGCCGAAGGAGTAGCCGGCGTGTCCTTGATGTCTACCAGTTCCACGTCGAAGCGCAGGGGCGAGTTGGCGGGTACGTCGGCACCCGCGCCGCGCTCGCCGTAGGCCAGCGACGACGGAATGAGCAGCGTCGCCTTGGTGCCCTTGTTGAGCATGGACACGCCTTCGTCCCAGCCCGGAATCACCTGGCCGCGGCCGGTGGCGTAGGTAAACGGCTGCCCGCCGTGCTTGGCCGACGAGTCAAACTCCTTGCCGTTCAGCAAGGTGCCTTTGTATTGCAGGCTCACCGTCTGGCCGGCTTTGGGCGTCGAGCCCGTGCCCGGCTGCGTGATAATGTAGTACACGCCGCCCGGCGTTTTCTTGGCGCTGGTGAGGTTGTTTTTCTTGAGGTAGTCTTGCAGCGTTACCTCGTCCTTTTTGTTCTGGGTTTCCGCGTAAGCCAGCATTTGCTTCTGCTGCTGTTCCATCATCTTTTGTTGCAGGGTCTGCTCCATGGCGGCTTCTTCCTGCTGCGTGATGAGCTTGTCGGTCTTCACGTTAATCACAATCACGTTGCCGCTACGCTTGAGGAAGCCGGGCACCGGGCGGCCCTGGGGCTTGAAGAGCGAGTCGGCATTGAAGCGGAACACGCCGCTGTCGCCGGGCTGAAGCAGGGCAAACGCCTCGTCGGGCATGCCCTTGCGCTTCACTTCCTGCATGGGCATCGGCACGGCCGAGCCGCCAAACTTCTTGCGGGTGTCTTCCAGCACCGAGTCCTTGCCGGTGCGGTAGTAAAGGTAGCCCGTCATGAACTTGCCAATCCGGTCCTTGTAGGTGGGGTCTTCGCCGTTGGCTACCGTGCGGCGCTCGTACTTATCGCCTACTTTCTTGAAAATCTTGTACTCAATCCCCGACTTGGTTTTGTCGAAGTCGCCCCCGGTTTTGTCACACGAAGAGAGGAAAGAAGCCAGGCTAAGCGCGCCGGCCGCCAGGGCCAGCTGCCGGGCCGCGAGGGGCCGGAAAGAAAACTGCATGAAAACAGAAAGTTATTAGAAATACGGATGCGACTCCAAAGTTAGGCTACGGGCGGCGCAACCGCCAGCGGCACGGCGGGCGTGCTCACCAGCTGCGCCTGGTACTGGGGCAGCAGCCCCAAAAAGCGTGCTACCGTAGCGTCGAGCGACTGGTAGCTGACGCCGCCCGAGGCGTTGTGGTGCCCGCCGCCGTCGAAGTGGCTGCGCGAAAAATCGGCCACCGAAAAGTCGCCCACCGAGCGGAAGGAAATTTTCACCGCCGAGCCCCGGTCGATGAATACGGCCGCAAACACGATGCCCTCGATGCTGAGCGCGTAGTTCACCAGCCCTTCGGTGTCGCCGGTTTTGCTGTCGTAGTCGCGCAGCTCCTGCTGCGTCACGGCGATGTAGGCCGTGTTGAACTCGCGGTTCACGACCAGCTTATCCTTGAGGATATAGCCCAGAAAGCGCAGGCGAATCTCCGAGTGCGAGTCGTAGATGCGGCGGTGCACCGAGGCTAGGTCGATGTGCGCGTTTAGCAGCTCCGCGATGATGAGGTGCACGTTGCGCGAGGTGCTGGGGTGCCGAAACGAGCCCGTATCGGTCATGATGCCCGCGTAGAGCGCCTCGCCCATGCCCTGGTCGATGAGGTCCTGGTCGCCAAGGTCGCGGATAATCTCGAAAATCTGCTCGGCCGTAGCCGCCGCCTGGGGGTTCGAGAAGCTGATGTCGGCGAAGTCCTCGGGGCGCTGGTGGTGGTCGATGAGCACCTTGGTGCCCGCGGCCTGCGCCACGTAGCTACCCAGCTCATTGATGCGGCCCAGACAGTTGAAGTCGAGGCAGAAAATGACCTCGGCGCGGCTCACTAGGTCGCGCACCTGGCGGTCGTTGTGGCGCGGCTCGTACACCACTACCTCGTCGTTGCCCTGCATCCAGTTGAGGAAAGCGGGGTAGTCGGAAGGGGTCACGACCGTGACGGAGTGGCCTTTTTTCTTGAGGTAGCTAGCCCAGGCCAGCGACGAGCCCAGGGCATCGGCGTCGGGCTTGTGGTGCGTGGTGATGAACACCTGCTTGGGCGCAGCCAGCAAGGCTTTTAGTTCTGATACGGAAGTGGACATCGACTAGGTGAACAGTCTGACAAATGCTAAAAAAAGCGGCTGGGATGTATGCAGAGCAAAATCGGTCGGCAAAGGTCGGCACGAATTGGGTTTCAACAAGCAATGCGCGTGGTAAGGTTCTCGCAGAAGTAAATAAGCAGCGCCCTGCGGCTACCTTTGCGGCCCCAACCCCCATTTTTCCCCAAGAAAAAAAATAATGGCAACCAACCGCACCTTCACCATGATTAAGCCCGATGCTGTGGCCGATAACCACATCGGCGGCATCCTGAGCATGATTGAGCAAGGTGGCTTCCGCATCGTGGAGCTTCAGAAAGTGACCCTGACGCCCGAGCGCGCCGGCGAATTTTACGCCGTGCACAAAGAGCGTCCTTTCTACAACGACCTCGTGAAATACATGTCGAGCGGCCCCATCGTGGCGGCCATCCTCGAAAAAGACAACGCTGTAGCCGACTTCCGCACCCTCATC
>Ga0182232_1000241_pt1 | contig 15187 bp, 13 predicted proteins | sample G6R1MG_30_FD_155484 | JGI IMG/M metagenome (GOLD analysis project Ga0182232, IMG submission 155484) | Phyllosphere microbial comminities from miscanthus, Michigan, USA - G6R3_NF_07NOV2016_LD2 MG | ecosystem: Host-associated > Plants > Phyllosphere > Phylloplane/Leaf | place: USA: Michigan... | reverse complement strand
CCCAGGCTCACGGTCATCACGAAGTACACGGCCTTGTAGCCGTACTTGTCGAGCTCGGGCCGGGCGATGGTAAACTGGTCGAGGTCAGTATCATCGAAGGTGAGCATGATGGGCTTGGCCGGCAGCTTGGCCCCCGTGGTGAGGTAGGCGTAGAGCTGGTCGGGCAAAATGGTATGGTAGCCCGAGTCGGCCAGCATCTTTATCTGCTCCTTAAACTTGGCCACGGGCACGATGTAGTCCTTGGCGCTTTTGGAGTCGCGGCCGGTCCAGTCGCGTATTTGGTGGTAGCACAAAATCGGCACCTGCGGCCGCGCCAAAATTGCGGCCGCGTCGCCGGCCTTAGCGGCCGGAATGGTGCTGGGGTCGGGCGCGGGGGCGGCGTTGGCCTCGTCGGTGGCTACGGCGGCGGCACCCGAGGTCGGGGCCGTTTCGGGGGTAGAGAGGGCGGCGGCAGCCTCGGCCGAAGGCGTGGTGCGGGCTTCGCCGGTGGTGGCGGTTTTAGAATCGCAGGCCGCAAGGCCTAGCGCGGCCAGCAGGGTGGCGGCCGAAAACAGGTTTTTCAAGGGGGCAGCAAAAGCGCCGACGGCAGGCGTGGGCGGGTGAAGTAGTAATTTCGTAACAAAACTAACTACTTCCGCAACGGATGAACACTCTACACGGTACCGGCGTAGCGCTGGTGACGCCCTTCACCACCACCCATGAGGTGGATTACGCCGGCTGGCGCCGCCTGCTCGATTTTACTATCGCGGGCGGCGTTGAATACCTGGTTATCAATGGCACCACGGGCGAGTCGCCCACTACCACGGCCGCCGAAAAAGCTGAGCTGCTGCGCGTTGCCAAAGCCCACGTAGCCGGCCGCGTGCCGCTCGTGTACGGCATCGGCAGCAACGACACCGCCGCCGCCGAAGCTCTGCTGCACAGCACTGATTTGGAAGGCATTACGGCCATCTTGTCGGCCAGCCCGGCCTATAATAAGCCCAGCCAGGCCGGCATCGTAGCGCACTACCAGCGCCTGGCCGACGCCGCGCCGCGCCCCCTGCTGCTCTACAACGTGCCCGGCCGCACCGGCTCGAATATGAGCGCGGAGACTACCCTCACGCTGGCCGAGCACCCCAACATCATCGGCATCAAGGAAGCCAGCGGCAACGTGGAGCAGTGCCTCGCCATTTTGGCCCGCAAGCCCGCTGACTTTCTGTTTTTGAGCGGCGACGACATGCTCACGGTGCCGCTTATCGCCTGCGGGGCCGTCGGCATTATCACGGTGCTAGGCAATGCGTTTCCGCAGCAGTTCAGCGACATGACCCGCGCCGCGCTGGCCGGCGACTTTGCCCGCGCCCAGCAATTGCTGTTCGATTTCGTGCCCCTAAACCCCCTCATGTATGAGGAGGGAAACCCCGTGGGCGTGAAAGCGGCGCTGGCCCTGCAAGGCGTGGGTGGCGGCGAGGTGCGCCTGCCGCTAGTGCCCGCCAGCGCGGGGCTGACGGCGCGCATTAAAGCGCTGCTGTAAAACGGAGTGGCACTCCGTTTGGCGTAAGGTTCGCACTCCTGGCGCGGAGATGGAGTGCCCCTTCGTTTTACATTCCTAAAATCCCAACTGCTCGCCTCCCGGCCGAGAGGTTGGGATTTGCTATTTTTGCCAACCCTATGAAAGTAAACAGCCTAACGGACACCATTTTCACCATCGAAGACTTCCTGACCCGCCAGGAGTGTCTAGACACCATTGTCAAAAGCGAAGGCATCGGCTATGAGCTGGCCAAGGTGAATACGGCCAGCGGCGCCAAAGTCCGCACCGATATTCGCAACAACAGCCGGGCTTTTTACAACAGCGAAGAGCTGGCGCAGCAGCTGTGGGAGAAGCTCCAGCCGCTGCTACCCGCGCCGCTCGTCAGCATCGCCAACAGCACGGCTTTTGGGCTCAATGAGCTCTTCCGCTTCTACCGCTACCAGCGCGGGCACCAGTTTAAAGGCCACTACGATGAGAGCTACTTCCGCAACGAGCGTGAGGCCAGCGAATTGACCTTTATGGTGTACCTGAACGACAATTTTCAGGGTGGCGACACCACGTTTCGGGGCTTGCGTGTGCGGCCCCGGCAGGGCATGGCGCTCGTTTTTCTGCACAGCCTCTACCACGAGGGCAGCGAGGTAACGCAAGGGGTGAAGTACGTGCTGCGCTCCGATGTAATGTACCGCACTGACACTTAACAGGTATCAGTTAACATTTAAATGTTCCGCCGCTGCTCGGGCGCAAACGACTCGGCTTCTACGAAAATGCGCTTGAACTCGGGGTGCTTGGCGCGGATGGCTTTTTCGAGCCGGCCCACGGCGTCTTCGACCTGCTGGGCCGAGAGGTCTTGCTGAAAGCGCACGTCGAGCGCCAAAAAGGCGTCGGTGGGGCCGAGGTACATGGAAAGCGGCGGGCGCAGGCTGCGCACGGCCGGGTCGGCCTGGGCCAGCGCTTGCAGGCTGGCCAGGGTGGCGGCGTCTACGCCCTCGCCCACCAGCAGGCCGCGGGTTTCTTTGAGCATGAACACGGCCATGCCAATAAGCAGCACGCCAATGGCAATGGAGGCGCTGCCGTCGAGGTACGGGTTGTTGAGCAAGTGGCCGAAAAACACGCCGGCCAGCGCGATGAGCAAGCCCACGAGCGCGGCCAGGTCTTCGAGCAAAATGGCGTACACGGCCGGGTCGCGGCTGGCGCGCAGGGCTTTCCAGAAGCCGGCGTCGTCCCGCGTTTTGTTGAATTCGCGGAAGGCGAGCGAGCAGGCGATGCCCTCGAAGAGCACGGCCAGGCCTAGTACCCAATAGTTCCAGGTGGGGTCGCTGAGGGGCGCGGGGTTTTTAAGGTGAATCCAGCCTTCGTAGAGCGAGATGCCACCGCCCACCGCGAAAATGAGCACGGCCACTATCATCGTCCAGAAATACAGCTCTTTGCCGTGCCCAAACGGGTGCTCGGCATCGGCGGGCTTGGCCGCCCGCGCCAGGCCCAGCAGGATTAGCAGCCCGTTGCCGCTGTCGACCAGCGAGTGAATACCCTCGGAGAGCATGGCCGCGCTGCCCGTAAAAAACGCCGCCGTAAACTTGGCCACGGCAATGGCCAGATTGGCCCCGATGGCGCCGTACACAACTACTTTAGAACCGCCCGCCATGGAGTATGGATGAGTTTTGAATGAACCCGTGGTACGCAGGCTGGCCCTGGGAGTTGTGCCGCGCCCAAGGCGGCAGACTAATTGGTTTTACGCAATCATTTTGCGCCTTCGCTTGTTTTAGAAGCTCCCGCAGCTGGCTAAAACCCGGCCGGGGCAACTTTTCCAACCTGCTTTCCGACGCGGGGCTGGCCCCAGCGGCCGGGCACTGCGCTTTTATCCTATGCAAGACTCCGCATCTAACGTGGCCTTTTCCGTGCTGGATTTGGCCGCCGTGGCCCAGGGCAATACCCCGGCCGATACCTTCCGCAATAGCCTCGGCTTAGCCCAACACGTGGAAAAATTGGGCTACACCCGCTTCTGGCTAAGCGAGCACCACAACATGGCCGGCGTGGCCAGCTCGGCCCCGCCGGTGCTTATTGGCTACATCGCGGGCGGCACCAGCACGCTGCGCGTGGGCTCGGGCGGCATCATGCTGCCCAACCACGCCCCGCTGGTAGTGGCCGAGCAGCTCGGCACGCTGGCCGCGCTCTACCCCGGCCGCATCGACCTGGGTTTGGGCCGCGCCCCCGGCACCGACCAAACCACGGCCCGCGCCATCCGGGGCGCCCGCTTTGGGCAGGAGCAGGATTTTGGGCGCGACATCAAGCAGCTCCAGACCTACTTTTCGGCCGATAACAGCGGCAGCTCGGTGCGCGCCATTCCGGGCGAAGGGCTTGATATTCCGATATATATCCTGGGCTCCAGCACCGATAGCGCTTATTTGGCCGCCGCCATGGGCCTGCCCTACGCCTTCGCCAGCCACTTTGCGCCCGGCCAGCTGCTGGCGGCGCTCAACATCTACCGCCAGAATTTTCGGCCCTCGGCCGCGCTGGCCGCGCCCTACGTCATCACGTGCGTGAACGTGATAGCCGCCGACACCGACGACGAAGCCAACTACTTGTCTACCACCCTCAAGCAGATGATGCTGGGCGTGGTGACGGGCCAGCGCCAGCTCATGCAGCCGCCCGTGGCCGACATGAGCCAGCTCTGGGCGCCCGACGTGGAGCAGTACGTGATGCAGATGCTAGCGGCGTCCTTCATTGGCAGCCCGGCCACGCTCAAAGACGATTTGGGCAGCTTTTTGGCTTTAACTCAAGCCAATGAACTTATGGCTACCAGCCACGTTTTCAGCCACGAAGCCCGCCTGCACTCCTATGCATTGCTGGCCGATGTGATGCGTGGAATCGGGCAAGAGCGGGCCGTTGGGGAGTTGGTCGCTTCGTAGATAATCTCTGAAAAACAGTCTCTAAAACGGCTGTCATGCTGAACGCAGTGCAGCATGACAGCCGTTTTTTAGTTTTCGGTACTTACTGAATACTACCAGCCGCTGGCCAGCACATCGGCAATGTGCATCGTTTTGATAGCCAGCTTTTCGCGCCGGATATACGCCTCCAGGTGCATGAGGCAGCTCACGTCGGTACTCACCAGGTAGTCGGCCCCCGTGGCCAGCGCGTGCTCGACCTTTTGCTGCGCCATCGCCACCGAAATAGACTCGAACTTGACGGCAAACGTGCCGCCGAAGCCGCAGCACGTCGTGGTTTCGGCCATTTCGATGCGCTCCAGGCCAGCTACCCCGTCGAGTAGCTGGCGCGGCGCGGCGCGGATGCCGCACTCGCGCAAGGCCGAGCACGAGTCGTGGTAGGTGTAGCGGCCCAAAAGCCGCGCCTGCGGCACGGCCGCGATGCCCAGCACCTCTACCAAAAATTCGGTCAGCTCGTAGGTGCGCTGCTGCACCGCGCCGCACTGCGCTGCCTCGGGCGTGCCGGCAAAGAGGTGCGAATAGGCATTGCGCACCATGCCCACACACGAGGCCGAGGGGCTGACCACGTAACGCGTTTCGCCGCCGGCCGGCGCGGCAAAATCGGTGAGAAATTTGTCGGCAATGTCGCGGCTTTCGGCTTTGTAGCCCGCATTGTAGGCCGGCTGCCCGCAGCAGGTTTGGGCGGGGTTGTAGTGCACCTGGCAGCCCACGGCTTCGAGCACCTTCACCATGTTGAGGGCGGTGTGCGGGTAGAGCTGGTCGACGAAGCAGGGAATGAAAATATCGACGTGGGGCGCGGCCGGAGGCATGGCAAAAACGGGGGAAAGCGGCGAAACCGGCGCGGCCGGCCGCGCAAAGAAAACGCCGGCCGGGCGAAGCGACCGCGCCCGGCCGGTTCGGCGGCCGGGCGCGGTGAGTAGCGGCCCCGGTAGCCGGCGGCGCTTTGTTTCAGCCCGATAGCGGTAATTTATAAGGATGAGCTTATTTTTGCTTAGCTAAACAGTAATTAGTCGCTAGCAAACCAAATATCAGCTTTTTATGCCCACCCTGGCTCCTCCCCTCGCCGCGCCCCAAAAGGTGCTTACCACGGTCGACAAGCGCCGCAACCTCTCGCAGCGCGAGCTGCTGGCCGAGTACATCGCGCCCGGCCTCCCGGTGGTGCTCACCGATGCCACCCGCCAGTGGGAGGCCCTGGGCAAGTTTACGCCGGCCTTTTTCAAAGAGCACTACGGGCACTTGAGCAAGGAAATCAACGGCCGCACGTACACGCTGGCCGAGGTAGCCGACCTCATCCTGACCTCGTCGGCCGAAAACCCGGCCCCTTACCCCTTCAACCTCAACATGCAGCAGTTTTTGCCGGAGCTGCTGGCCGACCTGAAGCCGGAAGTAGTATTTGGCAAGTCGGACCGCGTGAACCACCCGCTGCTGCCGGGCCTGATGCTGCGCAACACGCAGGTGTACGAGCTGTTTTTGGGCGGCCGGGGCGCGTGCTTTCCGTACCTGCACGTCGATGCGCTCTTTCTGCACACCCAAATAACGCAGCTCTACGGCTCGAAGGAGTTTATACTGTATCCGCCCGAGCAAACGCCTTATATGTATCCTAAGGTAGAGAATACCAAGGTGTCGCAGGTCGATGCCTTCAACCCGGACTACGAGAAATTTCCGCTGTTCCGGCAGGCCCAGCCGGTGCGCGTGACGGTGGAAGAAGGCGAGACCATCCTGTTTCCGACCCGGTGGTGGCACACTACCCGCATTCACGAGCCTTGCATTTCGGTGGGCCGCGTGCACCTCAACGAGTGGAACTGGGCCGATTTCAACCGCGACAATTTTGAGCTGCGCCGCCGCAAACACCCCGCCGTGGCCCTGGCCACGCTGGCCTACGGCAAGGTACTGGGCCACCTGATGGATGTGCAGGAGCGCTTGGCGTAGCCACTGCTAGCCCGCGCAAAGCGAGGGGGCTGCATCTTTGCTGACCCCACCCACTTTGCCCATGCTACCCATCACCCGCCGCACGTTTTTGCAAGACGCCAGCCTGCTGGCTGCCAGCTCGTTTCTAAGTTTGCCCGCCGGGGCCGCCGCCCCGCCCTACCCGGTGGTGCGGCCCGCCGCCGCCCAGCGCCGGTTTCGCAGCCGGGCGGTGGAAGCGGCCATTGCCGAGTTTGGGCGCGGCGTGAAAGACCCGGAGCTGGCCTGGCTTTTTGGCAACTGCTTTCCCAACACCCTCGACACGACCGTGACGGCCGGCACCCGCGCCGGGCGGCCCGATACCTACGTCATTACGGGCGACATCGACGCCATGTGGCTGCGCGACAGCGCGGCGCAGGTGTGGCCGTATCTGGCCTTCGTAAAGCAGGATGCGCCGCTGCGCCAGCTCGTGGCGGGCGTTATTAACCGGCAGACGCGCTGCATTTTGCAAGACCCGTACGCCAACGCGTTTTACAACGACCCCGCCCGCGTGGGCGAATGGAAAACCGACCTCACGGCCATGCAGCCCGGCGTGCACGAGCGCAAGTGGGAAATCGATTCGCTCTGCTACCCCATCCGCCTGGGCTACCAGTACTGGAAAACGACCGGCGACGAGCAGCCCTTCGACGCGCAGTGGCGCCAGGCCATTGACTTAATTGTCAAGACCTTCCGCGAGCAGCAGCGCAAAACCGGCCCCGGCCCTTATCACTTTCAGCGCCAAACTGCCAACGCCACCGACACCCAGCCGCTGGGCGGCTACGGCTACCCGGTGCGCCCCTGCGGCCTCATTGCCTCGGCCTTCCGGCCCAGCGACGATGCCACGCTGTTACAGTTCTTGGTGCCTAGCAATTTCTTTGCCGTGGTCAGCCTGCGCCAAGCGGCGCTGATGCTCAACGACATCCACCACGACGACAAAGCGTATGGCGACCTGATGGCGCTGGCCGACGAGGTATCGGTAGCCCTGCGCCGGCACGCCATCGTGGCGCATCCCACGCTCGGCCAGGTCTACGCCTACGAGGTCGATGGCTACGGCGGCCACCTGCTGCTGGACGATGCCAACGTGCCCAGCCTGCTGGCCCTGCCCTACCTCGGCGCCGTGCCCCCCACCGACCCCATCTACCAAAATACCCGCAAACTAGTACTTTCGGCCGATAACCCTTTCTTTTACAAGGGGAAAGCTGGCGAAGGTATCGGTGGCCCGCACGTGGGCGCGGACATGATTTGGCCCATCAGCCTCATTATGCGCGGCCTCACCAGCACCGACGAAGCCGAAATCCGGGCCTGCGTACAGGCCCTGAAAACCACCCACGCGGGCACGGGCTACCTGCACGAGTCATTTCACAAAGACGACCCCGCCAAGTACACCCGCGCCTGGTTTGCGTGGGCCAACACCTTGTTTGGCGAGTTCCTGTGGAAGGTGTATAAAGAGCGGCCGCAGGCACTGGCGTAGGGGCGCAGGCACCAAAAAAAGGCCGCTTCCTAAGCTGGAAGCGGCCTTTCGGGCTTGTCGGCGTTCGTAAATTTATTCTGTTTACTAGGACTTCGGCGTGTAGGGAAATTTCTTGGAGGCGTTGCGCATGAGGGCGTTCACCATGTTTTCGGGCGAGCTAAATACCGAGCCCGACGCCACGTAATCGTATTTCCAGAGCAGCTTGCCGCCGCTGCCTTCGTTGATGTTCACCGTAATATTGGCTTGGTTGGTAGCGCCCCAGGCACCTACTAGCAGGCCCACGGCTACGGCGGCCCCATCGCTCATGGGCTTGCTGGTGCGCACGTCGGTGGTCAGCACGGCATCTACCCCGAGCATCTCAGCCAGCTCTTTGGGCGAGTGGGTGCGCATGTCATCCTCCGTCAGGTTGGCTTTGCGCAGCAGCGAGTTGGTGGTAGCTACGTCCTGAAACTCTACGGTATAGCGTTTCTGGCCTTGGCCGCGCAGCAGCCAGGCGTAGATGCGCTGCTGAAAGTCGAGCGCGCTCTGCTGCTGCATGGTGTGCATCTGCTCGGGACTGGTGTTGCGCGCCTGGTTGGGCCGCTGCGTGATGGTAACGCTGGCGGGCAAAATGGCGACTACTTTGTGCTTGGGAGCGTAGGACCGGAAGTCCTGCGCGAGGTAAATGCTAGGGCCGCAAGACGAGACAAGCAACATCAGCGAAAAGGCGGCCGATAGGCCTAGGGTACGAATGCGCATAGAGGCTAGTTTGTTAAATTTTAGTAAAAGGGGCCAACAAAGCAACCGCAAAGCTAACGGCCTCTTAGGGTTAGGCCAAGCATATTCTGGCTTGACAAAAAATATTTATATTCTTTATTTTTATCATTATTCCGGCAGCGGCGGGGGCCGCTTGAACCGGCCTAGTTGGGCAGGCCATAACCCCTGGCTTGCAGGAGATTTTGTTAGGGCCGTTGCGCTGGCGCGCGCAAAACCTATTTCTCCCGCTCAACTCGACGGACCAGGATTTACTGCGTTAATTACCTTGGCAACGCTCCTCCATGTTTACTAAACTCAATACCACTACCTATTCCCCATGAAAAAACTTGGCATCTACCTGGGCTCCACCGGCTTCATTACGCTACTGGCGGGGCTCTACGGCGTTGTTCACGACCAGCTTACGTATTCCATTTCCAGCGAGTATTTCACAAAATTCAAGTACGAGCAGTTCGGCTTTGAGCCTGCCTGGTTTGGGGGGCACCGGCCCACGGTGGCCGTCATTGGCTTTCTGGCCACCTGGTGGGTAGGTCTTTTTAGTGGGTTGGTTTTTGGGCTGCTGGGGCTGGTAGCAGTATCTGAAACGGCCCTGGTAAAAACGTTGCTACGGGCCGTGCGAATAGCCTTTGGCACCACCATCGCGGCTGGAGTAGTCGGCTACTTCTACGGCCGCCTAGTTTTGGTTAAAACGGGCGTGACGTGGTATCTACCCGACAATTTGCAGCACCCGGCTGATTTTATCGCCGTCGGCAGCATCCACAATTTCGGTTATTGCGGCGGCCTACTGGGGCTGTTGGGTGGCGTAGTCTACATCCTACGGCATCGGGGTAAGACCGCGCTGAATTCCGCCGCTCCGGCTTCATTTTAACTACTTTTAGCCACTCATTTCCCGTTTTCGTTGTTACTCAATCCAACGAAATCAACCCGCTTTATTTTGTCCGAAATAGTTTCTCCCCACGCCGAGCCCTACGCCATTGAGAAAGAGCTGCGCCGCGTGCAAAGTCTGCTCAAGCTGGAGCAAGAAGAAGATTTAGCCCAGTTTAAGCTAAAGAATGCCAAGGCCACCATTCAGGAGCGCCAGCAGCGCGGGCTGACCTGGTACCCCGTTACGATTACGAGCGAAGACGTCGGCTTTGGTGGCAAGGTCGTCCTTGAATTGGAGCGGCCCGCCGGGCAGCAGGGCCTGCACCTGTTCCAGGTAGGCAAAAATGCCGCCCTTTTTGGCAACATTCCGGGCCGCTCGGCTACCGACCGGCCTACGCTCAATGGCGTGATAACCAGCGTGCGGCGCAACAAGCTGATGCTAACTACCGCCAAGGAAGACCTGCCCGACTGGGTTACCGAAGGCGGCAAATTGGGCATCGACCTGACCTTCGACGAGGTGAGCTACCGCGAGATGGACTACGCGCTGGGCAAGGTAATGGGCGCCTACGGCGACCGCCTGGCCGACCTGCGCGACATCCTGCTCGGGGCCAAGCCCGCCCGCTTCCGCGACGAAAAAGCCGACGACCTCTTCTACCCCAGCCCGCTCAACGAGAGCCAGCTGGCCGCCGTGCGCCACGTGCAGGCCGCGCAAGACGTGGCCATCATCCACGGCCCGCCCGGCACCGGCAAAACCACCACCCTGGTGCAGGCCATTCTGGAAACCATCCGGCGCGAGCGCCGGGTGCTGGTGTGCGCGCCCAGCAACACGGCCGTGGACTTGCTCACCGAAAAGCTGGCCGAGCGCGGCGTCAACGTCATTCGGATGGGCAACCCCTCGCGCGTGTCGGACTTGCTGCTGGAGCATACCCTCGACGCGCAGGTGATGAACCACAAGCGCTACGGCGAGCTGCGCGCTATGCGCCAAACCGCTGAGCAGTACCGCGAAGAAGCCAGCAAGCACGTGCGTAACTTTGGCTGGGAGGAGCGCGAGCACCGCCGCCACCTCAAGGAAGAAGCCAAGGCGCTGCACCAGGAAGCCGACGGCCTGGAGCGCTACATCACCGAAGATTTGCTCGACCAGGTGCAGGTGATAACCTGCACGCTGGTGGGTGCCTCCAACCGCAACATCCGCCACCTTACCTACGAAACGGTGTTCATCGACGAGGCCGCCCAGGCCCTGGAGCCGGGCTGCTGGATACCCATAGCCAAGGCCAACCGCGTGGTGCTGGCCGGCGACCACCAGCAGCTGCCGCCCACCGTAAAAAGCGAGCGCGCCGGCCACCTGCGCGAAACGCTTTTCGAAAAAGCTATCAAGCGCCAGCCCGAGGCCTCGCGCATGCTGACGGTGCAGTACCGGATGCACGAGCAGATTATGCAGTTCAGCTCCGAGCAGTTTTACGACGGCCGCCTGGTGGCCGCGCCCACCGTGGCCCACAGCGGCCTCGATGCCTACGACCTGCAATTTGCGCCCGACCTGCCCGTAGAATTTCTCGATACGGCGGGTTTTGGGATGCTGGAAATCACCATCCCCGAAAGCCGCTCCACCGCCAACCCCGAGGAGGCCGACCTGCTGCTCAAGCGCCTGGCCCAGCTGCTGGAGCCCTACGACGCGGCCGAGCACGAAGACGACCCACTCAGCATCGGCGTTATCGCCCCTTATCGCGCCCAAATCAACTACTTGAAAGATGCGGTCGAGGAAAACGACGAGCTCAGCGGCCTGCTGCTGCACCGGCAGCTTAGCGTGGGCACCGTCGATTCGTTTCAGGGCCAGGAGCGCGATATTATCGCCATCTCCCTCACCCGCAGCAACTCGCACGGCGAAATCGGCTTTCTCTCCGACGTGCGCCGCATGAACGTGGCCATGACCCGGGCGCGTAAGAAGCTGCTGCTCATCGGCGACTCTTCGACGCTGGGGGCGCATCCGTTCTACAAGGCGTTTCTGGAGTACGTCGAGCGCGTGGGCGGCTACCGCACGGCATGGGAGTTGCAGGAGTAATGACGTAAACTGGCGCGAGTTTAGGCGCAGCCGTAACTCGTGCCGACTATGTGGGGAGGCTGTGCCTTCCCACGTCAGGGCTAGTTATTTAGCCGCGCTGGCACTAAAAAAGCCTAGAACTGCTGTAGCAGTTCTAGGCTTTTTTAGTGCCAGCGCTCAGCCGCAACCAAACGCCGCTTGCCGCTAGCGCGGCAGTGGAGGCGCAGCCTCCACGTCATAGTCGGCACGAGTTACGCCGCGCTAAACTCGCGCCAGTACTACTTACCGCCCGCCGGGCGGGCAGTTCTCCTTCAAAAACTTGGTGTACGTAGCCGCCAAGTGCCGGCTCGTGCCCTCGCCCTCCGAAATGCCGTGCGTGCGGTTGGGATACGCCATCATCTGGAAGGTTTTGCCGTTTTTGATGAGCTCGTTTATCATCTGCTCGGCGTTGTTGTAGTGCACGTTGTCGTCGCCGGTGCCGTGGATGAGCAGCAGGTTGCCGCGCAGGTTTTTGGCGTGGGCCAGCGGCGAGTTGTCCACGAAGTAGTGCCGGTCCTCGGGCAGCAGGCCCATGTAGCGCTCCTGGTAGATGTTGTCGTAGTTGAGCTGATTGTCAACGGCGGCAATCGAAATACCCGTCTTGTAAATCTGCGGGTACTGCATCAGCAGGCTGAGCGTGCTGGAGCCGCCGCCGCTCCAGCCCCACACCGCCACGCGGCTGGTATCGACGTAGGCATTTTTAAGCACTTCCTTAGCGCCCATCGCCTGGTCGCGGATATTCAACGCGCCGATGTTGTGGTAAATGGCCTTGCGGAACTCGCGGCCGCGCGGAGCGGGCGCGCCCCGGTTTTCGAGCGAGGCGTAGATGTAGCCATCGTCGGCCATGCTACCCTGGTAAAGGCGGTTCAGGCCCGTGCCGAAGCGGTCAACGACCGTCTGGCTGGCCGGCTCGCCGTAGACCATAAATACGATGGGGTACTTCTTGGCCGGGTCAAAGTTGGTGGGCTTCACCATCCAGCCGTCGAGGGTTACGCCATCGGTCGTTTTCACTTGGAAAAACTCGGTTTTGGGCAGCTTCATTTTGGCGGCCTGGGCGGGCACCTCGCCGCCGTGCAGGCGCTGGTGGGCGGGCAGGCTCACCACGTCCGACACCGGGAAGGCGCTGGCGCTGGAAAAGTCGTGCAGCGCGATTTTGCCGTTGGGCGAAATGTCGTAGCCGTTGGTGCCGCTTAGGCCTGCAGGCGTCACGCGCTCGGCCTTGCCGCCTTTCAGGGCCACTTTATAGAGGTAGCGCTGGGTGGCGTTGGTGGGCGAGGCCAGGAAGTAAATCGTCCCGGCCTTTTCGTCGATGTTTTCGATGCTCACCACGTCGTAGTTGCCGGGCGTCAGCAGCTGCTCTTTACCGCTGCGGTCTACTTTGTAGAGGTGGCGCCAGCCGTCTTTTTCGCTGCTCCACACAAAGCTTTTGCCGCCCTCAATCCAGTTCCAGCCCACGGCGCCGTCCTTGGCATCAATCCACGCCTTGTCGGTTTCGCTGTAAATGGGCTTCACCGCGCCGGTGGCGGCGGTGCAAAGCATGAGCTTGCTCTCGTTCTGGCGGCGGTTCAACTGCTGCAAAATCAGCTCGTTGGCCCCGGCCCACTCCATGCGCGGGATGTAGTGCTGCACGGCATCGCCGGGCACGTTCATCCACTTGGTTTCGCCGCCGGTGGCGGCTACCACGCCCACGCGGCAGCGGCTGGGGTCTTCGCCCACCACGGGGTACTCCACGGGCACAGTGAAGGGATAGAGCTTCTCCGTAGTGTTCAGCATCAAGTAGTTGGGCGTTTTGCGGGCGTCGAGCTGCCAGTAGGCCAGGCTGCGCCCGTCGGGGCTCCACCGAAAGCCGTCGCGGCAGTCCAGTTCCTCCTCGTACACCCAGTCGAAGGTGCCGTTGATGAGCTTGTCGGTGCCGTCGCTGGTGAGCGGCGTGATGCGGCCATCGGCCAGGTTTTCGACGTACAGGTTATGCTCGCTCACGTAGGCCACGCGGGTGCCGTCGGGCGAGAACTTGGCAAACATCAGCGACGACTCGGGGCGGCCTTTGCCGAGTTGCGTCAGCTTGTTGGTGAGCGTGTTATACACCCAGTAGTCGCCGCGCGTGTCGTAGCGCCACACGCGCTTAGTGTTGGTGTTGAGCAGCGCCAGCTTGCCATCGTCGGAGAGCGCGAAGCGGCGCACTTTCAGCGGCTCGCTCTGGCCGGCGGGCGTGAGCTGCTGCTTGCTGAGCAGCGTGCGCGACTTGCCGGCTTGGCGGGCGTCGAGCTCCACTACCTCGTCCTGCCTTACCTGAAAGTAGCCGTAGCCGTCCTTGGTCCATTGGGTACCGGGGCCAAATTGCGCCCAGGCGGCACTGGCGAGCAGCGAAAAAGCGGCCACAAGGCCCGCGCGGCGGGCAGCGTGTTGGTTCATGCGAAAAACTAAAAAGTGGGGGGTTGTGCGGGGCTGAAATTACGCCGCCGCTGGCGAAAGAGCAGGTTTGCCTCTATAAGGCTGCATGCGGCGCTAAGCTGGGCGCTGGGCGGCTGGTGGTCGCCCGTTCGATAACCGCAAGGCCTTTTTGCCGTTTATACTTAAGCTGGCGGGGTTGCCCCTACCTTTGCTCCACACCCCAATTCCCCCACCCCACCTTATGGCCGCCGTTGCCCAAAACTCCGTCGTAACGCTGACTTACGACCTGTCCGTCACCGACGAAAACCAGCAAAAAGTACTCGTAGAGCAAGCCGAATCGGACGAACCCATGGTGTTCCTATTTGGCCACAGCGGCCTGCCCGAAGAATTTGAAAACCAGCTCGATGGCAAAAATGCCGGCGATGCGTTCAGCTTCTCGCTCACGCCCGAGCAGGCCTACGGCGACTACGACCAGCAGGCCGTGGTGCAGATTCCCAAAGGCGTCTTTGAAATCGACGGCAAAGTAGATGACCAGATGCTTGAAGTAGGCAACTACCTGCCCATGGCCGACAACGAAGGCAACCACATGCAAGCCAAAGTGGTCGAAGTCGGCGACGAAATGGTAACCATGGACTTCAACCACCCGCTGGCCGGCATGGTGATGCACTTTGATGGCAAAATCGAGGACGTGCGCCCCGCCACCGCCGAAGAGCTGAGCCACGGCCACGTGCACGGCGAGGGCGGCCACCAGCACTAGGCGGCACGGTTTTCGCGCATAGCCCTACCTACTTGGGAGCTACTTGCCATGGCAGGTAGCTCCTACTTTTTTTATCGGCCAGCGCCGCTGGGCCGGCCGGTACCACCTAAATGCACCTGCATGACGTTTGTCCCCTACCTCGGCGCCCTCGCCGCGCTACTCACCACCGCTGCCTACATTCCGCAGGCCTACAAGACCATTAAAACCCGCTCGACCAGCAGCTTATCGCTGCCCACGTACCTGCTACTTTTCATCGGCACCTGCCTCTGGACAGCCTACGCGCTTTATATCGGCAATGTCGCCGTGCTGCTAGCCAACGCCGTCACGGCCCTACTTTCGGGCATCATTTTGGGCATCAAACTCACGGCCAAACCCGAGGTGCCGGCCGCAGAGTAGTTTTGCGGCGCGGGCCGCTCTGGCCCACTCATTTTCGCTCCGCCCCCAATGTCCACGCCTACCTCCCCCGCCCCGCTCAGCCTGCAAGACC
>Ga0182232_1000240_pt1 | contig 15286 bp, 12 predicted proteins | sample G6R1MG_30_FD_155484 | JGI IMG/M metagenome (GOLD analysis project Ga0182232, IMG submission 155484) | Phyllosphere microbial comminities from miscanthus, Michigan, USA - G6R3_NF_07NOV2016_LD2 MG | ecosystem: Host-associated > Plants > Phyllosphere > Phylloplane/Leaf | place: USA: Michigan... | reverse complement strand
GCTCAACCAGTTGGGGCTGCTGCGGCAGTCGCGCCTGTCGGTGACGCCGGTGCGGCCCGAAGAGTTTGACCTGGTGCTCGAACTCGGGGCCGGATAAGGCAGTAAAAGGGATTGCCGGGGCGGGCATAAATGGTTATCTTCGTACTACTTGCTCTGCGCGCCCCGGCCGCATTCCTTTCCTCGCCCCGCCCGCTCATGAAACAGTTTTCCGCGCTCTTATTGTGGGTTGCCCCGCTGGCTTCGTGGGCGCAGGCCACCGTGACTACGCCGGCCCCGCCGCCGCCCGGCGCCCCGGCCCAAATCGCCCGCACCGAGCTGCTGCTCGACCACGCCAGCGAAGATGCCTGGGTGCAGGCCATGCCCGCCGACACGGCCGTGGTGGTGCTGCTGCGCCGGCAGCCCAAGCTGTTTGGCAAGCCCCAATACGCGCTGGCCCACTACCGTGCCAGCCTGGCCCTAAAGCGCGAGCAGCCGCTTGAAATAGCCGACGAGTACGACGTAGAGCGCCTGTGCGCCGAGCCGGGCGTGCTGTACACCGTTTGCCGCTCGCACCAGGAGCCGGGCACCCTGCTGGTGGCCGCCTACAACGTGCGCGACGGCCGGGTGCACCTGCAAGAATTTAAAACCAAAAAATGCCGCGACATCGCCGCCGTGCGCGCCGTGGATGGCAAGCTGCTCGCCACCGTGGCCATGGACGACGGCCAGCATCAAACCGTGCTGCTGCTCGACGTGGCCACCGGCAGCTTCCAGTTTTTGCCTTCACTCTACGAGTCGATTAGCTCCGAGTTTACGAGCGTGGCCGACGCTCCGGCCGGCCGCGCCGAGTTTGTGGCCAGCCAAACCAATGGCCGCAAGCAGCGCCTGATGCTCAAGCAGCTATCGGCCGAGCGCGGCGAGCTGCTGCGCTCCGAGATGGTGCAGGCCGAGAGCGAGCGCACGCTTATCACGGCCCAGCTCAGCCCCTTGCAGGATACTAGTGCCCGGCTGCTGGCCGGCACCTACGGCCTGCGCGGCCCGCAGTACGCGCAGGGGCTCTTTACCACCGACCTCACCGCCGCGCCCGCCAACCCTGCCGACCCGCGCCCAGCGCTGAAATTCTACGATTTTCGGCGGCTGCGACACTTTTTTGATTACCTCGGCCCAGGCAAGGAAGCCCGCCTGCGCGACCGCACCACCCGCCGCGAAGCCGAAGAGCTGTCGCCCCTGCGCTGGCACTACCGCTTGCTGCTGCACGAGCTGCTGCCCCGCGCCGACGGCGGCTACACGCTGGTGGCCGAGGTGTACTACCCGCGCTACAACTATGGCAACATGGGCACCAACCCCGCGCTGAATAACTATAGCAACATGGGACTGCCTTACTACACAGGCGCTTACTCCAGCGCGGCGGGGCGGGCGCTCGTGGGCTTTCGCACTACGCACGTGCTGGTGTGCGGCTTCGACCGGCGCGGCAGCCTGCTTTGGGATAATACCTACGTGGTTGAAAACGAGCTGCTGCACGACCAGCTCGAAGAAGCCGTGCGCACCATTGCGCTGCCCGATGGCCGCCTAGTGCTGGCTTACCTCACCGAGGAAGGCCTGCACTATAAGCTGGTCAACCAGGATGAAGCGTCCCCAAATGACTTGAAAGTAGAGTTATTTACGGCCGGGCCCGGCGTAAAAGAAAAAGTGATTGATACCTACCAGCCCGACATTCAGCCCTGGGTGGGCCGGCAATACGTAGCCAGTGGCTTTCAGAATATTAAGTCGCCAAACGGTGCCGTGCGCAACGTGTTTTTTCTGCAAACGCTGGAGTTTTAGGTGAATTCTGAGTTTTGAGTTCTTAAAAAGGACTTTCTTTGGCAACTCAAAACTCAGAACCCAGAACTCATAACTCTAAAATTGCTTCTCGCCACCCACACCGGCCAGCCGCACGAGGCGGGCCTTGATGAAGCCGGGCGCGGCTGCCTGGCTGGGCCGGTTTTCGCGGCCGCCGTCATCCTGCCGCCCGACTACGCTCCGGCTTTTCTCAACGATTCGAAGCAGCTCACGGCCCGCCGCCGCGAAGCGCTGCGCCTCGACATCTGCGCCCACGCCGTGGCCTGGGCCGTGGCTGAAGCCTCGCCCGCCGAGATTCAGAAAATTAATATCGCGCAGGCCAGCTACTTGGCCATGCACCGGGCGGTGGCTGCACTGGCGGTGCCTGCTACGCACCTGCTGGTCGATGGCAACCGTTTTCGGCCCCACGCCAGCTTGCCTCACACCTGCATTATCGGCGGCGATGGCCTCTACCGCAGCATCGCGGCGGCTTCTATCCTGGCCAAAACCTTTCGCGATGAGCGCATGCGCGAACTGGCCGAGACATACCCTGCCTACGGCTGGCTCCAAAATGCCGGCTATCCTACCGCCGCCCACCGCGCCGCGCTGCGCGAGCACGGCGTGACGCCGCACCACCGGCTGGGTTTCAAACTCATCTAGCGCTTCAGCTTCAGCAAATCCAGAAATAGGCTGAAACTGTCGACCGTGCCGCCACCTTCGCCGCCAAACGAATCGAAGGTGAGGGGCTTAATGATGTAGCCGCTCACGCTGAGGTCCTTGGCTCCCGAACGGTCAACGTCGAGGTCCGAGGTGGTCATAATAAAGACGTTGAGGTCTTGAAACTCGGGGTCGGCGCGCAGGATTTTGAGCAGCTCCAGGCCGTTGAGGCGGGGCATGTTGATGTCGAGCATCACGAGGCTGGGGCGGGCAATTTTGGCTTCGCCGTTTTCGCCGCGCAGCATATTGAGGGCCTCGCGGCCGTTGCGGGCGTGGGTGAGGGGCACGTCGATGTGCTGCTTGCGCAGTTCGCGCTGCACGTTCATCACATCCATTTGGTCGTCTTCTACCAGCAAAATGCTGGTGGTGCTGGCAGGGAAACTATCGGTGGGCGACATGGCGCGGAAAAGGCAATAAGGCTCGGGGAGCTTGGCGGGTAAATAACCAGGCAGTGCTAACGCACCACTGGCCGGGAAAGGTATAATTCAAAAAATCAGGCTTGGGCGGCGGCCATCTGGGGCCGGGTAGCGGCCGCCGCCGCCGCGCTGGCCGCCGTGGCGGCCGGCTGCTTGGGCCAGGTAAAAAAGAAAGTAGACCCTTGCCCCTCAGCCGATTCTACCCAGATGCGGCCGCCCTGGCGCTCCACTATTTTCTTTACGATGGCTAGGCCTACGCCGGTGCTTTCGAGCGCGTCGCGCTCTACCAACGTTTGAAAAATGATAAAAATGCGTTCGTGATATTCGGCCGCGATGCCAGGGCCATCGTCCTGCACCGAAAAGCGGTAAAATTCACCCGACACGTCGTCGCAGCTGATGTGGATGTGGCCAGTTTCGGGGTGGTCGTGGTACTTTATGGCGTTGGAAATCAAGTTGGTAAAAACCTGTTGCAGCTGCGTGCGGTTGGTAACGATGGTGGGCAAAAAGAACGGTAGTTCCAGTTGCAGGCCGGTGGGCATACTCAGCGTGTCGGTGATTTCGCGCAGCAGCTGGCGCACGAATACCGGCTCGTTGGCCTCGGCCACGCGGCCTACCCGCGCCAGCGCCAGGATGCCCGTAATGAGGTTTTCCATGCGGTGCACGCGCTGCCGCATCAAGGCCAAAAACTCGCGAATGTGCGGTGGCAGGCTATCCTTGCCCATGTCCTCTTCTATCCAGCGCGAGGCACTCTCGATGCCCCGCAGGGGAGCCTTGAGGTCGTGCGATACCACGTAGGCAAACTGGTCAAGCTCCTGGTTGCGGCCTTCGAGCTGGCTGATGTTCTGGTCGATGGTGTGGGCCATGCCATTGAGCGCGCTGGTTAGCTCGCTCAGCTCATCGTGCTCGTTGTCAGCAATCTGGGTTTTGTAGTCGCCCTCGGCCAGGCGGCGGGCCAGCGTTATCATGCTGCGCAGGCGGCGGCTCAGCAGCCGCACAATGTACACGGCCCACAGCAAGCCCAGTACCAGCCCCGTACCCGTGATGAGCGCGGCCAAATGCTGGGCCTGCGTGATGCTATCGGTGAGGCGCAGGCGTTGCGCCAGGCGGTTTTTGTTTTCGTCTTGGTCAAACAGCATCATCTGGTGCCGGATGGCGTCCATTACCTGCTTGCCAATCAGGCCTTCTACCAGGTTGGCGTGCGGGATGTTGTCGAGGCCCCGTTGCAGAGGGTCGCGCTGGCGGGCGGCGCGTTTCTCCTTTATTATCAAGTGGGTATAGGCGGTCCACTGCTGAAAGAGGTGGCGCGTGGTATCGAGCCGCTGGCGCTGAATGGGTTCGTCGGCGAGCTGGTCGCGCAGCTGGTTGAAGCGCGTGAGCAGGTCGCGCTCGCCGGCATAGTAGGGGTCGAGCATCTGCTCATTGCCCACGAGCAGGTAGCCCCGGTACCCCGTTTCCATGTCGATGATGTTGCGCAGCAGGGTCGTGCCATCGGCCGAAATGTGCTGCGACGCCTCTACGCGCTGCGAATTGCGCAGCACCTGCCCGGCCAGCTGAAAATTGAGCAACAGCACTGCCGCAAACAGCCCTAGCAGCAGGAGGAAACCAGCAAAAAGCTTGGCGGTAAGGGTGATTTTCATACGTGGCGTAGCTCGGCTGGCTGGTATCAAGCCTCAGCAGTACGCAATTTCCCTTCAATGGTTCGCAGCAGCAGCACTACCTGGTCGGCTTGCTGCTGCACCTCCTGGAAGCCGGCGAGCGCCTCCTCCTGCCGGCCGGCCAGGCGCAGGTCCATCAGTTCATTGGCCCATTTATGGATGAGGCGGTGTTCGCGGTCGAGCGCCCGCATTTCGGGCACGTGGGCGTAGGCGCCCTGCTGGCGGCTGGCTATCCACTGGCCCAGGCTGCACTGGTCGGGGTCGCGCAGGGGGGGCTCGGCGCTAGCGTTGCCGTATAAAAAGGAGCGCAGGCGGGCTTTGAAAGAGAAATGCTTAACCAGGGCCGATTCAAAATCCTGCTTAATGGCTTCGGAATTCATACGTGTACTAAACGGGGCGAGGGGTGGAGTGCGCCGGACCATGGCCCGGCGGGCCCTAATTTCGTGGCTGGCAAAGCTAGCTTTTTCTTCAGGTTATCCCCTTGTACGCAGTTGGGGCTGGTTTGCCGCTCTTTAGCCCAGTTTACTTTACCTCAGCCCCTTTTTCATGGAAGCCACGTCGCTTAAAACCGTTGCCCTGCACGACACCCACCAGCAGCTTGGGGCCAAAATAGTGCCTTTTGCGGGCTATGCCATGCCCGTGCGCTACTCCTCCGACCTCGAAGAGCACCACACCGTGCGCCGCGGCGTAGGTATTTTTGACGTGTCGCACATGGGCGAGTTTCGGGTGCGCGGCCCGCAGGCGCTCGACCTCATCCAGCGCACCACCTCCAACGATGCCAGCAAGCTCGTGCCCGGCAAAGCCCAGTACTCGTGCTTCCCGAATGCCGAAGGCGGCATCGTAGACGACCTGCTCGTGTACATGCTCGGCGAGGAGGACTACTTTTTGGTAGTTAATGCCTCCAACATCGACAAAGACTGGAACTGGCTGCAACAACACAACACCCAGGGCGCGGCCATGGAGAACGTGTCCGACCAGCTGAGCCTCTTCGCGGTGCAGGGCCCAAAAGCCGCCGCCGCGCTGCAAGCGCTGACCGACGTAGACCTGAGCGCCATTCCGTACTACAGCTTTGCCAAAGGCACGTTTGCCGGCGCGCCCGACGTTATTTTGTCGGCCACGGGCTACACCGGGGCGGGCGGCTTCGAGCTGTACGTGCCCAACGCGCACGCCGCCCACGTGTGGGAGCAGATTATGGAAGCCGGCAAGCCCTTCGGCATCAAGCCCATCGGCCTGGGCGCGCGCGACACGCTACGCCTCGAAATGGGCTACTGCCTCTACGGCAACGACATCACCGACACCACTTCGCCCCTCGAAGCCGGCCTGGGCTGGATTACCAAATTCACCAAGGACTTTACCAACAGCGACGCGCTGAAGGCCCAAAAAGCCGCCGGCGTGCAGCGCAAGCTGGTCGGCTTCGTGATGGACGGCCCTGGCGGCCTGCCCCGCAGCCACTACCCGCTGGTCGATGCCGAAGGCACCGCCATTGGCGAGGTCACGAGCGGCGGGCAGTCGCCCACGCTGAGCCGGGGAATCGGCCTGGGCTACGTGAAAACGGAGTTTGCCGCGCCGGGCACGCCCATTTTTGTGCAGGTGCGCGGCAAAAACCTACCCGCCACCGTGAGCAAGCTGCCGCTGGTGCCGGGCACGGAGGAGGCGTAGGTTTTGGGTCGTCATGCTTCGCTGCGTTCAGCATGACAAGCGTTTTCATCACTCAGCTAATCAATTTGAAACTAGACGTTTGTTTTTCGCCCGACCTACTGCCGCTCTATGACCTGCGCGGCAAAGTGGCCGTTATCGTGGATGTGCTGCGCGCCACCAGCACCATCGTGACGGCGCTCGACCAGGGCGTAGCCGAAGTGTTTGCCGTGGCCACGCTCGACGAGTGCGCCGCGCTGGGCCGCGACCACGGCTGCATCACGGCCGCCGAGCGCGACGGCATCGCCGCCGAGGGCTTCGATTTGGGCAATTCGCCCTTCGGCTTTCTTAACCCCGACTTTCCGGTAAAAGGCCGCACGCTGGCCATCAGCACCACCAACGGCACGAAGGCCCTGCTGGGCTCGCTCGATGCGGCCGCCGTGGTCTGTGGCGCGTTCCTGAACCTGAGCGCGGTAGTGAAGTTCGTGGCCGCGCAGCAGCGCGACGTGGTAGTGGTGTGCGCCGGCTGGAAGGGGCAGTTTTGCCTCGAAGACACGGCTTTTGGGGGCGCGCTGGCCGAGCAGCTGGTGCCGCTGGGCTACGATGTGGCGTGGTCGGATGCCGCCATTGCGGCCCTGCACCTCTGGGAGCACGCCAAGCCCGAGTGGCCTAATTACCTGCTAAAATCGGCCGCCGTGCGCCGCCTCAACGCGCTCGAATACCACGACGACTTCGTGTTTTGCATGAAGCCCGATGTGTACCCCGACATTCTGCCGCTGTGGCAGGATGGGCGCCTGGTGCGCGGCTGAAAAACCGGTTGTTAAACTGGCTTATCTCAGTTCTGTAGCAGTTTATTCGCGTTGTCTCGTATCATTTGGTGATGATGTTGGGCTGCACTGAAACCCCGCATCGAAACCCCGGCCGCACCAACGGTCGGGGTTTCCTCTTTTTAGAGGCTACCGTCTGGCCATTGGGGACTACCTAAACGCGCTTAAGGCGAAGGTAGGCAGTGCGTTGCAAATGAGTGCCTAAAACCGGAAGCCCGCCGTGATGTACGGGTACGCGCCTTCCTTCGAGAAGCCCACTACGGCTTGCAGCAGCGCCAGCTGCGCGGGCAGGAAATATACGCCGCCGCCGTAGCCGGTGTGCCAGCGCTGCGAGGCCTCGCCCGGCGACCACACGCGGCCTACGTCGTTGAAGAGCACCAGGCCCAGCGTGCCGGGCACGAGATAGGAGGAGAAATCGAGCAGCTTGAGGCGAACCTCTAAGTTATTGTAGGCGATGTGCTTGCCGGTGAAGCGCCAGTAGTAGTAGCCGCGCAGATTGTTGGTGCCGCCGAGCTTGAACTGCTGGAAATACGCGGCGTCGCCGAGCGTAGCCCCGCCGCCCGTGCGGTTGGCGATGACCAGGCGGCTGGAGTCGCGGCCGGGCGCGAAGTGAAAGCTGAACTCGCTGAGCGCCTGCGCGAAGGTGTGCTGGTCGGCATCGAGGCGGTGCAGGGCGGTGAGGCTGGTGGTCCAGAGCACGCCGCGCCGGGCCACGAGGGCTTTGTCGCGGGTGTCGAAGGTGGTGCCGCCCGCCACGCCGGCGTAGGTCTGGGCTTCAAATACGTCCTGGGTGGGGTTTTGGTCGGCGTAGGCGCTGAGCAGGCGGTTGGTGTTCTTGTCGCGGCCGCTGTTGTAGTATTGGCCCAGCAGGCCGCCGCTCAGCTGCCATTTCTGGTAGGTGCGGCTCAGGCGCACGTCGGCCGTTATGAGGTTATAGTCGTTGCGGTAGTAGCGGATGGCGTCGTCGGGGTCGCGGTCGAACACCGACTCGTTGCCCACGCCAAAAAAGTGGCTGGTGTAGTTTGGCCCCAGCGAGGTTACGTTGACCAGCAGGTCATTCTCGCCCACCTTCCGCTTGAAAATACCGCTGTAGCTCAGCAGCAATGATTGGTTGGCCAGGCCGTAGTTCACCAAGAAGCTCTGCCGCGAGCCATACGGCGCTTTGCGGAAGCCCTGCTTTTGGTAAATAAAATTGCCAATCAGCTGCACGCCGTAGTCGCGGTTGTAGCCCACGCTCAGCAGCGGCTGCAAGTAGTCATACTGAAAGCTGGCCTTGTTGAAGCTGTTAACCAGCGTATCCGTCGCGGTAAGTAGCCGCGCCTGGCCGGCGGCCGGCAGCTGGTTGGGCTCGTCGGCGCGGTCGTAGATGCGCAGCTTGCCGCGCTGCGGCACCTCCGGCGCCACGGTGAAGCTATCGTTGCCCGCGCCGCCAATCAGGCGCAGCCGAATGGGCGAGCGCGCCGCGCCGCGCACCGCAAACTGGTCGTCGCCGCCCAGGCCGTAGAGGCGCACCTCGTGCGTATCGGCCGGGTCGAAGGTGCGCTGGTACAGCACCGCGCCCAAATCGCCGTCCTTTTTGAGCTTGTTAATCGTAACCTGCAACTGGCCGCCGGGCAGGCGCGTGATTGCCACGCGCTCGCGCTTATCGGAGGTCGAAACCTCGACCAGCCGGGCCAGCGAGCGGTAGTAGTGCAGCGCCTGCTGCTCCAGAATATTGCGCCGGGCAATAATGTCCTTGATGAGCTTGGGGCCGCTAAGCTGGTAGATGTTGGGCGGCAGCCGGCGCACCGACTGCGTTATCAGGCTGTCAGTAAGGCGACGCTGCACGTAGGCAATTTGAGTTTTCCAGTCGTCCTCGCCCAGCGCGTTCAGGAAGTAGCGGTCGAAGGTTTTGGCCTTGGCGTTCCAGCGGTTGATGGACCGGATGTGGTCGTTGTAGCCCTGCACGTTGGCCATGAACAGGTGCAAGGACAACGTTTTGGGAAACAGGCCGGTGGGCTTGTAAAATACGTGGTCGCGGTCGCGGGGCACGGGCTCGTAGCGGCTGCCTTTGCCATCGTCGATGCGCTGCCAGCGCCACTGGTCTTCGTGGCGGTCGTAGTCGCCGAGCAGGATGTCGAGCAGGCGGGCGCGCAGCACGGTGGCCTGGTCCACATAGTTGTCGTTGTCCTTTTGCAGGCGCGCCTGGGCTTTTTCGGTGTTGTCGGTTTTGTCGGCATCGAGCGGCTCGCGCTCCTCAAACAGGAAAACCTGGTTCGCAAAATCCTTGCGGTACTCGCCCAGGGCGGGGTCGTCGGGCACGTACACCACCTCGGGGTTGGCGTGCGGAATACCCAGCGCCTCGGCCAGCGGCGGCACCACTACCGACGAGTACGGGTGCGAGGCCGAAACCTGGTCTTGCAAAATGTCCTTGGCGATGGTAGGCCGCAGGGTGGGGGGCAGGCCGCGCTCGGGGTACTTCTGCAAGGTGCGCAGCACCCACTGCTGCCCGGTGGCATCTTGCAGGCGCAGCGACTTGGTTTGCAGCCCGCCACCGCGCTGCACGATGGCGAGGCCGCCCTTTTCTTTAGCTAAATGGAATACGCGCATCCGCACGGGCGCGGCCCACTCGCGGCGGTAGCTGTTGCCCAGCATAAAGCGGTGCACCGCCGACACCTGCATGTAATCGGGCTCGATGGCCACCGTGATGCTGTCGCGGCCAGCGGGCGCGTTTTGGGCCAGGGCCGGGTCCATAAACCCGGCTAGGAGCAGGCAGGCCACCAGCTTAGTTTTATTCCAATAATGCGTAAGCAACTCCGTGAAATATAGTAAAAACCAATGACCTAGGCCTGGCTGCTTACCGTGGAGCTTGCCGGGGCTGTGGCTTGTACGAAAGAACTGAGCAGGCGGCGAAAAGCCAGACTGTAAGCAACGAGCAGCCGTAGTAGCACTATGCCCGCGAGGGCCACCGAAATGCCCGCCAGCACGTCCAGCACATAATGGTGGCTGGTGTACACGGCCGCAAACCAGATGCCAAGCATGATAATAATGAAGAACAAGTTAAAAAATCCTGATTTGTTTCTGAGGGCGTAAAAAAGCACCACTACCGGGTAGGCCGAGTGTAGCGAGGGCATAGCCGCAAAAACGTTGGCGTTCTTGGCATAAATTCCTTGAAAAATGCTGACCCCGAAAAACGCGTCGAACCGCGCCAAGCCGGCCGTGCTGCCCATCGTGAGCGGCACAAAACCCAGGCCGTGCTGCTGCACAAACCACGGCGGCGCGGCCGGATGCAGATAATAAATGGTGAACCCGAGGAGGTTGACCAGTAGAAACGTCAGTGAAAACTCGAAGAACAGCCGCCGATTGGCAAAGAACAAGTACCCGGCGAAGCCCAACGGAATCGGCACCCAGCAGAGGTAAAAAAGCCCGCACAGCACATCGAGCGCCGGGTGGTGGTGGGCCAGAAAAAACTCATTGGGCGTGAGCAGCTTGCCCTGGCTCATCGTGCCAAAAAACCGTTGCTCGGTGTGGTACAGCTGGGCCACGTCTACGGCCTTGTAGGCGTAGTTGGGAAAGGCCCGCATGTAGTCGTAGAGCACCCAAAACACTACGAAAATGGAGAAGCCCGTGATGAAGCGCCGCGTGGTATCGGATAAAAAGTAGCAGCCGTTGCAGAGGGCTACCAATACCAGCTGCTCGGACCGAAACCCAATCAGAAAACCCGAAAACAGTAGATACGCCACCGACAGCGCGGGCACCAGCCAACGGCCGCTCCCGGTGGTGGGGCGCGGGGGCAAGGAGGTAAGTGGTTGGTTTGCCATAGAAAAGTAGCACCAAGCTCCGGCTTGGTGAATTGGCCGGATTAGCTGTTCGAGCGAACCCAAATGCCGCGTCAAGCTAGCGCTTAACGTTACACCTGAAAGCGTTCAACCACCGGCTCGCGGGTGGCGGGGTTGCTGCCTTTTAGCTCGACGTACTTGACATTGGGCACCCAAAAAGTACCGCCCTCGATGCGCAGGTAGATGCGTTCGAGCACGCTTTGCTTGCTAGCGATGGCCGTGTACACGTGGAAGGCGCGGTCGGGGCCGGCTTTCATGAGGTAAAACGGCAGCTTGCCGTAGGCCGCAAAGCGCAATTCGTACTTGTCGGGCCCAATTTTCTTGGACTTCACCCCGTAGGCAAACTTGCGCTGGATGAAATTCAAATCCTGCTGCTGACCTTGCTCGGCGTAGCGAATCCAGAAAATGCGAATGGGTTCGTCCTCATCTACTTGGCCGGCTTTGTTGACATTGAGCTGGTAGATAACGGTGTTGGTATTGGGGTCGCGCTGCAAGTAAAACAGCTGGTTGGGAATGCCGCTCGGCACCGGAAAGACAATGGCCGGCGCGGCCGCGTTGGCTTGCAGGCTGCCAGCCAGCAACCCCAGCCCCAGCAGCGCCGCTGCCGATATTGGCTTGCTGAGGCCGGTGGGCTGCGCGGGGTGGGCCTCGCGAGCCAGCAGCGCCTGCTTGGCTTGCAGCAGCCGCGATACGGCCGTGCTATTGGCCAGCACCGCGAGCGCGGTGAGTGGAAACGTGAAAATAGACATCGTTTCGAACACGTGAAACGGGATGCCGGGAATGAATAGCTTGTAGCTGCCGCCTAGCCAAGTAGAAGCGATGCCGCAGGCTAATGCGCTGACGCCCAAGAGTACTACGCGCTCGGGGCGCTGCATGAGGCCCCCTTTGCACTCGATGCCCAGGCCCTCGGCCCGCGCCCGCGTGTAGCTCACCATCATCGAGCCGATGAGGCCAAAAAAGCCGACCAGCGAGCTCAAAAAATAGTGGTGCGCCACCAGGTAGTAGCAGATGCCCAGGAAGGTGAATAGCTCGCTGTAGCGGTCGAGCACCGAGTCGAAAAGCGCGCCGTAGGGGCTTTGCATCTTGCCGAGGCGGGCCACCTGCCCGTCGAGCATATCAAACAGGCCCGCAAACAAAATGAGCGCGCCGCCCCAGCCCACGTAGCGCAGGTCGCCGCGATTGCCAGCCTCGCCACCAACGATAAAGAGCACGGCCACGCCCATGTTGAGCAGCAGGCCGGTGAGCGTCACGGCATTAGGCGTGAAGCCCAGGCGCACGAGCAGCCGCACAAAGGGATTGATAATCAAATAAATGCCTTGCTGAAGAGCATTGCGGAGCTGGTCAAATGTCATAGAGCGGCGGGTGGCTTAGAAGTCGATGCGGAAGCGCCCCCGAATGCCCCATTCGGCCACGTTGGGGCGGTCGAGGTAGGTCAGACGCTTCACCAAATCAATTCGAAACAGCTTGAAAATGTTGGCGACGCCCACGCTGGCCTCGGCGTAGGGCTGCCGGCCCAGCGCGAAAGCCTGCTGCTCGCCCCGGCCCTGGTCGGCCCGCAAAAAGTCGTAGAGGCCAGGGTTTTGGTCGGGATTGTTCTCAGCGCGCACGCCGCCGTAGAGCAGCTTGAGCGAAGTTACCTCGCGCAGCTTGAGGCGCCGGATAAGTGGTAGCTTGTTGAAAAAGAAGCCGTTAAAATTCTGGTCGATGAACAAGCTGGCGTAGTGGTCGCTCGAAAACTCCAAGAAGTTCATCAGGTTGTAGGAGTTAAGCTGGTACGAAAACGTCTGGTTGGCGCGGTGAATGTCGAGCAGCGGCCACGGCACCTGCCCAAAAATGTAGCCGCCTTCGAGCTTCACATCGGCGTGGCCAAACTGCGACAGATACACGCGCTTGGTGACGTTGGCTAGTACGTTTTCGTAGCTGTATTCGCCGCCCAGCAGCCCTTTTACGCCCGTGGTGAGGCGTAGCGTGTACACCGGGTTGGGCGTGATGATGGGCGTGCGATACAGCTTGCCCTGGTAAAACTGCTCGTTGGGAGCCCAGCGCAGCGTGAGGGCTAGCTCGCTGGTAGTCAGCGTAGCTACCGTTATCGGGTGGTCTTCGCTGCCCGCGCGGAAATAGAGCCCACCAGCCGGCGTTTGCTGAAGTTTTTGGAAGCCCAGCGCGTAGGAAAAGTGATTGCTGAACTCGTGCACGTAGTCGAGCCGGTACACGTCGTTGTAGATGTACCGGTCGTTGACACCGCGCTTGAAGGAAAGCAGAAAATTGTCTTCCTGCACAAACTCCAGCTCCTGGCCCGGAATGCGGGTGTCGCGCTGAAAGCTGGCCCGCACAAAGTTCTGCGGAAACTTATAGATACTCTTGTTATTCAGCGAGTAAGTCGAGCTTAGGAAGTACTTCCACTTCTCATCCTTGAAGCCGTAGGCCGCGTAGGTTTCGAAAAATACGCGCGTGCTCAGCTCGGTAGTGGTGCGCCCGCCCAGCCGCAGCCGGAAGCCCTCGACGGGGTTGAAACTGTAGAACGTATTGGCCGGCCCCACCTCGAATGGCCCAAACCCCTTATAGCCCGAGAACAAGAACGTAAACAGCGTGAGCGTGCGCCGGAACGACTTGATAGTCTGTAGCGTATCGACGTTCTTATAAATGGTGCGCTCCACGGCCGTCAAGCTGTCGGGCCGGTTTTGCTGCCAAAAAGCCTCGGTGCGGTTGTTGGTGCTGTCGGCCGTCGGCGCGGCCTTTACCGGGCCGGCAAATAGGTCGTCGGGTATCGGCTGGCCCACCAAATAGTTGGTAAACAGCACCGTGCGGCGCCCGTAAAAGCCCGAGCCCTTGCCGGGCGTCAGGCCAAAATCGACGTCCAGAATGCTCTTGCTGAGGTGGTAGCGCCGGTCAGGGTTTTCAGCAAATTCGAGCCGCACCTCCAGGCTTTTTACAAAGTTGAGGTTGATGCGGCGGTCGATGGTGAGGTAGGCCTGCTGCACGGCGTAGTGGCCGTCCATGGTCACGTAGAGCTTGCCCTTGAAGAGCATGTCGGCCCGGTTGCGCGGGTTGAACGTCAGCTCGATAAGCTGCGGATTGTGCTGCTTGAGCGTGTCGGTGATGTAGTACTCGTAGAGCGTGGGCGCGGCCCCCGCGATGGGGCTCAATAGCTGATTGCCGAGCAGCGCCACGTTGTTGGCGTAAATGTCCACGTCCTGGTACATCCGATTGAAATAAGCGCTGATGCCCTCATTATCAATAAACTGCTTGTCGAACTGCACCTGCTTGTTGCCCAGCTCTACCACCTTGCGCGCCTCGGGGTTTTGGCGGTAGTACTCGCGGCTCAGCTTCTCTTCGAGGTAGATAGGCAGGATATTGACTCCACCCGTAGCCGCCGAATCCTGCTTTTTAAACAGAAACTGGTAGTTTTTAAATATCTTTTTGTTCTTAAACTTATCCGACAAGTTGCTGAGTGAGAAGGCCATCTTCTCATACTTGTCGTCGGTGACGTAGGCGTAGCTCTCGGGGCGGTTTTCGGGCTTGTGGTCAATTACCTGCCGGATGAGGGCCACGGCCGGATTGTCCTTGTTCTTGTAGCGCGGCGGCTTGGTGCCCTTTATCACGACCTCGCCCAACGTAGCCGAACTAGCGGCCAGGGCCACGTTGATAGTTTGGGGCTTGCCGGGCGTGATGGTTTTCGTGACGGAGCGGTAGCCTAAGTATGAGAACACCACGGCCGTATTCGGGGCGGGTACTTGCAGCGTGTAGCGCCCATTTTCGTCGGTATTTACGCCCACGCCAGCGGCTGGCACGGCTACGCTCACAAAGGGCAGAGGCTGCCGGGTTTTGGTGTCGGTTACGGTGCCGCTCACGGCCGTGGCTTGCGCCCACGCCGGCCCGCCGCGCAGCAGCAGCCAGCATAGCACCGCCACGCAGTAAAAAGGCCGGGTAAGCAACGAATTCATTTAGAGCGAAATACGAAGTGTAATTGCAGCGGGTAGTTGAAGCCGAAGCCAACCAATAATGATACTACCAATTTGCTGAGTAGATAGTTGACGTGCATCATATCGGCGAGCAAATACATGCCGGCCGCGTTCAGCAGCAGGCTGCCCAGCCACACTACGGCATACCGCGCGCCCTGAGACGCCGCCCGGTGCTGCGATACTTTAAAAACCTGGTGCCGCCCAAGGTAAAAGTTAGTAACACCGCCCGCCACGTTGCCCAGCATGGTGGCCACTACGGGCCCGGTGTGCAGCCCCTCCACCAGGCAAATGGTGGTGAGAAAATCGACGGCCGAACCCGCCAGTGCGGCGGCTTGCGCCTTGAGAAACCGGCGATTAGTCATCAGAAAATGGCAAGAAGGTGTTTGCCATGGGGCGAGCGCAGCGCGGCAGTCGCACCCATTCAGCCGCACCGCTCGGGTGCGATTGCCGCGTTGCGCTCGC
>Ga0182232_1000239_pt1 | contig 15338 bp, 16 predicted proteins | sample G6R1MG_30_FD_155484 | JGI IMG/M metagenome (GOLD analysis project Ga0182232, IMG submission 155484) | Phyllosphere microbial comminities from miscanthus, Michigan, USA - G6R3_NF_07NOV2016_LD2 MG | ecosystem: Host-associated > Plants > Phyllosphere > Phylloplane/Leaf | place: USA: Michigan... | reverse complement strand
GGGCGGCGCCAAGCGCTAGGAGGACGGGCACGAGGGATATGTAGGCACGCGGCCGTAGCCGTGGAAGCGCGGCACCTTACCCGTGATGCTCACTGTCCGGCAATCGCGCGGCCAGGGTTAAAGACCGGGTTGGGTGGGAAGCGGACCCCAGCCTTTCGCCCACAAGCGGACGTTCCGCGTTCGAGCCAACCTCGTCGAACTCGTACGTAGCCGTCGCAGCCGAAGCTCGACAAGCCTGCAATCTGCGATTGATTTGCGCGAAAGTCCGCCAACGCTCTGCGGCAACTCGCCGGACCATGGTGTGGTGACAGCCCAATGGCCCAACGATCCTGACAATTGAGCCGGACTGCCCACTTCAAAAAAGCAGATAGAATTGTGGATACGACGTATGATCAAATGATCGGTTTTCGATGAATATCCTAAATGTGATGAAGCGCAAATATCCGCAAATTAAGCTTTGATAAAATATTGTGCCTGAGGCTCTCTGAAACCCGAAAACTTCAGGCATGCCATCGATGATCGAGGTCGCCCCTGCATGCATCGTACCTGATGCATTTGCTGTCTCGGAGAAGTCTGCCTCCGACCCAACGCTCGACGCAGTCTGCCGAACGGCTGCTGCGCTCTTCGGCGTGCGCTACGCCTTCGTGTCGCGCCTCGATGTAACCCATCAGCGCTTCCTCGGACGGGAAGGCTTGAACGTATCCGAGACGTCGCGGGATCTCGCGTTCTGCGCGTACACGGTGCTGGGTGAGGCCTACGAGCCGTTGGTCGTGCTGGACACGCATTGCGATGAACGCTTTGCCGCCAATCCCCTCGTCACGGGTGCGCCGTTCCTGCGCTTCTACGCGGGCGTGCCGATTGCCCTGGCCGGGGGCGTTCACGCGGCCACCGTGTGCATCGCCGATACGGAGCCCCGCTCAAGCTTCGGCGAAGCCGAACAGGAGCGACTCACGGATCTGGCCCTGTTCGTCGAGGCGACGTTGCGCGGCCGCGCAGCCGAGATCGAAGCCGGTCGCGCGCGGTACCAGGTCGAAGCCTCGGACAGCCTGCTGCGGACGACCCTGGAGAACATGGACCAGGGCCTGCTCATGACCGACGCCGACGATCGCGTACGAGTTTCCAACCGGCGCGTCAGGTCCCTGATGGGGGTACCCGCCACCCTGCTCTACGATGGCGCGCCGTTCGCGGCCGTTCGCGCCTATCAGGTGGCGCACGGAGAGTTCGCCGATCTGCCCGACGATCTGCGGGGTTTCTTGGAGAACGGCAGTCCAAAAACGGAGAACTTCGACTACGAGCGTATGCGCCCGGATGGGACCCTACTTCAGGTGTGCACACGGCCCTTGCCCAGGGGCGGCGTCGTGCGGACCTTCACCGATATCACGCAACGCCGAACGGCGGAATGCGCCCTGCGGGCCAGTGAGATTCGCTACCGGATCCTGGCTGAGAATGCCAACGACGTCATCGTGCTGGGCGATCTCTCGATGCGCCGCCACTACGTCTCACCCGCCGTTCGCAGCGTCCTCGGCTACGAGCCGGAGGAACTCCTGGATACGACGCCGGCCGAGTTCTGCCATCCCGAAGATGTGCAGGGCTTCACTGATCTCTGGAAGCAGGTGAAGACCCAGGCGGAGGGCCGTTTCATCACCTGCCTGCGTCATCGCCACAAGGCGGGGCATTATGTCTGGATCGAGGCGTCCATCCGCGTGGTCCGCGATGAGCAGGACCCGGATAGGGCGATCTATGTGGCGGCCCTGCGCGACGTCACTGCGCGGCGCGAGGCCGAGGCGCAGGTCCGGCACATGGCCCTCCACGATGCCCTCACGGGCCTGCCCAACCGCACGCTGTTTCGCGATCGTCTCGAACAGGCCATTGCTCATGCGCGCCGGGCCCGGACCTGTTTCGCGGTGCTGGCGTGCGACCTCGACCGCTTCAAGGCCATCAACGACAGCCTCGGCCATCCCGCCGGCGACGCCCTCCTGCGCGTCGTCGCCGAGCGGATGCGGGCGGTCCTGCGCCCGTACGACACCCTCGCGCGGTTCGGCGGCGACGAGTTCGCCATCGTGCTGACCTATCTCGACGCGGCCGGCGACGCCGGCGACCTCGCCGATCGGCTGATCGCGGCGGTGAGCGAGCCCGTCGACCTCGATGGGCAGAGCGTCGAGGTCGGGGTCAGCATCGGGGTGACCGTGGCGACGGATCGGGACCGGGATCCGGACGAATTGTTCAAGCGCGCCGACATCGCCCTCTACGAAGCCAAGGCGGCGGGGCGCAACACCCATCGGAATTTCGAGCCGAATGCGGGCGCGCGCATCGCCACGCGCGGGCAACTCGTCCTCGACATGAAGGAGGCGCTCCGGGCCCAGGAGTTCCATCTCGTCTACCAGCCTGTGGTCGATGCCGGGACGGGCGCCGTGGTGAGCTTCGAGGCGCTGCTGCGCTGGCGCCATCCGGCGCAGGGCGATGTGGCGCCCAGCGACTTCATCCCCGTCGCCGAGGAGACGGGTCTGATCGTGCCCCTCGGAGCCTGGGCGCTGCACGAGGCCTGCCGCGAGGCGGCCTCCTGGCCCGCACACATCCGTGTGGCGGTGAATGTCTCCGTCGTTCAGCTGCGGCGCGCGGGGTTCGAGGCCACCGTCCTGGCGGCGCTCGCGGGCTCGGGTCTGCCGGCGGCCCGCCTCAAGCTGGAGGTGACCGAAAGCGTGCTGATGCAGGACGTGGACGTCGTCATGGCCAGCCTGCATCGCCTGCGCGCTCTCGGCGTGCTGATCGCCCTCGACGATTTCGGCACCGGCTATTCGTCGCTGAGCTACCTGCGCCGCTTTCCCTTCGACAAGATCAAGATCGACCGGGCGTTCATCCGCGACATCGCCGATCCCGATGCGGCGGCGATCGTGCGGGCCGTCGTCGGCATCGGCGAGCGTTTGGGCATGGGTATCGTGGCGGAGGGGGTCGAGACGGTCGAGCAACTCGACCTTGTGCGCCAGGAGGGCTGCACGCAGGTCCAGGGCTTCCTGTTCAGCCCGCCGCTGCCGCCGGACGCGGCACGGCGCTACATCGAACGGGTTGCCCAGCGCCAGACGTCGCCATCCGGGCTCGCTCCCGCATCGGCCAATCAAGCCTGAGTGTCAGTATTGCGGCAGCTTCGGTGAGGCGTCAGTCCTCGATTCGAAGCAGTCTATCGGCCATGTGATCGTCTACAGCAAGCGGAGCCAATGTCAGTTGGTCGGCTCGGCTCGGCTCGCGCGTTGACCGTCAGAAGGCCGAAAGGCTCAGGGCCGCTTATACGCGAGCTGTTGAGAGAGTCTGGATCGCCTGATGCTATCTGTGCAAGTGGACCAGCAGAAACCCACCCGACCCGATCGTAGAACGGACAGGCCGGTTGCGACCCAAGTCAGTCGTACAAGTCGGAACAATATCTGCCTGGAAGCGGACATAAGGCTAAGTTTTGATCGTCTTCAAAATTTGAGCCCTTCCGTACTTCTCATACTGCATTTCTTAAAGTCCGCTGCAAGTTAGCAAGGAGATGCCGTTCAAGCGACCATATCGTCAGGAAGCCGTGGCCCGTTAAACTATCAGCAGGATGTCTGCGATCAGGTCACGGCACCGAACGTTACAAACCAGGAAGACGTTCAACGTGCCGTCCTTACAGAAGAGGTCAACGATATGAGCCTTTGCCGCTTGCGTGGGGCGCAGCCCTGAAGGTGGCGGAGACAAGGGCACCTATTAAAAGGGTGTCGGGAGGAGTTTCAGAACCCAGGACCATGCCGACCGCGTACCCTGGGCCCCTGGGCCCCTGGGCGCGTCGCGTGGCGAGCTATGCGGTCCGGCCTGCGGCAGGTTCGCCGGGGGCGGAACGCCGGCATCCGGGACAGGTTCGCGTTTCGGGGAGCGTCTCCCTGAAGCATGTTCCCCTTGCAGTCATCGACGCCACGATTGCGCTTCCTCGTCGCTGAAAGCGAACCACTGGACCCACGCGAGAAGCGTCGCGATAGCGTGGGGAAGTCGTCCGGCGAGACCTACGTCGAGCTGCTCGGCCGGCTTGCGCCGGGCGCCACCTGCCACCGGATCATGCCGGCAGACGGGGATTGCAGCCTTCCGGACGGCGAGAGCCTTGGCGGGCATGCCGTCTTCCTCTCCGGCTCGCCCCTGTCGCTCTACGAGGAGACACCCGAGGTCAGGCGTTCCCTAGCTTTTATGGGCGCCCTGTTCGGTTCGGGTACCCCGTCCTTCGGGTCATGCGCCGGGCTGCAGATGGCGACCGTCGCCGCGGGTGGCACGGTCCGGCAGAACCGCAACGGTCAGGAGGCAGGGTTCGCCAGCCGGATCGTGCCCACGAACGCTGGACGGTCTCATCCACTGCTCAGGGGCCGCCCGACTGCCTACGAGGCGCCCAGCATCCATACGGACGAGGTCGAGACCCTTCCCGACGGGGCCGCGCTGCTGGCGCTGAACTGGGCCACCGTCGTCCAGGCCGCGGAGATCCGCCACGACGGCGGCACGTTCTGGGGCGTCCAGTACCACCCGGAGATCGGGCTCGACGAGGTGACGGGAGCCCTCCAGCGGCAGGCGGACGATCTGGTCGAGAGCGGGCTGGCCCGTACCCGGCGCGAGGTCGAGGAGCAGGCCGACCTCGTCGAGGCTCTCCATCGCGAGCCCGACCGGCGCGACCTCGCCTGGCGGTTGGGCCTGGACGATCAGGTGACCGACGAGGGTTACCGACGAATCGAGATCGTCAACTTCATCGAGGCCCTCGTCATCCCGACGCGCAACGCTCGACGCGGCGGGTGACCGGCCGTCCTCGAACGGGCACAATGCGGATTCAAGAAACTCGTAGGCTCGAATCGTCGAACCGACACTGAGGTTGCCTGGTTTCGTGACAGGGGGCTCCGAGTAGGCCCTCAAAAACCAGACGCGGCGGAAAGCTGTGCGTTGACCCCGAACGGGTCGCACTTCGAACCCGAGGAAACCTGATGCAAACCCCCAAGTTCGACGAGAGCAACATCACCTGGCGGACGCTCGACTGGCTGCCGCACATCGCCTTCTTCGTCTACAAGGTCGACGAAGAGAACCGCATCGTCGACGTGGTCTTCAAGTTCGCCGCGAACCAGCGCGTGATGCTGCACCGGCACAAGAGCCCCTACGTGACGCTTGTGATGCAGGGCGAGCTTCGGTTCTACCGGCAGGATGGGACCCACAAGGAGACCCGCCCGACGGGCAGCTACGTCTCCGGCGTCGCGAACGGCGAGCCGCACCTGGAAGGCGGCGGCGACGAGGACGCCATCGTGTTCTTCAGCAATCGCAACATCGAGGACGCACTCTACGAGTTCCTCGACGACGCGGGCAATCCCGTCCAGGTCCTCGGCATCGCCGACTTCAAGGCGCAGCTCGAAGACCAGATCGCGACGGGCACCTTCGATAAGGTCACCGCCAGGGCGGCGTGATCTCGCGACGCCGGGGATGCGGAAGACATCCTCGGCATCCGGCCGGCGGCCATACCGGCCATCAGGCCGGTAGGCTCACCTCTGCCCGCAGACCGCCGCCGGCCCGGTTGGCCAGGGCCACATCGCCCCCATGCGCGCGGATCGCCGACCGGGCGATGGCGAGGCCAAGACCGGTCCCTCCCGTGTCCGCATTCCGCGAGCCCTCCAGCCGCGCAAAGGGCGCGAACATCTCCTCGATCCTGTCGGCCGCAATGCCCGGCCCGTCGTCGTCGACGAGGATGCGGATGCTGTCAGAAGCCCGTTCCAGTGTGATCCGTGCCCTGTCGCCGTACCGGACGGCGTTCTCGACGAGGTTGTCGAGGGCCCGACGCAGCGCCACAGGCCGGCCATGGAACAGTAGGTCGACAGGCGACGCGACGGTGACGTCACGCCCCAGGACAACGTGGTCGTCCACGAGTGCCCGGATCATCTCGGCGAGGTCTAGCGGGCCGCTATCCTGGGTGAGCGCATCGTCCCGGGCGAACGCCAGGGTCGCGTCGACCATCCGCCCCATGTCCGAGATCGTGCGAACCATCGCGCTCCTCAGCTCGTCGTCCTCGACCATCTCGGCCCGGAGCCACAACGAGGCGATGGGCGTGCGCAGGTCGTGGCTGATGGCGGCCAACATCCGGGTACGGTCGGTGACGAAGGCCCGCGAGCGCTCCTGCATCAGGTTGAAGGCCGCAGTCATGGTCCGCAACTCGCGCGGGCCTCGCTCCGGCAGCGGTTCGACCGCAGCCCCGCGGCCGGCCATCTCCGCGGCCCTGGCGAGGTCCGCCACCGGTCCGACGATCCCACGCCTGGCGATGGCCACGACCAAGAGCACCGCGACCACACTCGCCAGGACCTGGATGAGCGCGATGCGCATCCACGGCGGCGTCCGCAGCGCGAGGGGGGCCTCGGCGTTAAGCCAACGTCCGTCGTCCAGCCGGACGGAGACCCGCAGGGCCTGGGGCCTGTCGGACAGGCTGCCCCGGTGGGCACCCTCCCCGACGTCCCGCCCGACGAGGGCGATCCGCGCCTGGCTCGCGTCATCCTTCATGCGACGGTCGATCCGCCGCGCGAGCCGCGTCTCGTCGACACCCATCGCGCCCTCGGGCAGGAGGCTCCCGGCATCGATGGTGAAGCGGTGGCGAGGGGAACCGTACGCCGCGACGACGCTCGGGACGGTGTCGGGCTGGATCATGTCGAGCAGGCGCACCAGCGTCGCGATGCGGTCGACGACCTGCGTTCGGGCCGCCGCGCGGCCGACCCGCGAGGACTCGTGCGCGAACATCGCGAAGGCCACGGCCTGGGCGCCCACGACGGCGAGCACCAGCAGGAGCGACAGCCTGCCGCCGAGCGAGTGCGGCACCAGCCTCACGGCACCGTCCTCACCTCGGCGGCGAGGACGTAGCCACCGCCCCAGACGGTCTTGAGGAGTCCCGGATTGGCCGGGTCGAGCTCCAGCTTGCGCCGGAGGCGGCTGACCTGGTTGTCGATGCTGCGGTCGAACGCGTCTGCGGTGCGGCCGCTCGTCAGGTCGAGGAGCTGGTCACGGGAGAGCACCACCCTCGGATGTCGGGTCAGAGCCGAAAGCAAGCGGAACTCGCCTGTGCTGAGCGTCACCGGTGTGCCAGCTTCGTCGACGAGCTCGCGCCGGTCTGTGTCCAGCGTCCAGCGGTCGAAAGCCAGCTTGCGTCCGTCCGCCTCGTCCCGGGTCCGGGGAAGCGCACGCGTGCGCCTCAGAAGGTTCTTGATGCGGGCCAAAAGCTCGCGCGGCTCGAACGGCTTCGTGACGTAGTCGTCGGCCCCGATCTCCAGGCCGACGATCCGGTCGGTCCCCTCCGCAAGGGCGGTCAGCAGGATGATGGGTGTGTCGTAAGCTTCCCGGATATGGCGACAGAGCGAGAGCCCGTCCTCGCCCGGCATCATCACGTCGAGGAGCACCAGGTCGATGGCGCTTCCCGCCAGGACGATGCGAGCGGTCGCCGCGTCCGCCGCAACGGTCACCCGGAACTCGTGCCGCTTGAGATAGGCCGCGAGCGGATCGCGGATGTCGCGATGGTCATCAACCACCAGGATGTGTGCATCGTCCATGTCCTTGCCTTTCGCCGCCGACCCTAACGCGCCGCAGCGTCCGTCTCCCGGGGGAATCTGTCGCGAAATGTATCGGGACGTTCGAGCCCGCAACGGCTCGCGACGAAAACAAGGTTTCCCGGCAAACGCCTGCGACAAGCGGGGGGCAATTTCCCGGCACTCGCAACCAAGCATCAGGAGATAAGACGATGACGAAGGAAACGGTGCGCGCACCGAGCCTGTTCAAGCGACTGCTTCCGGCGGCCCTGCTTGCCGCCGGCCTCGCGGCCCCGCTGGCGACCGCCGGCACTGCCGAGGCGCGGGACGGCTGCGGCCTCGGGGGCCATCGCGGGCTCTACGGCTTCTGCCGGCCCAACCTCGGACCGCGGGTGTTCTACCGGCCCTACGGCTATCGGCCGGCCTTCTACGGCCCGCAGCGCTTCGGCTGGGGCGGTCCGCGCTGGCACCGCTGGGGCGGCGGCTACGGTCGCGTCGGCTGGCACGGTGGTTGGCATCGCCGGTGGTGACCGATGCTCGGCATCCGAAACAAGGGGGGCGAGCTTGCCGGCACGCCCCCGCCTGGTCCTTACGTGAGAAAGGTGCGCCCATGGCGAAGAGTGTCGCGTGTTTGGCCTTGGCCACGTTCGTTGCGGTGACGGCCGCATCCGCCCAGACACCGACGACGGTCCCTCCGCCGACGGGTGACCGGGCGACCGCCGGCGTCGATCTGGCAACATTCCTCGCGCGGAACCGCACCCGGATGATGCGGGCCGATGCCGACCACGACGGTCGCATCAGCCGGACGGAGTGGGCATCCTTGTGGGAAGCCCATCCCGGTAAGGGGCCCTACGATCCGGCCGGACGCTTCCGGGCCATCGACGCGGACGCCGACGGCTTCCTCACGGCGGAGGAAATCGACGCCGTGTCCGCAAAGCGGTTCACGCGGCTCGATGCCGACCATGACGGTCGGGTCACCCGTGCCGAGCGGCCCTGCCGCGTCAAGTGACCCGAACCCTCTGGATTCCGGTCCGGAGACGCCTTTCCCCCGCGGCTCGGCAAGACACCGTGTCCGCCTACCCCAAGGACCCATTATGAAGCTCACCGGTCTTATTCTGGCCGCGGCCACGTCCCTGCTCATCGTCGGCCAGGCCCAGGCCCTACCCATGGCTAGCCCTGGGCTGGGCATCGATGCCCCCATCGTCCAGGTTCGCGGTGGATGCGGTTTTGGTGCCCACCGCAGTGGGTTCGGAGGGTGCCGCCTGAACCGCGGTCCGCGCGGCGCGATCCGGCGGGCCGTCACCGGCGCGCCGCGCGGCTGCCCACCCGGGCTGTATCGCGGCCCCGCCGGACGCTGCCGCCGCTGAGGCGGCGCTGCCTCAGCCGCGCCACTGGGCGTCGAGTGCCCGAATGAACGAAAGCGAACCCACGCGGTCGACGGTCCGCGTGGGTTTCTCCAAATTACCGGTCCCGCAGCCCCCACCGGGGGCCGCTCGCGGTGCACGTACCCGCCGGCATGCCGTCCGATGCGAGGATGGCGACACTTCAGAGCCGGGTCGTCAGATCCGTCAGCCAAGCCGGAGAGGCATCGACAAGAGCCGTTTCCAACATCTTGTCGTATCCGAGCACGATGGTCAGGCCTGTCACCACGAGGATCAGGACCAACGCCGTCTTCAATCCCTTACCCACCCCCATCATCCGGTCGCGCCAGCGCATCAGCACCTCCCGCGACAGGGTGCCGAGGATGAGCAGCGGCAGGGCCGCACCGATCCCGAACAGGAACATGGTGAGGGCCACGGCTCTGAGATCGCGACCCTGGGATGCGAGCAGCGAGACCGCACCGAGGGTCGGCCCAACGCACGGGCTCCAGACCGTGCCGAGCAGCAGGCCGACGCCGAACTGGCCCGGCAGCCCGGCGGTCGAGAAGCCGCCGAAGCGGTTCTCGGCCCAGTTGCTCATCGGACCCGCCGCCACGGCCAACCGGGTCTGGGCCGCCGACACTATCAGCACCAATCCGATCAGGATCAGCATAATGGCCGCTCCGGTCCGGAAGACGCCGGCGTCGAGCCGCATGGCGAACCCGACAGTGGCCACGAACAATCCGATGACCACGAAGGAAAGGGCGAGCCCGGCGGTGAGCGCCGCCGGGCCGAGCCTGTGCTCCGAGGCCGCCGCGCCGAGCACCAGCGGCAGCAACGGCAGCACGCAGGGGGACATCACCGAGAGAATGCCGGCGAGGAAGGCGAGGCCCAGGCTCGTGACCATGACGGCTCAGATCGCCTTGTCGAGGAGCGAGGAGATCGCCTCGGGCTTGGTCTCGCCGGCCGAGCGGCCGGTTTCTTTCTCGCCCTTGTAGGTGATGAGCGTGCTCTGCATCGTCGCGCCGAACTTCATGACCACGTCCTTGCGGCTGTCGAAGTCGACGTCGAACACCTGCAGGTCCTTGAACTTCGGGTCGGCCTCAAGCTTCGACAGGATCGGCTTCTGGGCGGCGCAGGTGGTGCACCACGGGGCGGTGATGTGCACCAGGATCGGCTTACCGGCCTTCTGGGCGGCCTAGAACGCGGCGGGGGTGTAGGTCATCTCGGCGGCGCCGGCGGCGGTACCGAACAGCATCGGGGTGACGGCGAAGGCGGCGAGCAGGATGCGACGGGTGGTCATGGATGATTTTCCCTTCGTGGATGGGTCAAGGTGGAAGAGGGCTCAGTTCGAGACCTGCGTGATGGCGCGGTCGACGTTCACACGGGCCGACCAGTCCTTGGCGCTGTCCTGCCCCTTGAGATCGATGAGACGGGCGGCCGTGACGTCGACGTTCTTGAAGTCGGCCCCCGCAATGGTCGCGCCGGTGAGGTTGGCGCCCGACAGGTCGGAGCCCATCAAAACCACGTCGGTCAGGTCGGCGTTGGTGAGGTCGGCGTATTCGAGGCGCGAGCGCCCAAGGTTGGCCCCCTTCAGATTGGCGCCCTTCAGGTTCACCGAGACGAACACGGCCCGCATCAGGCCCATGGACTGGTTCTTGATGTCGGCGCCGCCCTTAAGGTCGACGAGCGTCGCCCCTGCCATGTTCGCGCCCTTGAAGTCGCCGATGGGCATCGACCGGCTGAGATCGGCCCCGCTGAGGTTCGCGTCGCGGGCGGTGATGCCGAACATCTTGGCGCCGACGAGCTTGGCGCCCGAGAGGTCGGCCTTGATGAACCAGGCCTGCTCCAGGTTCGCCTCGCTCAGGTCGGCGCCACGCAGGTTGGCCTTGTTCAGGCGGGCGGTGCGCAGGTTGGCACCCTTGAGGTTCAGGCCGGAGAGGTCGAGGCCGGCGAGCGCCTTGTCGGAGAGGTCGATGGGCTTGCCGTCCGCCTTGGCGATCAGGGCCTCTACGTCGGCACGGGTCATCTCGGCCTTCGTCATCGCGGCCGAGCCCATGTCAGCTCCTAGGAGCAGGTCCTGCTCGGCATGGGCCGGGGCGGCCAGAAGGACGGAGGCGAGTAGAAAGGGGGCGAGGCGGCGCATGGTTTCTCCCGGTTTTTCGCCCTAGCCCATCGAAAGCCTACGCTTCCTCACGGTCTTGCCGGACGGTTATTTGTTCAGTGAACACAGTGGTATGGAATGCCGACGCAAACGTCTGTGACCCAAGTCACCGAAGGCTGCGGATTCCGGATTTATAACGCTTGAGTCATGGGCATGGCGGCATCCAACGACCGCCGACCCCGGGAGGACGACCATGCAGACCGCCCATCAGATCGAGCGCTGGATCGAGCGCTTTCCGCTGGTCCGGAATTTCAGCGCGAGCCATCTCCAGATGGCCCGCGGCAACGTGCATTTCCCCGTGCTTGAGTCCGGCGCGATTGCCTACGAGCTTCAGGGTGCGTGTGCGAATTACCTCATGTGCATCGATGGGAAGACCCGGGTGTTCCGGATGTCCGAGACCGGCCGGGAGATGCTGATCTACAAGGTCGGCGCCGGGGGGACCTGCGTCCTCACCACCCAGTGCCTGCTATCGGGCGGCGGCTTCCCCGCGCAGAGCGTCGCCGAGAGCCGGACCGAACTGGCGGCGTTGCCGGCCGACACCTTCCGCCAACTGATGCGGGAGAGCGACGAGTTTCGGGACTTCGTCCTCGACGACTACACTAAACTCCTGACCGCCGTGTTCGACCTCGTCGAGGAGGTCGCCTTCGCGCCGCTGGAACAACGGCTTGCGCGGCGGTTGTTGGTCGAGGCCGATGCCGGGGGGATCGTCTGGAAAACGCACCAACAACTGGCATCGGACGTCGGGAGCGTACGGGAGGTGATAAGCCGCCTCCTGGGGGAGTGGGCCGACACCGGCCTGGTCGAGGTCCGTCGCGGGCAGGTGCAGGTCATCGACCGAGCGGCGTTGGCCGCTGGAAGGCCTGATTAGGCGGCTTCACCAGCTCGACCCGGCAATGGATCGGTCAGCGACCATCGTCCTCGCGGACCTTTCGGGCACGAGGCAGGAGGCGATCCTTGAGTTCGAGCATCTTCTGGACCTTCGACCCAAGGGTGAGGAGGTCGACCAGCCGGTTGTCCGTCGTCAGATGATTTGGGACATTCAGCGGCGTTCAGGAGCGGAGGCTCTGTTCCATCTGGGGTGAGAGGTTAGGCAGCCTGCGCGTGGTGGCGCAAGCGGCGGTCCATGAGGGTCTGGCGCTTGATGCGGTCCCGCTCGGCCAGGATCCCTTCGCCGCGTCCGAAGTAGACATCAGCAGGCGTGAGATTGCCGAGACTCTCGTGCGCCCGGCAGTGATTGTAATGCTCGACGAAGGCCGCCACCCGCGCTTCGAGTTCACCGGGCAAGTAGGCGTGTTCGAGCAGGATGCGGTTCTTGAGCGTCTGATGCCAGCGCTCGATCTTGCCCTGCGTTTGCGGATGACAAGGCGCACCGCGGATGTGGGTCATGCCTCGGCTGGCGAGCCAGTCGGCCAGGTCACTGGCGACGTAGCTCGGCCCGTTGTCGGAGAGCAGGCGCGGCCGCTGCATCACCCGCGCCTGATCGAGCCCAGCCGCGTCCAGCGCCAGGTCGAGCGTGGCGGTGACGTCGCTGGCCTGCATCGTGGCGCACAGCTTCCACGCCACGATGTAGCGTGAGAAATCGTCGAGTACCGTCGACAGGTAGTACCAGCCCCAACCGACGACCTTCAGGTAGGTAAAGTCGGTCTGCCAGAGCTGATTGGGCGCGGTGGTCTTGTCGCGGAACTCGGCGGCAGCCTTGATGACGATATAGGCCGGGCTGGTGATCAGGTCCTGAGCCTTGAGGAGCCGGTAGACAGTCGCTTCCGAGACGAAGTAGCGCTGCTCGTCGGTGAAGCGCACCCCCAGTTCACGCGGGCTGAGTTCAGGCTGCTCCAGAGCCAGGGCAACGATCTGCTCGCGGATCTCCGCAGGTAGACGGTTTCAGACCCGACTGGGCTGTGAGGGACGGTCGCTCAACGCCTCGGGGCCGCCGCGCTGGTAGGCATCGTACCAGCGGTAAAACGTCGAGCGGGCGATGCCGAGCTTGTCTAGGGTGGCGCGCACCGGCAGGTGGGATTGCTCGATCAGCCGGATGATCTCCAGCTTCTCGCAGGCCGGGTACCTCATGCCTCGTCGCCCCCCGGCCCCGCTCATGCTTTTTTTGAGCAGACGATTCTCCAGGACGAGATCAGCCACGACCTCCTTCAGCGCCCCCGCCTCGCGGCGCAGATCCCACACCTCGTCCGTGGTGGCTGCACGAGCCGTGTCCCCCGACAGGCGCTTCTTGCCCGCCTCCAGGAACTCCTTGGACCAGCCGTAGTACAGCGAGGCGGCGATCCCCTCGTGCCGGCACAGCTCGGCGATGCTGTCCTCGCCACGCAAGCCCTCCAGCACCACGCGGATCTTCTCCTCGGACGAAAACTGACGACGCGTGGCCCGACGGATGTCCTTGAGCACCGCTTCTGCCGGTTTCTTGGCCGGCCCAGATGTCTGCTTCATCTTCGCTCCTCAGGGGCTACGATGAACCAGCCATCCTCCGTTCGTGAAGACCCTCAATCTGTCCCACAGGTGCTGACGTCGGACACCATGATCATACCACCACCATGGGAGTGGAGCAGGGCCGCACCGCCCTTCCGGCGCCAATGCGGATGATAAAGGTAGATCGCCAGGGCCGAACCGTCCGGACGCGATAGGCCGATGCATTCGATGTCGACGCATTCGGCGCGGGGGTCGTGAACGGGGGTGACGGTCCGGGTGGCCCACCGTGCCACCGAAAGCAGCCCAGGTCCGAGGGTCGGACTCCGCAGGCGCCACGCGGGGGCCCGCAATTCCGAGTGAATGCAGTCATACCCTCGTGTCCGCCGAGCTAGGGCATAGCAACCGACCAACGCGGCCGTACCTATTGGCCAAAGCCTGCTCAAGGTCGGTTTACGTTGGCTCAAGCGTTCCCTCCACGGAGACCAATTCGACCGACAACGCCCAGTCGTGCGCTATCCGGGCTGACGACCTCCATTGGAACGCGATGATTCCAGCGAAATCTGCGTCGGCTCGCGCAACGCGATACCATCCCGAGCACCGAGGATGAATCGAAACCGCCGATCTCGGAGTGGCAGCGATCAGCAAGCCTTTTGAAGGCTGGATATCTTAGGGAGATCAAAAGTATCAAAGCCATCAAATGACGGCAATTCCGAAAAAATTATATTAATTTTCTCTTGGCCATTACTTATGATGGTATATCTCAGTGAGCTATTGGTACACATTTGAACAGTCTGGCGCGGTTTAGCCCCCCCCCGTAAGACCCATCTCGAACCGTTTATCGCCGCCGCATCGGAGGCATCGATTCGGGTCTGGCTCCGTCCATACTCCCGGGTTGCCTGGGGTTACGACCATCACGACGCGAGGAGTGCAAAGATGCGGCAAGCGCAACGTGCCATCACGGGTCGTTTCCTCGACGAACTCGTTTTCCTCCTTGATGAGGAGCGAGAGACGCGGGGATGCTCTAGGCGACCCGAGCTTGCCGCTGCCGTAGGTGAACTACGGGTTCAGGCCGTCGACGAAGGCGCCAGCAGGCGCACGGTCGACTTGATCCATGCGGCGGAGGTCATGATCGCCCTGCACGCCATGCCGGTCGGTCCGGGGGCTCCCCATTGAGGCCCTTCGTTATTCGACGTCAGAGCGAAATCAGGCCGCTATCGGTGAGCCTGGGATCACGCGGCCTACGATTGCTTTGGCATAAATCATCGGCGGTTGACGCTCGTCGCGCGATGTTTGCGCCAGATGGGTGCTTCGCGCATGCAGCTTCCGGCTTATCCGGTTATCAAGCCATTACTTCGCGCGCTATCGTACGGGCAATCGACACTTGGAACGTGTGATGGCCACCATGCAAAACACGTTATCGAGAAAGCTCGAAGGCTTCGAGGCCCTGTCCGACCAGGACAGGCGGGCCCTCAACGGGCTGGTTCCGCGCATACGCCAGATGGGCCCCCGCATCGACCTGATCCGCGAAGGCGAGGAGCCCGAGAACGTTCACCTCATCCTCGATGGCTTCGCCTGCCGCTACAAGGTGCTTCCTGACGGCCAGCGCCAGGTTATGGCGTTCCTGGTGCCGGGCGACTTCTGTGACCTTAACGTCTTCATCCTCGACCAGATGGACCACAACATCGGCACTATCTCCCAGTGTCAGGTCGTCGACATCCCGCGCGCGTCCATCGATACCATCACGGCGCATCACCCGATGATCACGCGTGCGCTCTGGTGGTGCGCCCTGGTGGACGAAGCCATTCTGCGAGAATGGCTGGTCAACATCGGCGGGCGTCCGCCCAATCAGCGCATCGCCCACCT
>Ga0182232_1000238_pt1 | contig 15344 bp, 15 predicted proteins | sample G6R1MG_30_FD_155484 | JGI IMG/M metagenome (GOLD analysis project Ga0182232, IMG submission 155484) | Phyllosphere microbial comminities from miscanthus, Michigan, USA - G6R3_NF_07NOV2016_LD2 MG | ecosystem: Host-associated > Plants > Phyllosphere > Phylloplane/Leaf | place: USA: Michigan... | reverse complement strand
CGGGGGAGCCGAGAGGATGGGCCGACCAGTCGCGCCCGCTGATGAGGCGCGCGGCCTCACCGCCTCCAGCTAGGAAGGCCCTCGCGTCGCTCACCGCGTCATGCCCTGCCGACGCCGTACGAAGCGGCAGAGGCTGCGCTCGGACGTCCTCTTGCTGGGTCGGTGACACCCCTCATTGAGCGTGTCGAAGACCGTGAGGTCGTGAGTTTCGCAGTTGCCCGAAGACGTGATCGCACGCTTCGGCTCATCGGAGGACATTTCAGGGGCCATGCCCCCTTATGGCACGTGCGCCTTCAGTGGTCGCCGAGGGATTGCTCCTCGGCCGAGCTATGGTGCCGGCTTTTCACCCCGAACCGAGATCGCGATGAGGCCGACGAACGGGTGCTTACGGGAGGCGCTGACTGTGATCTGAACGACCAGCTCGGGTCGGTAGCGGCTCGTCTGCTTCCTCGGCATGTCCTAGCCGAGGAAGACCCGCATCATTCATCCTCGGACGGTCAGGACGATTTCCTATGGCCATCGAGGGTGCCTGATGGCGTCGCGTCCGAGCCGGTGGTCAGGGCGGCCAAGACGAAGGTCAGCACGTCCAGGCCGACCGCGACATCGGCAGGGTCGACGATGCCGGCCGGCCCCCACCCCACTCCACCCCGGCACCGCAGAAGCACAGATCCGACCGGTGCGAGCACAGACATGTTGGAGGCGTCGGTCGGCATGCCCTGCGGCAGTTGCACGACGGAGTGTCCCGACGCCTCGACTGCGCGCTCGAACAGGCGCACGAGCCCTGGGTGACACCGGGTGGCATCGGGGTCGATGCCTTGCTCGACGGCGATCTCCAATCGGCGACGTCCTGCGATCCTGTTGAACGCCGCCACGAGTTCTGCGGCAACCACATGCCGCTCGGCATCGTCGGAGGACTGGACGATGACGCCGAACGTCACGGACCCCGTCACCACGGAGACCGGGACCGGCTGAGCGTCCAAGCGCCCAACAGTGACGGTGGCACGATCCCGGGACGACCCGATGCGCTCGGCTTCGAGGACGCACTCCGCCGTCCCAGCGAGCGCATCGTGCCGAAACGCCATCGGGACCGTCGCCGCATGAACAGCGGCGCCTTTCAGCGTAACCCGAAGCACTGATGACGCCGTCAGGGCCGGAACCACCCCGACCGGGGAGCCCGATTGCTCCAGCGTGGGGCCGGCCTCGGCCGCGACTTCGACATAGGCTAGCACATCTCCCACGGAACGCGTCGCGTCCGCGAGCCTCTCAGGGTCGAGGCCGTGCGCCTGCATGGCCTGGCGCAGCGTGACGCCGTAGTCGTCGTCGAAGTCCAGCGTGTGCGGATCGATCCGGCCGACCACGGCCCTGCTGCCGAGCCTGGGCACGGGGAACCGGGAGGAAGCATCGTCGGCGAAGGCCACGACCTCGACTGCGTGGTGCAGGGAAGTGCCTTGTCGGACCAGACGCTCGACGGCAGCGATGCCCATCAGAACGCCGAGCGCCCCGTCATACGGGCTGGCGTCCGAACGCGTGTCGACGTGCCCCGCGACCAGGATGGCCGGGCCTCCCGGGGTCGATCCCTCGATCCGGCCGACGAGGTTGCCGGCGGGATCGCGCCGGGACGACAAGCCAGCCTCCCCCATCCAGGCGAGGACGAGCCCTTCGGCCTCCGCCTGTCTCGGGCTGAAGACGCGCCGTGTCAGATGCCATGGGTAGGCGCTGATCCGGGCGAGGCGTTCGATCCGCTCGACGACCATCTCGGCCGTGCTCACGACGAAACCCTCCACGATATGCCGACTGTGGCGACGGCCGATGGAGATAGCATTGGGCTCTTCAATCCTGACGATGCGAGGTCGTCACCGGGCACGCCTACCCTGGGGCCGAGCCGTCGGTACGGACAGGCGAGTGTCGAGAACGGGGCTGCGCGATGCGATGCGTCACTTGGCACCGATCGACCTTCGACCCCGGGCGCCTCCCCGGTGTGACGTCCCGTGAAGCCCATGTAACGTTTTGTGACAACGGCGTGTTTCGCGTTGCCCGGCCGGCCGGCGACCGTATCTTCGGCGCATGAGCGACAGCCCGATTATCGTCATCGTTGAGGATGACGCCGACATCCGCATCCAGCTCGTCGCATATCTAGAGGGCGAGGGCTTTCGCGTGGTCGGGCTCGACGGGGGAGCGGGCCTCGACCGGCACTTGGCCACCGGCCCGGCCCCGGACCTGATCGTGCTGGACTGGATGCTTCCGGGCGAGGACGGTCTCTCCATCTGCCGGAGATTGCGGGGGTCGGGCGGGCCGCCCATCGTCATGCTGACCGCCAAGGACGAGGACATCGACCGGGTCCTCGGCCTGGAGATGGGGGCCGACGACTACGTCTCGAAGCCGTTCAACCCGCGCGTCCTGCTCGCCCGAATCCGCGCCGTCCTACGCCGCACGCAGGGCACCGCCGCCCAACCGGCCGACGCCGGCCCGGAGACGCTCGCGGTGGCCGACCTCCTCGTCGACCTTGCTGCGCGTCGGGTCAGGGTCGGCGAGGCCGCCGCCGAGATCCCGCTGACAAGCGCGGAGTACGACCTGCTGCACTGCTTCGTCACCAGGCCGCAGCGGGTGCTATCGCGCGACCAGCTCCTCGACTGGACGCGGGGCCGCACGGCCGATGCCTTCGACCGCACCATCGACGTGCAGGTGAGCCGGCTACGGCACAAGCTCGACGCCTCCGGCAGTTCCGTCGCGCCCTTGCTGAAGACCGTTCGCAACGCAGGCTACATCCTGGCCGCGCCGGTACGTTCGGCACCATGATGGCCCGGATCGGCCTGCTCGGGCGGATCATGCTCCTCCTCTTGGGATCGCTCTCGCTGATGGTCCTCGTCACCGTCGCGCTGGATGGCTGGCAGCGGCGCCAGGAAGGCCCGCGTTTCGCCACGCGGTTTCCGCGCGTCGATCAGGCCGCGAGCATCATGACCCTGCTGCGGGATGCGGAACCGGTCTTGCGGCCGGCGATCCTGAAAGCCGTCAGCGGCGAGGCGCTGAGAGCCGAGATTGCGGACTCTGCTCCCGACGAGGCTGGGTTGATCAGGGAGCCGCGCCTCGAACGACGCCTACGGCGGATGACCGGTGCCCCTGAAGGGTCGCTGCGGGCCTACACCGACACGGCCATGCTGCATCCGGGCGTCGACCCCGGGGACGTGAACGAGAGGAATCAGAACGGTCCCATCGGCAAGCTTGCGACGGCGACCTATCGGCTGCCGGATGGCCGGATCCTCGTCATCTCGGCCGTCGAGAAGCACCGCTCGATCATGCCTTGGCTGCTCGGCCAGCCGCTGAGCCTGTGGGTGGCGGTCCTCGGCGCCGTCGTCGCCGCCCTCGTCCTCGTTGGTACCCGCCACGAGCTCGCCCCGCTGCGCCGCCTCACCGAGGCCGTCACCCGCTTCGATGGGCGTGCACACCAGCCGGTGGCGACGCCCAAGGGCGCTCCGGAGATCCGCCGGCTTTCGCAGGCAATCCGGGACATGCAGGACCGCATCGTCGGCCTTCTGGGCGAACGCTCGCTGCTGATCGGCGCGATCTCGCACGACCTCAAGACCTACCTGACCCGACTTCGGTTGCGGGCCGAGGGGGTGGCGGATCCGGAGCGCCGGGACCGGCTGGTCGAAGATCTCGACGCCATGACCGCGCTGATCGACACGTCGCTCGGCTTCGCCCGGTGCACTGCGGTGGAGGTGGGCCGGACGGCGGTGGACCTCGGCGACCTCGTTGCGGTCGAGGTAGCCGAACATGCCGTTCAAGATACCGACATCCAGATCGCGGACGATGACGAGCAGGATGCCGTCGTCGCCGGGGATGCGGTCGCCCTGCGGCGGGTCATCGCCAACCTGATCGGGAACGCCGTCAAGTTCAGACACTCCTCGGTTGCCGTCGCGGTGCAGCGCACCGGCGGGCTGTGCCGGGTCGTCGTCGAGGACGACGGTCCGGGTATCCCGGAGGCGGAGCGCGCAGCGGTGTTCAGTCCGTTCTACCGGATCGAGCGGTCCCGGAACCGCGAAACCGGCGGCACCGGCCTCGGCCTTGCCATCGCCCAGCAGATCGCCGAGGCCCATGGCGGCACCGTGATGGCAGACGCGAGCCCGCTCGGTGGCGCCCGTCTCGTGCTGACCCTGCCATCGGCTGACGGCAGCCCCATGCGGGCCTCGTTACAAGACATTACGCCAACGCATCCGTTCGTCACATCCGAGAGGCAAGCCGGGCCGATCCTGCTCTCATCGGTCGTACCGCCGGCTCAGGCATCGCGGCCCGCATGGGAACCAAGAAGGATTCGATGATGCTCAAGATCTTCGCCCCCGCCGCCATCCTGACCATCCTCTCGGTCCCGGCCACGGCGCTGCCGCTGGTTCAGGACGCCGTCTCGACCGGATCGGACGGCGCGCGGATCATCCAGGTCTACGGCGGTTGCGGCCCCTACGGCCATCGCGGTCCCTACGGGGGCTGCCGCACCGGTGGGCAATGGGGCGGCTACGTCCGCGGCCGCTCCTGCCCGGCGGGTTTCCACATCGGACCCTATAGCCGCCGCTGCTGGCCGAACTGAGAATTCCATTCATGTCCGGGCGGGCGTCCGGCCCCAGGCCGGATGCCTGCATGATGGTGACGCCGGCGAACCGGCGGGCGCCGTCGCAGCGCACCGAGGAGGCTTTCCATGACATCCGTCGCACAGACCGCGCCGGTCCGGCTCACGCGACGTGGGGCCCTCGCAGGGTTCGCCGTCGGCCTGGCCTCTTCGGCATCCCCCCGCACCGCGTCGGCCGCCTCCGTCGCGGACGCCTCCCTGGCCGGTCCGCTCGGCGACGTCTGGGTCGGTTCGCCCCAGGCGAAGGTGACCTTGGTGGAGTACGCTGCCGTGACCTGCCCGCACTGCGCGAGGTTCCACGCGGAGACATGGCCCGCCCTCAAGGCGCGCTGGATCGACGCCGGGCAGGTACGCTTCACCCTGCGTGGCTATCCCTTGAACCCCCTCGACACCGCCGGCTTCATGCTGGCCCGGGCCGATGGCGGCCGGAACTACTATGCGGTCACGGACCTGCTGTTCGAACGCCAGCCGGCATGGGCCTTCGTGCCGAAGCCGCTTGATGCCATGCGGGACCTCATGCGGCAGGCCGGGTTCAGCGCCGAGCGTTTCCATTCCACGCTGAGCGACCAGGGCCTCTACGATGGCGTCAGGATCGTTCACGAGCGTGCGACCTCGGCCCTCGGAGTCCGAAGCACGCCGACGGTGTACGTCGGCGAGCAACGCCAGGAAGGGACGCTGACCGCCGACGCCCTCGGCGAGGTCATAGCCCGCGCCCTGGAAGGCCGCACGGGACGCTGATCCGTACCGCCGAAGAGGAGCCCGACTGTCCGGTTAGGCCACCGGCACCTTGCCGGTGCGCAGCAGTCCCGCCCGTGCTGCACTGGACTGCGCCAGCATCCAGCCGGGGTATTCCGGTGCCAGGGACCCCGCCTCGCCCAGGATGGCCAACTCCGACGGGCTGAGTGTGACGTCGAGGTTGGCGAGGTTGGCGTTCAGCTGATCCACGCCCTTGACGCCCACGATGATGCTGGCGACGCCCGGCTGCTGCCTGAGCCAGGCGAGCGCGATGGCCTCGTGCGTCGTACCGTGCGCCTCCGCGATCCCGTCCATCGCCGCGAGCACCGCGGTTCCGCACGCGTCGTCGACCGGCGGAAACGGTACGGTCGCGCGACGTCCGGCGTTCGCTCCGTTTCGGTACTTGCCGGTCAAGTATCCGCCCGCGAGCGGGCTGAACGCGACGAGGCCGAGCCCGTGCGCCTCCAGCATCGGCACCACCTCGCGCTCGATGTCGCGCCCGACGAGCGAATGGTAGCCCTGGTAGGACTGGAAGCGGCTGGTTCCGATGCGGTCTGATATGCCGAGCGCCATTGCAACCTGCCAGGCCGCCCAGTTCGAGACGCCGAGATACCGCACCAATCCCTGCCGAACGAGATCGTCCAGGGCGCGCAGAGTCTCCTCGACCGGCGTCGCGGGGTCCCAGCCGTGCATCTGGTAGAGGTCGATGTGGTCGACGCCGAGCCGCCTCAGGCTGGCGTGCACCGCCTCCATGATGTGGGCCCGGGAACCCCCGCCGTCGTTGGGACCGGTCCCCGCGGCGTGCTCGAACTTGGTCGCGATCACGACGTCCTTGCGGGCGATGCCGAGCGACTTCAGCGACCGGCCCACGATCTCCTCCGCCTGCCCGTCAGCATACACGTTGGCGGTGTCGACGAAGTTGATGCCCGCATCGACCGCGCGACGAAGGATGGCGTCGACGGTCTCCTGGCCGACACCGCTGGCGGCGGCGTAGCGGCCGCCGGCCTGGCCGAAGGTCATCGTGCCCAGGCATAGCTCCGAGACGAACAGGCCTGTGCGGCCGAGGGGGTTGTAGCGCATGGGGAGCTCCTTCTTCCGTTGCCCCCCACCTACAAGCCAATATCGAGACTTGCAAGTTCCGAAACCAGATAGTATCGAAATGTTATGACGAGCGAAGTCCCCCAGGATCCCATCGATGTTGAAGCGGGCACCGACACCGCCGCACGAGCCAGCATCACGGTCGGGCGGAAACGCGACGCCTCACGGGACGCCGCCATCCTCGACGCGGCGATCTCGATCCTCGCGGAGGTGGGCTATGACGGGATGACCATGGACATGGTGGCGGTCCGGGCGAAGGCGGGGAAGGCCACCGTCTACCGCCGCTGGGCGACGAAGGCGGACATGGTGCTGGAGGCGGTCGCCCGCATGAAGCGCGAGCAGGTCGACCTCGACAACCTGCCCGACACTGGCAACCTGCGCGACGACCTGCTCGCCCTCTTCCGCCCGCAGCCGATGGAGGAGACGGAGCGCAAGCTGCGGGCGATGGCCGGCATGGCCGCCCTGCTCACGCAGCATCCCGCCCTGGCCGACACGGCGCACGACGCCCTCGTCGCCCCCTGGGTGGAGGCGAACCGCGCCTTGATGCGGCGGGCCCTGGACCGCGGCGAGATCCCGCGGGACGCGGACGTCGAGATGGTCGCGCAGGTCATGCCGTCCATGGGCGCCTACCGGGCGCTGGTCCGGCGTCGGCCGTTCGACCGGGCCTTCCTGGTCACGATGATCGACGGGCTGGTGCTGCCCGCCCTCGGACTTCCCCGCAAGTCGCCCGATCCAACCCCCACCACCGGAGCTCCGACGTGACGTCCCTGACCCCGATGAACCTGCTCGGCATCCTCGCGGCCGGCCTGTCCGTGATGATGCTGGGCTGGCTCTGGTTCGACCTCATCTTCGGACGGACCTACGCGGTCGTCCTGGGACGGGACCATCTCCCGCCCGCGAAGCCCGCCCCGCTGTACTTCGTCGGCCCGTCGATCTGCATGCTCGTCACCACGGTGTCGCTCGCCGTCCTGATGCGGTGGCTCGCCGTGCCGACCCTTCCGCAGGCGGCAGGCCTGGGTGCCCTGGTCGGCATCGGGCTGCTCGGGTCGACGGCCGTGAACATGGGGATCAATCCAAACATCCCGCGTCCGCTACCCTACGGTTTCCTGAGCGCAAGCTACTTCCTCGCATCGAGCATCCTGATCTGCGTCATCCTGTTCCTCGTGGGTTGACCAGGCCGTGGTCGACGGGATGGACGCGGACGACCCCGTGGCCAGGGAAACGAAGGCCGGCCTGCCCATCGTGGCGTTCACCGATGCCCCGTCGTTCGCCGCTTGGCTCATGGGGCAGGACGAAACCGCGACGGGCGCCTGGCTGAGGTTCGCGAAGAAGGGATCCGGCGCCACGACCCTCTCGCAACGGGAGGCCATCGACTGCGCCCTCTGCGAGGGCTGGATCGACGGGCAGGCGGCGCCCTGGGACGAGCGTTTCTTCCTGGTGCGCTTCACGCCCCGCCGCCCCCGCAGCAAATGGTCCGAGGTCAACCGGGCCAGGGTGCTCGATCTGATCGCCGACGGGCGGATCCGGCCGCGCGGCCTCATGGAGGTGGATGCCGCCCGGGCCGATGGCCGTTGGGACCGCGCCTACCCGTCCTCCCGCAACGCGACCGTCCCGGACGACCTCCGAGGCGCGCTCGAAGGGTGCCCTGCCGCCGCAGCACGGTTCGACGGCCTGCAGCGGGCGGAGCGGTACGCCATGCTCCTCGCCCTCGCGACCGCTCGGAGGCCCGAGACCCGCCGGCGGAGGATCGCGTCCTTCCTCGCCGCGGCGCAGGCATAGACCGGATGTTCCATCCCGTCCTCAGCCTGCCCTGAACCGGCTTCCTGCTCGTATTCATCCGCCGGCGGTGGTCGCCCCTCACTGAGCGACCCCGGCTGCGGGCCGTCACGCCGAGTCGTATCGCGGCAGCTCGGGCTCGGCATGGGGACCAGCGAAACGCTTCCTCGTCAAGGCGCGAACTGCGGGTCGGCTGGCCAGGTGGAGGACGGCATGGAGGAGGCGGATGCCGGCCCTGCTATGCGGGTTCATCACCCGCGAAAAGACCTTCGGGATCCGATGCGCCCGCTCGACCATCGGGCGCATCGCCCCCTCGTAGGCGGCAAAAGCCCTACCGACGTCGTCACTGCGGGACATCTCACCGGCCAGGATGTAGGCCCCCGTCACGGCCAGGGTCGTGCCGATGCCCGCGAGCGGCGTCGCGCACCACGCCGCATCGCCGAGCAGGACGACCCGACCGTTCGACCAACGCCTCATCCGCACCTGGCGGAGTGTGTCGAGGTGGAAGTCGGCGCTGCCATCCATCGCGGCCAGCACGCGGGGTGCCTCCCAACCGGCATCCGCGAACCGGGCATGGAGCCACGCCTTCTGTCGGTCGACGTTCCAGTCCTGTTCCCCACCCGGAGGCTTCTGAAGCATCAGCATCGCCCGGGTGGTGCCGTATCGGTCCGGGCGCAGGGACACGCCGCGCCCACCAGGCGCATTGTACCACCGCCACATCCGGTCGTCGGACGCCGTCCTGGGGATCGTCAGGTAAGCGATGGTCAGGTCCATCCAACGAGGCGCATCCTCCCCGGGAAAGACGCGCTCGCGAGTCGATGATTCCGCCCCCTCGGCGACGACAATTGCATCGTAACGCTCCGTACGGCCGCTTGCGAAAACGACGGTCACGGCATCCACGTCCTGCTCCACGCGCTCAACGGCGTCGCCGAAGCGGAACGTCGCGTGTTCCTGAGCGGGCCCGTGTAGCAGGCATGCGAGGTCTCCGCGCAGGATCTCCATCTCCGCGGTCGATCCCTCGCGGTCGTCCTTCGAAACCCTGGACATTGCCGCGACCCGGCCGCGACCGTCGATCCAGGCCGTTCCCTCTTCGCCGGTGCCCTGATCCAGCGCGGCCCGCTCCAACCCCATCCGACGCAGCACCTCGCGACCGACACCGCGCACGTCGACGTTCTGCCCGCCCTTGCGGAACGCGGGAGCCCGCTCGACTACCGTGACGTCGAAGCCGTGACGGCCCAGCCACCACGCGGCGGCATTCCCGGCGATGCTGGCGCCGGTGATCAGGATGCGACGGGCCATGGTGCATTCCCCCTCTGGTTCCCCGTGTCCGGCGAACGGAGCTTCCTCAATGCCCGTTGCTCATGGGTCAAAAGAGACCTTGTCCGCCTGCTTGTTGAGGGCGCGGAAGATGAAACCGGGTGCGATGCGCGACAGGGCGTAGAGGGCCTTGGTCTGCCCGGGCCGAATCTCGTCCCGTCCGGTGCGAAGGCCCTCCAAGAGATCGGCGGCGACCTTATCTGGACCGATCTTCGGACCGTCGTAGCGTGCGGTCAGCTCGGTTGCGACCGCCGGCGGCAACAGGTCGATGACCTTCAAGCGGCTCAGGCGCGTCTGCCAGCGCAACGAACGCGTGAACGCGTGCAGCCCGGCCTTGGCCGTGCTGTAGGCAGGCGTGTTCCCGAACGGTGCGTAGACGAGCCCCGTCGTCACGTTGACGATGGCGGCCTCGGGACGCTCCAGCAACCGCGGCAGCAACGCAGTGGCAAGGTGGATGGGAGCCTGCAGGTCGAGGGCGAGCTCACGGTCGATCCGGACCTGTGCGTCCGGGGTGGTGAGCGCGAAATACTGCATCGTCCCGGCGTTGTTGACGAGGATGTCGAGCGGCGTCGCACCGGTTGAGACATGCTCGATCAGCCGCTCGCGCTCCTCCGCGACCGTGAGGTCCGCCACGAAGGTCGTCACCCGGGGCGTGAGCCTCCCGACGGATTCCAGTTTCGCCCGGTCCCGGCCGACGACGAGGACGCTCGCCCCCGCCGCGCTCAACGCGCGGGTTATCTCTAGCCCGATGCCGACGGCCCCGCCGGTCACAAGCGCGTGCTTGCCATCTATCTTCATGATGTCACCTTTGTCGAAGTTGGAATGCCGTTCCGCCACCGATGGCGGAACCGTTCGTCCGCGTTCGCCACGAGGGGCCGGCCGTGTCCGAAGCAGGCCGTCGCGAAGTCGAGTTCGGCGAGCCGACGCAGGCTTGCGAGGCCCTGCGTGCGGTCCTCGTAGCCGAGGGGGTGGCGCAGGCCGAGAAGGTTGGCGCAGGCGTCCGCGACGAACAGCACGCCGCGGGAACGCCAGTGCAGTGCGACCTGGCCGGCGCAATGGCCGGGGGCATGGACGACGCTCAGGCCCCCGGCGATGAGCAGGACATCCCCGTCCCCGACGGGAGCGTCGATCCGCACCGGATCAACGTCGGGCTTCGACAGCGACAGAAGCACGAAGAGGCCCCGCATCAGCGGGTCGGGGGCCGGCTCCAGGGGGCGGTTCTCGATACGTCCCTCGGCGATCGGCACGTCGAGGCGGTGCATGTATGTCCGCGCACCCGTGGCCGTCACCAGGGCGGCGGCCGAGCCGACATGGTCGGGATGGGCGTGGGTGAGAACGATGTGCCTGAGGTCGGTCGGACGGCGTCCGAGGCCCTCGACGGCTGACAGGATGGCCCCGGACTGACCGGGGAAGCCGGTGTCGATCAGGGCGAGCTCGCGTCCGTCCTCGATCAGGTAGACGTTGACCCCTCCAAGGTCGAGCCGGTGCAGGCCGGCCGTGACCTTGGAGACCTTGGCTTGCCTACGCATCGCCACCGACCGTCCTGCAATAGGCGGCGAGACGCTCGGGACGGGTCGCGTCGCACCGGAAGGCGATGTGCCCGTCCGGACGAACCAGGACCAGCGTCGGCTTGCCATCCAGCCCGTAGGCGCGGTGGGCGACACCGTCGAGGTCGCGCAGGAAAGGCTCCCCGTCGATCCCACCCGCGTCGTGGTCGGGTTCCGCGAGCACCCGCAGCGGCCTGACCCATGGCCAGGGCGACGCCAGCGCGGCGGCCCGTGCGAGACCGGGGTGCGCCTCCGTCTCGCGCCCGTCGAACATCAGCAGCCGCCAGCCCCAGCTCATACCGTCCGGGTTGTAGATCCAATCGAAGAGTTGGGTGTCGGCTCCGTCCGAGGACACGAGGCGGGCGTCGGGCGCCCGCGCGCCGGCCGGGACGGCCTTGCCGACCAGCGGCAGCGTGCCCGGGCCGTGGTCCTCGCTCAGGGGACTGTCAGGGTAGGCGACGCTGAGCTGCGTCAGGTCCATTCCTCCGAACACCCGCTCGGCCAAGTTCGGCACCAGGCTGGCGACCGCCCCGACCGCCACGTCCGCAAGATGGCTCCGATACATCAGCTGCTTGAAGCCACGCACCTGCTCGTCGCCGAGTTCCGCATGCGCGCCCTGACGTTCCGGTCCGTAGCTGTCGAGGACCGCGGGCCCAGCCGCGCCGGCGAGCGTCATCGCCAGCCGCCAGCCGAGGCCGACGGCGTCGACCATGCCCGCGTTCATGCCTTGCCCGCCGATGGGCAGCGTAGTGTGGCCGGCATCGCCGGCGAGATAGACCCGTCCGACCCCGTAGCCGGGGGCGACGCCGTGCTCGAACTTGCCGTGGCTGGCCCAGACCATGCCGGACATCTCGAAGGTCGGGTCGCCCAGGACCTCGCGGGCGCGGGCGACCATCTCGTCCAGCGTCGGGTCGCGGTCGGGTACCAGCTTCTCATCCTCGATGAAGAACAGCCGGTGGACGCCTTCCCAGACCGGCATCACGCCGGCGAGGCCGCCGGGGTAGAGGAAGAACCAGGCTTGGTCGAAGGTCGTGGAGCGCTGCCAACTGAGGCGCGCATCGACCTGCCGCGTCGCCCGGTCCGGCATCGGCTCGGTCTCGAAGTCGAGTCCGACCGCCTTGCGCACCGTTCCCTTCACGCCGTCGGCCCCGACGAGGTAGCGGCAGCGAAGGCGCTCGGAGCGACGGTCGTCGCCCGTCCGTTCGACCGTGACCGAGACGCCGTCGTCATCGGCGGCGATGTCCCGGATCTCACACCCGCGCTCGACCGGGATGCCGCGGGTGTCGAGCACCGCCGTGAGCTCTTCCTCGATCACGCCCTGGCTGTTGAACAGGCACGCCTCGAACGGGCTGCCCGAACCCCGGAGGTCGACGCGCGCCAAGGGCTTGCCGTCGAGCAGGATCTGGTGGTCGAGCGACGGGTAGGACTTCGCCGCGATGACGTCGAGGACGCCTATCGACTGAAGCAGCTCCTGAACGCGCGCGACGATGTCGTGGCCTTTCGAGTCCTGTGACGGACCCGGCTTGCGCTCGAAGATGCGGAAGCGGACACCGTGGTGCGCCAGGGCGCAGGCCAGCGTCAGACCGACGGGACCAGCCCCGGCGATGGCGACGTCGGTATCGTATCGGGATTGCGGCATCGCCCCGGCCATCATGCTTCCTCCGCCGTTTCGTCGTCGATCCGCGCGTCGTGGATTTGCGCGAGGAGCGCCTGCAGCAGATCCGCCGCGGCGGTGATGCGTTCGGCATCGTGGTCGCGCACCAAGCCCTCGCCCCAGGCCACCTGACGCTCCATCGCCGCGGCGAAGGCGTGCTCTCCCGCGGCTGTGGGCACGACGAGGTGGGCCCGTTGATGGTGCGGGTTGGGGGCAAGCCGCACGAAGCCCGCAGCCTCCAACTCCCTGACCGTGGTGCGCACGGTCTGCCGGGTCAGGCCCATGTTGCGCGCGATGGAGGCGACCGTGAGCGGCACCGGCGCGGCGGCGGCCGCGCCCAGCACCTGCCAGCGGGCGCTCGTCAGCCCGAGGTCGGACACGAGACGGTCACCCTTGGCGATGAGCGCGCCGTTCAAGCGGAAGATGCTGATGACGAGCCTTTGGAACGGGTCGTCGGGCAGGGGCTGGAGACCAATCATGGCATCTATCTAACATGTTGACAGAAAGCTGTCAACATGTTCGACGAGGCGGGGCGGCGGGCGCTTATCGGTCGACCGGCGTCCTGATCCAGACACCGTGGTGCGGCACCTTCCGCGCTGCCGGGACCGGACGGACCGCAGCGCAATGACAACCATCAAAGGGTCGAGCCGTCTTGAGCGATGAAAGAATGACCAAGCCCAGCCTCAACCGTCGGCGGTTCGGCGCCCTGCTTGCCGGTACCCTCGCGGCGAGCGCCGTCCCGGGCGCCGTCGCCCCGGCGCGGGCGAAGGCGGAGGACGTCCGCAACGCCGATTTCGACTGGGTCGATGTGGTCCGGGACCGATCCGTACCAGCACGCCTGTACTGGCCGGCGTCGGGATTGCCGGCGCGTCCGGTGCCCCTGATCGTGTTCTCGCACGGTCTCGGCCAGTCACGCACGGGATACAGCTATCTTGGGCGGCACTGGGCCGCCAATGGCTATGCGAGCCTTCACGTGCAGCACGTTGGAAGCGACCGCACCGTCTGGACGGGAAACCCGTTCGAAATCCTCGACCGGCTGAACGATGCGGCGAACGAACGGGAGGCCATCGCGCGGGCTGCGGACCTGAGCTTCGCGCTCGACCGCATCCTGGATGCCGGCCAGAGCGCTTTCGCTGGCTCCATCGACCGTGGACGCATCGTCGCCGCCGGGCATTCCTACGGGGCGAACACCACCCTGCTGATCGCAGGCGCGCGCGTCGTCCGCGATGGTCGGCCCCTCGACCGCCGGGACGCCCGGTTCAAGGCCGGGATCGTGATCTCGGCGCCGCCCTTCTACGGAGAACGCGACCTTCGGTCCGTTCTCGCCTCCGTCACCATCCCGACCTTCCACGTGACGGCGACCGAGGACGAGATCCAGCTTCCCGGGCGGTACTCGCCCGTGCAGGACCGCCTCGACGTGTTCGAGGCGGTAGAGTCGCCGAGGAAGGCACTGGCCGTCTTCCGGGGCGGGTCGCACAGCATCTTCACCGACCGTCCCCTGACCGGCGGTGCCACGCTCAACCCGCAGGTGAAACAGGCGACCGCGGAAGGTACCCTGGCCTTCCTCGACTTGGCACTCGGCGGCGAAGAGGCATCTCTGGTGGCCTGGAGCGAGAGCTGGCGGTCGATCCTCGCCGTCGCCCCGTCGCCATTCGCCATGCCGCCTGCGCTGCATCGGCAACCCGCAAGACGGGTTATCTGATACGGCCGAGAAAGAGAGGCCGGCGCCTGTCAGGGTTTCTGAGGTAAGGGGCCTTCGTCACCCGCTACGGTGGACGAGGACCGGCAAGTTCCGGACGTGCGCCATCCCGCATTCACCGCCACGTTCGCTTATGTTTCGGTGCCTCTCAATTCTTGCGGCGGCAGCCCTGCGGCGGCAGCGGGTTTTTGGCCTGACGGGGATGCATCTCGCCGCTCATAGCCAGATGCCGCTCATAGCCAGATCAAGCGTACCGGTGGGGGATACGTGCTGATCTAACTGCGCCCGATCTCCCGAGCCATGGGTGTCCGCTTTCGGGGTAATCGAAGCGGTGATCCGGCGACCACTTCGGGTCGCAAGCAGCCGCACAATCCAAAGCTGATGGGGCTCACACCACGGGAGATCCGTCGCGTTCGGGAAACGCGCTCCACGCGGTCGTTTCATAGCCCTCGCCCGATACCGGGAACGACCCCTCTCTTGACCACTTCGGCGAGGGCAGCGTCGCGCCAAGCCAGTGGCGCTTCGGGGGATCGGACAGGGCCGTGAGCGCAGCCAGGAGCTTCTCGTTGAATGGCGGCGGGTTTTGGAGCCGGGCGACGACCCGCGCGAAAACCCCGCATCGAAAGGTTCAAAACCTCGGCTGCCCGCACTTCCGTCGCACCACGACGGCCGATTACGATCCTAAGTAAAATATACCAGCACATTGGTTGCGCACAACGGAACAACCGGGTCCGCCGCCTGTTACCCGCCGCCGATCCAGTCCGGATCGCATCAGGCGAGGCAGACGAACCACCGTGACCGCGGGCGTCGACAGACATGAGCTGAGGCAGATCATCGCCGGCCTGACCGAGGGCGTGATCCTGGTCGAGCCGGACCAGACGATCACCTGGGCCAACGACG
>Ga0182232_1000236_pt1 | contig 15393 bp, 15 predicted proteins | sample G6R1MG_30_FD_155484 | JGI IMG/M metagenome (GOLD analysis project Ga0182232, IMG submission 155484) | Phyllosphere microbial comminities from miscanthus, Michigan, USA - G6R3_NF_07NOV2016_LD2 MG | ecosystem: Host-associated > Plants > Phyllosphere > Phylloplane/Leaf | place: USA: Michigan... | reverse complement strand
CGAGACCTACGGCGAGGTGTTTATCGAAGCCATTTTGCAGCACGGCACCCCCCGCGCCGTGCCCGCCGAAGACGAGGCCGACGAGCCCAACGTGCCGCCATTCAGCGAAGACTTTGCGCCCGCGCCCCGCTCCACCACCCAAAAAGCCGCCGACCGCGACCTCAATGATAGCGAGGAGCAGACTTTTCAGCTGCACCGCCAGGGCCTGAGCGTCGAGCAGATTGCGCAGCAGCGGAACTTGGCCGTGGGCACCATGCGCCAGCACCTGGAGCGCGCCTACAGCAAGGGCCGCGACCTGCGCCTCGAAGAGTTTCTGAGCGACTCGGACCTGGCCGCCATCGCCGCCGCCCGCGCTCAACTCGGCCCCGAGGCCGGCCTGCGCGACCTCTTCGACCACCTGCGCGAGAAGTACGATTACTTTCAACTGCGGCTGGCGGGCATCCGGGCGCAGCGCGGGCGGTAAGCGATGTGGCATGACTTTTCCTATGGCAAACAACAAATTTTGGCTGCCTGTCACAGTATTGCTACTGCGCGTGTTGGCCAGCCGGGGGCAAGTTGTCAGCAATGCAGATAGTACCGCTGTGCTGCAAACAACAAATAAGTTATTCGCGGTTTTTAAGCAGCCAACTCAGCAGCAATTCGACGCCTTGGCTGCCGACAGGATTAACTGTAGCTTATGCGCAGACCAGGATGCACAAGCGGGCAGTAGGATAGAGCTTCCTTACATGGTAAGCCGTGTGCGATTTTTTCGTGAGTATCTCCAGAGGCTTAGAGGAAATACGCATGTGAAGCGTGCGTATTTGATGCGAGAGGTCCGAATGTTCCATCAGAACCCTGAAACGCTAGTTGTATTGGTAGCGACTTGGTTACCTGGCGAATATCAGGGAAGCGAAGGTGCGCAATTGGAACTGGATTTCACCAAAAAAGACCATAAATACTTATTCAGCGGCATTAGTACAATTCCGTGATTTTATCAGTCCTATGCATCGCATTACCGCTAGCCTCGCAGTTATGCTGGATAAACCTGTCATTCGCGGCACGCGCCTGACGGTGGAACTGCTTGTCGGAAGGGGCAACGGCGGCCGACCTGCTGCAAATGTATCCGCAGCTGGAAGCAGCTGATATCGAAGCATCTTTGCGCTATGCAGCAGCTAAAGCCGCCGAGTAGCTTAGAAGAAACCAAGCCACCTTTGCTGCGACGCTTACTAATCACCCTCGCCGCCCTGCTCATCGCCGCCTTTGCGGCCCTGATGCTCACCAAAACGTTGCCCTACTATTCCTTCGAGAAGGGCATCCACTTCCTCACCACCAAGAGCGACGAAACCAACGACAATCCGTGGTTTCGGGCGGGGTTCTACGTCCACATCACGACCAGTCTGGTAGTGCTGGTGCTGGGCTTGTTGCAATGGCTGCCGCCCGTGGCCCGGCGCGGCCTGCGCTTGCACCGCTGGCTGGGCTACGGCTACGTAGGCGGTATTTTGGCGCTGGCCGCGCCCTCTGGCCTCGTGCTGGCACGCTTCGCCAATGGCGGGCTGGTGGCGCAGGTGGGCTTTTCGCTGCAATGCGGGGTGTGGTGGCTCGCCACCTGGGCTGCCTACCGGGCGGCCCGGCAGCGGCAGTGGCCCCGCCACGTCGAGTGGATGGTGCGCTCCTACGCCGTGACGCTGGCCGCGCTGGCTTTGCGCGGCGAGAGTTATCTCATGTACTACGCCTTTCATACCAAGCCGATAGAGACGTACCTTACCGTAACATGGCTCTCGTGGGTGGGCAACTTAGTGGTGGCCGAAGTGCTGCTGGAACTGGGGCTGGGGCGGTATTTTTTGCGCGAAATAATGGGCCGGCTGGGCCGTAATTTGGGAGCATGAAAAAGCTAGTAGTGGGCGCATTGGTAGCGGGCGCGGTGGCCTGCCAGGCGCCGGAAATCAGCAATGCGCCGATGGCTAAAGCCGGTGAGTTTCCAACTGATGCACAATTAGCTCAGGATTCTACCGCCGCCATGCTTCGGGTGCTGCGCCAAGTAGATTTGGCCCCTGCCTGGGGCAATGCCACGCCCGAAACGAAGGAGCACGGTGCCTTGGAAGGCTATTACGGCCCTGATAATTACCGGATGTCTTTTTACTACGACCGGGTGCGGCAAGATGCGCGGCAGCCCAACGTATTTCACGTTTGGGGGCGCGACCGCTATAAGAAAACTATTACCCCGTTCACCGCCACCCTCACCGTTACTCGGTTGGCTCCAGTCCCCGACACTGTAGGAATGACTTATGCCATGCCTAAGCCTGTACGGGCCTACACGGCCTTTGCGACGTTTGTGCTGCGCGAAGCGACTACTGCCAAAGGTGCTGGCCATTGCCAGGGCCGGGCGGCGCTCGATTTCTACCTCGACCAGCAGGGCAGGGCTGAGCAACTGCCATTCGATGCTGGGGTCATCGGGCTGGGCAACCCTACCAAGAGCAGCGGCCTGCTGTTTCAAGGCACTTGGCAGGACAACCAAACGGGCCGGCAACAGCCCGTCGCATGGGCTAATTTTTACTGGGTAATCCTGCCCAAATCCTTGGAAAAGCTAGGCCTGGGAATGCGAATGGAAGAGGTAAATCCCAAGCTAGCTCGTTATGGCTGGAACACCATCATGGAAAACGACGAGTGGTGGGCCACCACGCCCAAGCCCAGCCTGAGCCTATAAGCTAGTATGAAAAAAGTAGTCACGTTTATTGTGCTGGTTGGGGCTATTGCCGCCTGCCAGCCGCAGGCTGCTCAAACTACGGCCACCTCAGTAGTGGCCCAGGCCGCTGCCACCCAGGCGCAGCCAGCCGCTCCTGCCGTGGCCGCCCCGCTGCCCGTGCTTTTCGCGCCCACCGACACCCTGACGCAACCCATGCGTGAGCTGCTGCGCGCGCACGACTTGTCGGCGCTGTGGCAAAGCATTGGCAACTATGGCGGCCTCAGGGGCTTTGAAGGGTTTTTCGGGCCTAGTCACTTTCGCTTCGGAATGATATTCACGCAGGCCAGGCGCGATGCGACCGACCCGGCCGTGTACCACGTGGCGGGCAAGAGCCGCTATTTCCAAAGCCATACTACCCGCCCATTCACGGGTACGCTCACGGTGCGGCAGCTAGCCGATTTGTCATATCCAGGCTTTCTGGCCGCAAAGGCTCGGAGCGAGGAAAAGGCCGCCGACTCGCTGGCTGGCCGCACCTACACGGCCCATGCGCGGTTGCAATTGCAGGAAGAAACCCGCGAAAACAGCGGCCTGTTTGAAGGCGAGGTGCTACTCGATTTCTGCGTAGTGCCCGGCCAGCCGCCCAGCTTTGTGTACGTATTCGCGTTTGAGGGCACCGACGACCGGCTGCCCACGCGCGGCGCCGGCCTGCTGCTACGCGGCAACCGGCGCAACGTAAGCACCGGCCAAGTAAAGCCCTTTTTGGTGTCGCCCGATTTAGCAGCCATTGCTCCAGACATTTTTAAGGACTTCATGCTTGACGAGCGGCTGGGCCAGATTAACCCCAAATATGCCAAGCTCGGCTGGAACGAATACTGGCAGGTAGATGAATGGTGGGCTGACTCAGCTAAGCCCAAACTGAGTTTGTAGCCAATTACTTAACTATGAATAGGATACTCGCAATACTGGTGCTAGCTGGCGGAGTAAGCGCTTGCCAGCAGCGCACTCCACCAGCGCAGGTGGTAGCGCGCTCGCTGGCTACTATCCCTCACCAGCCCTCGTTTGGCCCGGTACCCCCAGCAGTGGCCACCGATACACTGGCCCGGCGCACGCTCACGTTGCTGCGGCGCCACGACCTCACGCCATTCTGGAACGACCCGCACGGCAATTTTCAGCCGGTACCAGTGCTCGAAGGCTTTCTTGGTAAGGAGCACCGGCGGTTGGGTTTGGCGATTACGCACGTCCGGCGCGACCCTGCCCAGCCACGAGTATTCTGGGTGACGGGTAAGATGCGGCTGCGCCGTGTTACCACCCCTTTCACGGGTAAGCTGACCGTCGAAAAAATTCTTGATTTACAAGATGATATGGTGGGGCCGGGCGAGTCGGCAGATTCTACTAATTACCTGTGCACGGCCAGCGCCTCGTTTCACTTTCGGCCGGTCGGCAGGCAGCTAGCCGGTGAGTTTGCGGGGCAGGCTTTCTTCGATTTTGTGGTGCCGCAGCGTGGCAGTATTTACATGATAACCACTATCATGACCCAGCCCAACGACGCTTTTCCGGCGCGCGGCTGCGGCATGGTGCTGCGCGGCCACTGGCTGGCCGCCACCGGGAGGCGGGAGCCTATGGTAGTAGCAAAAGACCTGTTTGCCATTTCGTCGGAGGTATTTCCTGATTTTGGCATCGGTGACCGGGGTACGGAGGTTAACCCCAAGTACGCGCATTTGGGCTGGAATGAAGCCTGGGAAAACGACGAATGGTGGGCCGATTCGCTCCGGCCCCGCCTAAGCTTGTAGCTCCAGTCGCCACCAAAAAGTCAGAAAAGCTGCCCTGCCCAGGGCGGCTTTTCTGGCCTAAAATCCATAGCTACAACAAAATATTCCCCAAGCGCGTTGGCAAGTCTAATGGAATTAGTAACTTGCGGCCTGTGTTGCCGGAATAAGTGCGTCGCTGGCCTGTCGCGTTAGGCTGTCATCTCCTTTAGCCTTCCTTTTATCATGATTAATACCAATCTCAAGTTCTGGCGTCGCGAGCTGAGTTTGACGCAAGCCCAATTGGCCGACAAGCTCGGCATTAAGCGCTCACTAGTAGGTGCTTACGAAGAAGGGCGCGCCGAGCCGCGCCTGGCCACGCTCGTGAACATGGCGCGCTTGTTCAACATCCCGCTCGACTCGCTGGCCACCACCGACTTCACCAAAAAGAAGTACGCCAAGACCGCCGCCGCCCTGCGCGAAGCCGGCCCGCCCGTCGAGCCTTCCGACGAAAAGCCGTTGCGCGTGCTGGCTTTCACGGTCGGCCCCGACGAAAAAGAAAATATTGAGCTGGTGCCATTGAAGGCCGCCGCCGGCTACCTCAATGGCTACGCCGACCGCGAGTTTATCGAAGAGCTGCCGCGCTTCCGGTTGCCCATGCTGCCCGGCACCGGTACCTACCGCGCCTTCGAGATTTCCGGCGATTCGATGCTGCCCCTCACCAGCGGCACTACCATCGTGGGCCGCTACGTCGACGACTGGAGCGCCCTCAAGGACGGCACGCCCTGCATCGTGGTGAGCCAGAAAGATGGTATCGTCTTCAAGCGCGTATACAACAAGCTGAAGCAGAATTCCTTGTTCGGGCTGCATTCCGACAACCCTACCTACTCGCCCTACGACATCAAGGCCGAAGACGTGCTGGAAATCTGGGAAGCCAAGAGCTACATCAGCAGCACGTTCCCCATCGGCGGCGTGACCTTGGAAAACCTAGCCAGCTTGGTGCTGGACCTTACGCAGCAGGTGAAAACCATGCAGTTGCAGCGAGCTTAGTAAGATTGTTTTCAACTATTTAGCAAGCAAAAAGGCCTTCCGCAACACGCGGAAGGCCTTTTTGCTTGCCAGAAGCTCAGAAATTTATTTAAGCTGCATCTCTTCGATGATGCGCTTAATCTTCGCCTCCGCCTTTTTGTGCGTCACTTCGTAATCCGCAATTGAGCTTAGCGGCTCTTTCACGCTGAAGTAGAACTTGATTTTGGGCTCAGTGCCGCTGGGGCGGGCCGAAATTTTATCGCCAGCCTCGGTGATGAATTGCAGCACGTTGGAGCTTTCCAGGCCGGTGCTTTCTACCTCGCTGGTGCGCAGGTTCCTGATTTGGCCGTTGTCGTAGTCGCGTACCTCCACTACGGGCGAGCCGGCGAGCGTGGCGGGCGGGTTTTTGCGCAGCTCGGCCATCATCTCCTTGATTTCTTCGGCGCCGCGCTGGCCCTTCTTAGTCAAGGAAATCAGGTCTTCGACATAGAGGCCGTACTCGGCGTACATCTGCTCCATCTCTTCATATAGCGAGCGGCCTTTGGCTTTGGCCACTGCCGCCATTTCGGCCACCAGCGCGCAGGCCGATACGGCATCTTTATCGCGCACGAAGTCGCCGATGAGGAAGCCGTAGCTTTCTTCGCCACCGCAGATGTAATTCTGCTCGGAGCCCAGCTCGCGGATGAGGCCGGCGATGTACTTGAAGCCCGTGAGCGTGCGGTACGATTTCACGCCGTAGTGGCGGGCGATGTCGCCGAGGATTTCGCTCGTTACTATGGTGTAGACAATGAAGTCGTTGGGCTGCGCCTTGTGCGCCTGGGCGCGGGCCGACAAAATGTAGTGCGTGAGCAGCGCGGCGGTCTGGTTGCCGTTGAGCAGTACCCATTCGCCGGCACCGTTTTTCACGCCCACGCCCACGCGGTCGGCGTCGGGGTCGGTGGCGAGCACGATGTCGGCATTTTGGGCCTTGGCCTGGTCGAGGGCCAGCTGCATGGCTGACTTCTCCTCGGGGTTGGGCGACTGCACGGTGGGGAAGTTGCCATCGGGCGTAGCCTGGGCTTCTACCACGCGCACGTTGGTGAAGCCAAACGCGGCCAGACCGGGCGGCACCAGCTTGATGCCCGAGCCGTGAATGGGCGTGTACACGATGCCCAAATCGTGCTGCTGCTTGATAGCCTCGGGGTTGATACTCAGTTTCTTGAGCTCGGTCAGGTAGGCGTCGTCCAGCTCTTTGCCGATGCGGTGAATGCGGCTGGCGTCGCCTTCAAACTTCACCTCCGTGGGGCTGGTGATTTTATTGACCTCCACGATGATATTCTTGTCGTGCGGGGCCACTACCTGCGAGCCGTCGTTCCAATACACCTTGAAGCCGTTGTACTCCTTGGGGTTGTGCGAGGCCGTAATCACGCAGCCGCTCTGGCAGCCCAGGTGCCGGATGGCAAACGACAGCTCGGGCGTAGGCCGCAGGTCTTCAAAGAGATACACCGTAATGCCGTTGCCCGAAAATACGTTGGCTACCGTTTCGGCAAACAACCGCGAGTTGTTGCGCGAGTCGTGGGCGATGGCCACTTTTATTTCCTGGTCGGGAAAGCTTTGGTGCAGGTAATTGCTGAGGCCCTGGGTAGCCATGCCCAGCGTGTAGCGGTTCATGCGGTTGGAGCCCGCGCCCATGATGCCGCGCAGGCCGCCGGTACCGAATTCGAGCGAGCGGTAAAAAGCATCGGTAAGGGCATCGTCCTGGCCGCTGGCTTGCAGCTGCTTGATTTCGGCCTGGGTATCAGCGTCGTAAGCGGGGGTAAGCCAGCTATCGATGCGCTGCTGAACGTCGGGAGTGAGCGCCATTTTGGAGGGAGAGAATAGAAGTAGTAGGGCCAAAAACGGCCGCAAAGGAAAGATGTTTAGGCAAAGAAAAGCTAAACCGGTCGCATCGCCGGTTAGCGCACCGTGAGCTTTTGCGCCACCACGCCGTGCGCCGATTGCAGCCGGAGCACGTACTGCCCGCTTTCGACGGGGCTCAGGTCGAGGTCAAGGGTTAGCTGGCCGCCCGCCAGCGGCACGGCCAGCACTACCTGGCCCAGCATGTTTTGCAGTAGGAGGCTGGCTTCCTCGCCCGTGGTGCGCTCCACGCGCAGCGTTTGCTGGGCGGGGTTGGGCACGGCCGTGAAGCGGCCGGCCGGCCGCATAGTCTTGGCGGCCAGCGCGGTAGTGGGTATCCAGGCACCCAGCCCCAGCGCGTACAGCCGCGGCGGCACGGTCAGGAGAGCGTTGCTAATCTGCTCATTGGAAATAAACACGCGCCCGTTTTTTACAAAGCACAAGCCTTCGGCCTGGCCGATGAGCAACGCATTCGGTAGCTCGATGCGGCGTTTATTAGCTCGCAAATAGCCTGCACCCTGGTAGCCCGACAGCAGCCACAAGAAGGTGCTGCCATTGGTGGCATTGTAGCCCAGCAGCGCGGCGGTAGTGCCGGCCGGGTTGAGGGCGGCGGCCGTCACGAGGCCGTTGGTATTGAAGGTGCCGCGCAGGCGCGCTACGTGGGTGCCGGGCGCGGCGGGCACGGTGTAGTAGCGCGTTCGCAAGTCAACCCAGTTTTTGGTGAACAGGTGCAGCGAGTCGTTGGCAAAAAAGAACGCCTCGCAGTCGAAATTATGGGCGTTGGTGCGGGGCGTGAAGTCGGTTTGGTCGGGGTAGCTGAAGTTGATGGCCTGCGCCGTGGCCGTGGTGGCGCTCGCGCCCAGGTCGGTTTTGGCCACGCGCAAAATGCGCAGGTCGCGGCGGTCGCCGTTGTTGTTGCCAAAATCGCCGATATACACGTACTGCGCGCTGGCGGCGAGGTCTTCCCAGTCGGTATTCGGGAAGTTGCTGATAGCCACCTGTTGCAGCACCTGCCCGCTGGTCGAGTCTACCCGAAACAGCGTGGCTGAGTTGCCGCTATCGTTGTGCGTCCACACGCTGCCGCCGGTGTAGAGCAGGCCCGACGACTCATTCACGGCGCTAGGCAGCGTGGCTTTGGTGAATAGCGCCGTGGTAGTGGTAGGGTATTGGCACGAGCCGTCATTGCTGGTAGCGCCGGCGTTATAGTTGGTGGCCTGCGGGTCGGTGCAGCCGCTTTGGGCGCGGGCGGTGCCTGTAGCGGCGGCCACTAGGATTAGTATAGAATATAGTTTTACCAGCATCCGAGTTGCATAAAATAAAGAAGTAGCTTGCCGCGCCAGGGCAACGGCCCTTTTACGCGGCAAGCTACTCACTGTGTTCGGGTTATCGGCGTACCGTGGACCCTGCGGGTCCGCGCGTGTTACCGTTGTTGCGGCTGCTACCACGCGCGGACCCGCAGGGTCCACGGTACATTACAAATTGCCGCGCAGCGCCTGCTCGCGCTCAATCGACTCAAACAGCGCCTTGAAATTGCCTTTGCCAAAGCTCTTGGCGCCCTTGCGCTGAATGATTTCGAAAAATACGGTGGGCCGGTCTTCCACGGGCTTGGTGAAAATCTGGAGCAGGTAGCCCTCCTCGTCGCGGTCCACGAGCAGGTTCAGGGCGCGCAGGCTTTCGAGGTCTTCGTCAATCGCGCCCACGCGGTCGAGCACGTCGTCGTAGTAGGTGCCGGGCACGCTCAGGAATTCCACGCCGCGGCGGCGTAGCTCGGTCACGGTCTGGCGAATGTCGTTGGTAACGAGCGCCATGTGCTGCACGCCGGGCGAGTGGTAGTAGTCGAGATACTCCTCAATCTGCGACTTCTTCTTGCCTTCGGCCGGCTCGTTGATGGGGAATTTCACGAAGCCGTTGCCGTTGCTCACCACCTTGCTCATCAGGGCCGAATACTCGGTCGAAATATCGTCGTCGTCGAAGGTAATGAGCAGCTTAAAGCCCATGACGTCCTCGTAAAATTTCACCCACTGGTTCATTTCGCCCCAGCCCACGTTGCCCACGCAGTGGTCTACCACTTGCAGGCCCACCGGCGCGCCCTGCGGCACGCCGCTTTTGCGGGCCACGAAACCCGGCAGGAACGGCCCGTTGTACTTCGAGCGCTCCACGAAGGTGTGGATGGTTTCGCCGTAGGTGTAGATGCCGGCCATCGTCACCTCACCATTTTCGTCCGACACGGTGTAGGGCTCAAACGCCACTTTGGCACCGCGCTTGGTGGTTTCCTCAAATGACTTGCGGGCGTCGTCTACCCACAAAGCCATCACCTTCACGCCGTCGCCGTGCTGAGCCACGTGGCGCGTGATGTCAGAGTCGGGCAGCAGCGACGTGGTGAGCACGAAGCGGATTTTATTCTGCTGGAGCACGTAGCTGGCGCGGTCGCGCACGCCGGTTTCGGGGCCAGCGTAGGCTACCAGCTCAAAGCCAAACGCAGCCTGGTAGAAATAAGCCGATTGCTTGGCGTTGCCGCAGTAAAACTCCAGGTAGTCAGTGCCGTTAAGAGGCAGGAAGTCCTGGGCGGGCTGGGCCAGCACTTCGGGCGAGGTCATGGTTTGCATGAGGGTAGGAGAGGGGAGGGAGGGAATGAATGAGGAGCAGCTTTCGGGCCGGAAAGCGCCGCAAAAATACCCCACTGCCACCGACTTACCATGCCCGAACGATTTGGCAGAGCCACCGTTATCTTTGAGAAAACCCCCGAGCCTTATGGAAGCGCTGGAAACTACTCTCTCAAGCTACGAACTCGAACGCGGCAAACCCATGCCTAGCTTCAATCACGGCTTCGTGCAAGCCAATCTCGCCCGTCATTTAGGTAATCGGTTGCATACGACGCATACCATTACCTCCGAAACCAACCTGAAGCTAGCCGACCAGAAAACGGTGCCCGACCTCACCGTTTTTGAAAAACGCCACCCCAACATGCAGCGCGATGTGCTGTGGACGCAGGAGATTCCGCTGACGACCATTGAAATACTGTCGCCCAAGCAAGACCTTGATTCGCTGCTCGACAAAGCCGAATTATTTCTGGCCGCCGGCGTCAAATCGTGCTGGGTCGTGATACCGGCCGTGGGCACCATCGCCGTGTTCACCGGCCCGGCCACTTACCGCGCCTTTGCCAACGGCGGCGCGGTAGTAGATGAGGTGCTGGGCGTGGAAATTCCGCTGGCTGATATTTTCAGCTAAGCTTTTTTGGGCTTGAGCACGGCCGGCGCTTCTTCGCGCAGCTGCACGCCGTAGCGCTGAGCGAAGGCTTCGAGCTGGCCGCGCAGCAGGGCGCGGCGGCGGGTGCCCTTCACCTCGCGCATGTTCAGCACGTGGATGTCGCCGTCTTTGAGGCGCACGCGCAGCTGGCGCGGCAGCAGCTCTAGCTGGCTCATGCTTTCGGCCGCAAATACCTGCTTGGCGCGGAACAAGCCGGCCTTATGTACCAGGTAGCCAGGCGCAAACTCGAAGTAGCTCTGGGTGCCGAATACCGGCGCGTTGTGCACCAGAATGAAGCCCAGATACGCCGCGCAGCCCGTCAGAAACACGTAGCTCAGCCAGCGAAAATCCTGCCCTTCGGGTGCGGCCCGCAGCATCAGCGAGGCGTAGGCAATGGCAAAGAGTGCCAGCGAAACCTGCACCCCAAACGAGAGGCGCGACGAGTTGGCGGGGCGTAAACGGATGCGGGTAGTACCAGTGGGCATGGCGTAAAGCTAATTATGAATTAAAAATTAGAAATTATGAATTGGGTGGCCAGCTTCAATAGAAGGCTGAGCATCAATTCATAATTTCTAATTCATAATCCATAATTCTACGAAAGCTTAGCTTCCAGCGTCATTTCGGGCACCGCGCTCAGCACCTGCGACACGGGGCAGTTGGCTTTGGCAAACTCGGCCTGCTTCTGAAACTCCTCGGCCGAGAGGCCCGGAATCTTGGCCTCGGTGCTCACGTGGATTTTGGTGATTTTGGGCGGGCTCTGGCCGGGGTCGAGCGTCACGGTCGAAGTCGTGGTAATCGACTCTACCTGGTGGCCCGCCGCCGACAGCACGTGGTTGAGAAACATGGTGTAGCAGCCCGAATGGGCGGCCCCAATCAGCTCCTCGGGGTTGGTGCCCTTCTGGCCCTCGAAGCGCGTGCCGGCCGAAATCAGCGCATTCACGGTGCCGCTCTTGGTGGTGATGTCGCCGTGGCCTTTGATGTCGCCCTGCCATTCGGTTTTACCAAACTGGTTAATCATAGTGGGTAAGGTGGAAATACGGCCCAGCGGAATTGCCGGCCGGTTGGTTGGTACTGTTAACTGGGGAAATAGGTTTTTGTTTAGAGTTTAGGTGGTAATAATTAAACAAAGGCCCTGGCGTTAGAAATTCTGCCCGGCCGCCCGACTTTTGCCGTGGTGGGCCGCCTCCCGGCCCGCCGCATTGCTATGGGCCTGAAAGCTACCCTGAGCCGCCCGCTGGCGGCCTACACCGTGCACCGCTACCAGCAGTGGCAGCGCGACCCCGCCGCCGCACAGCTGCGCCTGCTGCGCGCGCTGGTAAGTGCTGCAGCGGGCACCGCTTTCGGGCAGGCGCATGATTTTGAAAGAATTAAAACGCCCGCCGACTTCGCCGCCCGCGTGCCCATCCGCGACTACGAGGGCCTGAAACCCTACTTCGACCAGGTAAAAGCCGGCCAACCCGACGTGCTGTGGCCCGGCCGCCCGCTGTACCTAGCCAAAACCAGCGGCACCACCAGCGGGGCCAAGTACATCCCGATTACCAAAGCCAGCATCTCAAATCACATCAACGGGGCCAAGGACGCGCTGCTGCACTACGTACACGCCACCGGCCGGCCGCGCTTTCTCGATGGCAAGCTGATTTTCCTGTCCGGCTCGCCCGAATTGGAGCAGGTGGGCGGCATCCCCACGGGCCGGCTCTCGGGCATCGTGAACCACCACGTACCGGCCTACCTGCGCCGCAACCAGCTGCCGAGCTACGCCACCAACTGCCTTGAGGATTGGGAAACCAAGCTCGACGCCATCGTGGCCGAAACGCTGGGGCAGCCCCTGACGCTTATTTCGGGCATTCCGCCGTGGGTCCAAATGTATTTTGACCGTCTCGTGGCCCGCGCCGGGCGGCCGGTGGGCGAGGTGTTTCCGCAGTTCGACCTTTTCGTATCGGGCGGCGTGAGCATGGAGCCGTACCGCGCGCGGCTGCTCGAAAGCATCGGCCGGCCGGTGGCTAGTATCGAGCTGTTTCCGGCCTCCGAGGGCTTTTTGGCCTTCCAGGACCAGCCCGGCAACCCCGGCCTGCTGCTGCGGCTCGACAGCGGTATTTTCTTTGAATTTGTGCCCGCCGAGCGGTTTTTTGAGGATAACCCGCCCCGCCTCACCATCGCCGAAGTCGAGCTGGGCCAGCAGTACGCCGTAGTGCTCACCAGCAACGCCGGCCTCTGGGCCTACTCGCTCGGCGATACCGTGCGCTTCGTGGACTTGCACCCGCACCGGGTGGTCGTCACGGGCCGCATCAAGCACTTTTTATCAGCCTTCGGCGAGCACGTTATTGGCGAAGAAGTGGAGGCCGCCCTGCGCGAGGCCGTGCGCCAGCACCCCGAAACGGAAGTCACCGAGTTCACCGTAGCGCCGCTCGTGAGCGACGACAAAACCCAGCCCTCGCGCCACCAGTGGCTCGTCGAGTTTGCCCGCCCGCCGCACGACGCGGCGAGCTTCGCCGCCGTGCTCGACCACCAACTGCGCCAGCGCAACGCCTACTACGACGACCTGCGTCAGGGCAGTATTTTGGTGCCGCTGCTGCTCACGCCGCTGCCGCCCGGCGCGTTTCAGCGCTACATGAAGAGCGTGGGCAAGCTGGGCGGGCAGAATAAGGTGCCGCGGCTGGGCAACGATAGGGCGCTGGCGGAGGGGCTTTTGAGTTAGTGAATTTTAGACTAATGATAGTAGGAGAGCTGAAAATAAGCGCTAATAGCGACTTCGACGACTACGCGACTTTCGACCTGACAGCTAGCCGAAATACGCTACAAGTACACGCCCATTTTTGGGGGTACATAAACGCGTTTGAGCAATTCGGCGCAAGACTGGCGGTTTTTCCACAAAGCTTGGGTGACACGGTAGAGTTTGAAATAGGGAAGTTATTGTCTGGGTTTTCCAGTAGCTACTTGCTACTCAAAGCCTATTGCTATGATGCCAGTGGTCACGTTGCCCTAAAAATTGTTGTGCATAACAATGCCCTTGAGCCAGAAGCGCAACAGGTCGAATTTTCTATACCAGCTGATATTGCGTCACTTAATCAATTAGGACGCTTATTAAAAAACAGCTTGCCTTCGGGGAATTCGGAAATAGTATGGCAGGCTCGGACTAGCTGAGATACTTCAACAAATGCAGGCTAAAAAACCGCCTTCGTAATGGCAAACCGCGGCGCGGTGGCCGTGTACGGATACAGCACGAAGGCCTCGTTGCCGTTGCGGCTGGTGATGGTGGTGGGGCTCACGGCGCCCGTGGCGAAGCTGCCGGTGGGGCGCGTGGTAACCCAGTTGTCGCTGCTACCCATGCGGAAAACAGTGCTTTGGCTGCCCGCTACCACGAGCAGGGTGTTGCTGTTGAGTAGTAGCAGGCCATCGGCGCCTACTAGGCTTTGGGTGCTGGCCACGGCGGCGAAGCCAGTGGGGTTGGCCAGCGGTACTTTAAACAGCGTGCCGTCGTTGGATTTGGCCACCAGCAAGTAGCCATCGGGGTGATACACAATGCCATTGAGACCAAAGCCGGTGCCGCCGCTCAGCTGCGCGTTTTCCAGGAAAACGGTGGGCGTGCCCTGCGTATCGACCTTGTAAATGATGGGCGACAGGCTGTCGGTGATATAAATATTGCCCACGGCATCGACGGCGATGTCATTGGCAAAGTGCGCCTGCGTGGGCCGCAGCGCCCCCAAATCGACGTAGCGCAGCAGCGCGCCGCTGCTGGGATTGAAGATGGCGAGCGCCGCCAGCTTGCGCAGCGTGGCGGCCGAGGTGCGGGTGGTGTTGGCCCCGGCGTCTGACACGGCGGCCAGCAGGCGCTGGCGGGTGGCGTCGAGGTTGAGGCCAATAGTGGATACCAGGCGGGCATCGTCGGCGAGCTGGGTGTAGGTGCTGTCGTCGCGCACGGTACCGATGCGCCCCTGCGTGCGCGAGCTCACGATAAAACGCTGGTTGGTAGCATCGTACTGGATGCCTTCGGGCGAGAGCCCCCGCTGCGGCACCGTGATTTTGGCGGGCGTGCCGGCCGTATTATCGTCTTTGGAGCAGCCTTGCATAGCCCCAAAAACCGCCGCTAAAGCCAGCAGGCTTGCTACGCGGGGCAGCACCACGGGCCGGGTGCGGGCCGAAAGAAAAGGTAGGCGCATGGGCAGGTGTTTTAATGAGTAAAAGATGAATATTCTGCTTGTACGCACTGCGAGTGGAAAAGCTGTCGTTGGCTGTTTTTTCCTTTATACCCAGCTTGGGGTTAGCTTATGCGCATCGCCTTCGACTTCGATAATACCTTGATTCGGAGTGCGCACCCCTTTCCGCTCGAAACGCCCAAACGCCGGTTTTGGGCGCGGCTGTTGGGTAAGGAATCATTGCGGGCGGGCATCGCAGAACTGGCCGCGCACTGCCAGCGCCAGGGCTGGGAGGTGTGGGTGTACACGACCTCGTACCGCAGCGCAGGCTACATTCGGCGGCTGTTTTGGCTGCACGGCATCGGGCTGGCGGGCGTGGTAAACCAGGCGCGGCACGTGCGCGAGGTGCGCGTGCGCAGCACCAAATACCCGCCGCAGTTTGGCATCGACCTGCTCATCGACGACGCGCCCGGCGTGGGCCTGGAGGGCGAGCGCTACGGCTTTGCGGTGCTGGTAGTCAGCCCCACTGATGCTGAGTGGGCGGCCAAGGTAAAGGCGCGGTTGTAACGCGCGGCTGCCGGGTAGCGATGTAGCGGCCAAGTAGGGGCTGGTCCTACATTTGCCACCTCACTTCCAAGCCTGCGCCATGAGCACCATGATTCAGTTCGTTGCCAACTACGACGACCTTTCGACCGACAAAGGC
>Ga0182232_1000235_pt1 | contig 15408 bp, 14 predicted proteins | sample G6R1MG_30_FD_155484 | JGI IMG/M metagenome (GOLD analysis project Ga0182232, IMG submission 155484) | Phyllosphere microbial comminities from miscanthus, Michigan, USA - G6R3_NF_07NOV2016_LD2 MG | ecosystem: Host-associated > Plants > Phyllosphere > Phylloplane/Leaf | place: USA: Michigan... | reverse complement strand
TGAAGCTCGGCCCCGCCCCGGAGACGCGCCCGCGCGACACCCTGAAGGTCCGCACCCGCTCGCCCTTCATGGGCGCGACCCTCGTCAACACCTCGCCGGCGGTGGCCGAGGAAATCCAGGTGGACCTACCCGCCGAAGGCGTCGCGGTGTCGAGCGTGGACGAGAACTCCATCGCGGCCCGCGCCGGCCTGCAGAAGGGCGACATCATCGTCGCCATCAACGGCCTGCCGATCGCCACTACGAAGGACCTCGAGCGGGTCACCCGCAACAGCCTGAACATGTGGGAGGTGTCGATCAACCGGGGCGGCGAGGTGCTCACCTCGGTGTTCGGTGGCTGATCAGAACGGCCAGAACCGCGACTTCGTCCGGGCGTTCCGGTCGACGCCGACGGTCAGGGTCGCGCGCAGGCCCCCATCCGTCCGCTCGACGGCGGCCACACCGACCTGGCGGGGATCGTCGCTCCGGGCGATCCCATCCTGTCCGTTGGTGATCCGGCGCTTGGTGTCGCGGCCGCCATAGGCGGGATCGGTGCCGTAGACCTCGGCGTTCGTCGCGTCGGGCAGGTACATCTGCCCCGTGACGAGGGTGCGGGTGTCGAGGAACACCTTGAAATGCACGTGCGTCGCGCGGCCGGCGTACCAGCCGGGATAGACCGTCTGGAACCCGGCCCAGCCTTCGCCGTCGCTGAACTGCGTGCCGCGCAGGAAGGCCTGTCCCCGCGTCGAGATGCGGCGGGAATCGCCCTGGCCATCGTAGCCCGAATAGAGCCCCTGGGCATCGGCGTGCCAGACATCGACGCGGGCTCGCGACAGCGGCGTGCAGGGGCCGCTCTCGATGACCCGCAGGCGCAGGGCGAGGGGCAGGCCCGTGCGGTCCTCGCGGATATCGGCGCGCACGAGATGGGGATCGACGTAGAACGGTCCCTCGACGGTTTCCGGCATCAGGAGGCAGGCGCCCGCCTCGGGCTGCGCCGCCAGGGCGGCGGGGATGCGCACGGCGGAGGCGGCGCCGGTCAGGCCGAGGAGGGCCGCGCGGCGGGAGAGGGCGGTTCGTAGGAGCATAGTCTCGTCTCACGGTCGTTCGAGAGGTGGGGGCGATAAGCCCGGCATGTGTCCGGGATATTGCCGGCTCCGCCATCGCCCGTCTGTTCTGGTGATCGGATGCATTCCCCTGTTGCGAAGCCCGCGCCCCCGCGTCTTGATGCGCCCATGTCCGATCTCTTCGCCTCCGCCGGCCTCCAGAACGCCGCGCCGCGCCCGCTCGCCGACCGCCTCCGCCCCCGGACGTTGGCCGAGGTGGTGGGCCAGGAGCACCTCACCGGGCCGGACGGCGCCCTGACGCGCCTGCTCGCCGGGCAATCCTTCGGCTCCCTGGTGTTCTGGGGGCCGCCCGGCACCGGCAAGACCACGGTGGCGCGGCTGCTCGCCCACGAGACCAGCCTACATTTCGAGCAGATCTCGGCGATCTTCTCCGGCATCGCCGACCTGAAGAAGGTGTTCGAGGCCGCCCGCCAGCGCCGGACGATGGGGCAGGGGACCCTGCTGTTCGTGGACGAGATTCACCGCTTCAACCGCGCGCAGCTCGATGCCTTCCTGCCCGTGATGGAGGACGGCACGGTGACGCTCGTGGGCGCCACCACGGAGAACCCGTCCTTCGAGCTCAACGCCGCCCTTCTGTCGCGCGCCCGCGTCCTCCTGTTCCGGTCCCTCGACGACGAGGCCGTCGCCAAGCTGATGGTTCGGGCCGAAGACCTGACGGGGCGGCCCCTGCCCCTCACCGAAGAGGCGCGCGGCGTCCTCGTACGCATGGCGGACGGCGACGGGCGGGCCTCGCTCACCCTGGCGGAGGAGGTCTGGCGCTCGGCCAAGGCGGGCGAAATCTTCGATGCCGAGGGCCTGCAGCGGATCATCCAGCGCCGGGCGCCGATCTACGACAAGTCGCAAGAGGGCCACTACAATCTGATTTCCGCCCTGCACAAGACCGTGCGCGGCTCCGACCCGGATGCCGCCCTGTACTACCTCTGCCGGATGCTCGACGGCGGCGAAGACCGTCTGTTCATCGCGCGGCGCCTCGTGCGCATGGCGGTGGAGGATATCGGGCTCGCCGACCCCCAGGCCCTGGTGGTGGCCACCGCCGCCAAGGATGCGTTCGACTTCCTGGGCTCGCCGGAGGGCGAATTGGCGCTCGCCCAGGTCACGGTCTACCTCGCCTGCGCGCCGAAATCGAACGCCGTCTACACCGCCTACAAGGCCGCGACCCGGGTGGCGAAGGAGCACGGTTCCCTGCCGCCGCCGCGCACGATCCTCAACGGCTCGACGAAGCTCATGCGCAAGATCGGCTACGGCGAGGGCTACCGCTACGACCACGACGAGCCCGACGCCTTCTCAGGGCAGGATTACTGGCCGGACAAGCTCGGCCGCCAGCACTTCTACGAGCCGACCGACCGGGGCATGGAACAGCGCTACACCGACCGCCTCGCCCATTGGGAGCGCCTGCGCGCGATCCGGCGCGGCGAAGAGGAGTGAGAGACCGGTCGATCGAACCGGGGTGACGGGTCCACCACCTTAGAACACTGCATGTTTCAATGACCTGCGGCGGCGCTTGCGGGTCCCGGCAGATCGTCGTGAAGCGCGACAGTGCTCCCTCTCCTTCCAGGAGAGGGGACCCGCGCTGCACGCGAGAACGGCTCGCGCGACAGCCCGATGGACCCGCGCCGCCCGGGTCGCGTCACTCTGTCCATTGCAGCGCACAAAAGGCGGTGGACCGGAGGCGGGCGAGCCTGTAGGTGAGCCGGCCCAGCCCATCCGACCCTTCGCCGGAGACCCACCATGGCGGCCTGCGGCCTCGATTTCGGAACCTCGAACACCACCCTCGGCCTCGTCACCGAGGCACGCCCGCGCCTCCTGCCCCTGGAAGGCCGGCACGTGACGATCCCGAGCGCGATCTTCTTCCCCCCCGGCCAGCCCGCCGTCGTCGGCCGCGCCGCCATGGCCGAATACGTCGAGGGCACGCCCGGCCGGCTGATGCGCAGTCTCAAATCCGTCCTCGGCTCCTCGCTCCTCGAGGAAACCACCCCGGTCGGGCGCGAACGCATCAAGTTCCGCGACGTGATCGCGCGCTACCTCACCGCCGTGAAGGCCCGCGCCGAGGCGGCGGCGGGCACGGAGTTCGACACGGTGGTGCACGGGCGCCCCGTCCACTTCGTCGATGCCGATCCGGAGGGCGACGCCAAGGCCGAGAACGCCCTGCGGGAGATCGCGGGCAGCATCGGATTCAAGCACATCTCCTTCCAGTACGAGCCCATCGCGGCAGCCCTCGACTACGAGCAGCAGGTCCGCGCCGAGGAGATCGCCCTCATCGCCGATATCGGCGGCGGCACCTCGGACTTCTCCATCGTGCGGCTCTCGGCGGAGCGCCACGCCAAGGCGGAGCGGGCGGACGACATCCTGGCCAATGACGGCGTGCGCATCGGCGGCACCGATTTCGACCGGCGCCTCAGCCTCGGCACGGTGATGCCCTTGCTCGGCCTCGGCAGCCCCATGAGCCGGGGCGACATCAACGTACCAAACGCCTATTTCCACGATCTCGCCACCTGGTCGAGCATCAACCGCCTCTACAACGCCCGTACCTTAAGGGAGATCGAGGAGGTGCGCCGCGACGCGCGCCGCCCCGAGCTCATCGACCGGCTCTACACCGTGGTGGAGGCCGAGCGCGGGCATTCCCTGGCCATGGAGGTCGAGGGCGCCAAGATCGCCACCTCGGAGGCGGGCCAGGGCAGCATCAGCCTCGATTGGGTCGAGCGCGGCCTCGTCGCCGACATCGACCGCACCGGCCTCGTCACCCACACGGACGAGCTCGCCCGCCGCATCGCGGAACGCATCGGCCGCTGCCTCGCCCAGGCCGGCCTCACGGCCGACCGCATCGACGCCCTGTTCCTCACGGGAGGCTCCACCGGCCTGCCGCACGTGCGGGCGGCCCTGACGGCCGGCGTGCCACACGCTCGCGTGGTCGACGGCGACACCTTCGGCTCGGTGGGCACCGGCCTCACCATCGAGGCCGCCCGCCGCGCCGCCTGAGCGTCCCTCGCGGACACGCCCGCGCCGCCGGTCGGTTGCGGTCGTTTCGCGAGGCCCTCCGATTTCCTGTTGGCGGGAAGAGCCTTGCGCCCGGCGCGCTATGCCCCGGCGGGTGCGGGTGGTACGAGCGGGGATGACCACACGACCACCTTCACGCGGCGGCTCAGGACGCAAGGGCTCCGGGGCCGGGCAGGGGAAGCGCCCCGCCGGCAAGGCTCCGTTCGCCGGCAAGCGGCCGTTCCGCAACGCCAAGGGCCCCGAGCGCGAGCGCACGGGACCGCGCACCAGCGCCCTCGACGCCGCCCAGCGCGCGGCCGCCCTGCGCGGCGAAGCCGACAAGCGCGCGCCCTGGCGCCCCGGCGACGCACCGGACAATGACCACGAGGCGGAGGCCCCGCCGGCCCGTGCCCCCCGCACCCGCACGCCGCGCGCCGAGAACGACGACGCCCCGCGCCGGGTCCGCGCACCCCGTCCCGACGCTCCCGCCGCGCCCACGGAGGGCCCGACCCGACGTGAGCAGCGGGCAGCGGCCTCCGCCACCCTGGCGTCGGGCGTCCAGACCCTCGTGGTCGAGGAGGACGAGGCGGAGATGCGCATCGACCGCTTCTTGACCACGCGGTTCCCGCAGCTGCCCTTCACCCGCGTCCAGAGCATCGTGCGCAAGGGCGAACTCCGGGTCGACGGAAAGCGCGCCAAGCCCAACGACCGGCTCCTGCCCGGCATGAGCGTGCGGGTGCCGCCCCTGAAGCTTGACGCCGTGAGCGAGCGGCCGCGCAGTCCCCAGCGCGACGCCACGGATGCCGATTTCATCCGCTCCCTCATCCTCTACGAGGATGCCGAGATGATGGTGCTGAACAAGCCCTTCGGCCTCGCGGTCCAGGGCGGCTCCGGCACCGTGCGGCACGTCGACGGCCTGCTGGAGGCCCTGGCGGGTCCGGACGGGCAGAAGCCGCGCCTCGTCCACCGCCTCGACAAGGACACCGCCGGCTGCCTCATCGTGGCCAAGACCCGGCTCGCCGCCGCGACGCTCGCCAAGAGCTTCCGTTCGCGCTCGGCCCGCAAGGTCTACTGGGCGCTGACCGCCGGGGTGCCGCGGGTGCACCAGGGCCGGATCTCGACCTACCTCGCCAAGGAGGAGCCCACCGACGCCGACGCGCGCATGCGGGTGGCCCAGCACGGCGACGAGGGCGCCTCGCACGCGCTGACCTACTACGCCATGGTGGACAACGCCGCCCAGAAGGTGTCGTGGCTGTCCCTGAAGCCGGTCACGGGGCGCACGCACCAGTTGCGCGCCCACGCCGCCCATATCGGACACCCCATCGTGGGCGATCCGAAATACTTCAGCATCGAGAACTGGGCCCTGCCGGGTGGTATCCAGAACCGTCTGCACCTCCTGGCGCGCCGCATCGTGATCCCGCATCCCCGCACGGGCAAGCCCGTCGACGTCACGGCGCCCCTGCCGCCGCACATGGCCCAGAGCTGGAATCTCCTCGGCTTCGACGCGTCCCGCTACGACCCCATCGTGGAGGCGCCCGAAGCGTGAGACGCGCGCACGGGCGACCTTGGCAATCGGCCGTTGTGCCTTATCCTTCACCCGATGCTCGGGGCCGCCGCCGGACACCGGTGCCGCCTCCCGTCACGCCGTCCCGAAGGTGACACCCATGACCCCCGCGACCGTCGTCCGCAGCGCGCTCCTGGCCCTGTCCGTCCTGACCCTGTCGGCCCTCGCCGGGGCGCCCGCGACCCTGGCGCAGACGGCGCCGCAACCCGGTCCAGCCGCGCCTGCGCCCACGCCAGCCCCCGCCCAGCGGCAGGCCAATCCCACCCAGGCCAATCCCACCCAGGCCAATCCCATCCCGGCCAACCCCGGTCGGGCCACGACGCCGGCGGCACCGCGCCAGGCGAGCCCCGGACAGGCCTCCGGTCAGGCCGCGCAGGCCCCCGCACCCGTCAGGCGGGGCGCCGGGCGTCGTGCCCGGGTGCCCTATGCCGTCTGCAACCGCCAGGCCCATGCGCGCGGCCTGCGGGGGGGCGCGCGGCGTCGCTTCCTCATCCGGTGCAAGCTCGGCTACGAAACGCCGCGTCCGCCCCAGGCCGCACCGGCCCGCCAGCCATGACGGGCGCCCGCCCGTGACCCTCATCGTCTTCGATGTCGATGGCACCCTCATCGACAGCCAGCACCTCATCGTGGCGGCGCAGGGGCTCGCCTTCGCGGAGCACGGCTTGGCCGCGCCGAGCCGGGCCGAATCCCTGTCCGTCGTCGGCCTGTCCCTGCCGCAGGCGTTCCGCCGCCTCGTCGGGGAAGAGGGCCCCATCGACGGCCTGTCGGAGAGCTACCGCCGCGCCTTCAACACCTTGCGCCTCGATCCGTCCTACGAAGAGCCGCTGTTTCCCGGCATGGAGGCCCTCGTGCGGCGCCTGCACGCCCGCGACGACGTCCGCCTCGGGATCGCCACCGGCAAGGCCCGGCGCGGCGTCGACCGCCTCATCGAGACCCATGGCTGGCAGGGCTGGTTCGCCACCACCCAATCGGCCGACGACGCCCCTTCGAAACCCGATCCCGCCATGCTGCTCCAGGCCATGGCGGAGACCGGCGCCACGCCGGCCACCACGGTGATGATCGGGGACACCACTTACGACATGGCGATGGCGGTGAGCGCCGGGGCCGCCGCCATCGGGGTCGCGTGGGGCTACCATCCGGCAGGCGCCCTGTTCGGGGCCGGCGCCGCCACGGTCGTGGACAGCGCAGAGGCCCTGGGGGAGCTGTTTCCCACACCCTGATCCTGCGATCCTGTGATCCCGGAGAGCGGCGGCGGCCTCGCGGGCGCCGCGCCGATGGGCTATCCCGGCAGCCATGAGCGACGATTCCTCCTCCGACTGGCTCGGCGACGCCGACGCCCCCCGGCCCGATCCCACCGCCTCCGCCCGAGGCCCCGGCAAACCGGCCCTGCCGAAACGCTTCTACGCGGCGGCGGGCCTCGCGGACGCCGAGGGCGGCCTGCGCCTCACCCTCGATGGGCGGCCCGCCCATACGCCCGCGCGCAATCCCCTGGCCCTGCCGACCCGGGGCCTCGCCGAGGCCGTGGCGGCGGAATGGGAGGCGCAGGTCGGCGTCATCGATCCCGCGACCATGCCGCTGACGCGGCTGTCCAACACCGCCATCGACGGCGTCGCGCCGCGGCGCGACGCGGTGATCGAAGATCTCTCGGCCTATGCGGGCACCGATCTCCTCGCCTACCGGGCCGGCGATCCCGAACGCCTCGTCGCCGCGCAGGGCGCCGCCTGGGATCCGGTGCTCGACTGGGCGCGCGCGGCGTTCGGCGCCCGCTTCATTCTCGGCGAGGGGGTGATGCACGTCGCCCAGCCGGAGGACACCATCGCCGCCCTGCGCCGGGCCATCGCCGAGACGGACGGCCCGTTCCGCCTCGCGGCGCTCCACACGCTGACGACCCTCACGGGCTCCCTCGTGCTGGCGCTCGCCGTGCTGCACGGGCACCTCACCCCCGCCGAGGCCTGGGCCGCCGCCCACGTGGACGAGACCTATCAGGCGAGCGTGTGGGGCCTCGACGCCGAAGCGGCGGCACGCCACGCCCTGCGCACGGCGGAGTTCGAGGCGGCGGCCCGCCTCGCCGCCCTGGCGGGCTGATCGCGCAAGCGTCACGCGGCAGCCTTTGAAATCCATTTTCGCTGAAAGCGCCGCGTGCTAAGGCCGCTTCAAACCGTGGCCGTGGGCATGCCCCCGGCGCGGGTCCCGTCATCTCTCTTTAGGCAAGGCGTTTCCCGCATGAAGGACATTCTCGAACGGCTCGAGGAGCGTCGCGCCCAGGCCCGCCTCGGCGGCGGTGAGAACCGCGTCGTCGCCCAGCACAAGCGCGGCAAGCTCACGGCTCGCGAGCGCATCGAACTCCTCCTCGATCACGGGTCGTTCGAGGAATTCGACATGTTCGTGCAGCACCGCTCGACCGATTTCGGGATGGAGAAGCAGAAGATCCCCGGTGACGGCGTGGTGACCGGCTGGGGCACCATCAACGGCCGCACGGTGTTCCTGTTCTCGAAGGACTTCACGGTATTCGGCGGCTCCCTGTCGGAGACGCACGCGGCCAAGATCGTCAAGGTCCAGGACATGGCGCTCAAGATGCGCGCCCCGATCATCGGCATCTTCGACGCCGGCGGCGCCCGCATCCAGGAAGGCGTCGCCGCACTCGGCGGCTACGGCGAGGTTTTTCGCCGCAACGTCGCGGCCTCGGGCGTGATCCCGCAGATCTCCGTCATCATGGGTCCGTGCGCGGGCGGCGACGTCTACTCGCCGGCCATGACGGACTTCATCTTCATGGTGCGCGACACGAGCTACATGTTCGTCACCGGCCCGGACGTGGTGAAGACCGTGACCAACGAGGTGGTGACGGCCGAGGAACTCGGCGGCGCCAAGGTCCACACCACCAAGTCCTCCATCGCCGACGGCTCGTTCGACAACGACGTCGAGGCATTGCTGCAGATCCGCCGCCTCGTTGACTTCCTGCCCGCCAACAACATCGACGGCGTGCCGGAGATCGAGAGCTTCGACGATCCCCTGCGCCTCGACATGAGCCTCGACACGCTCATCCCCGACAATCCGAACAAGCCCTACGACATGGGCGAGCTCATCCGCCGCGTCGCCGACGAGGGCGATTTCTTCGAGATCCAGGCGACCTACGCCCGCAACATCCTCACGGGCTTCGGCCGCATCGAGGGCCGCACCGTCGGCTTCGTCGCCAACCAGCCTATGGTGCTGGCCGGCGTGCTCGATTCCGACGCCTCCCGCAAGGCGGCGCGGTTCGTGCGCTTCTGCAACGCCTTCTCGATCCCCATCGTGACCTTCGTGGACGTTCCGGGCTTCCTGCCGGGCACCGCCCAGGAATACGGCGGCCTGATCAAGCACGGCGCCAAGCTGCTGTTCGCCTATTCCCAGGCCACCGTGCCCCTGGTGACGATCATCACCCGCAAGGCCTTCGGCGGCGCCTACGACGTGATGGCATCGAAGCACGTCGGCGCCGACCTCAACTACGCCTGGCCCACCGCGCAGATCGCCGTCATGGGCGCCAAGGGTGCCGTGGAGATCATTTTCCGGAGTGAAATCGGCGACGCCGACAAGATCGCCGAGCGCACGGGCGAGTACGAGGACCGCTTCCTGTCGCCGTTCGTCGCGGCCGAGCGCGGCTACATCGACGAGGTGATCATGCCCCACTCCACCCGCAAGCGCATCGCCCGCGCGCTCGGCATGCTGCGCACCAAGGAGATGGAGCAGCCCTGGAAGAAGCACGACAACATCCCGCTCTGACGGGACGGCTCCCCCGGCCGCACCGGGGGAGCCGGCGAGGCGCGGTCTCGGACTTTCCATGCCGTAGTTTTCGAAAGTCGTGCGATGATCGCACCTCGAATAATCGAGGAGGCCATCATGGCGACCGAACAAAAACGCGGCAGTCGCGAAGCGAAGAAGCCGAAGAAGCCCGTGGTGAAGACCATTGCGGCGGCGGCCTCGACCAAGGACATGGTCAGCGCGGCGGTGAAGAACGCCAAGAAATAAGCCGAGACCGACGAACCAACCGGGCGACGAACGCCCGATACCTTCAGCCGAGCCGGCCGCCCCCGTCCTGCACGGTGCGGCCGGGAATCTCGGCGACGGGATCGGCCGGACCTCCGAGGTCGAGGAGCACGATCTCCGGCGGGACGCCGAAGCGCACCGGCACCCGGCTCACCCCGAAACCGCCCGAGACGATCATGTGGCGGTTCTGCAGGACCACGTGGCCGTAGGCGAAGCTGTTGCCTCGCCGGGACGGGATCACCGGCGAGTAGCCGAACAGGCGGACCTGGCCGCCATGCGTGTGGCCGGCGAGCGTCAGAGAGACCCGGTCGGGCACTTCGAGGAAGATGTCCGGCTCGTGCACCATGAGGAGCACCGGCGCCGCATCCGTCACCTGGGCCAGGGTGCCGGGCAGGTCGTCGCGGCCCTCGTGGTTCCCGATCTTCACGAACGGCTCCTGATCGCCGATCCCGGCGATCCAGAACGGATGCCCGTCCTTCTCGAGGCGCAGGGCCGCGTTCTCCATCACGGGAATGCCGCGATCCTCGAGGGTGCGCTGGGCCTCCGTCACGTCCCGTTCGCCCGCCTGCACGGCGAGGTCTTCCCACCAATCGTGGTTGCCCAGGATGGCGTGGACGCCCAGCGGCGCACGCAGGCCCTCGACCACGCGGGCGAATTCCCGCAGGGGCACCCTGCGGAAGGTGACGGCGGGCCCGGCCGGGTAATCGCCAAGCATCAGGATCAGGTCGGGCTTGAGCGCGTTCGTGGCGTCGACGATCTCGGCGATGCGGTCGAGGGGCATGAACGGCTCGCCGACGTGGAAATCCGCCAGGACGGCGACGCGCAGGCGCAGGCCCGGCGTCCAGCGCGGCAGCACCGGGCTGTAGCGGGTGACGACGAGGCGGAAGCGCGGTTCGATGACGACGGCGTAGGCGCCCGTCGAGAATCCCAGCGCCGCTCCGGCGCCGAGGCCGCCAAGGACTTGCCGGCGACTCGGCAGGATCAGCATCGGTGGGGCCCTCGGGTCGCGGATCGACGCCGGCTTCCTCGTCGTCAATCTTGACGAATTGACGACGCGGCGCCGCAGCGGTCGGTTCGGACGGGGCCGGCTCCGCGCGATCGAGACCGGTCGCGTTCGGACGCCGCCCACTCGATCACTTCGGATCGAGCGGGCGCGACGGTCTCCCTCTCCTGGAAGGAGAGGGTTGGGGTGAGGTGTGGTCCATCTCCGGAAAGGTCACACACCTCACCCTGCCCCTCTCCTTTCAGGAGAGGGGACCCGCGTTTCACCGTGTCACCGAACGGATCAGCCGGAAACCGTAGCAGACGTCGCCTTTCAGACCTGGGGCGCGTCCTCGTGTTCGAAACGGGCGGCGATCCGGGCGGCCTTCGCCCGGGCGGCCATGGCCTTGCCCGCCACCGCCGAGACGAGGACCGCTGCAGCCAGGGCCGGCAGGGCAACGGGCCGGAAGCTTTCCGTCGAGCGTCCCGTGGTGGTGGAGCGACGGTCCAGGGCAGGGGCGGGGCTCTGGTTCTGATCGGGGGCGTACATGGAACGGGTGTCCTGCTGAAGGCTCTTTTCGCGGGCGCCGGGCGCTCGTCGCCCGGCTCGCCCGGCGCGCCGTTCGGGCACCTTTCGGTTCGACCCGGACACGCTCGAGCATCACAGCAACCATAAGGGTCGTTGCAACATGAACGGAGGATTAAGACTACTGGGCTGCCTGGAATAACGGCAGCCTTGTTTCTCATCACGAGTACCGCAGTTGACAAATTCGTGATTGATGGCGCGGCACCGCAACAAATCTCGCTGCAATGCGAATTCTACTTCGATTGATGCTTGCCTGCGGCGTGTCAGCCACGCGGGGCTGGGAGGGGCTCCAAGCCCTCCGAGGCGATCCAGGCTTGGGTCCGGTCCAGGGCGCGGGCGAGGCGGTCGAACAGGGTGTCGATCTCGTCGGGCGCGATGACGAGGGGCGGGCAGACCGCGACGCGGTCCCCGGCGAGGAAGCGCACGATCAACCCCTCGGCCTGCGCGAAGGCGACGCAGCGGGCGGCGACGCCGGCCTTCGGATCGTACTGGCGTTTGGTCTTCTTGCAGGCGACGATCTCGAGACCGCCGATGAGGCCGAGCCCCCGTGCCTCGCCGACGATGGGGTGATCGGCCAGGGCCGACAGGCGGGCCTGGAAGTGCGGCGCCTTGCGGGCGACGCCCTCGACGATGCCGTCGCGACGGTAGATCGCGATGGTCTTCAGGGCCACCGCGCAGGCGACGGGGTGCCCCGAATAGGTGGTGCCGTGGCCGAACGTGCCGAGCTTGGCGCTCTGCGAGACCATGTGGCGGTAGAGCGGCTCGTCGATGGAGATGCCGCCGAGCGGCATGTAGCCCGAGGTCACCGCCTTGGCGAAGGACAGGCTGTCGGGCCGCATCCCAAGGGCCTCCGAGCCGAACCAGGTGCCCAGCCGCCCGAAGCCGCAGATCACCTCGTCGGCGATGAAGCGCACGTCGTGGCGCTCTAGCACCGCCTGGATCTTGGCGTAGTAGCCGGCCGGGGGTACGATGGCGCCGCCGGCGCCGAGCACCGGCTCGGCGACGAAGGCCGCGACGGTCTCCGGTCCCTCGCGCTGGATCAGCGCTTCGAGTTCGGCGGCGAGCCGCGTCGAGAACGCCTCCTCGGTCTCGCCCTCCAGTCCGAACCGGTAATGGTGCGGGCAGCCCGTGTGGAGGAAGCCCGGCAGGGGCAGGTCCCAGTCGGCGTGGTTGGCGGGCAGCCCCGTCATCGAGGCGGTGGCCACCGTGACGCCGTGATAGCCCTTCACGTGGCAAACGATCTTCTTCTTCTTCGGGCGCCCGAGGGCGTTGTTGAGGTACCAGGTGAGCTTGACCTGGGTGTCGTTGGCCTCGGAACCCGACGAGGTGAAGAAGATCTTCGAGGTCGGGACCGGCATCAGCTCCTTGAGGGTCTCGGCGAGCTCGATGGCCGGGTCGTGGCTGCGCCCGGAGAACAGGTGCGTGAAGGGCAGGCGCGACATCTGCTCTTTGGCCGCCTCCACCAGCTCCTCGTTGGAATAGCCGAGCGCCGTGCACCACAGGCCCGCCATGCCCTCGAGGTAAGGGCGACCGTCGCTGTCGTAGACCCAGACGCCGTGGCCGCGCTCCAGCACGAGCCCCCCCGTCTCGCGGAACGTCGCGAGGTTGGTGTAGGGATGGATCAGGGTCTCGACGTCGCGGGCCGCCAGGTTCGAGAGCATCGGAACTCCGTTTCATGAAGCGGGCCGCACGCGGCGCCGGTCGGGCCGTCACACTAACGGCCCGATGCCGCCGCACAAACCCGTTCCGCGCCGCACCGGACCGTCCCCGCCATGCTCTCGCCCACCACCCTCGATCCCGCGAGCGTCGTCGCGACCCCGGCCCCCGGCCGGGCCTGCGGGTCGTGCACCCTGTGCTGCAAGGTCTACGATGTCCCCGCCGTCGAGAGCGCGGCCGGGCAATGGTGCCGGCACACGAAGCAGGGGAGGGGCTGCGCCATCCACGCGACGCGGCCCGACCATTGTCGCGCCTTCCACTGCCTCTGGATGACGGAGGCCTGGCTCGGCCCCGAATGGAAGCCCGACCGCGCCAAGATGGTGCTCAGCCTCGATCCGGTGTCGCGCCACATGAACGTGCAGGTCGATCCGGGCCAGCCCAACGCGTGGCGGCGCGAGCCGTATTACGGCCAGCTCAAGCGCTGGGCCGTGTCGTCGCTCGCCCAGAAACGCCACGTCCTCGTGCACCTCAACAAGATCACCACTGTGGTACTGCCCGACCGCGACGTGAATCTCGGGGTGTTCGCACCCGGCGACCGGATGGTGGCGCGCGAGCGGATGACGCCGAACGGCCTCGTGGTCGAGGTCGAGAAGATCTCGGCGGCGGCCTGAGGATGGGACAGCGCCTCAGCGGCATCCTGTTCGACAAGGACGGGACGCTCATCGATTTCGACCGCACCTGGGGGCCGGCCGCCCATGCGGTGATGACAACCCTGGCGGACGGCGACCGCGCGCGGTTCGATGACCTCGTGCGGGTGAGCCACTACGTCGAGGCCGAGCGACGCTTCCTGCCGACTTCGCCGCTGCTGGCCGGGGCCTCGTCCGTCTACGGACCGCTCTGGGCGGCGGCGCTCGGCCGCCCCGCCGGGCCGGTGCTCTACGCCGAGATGGACCGCCTGTTCCGCGAGGCGGCGCTGCGCTCCCTCCACCCCATCGGCGCGCCGGCCGTTCTCGCAGCGAACCTTCGCGCGGCCGGCTATACACTCGGCATCGCCACCAACGACGCGGAAGCCTCGGCCCGCGCCCAGGCCGACCGCCTCGGCCTCTCGCCGCATCTCGGATTCGTCGCGGGCTACGATACCGGCCACGGCGCCAAGCCCGGACCCGGCATGGTCCTGGCCTTCGCCGAGCATGTGGGCGTCGCGCCGGGCCGCATCGCCCTCGTCGGCGACACGACTGCCGATACCGGCGCGGCACGCAGCGCCGGGGCCGTCGCCATCGTGGTCCTGAGCGGCCCCATGGGGACGGACGCTCGGGACGCCATGCGGCCCCACGCCGACCATCTCATCGACTCGATCCACGACCTGCCGGCGCTCCTGGCCGCCATCGACGGCTGAGGGATCCACCGCAGCGACCAGCCGAGGGACTGCAGCCCATCGGGAATCGGGTCGCGGCGCCCCGCGCGCCCGATCGCGAAGGCGCCATCCTTCGGAAGGCCGCGTTTCGCCTCCCGGCCGAAAGCGACCGATCGCGTTCTCGGCGTGTGGACCCACACCAGCACGCCGCGCCGTCGATTGACGTGTGAAAATTTCCCACAGATAGCGGTGCCGGAGTTCTTGCCCCGGAGCGTATCGATGTCGCCGTCACGAATACCGGGTGGTCTCCACCTCATCGCCCTCGCGCTGCTCTCGTCCACGACGGCCACCCACGCGGCCGAAATCGCCGTCGAGGGCAACCGCCGCGTGGAGGCGGATGTGATCCGTTCGATCGTGGCGAGTGCCCCCGACAGGCCCCGTCAGGCGCTCCTCGCCAGCGGATACTTCTCCGACGTGACGGTCGCGACGGAGGCGGGCCGGACGGTGATCCGGGTCCGCGAACGGGCATCGGTCAATCGCGTGGTCTTCGAGGGCAACAAGAAGGTCGAGACGGCGACGCTGAAGGCCGCCATCGTGACGCGCGATCACGCACCGCTCGATCCGGCGCAAGCTCAGGGCGATGTCGAGCGGATCCGCGCCCTCTACAAACAGGCCGGGCGAGGCACGGCCAAGGTGACGTATCGCACCGTCGACCTGCCCAACGGCCGCCTCGACGTGATCTACGTCATTGAGGAAGGCGACAAGACCGGCATCAAGGCGATCAACTTCACCGGCAATCAGGCATACTCCGATTCCAAGCTCAAGGAGCTGATGTCCTCGTCGGAGATGAACTTCCTGTCGTTCATCAAGACCTCCGACGTCTACGATCCCGACCGGATCACCAATGACCTCGACCTCGTGCGGCGCTTCTACCTCAAGAACGGCTACGCCGACTTCCGCGTCGTGAAGGCCGATGCCCGCTACGTCGAGGCGGAAACCGATGCCGGCTGGGTCATCGACGTCATCGTCGAGGAAGGCCAGCAGTACAAGGTCGGCGCCGTCGCCATCGATTCGCGCCTGCCCGGCCTCGATGCCCGGGGCCTCGACGGCGAGGTCCGCGCCCAGGTCGGCGACGTCTACAACGCCGAGGATGTCGAACGGACCCTCAGCGGCG
>Ga0182232_1000234_pt1 | contig 15423 bp, 12 predicted proteins | sample G6R1MG_30_FD_155484 | JGI IMG/M metagenome (GOLD analysis project Ga0182232, IMG submission 155484) | Phyllosphere microbial comminities from miscanthus, Michigan, USA - G6R3_NF_07NOV2016_LD2 MG | ecosystem: Host-associated > Plants > Phyllosphere > Phylloplane/Leaf | place: USA: Michigan... | reverse complement strand
CCGGCTGCTGCTCATCGGGCCGGTTTCGCGGCCCTGCGGCCGGGTCGAAAACCAGCTCTCTACGCAGCTCAGCGCCGTATTTGCGGCCCTGGCGGCCCGCCACGGCCTCGACTACCTGCCGGCGCTGGGCGAAACGGACGCCGCCGGGCAGCCGCTCTTTTTTCCCAATGGCATCCACGTCAGCCCCGCCGGCCACGACCGCATTGCGCAGTTATTGCTCGGCCGGCTGCGCCCGTAAGCGCTCAGCTATTTGGGCACCACCCGGTACAGCCCCAGGCCGATGAGCGAGAAGACCATGCCCGGAAACCACGCCGCCAGCAGCGGCGGCATGCTGCCCACCTGCGCCAGGTTGCGGCTCAGCATCACGAAGATGATGAAAATAAAAGCCAGCACGAAGCCCAGCGCGATTTGGCCGCCCACGCCGCCGCGGCTCTTGCGGGCGCTCAGCACCACCCCGATAAAGGTGAGAATGAGGATATCGAAGGGGTAGGCAAAGCGCTCGTAGTGCACGCTGATGTACTGGGCCGTGTCGTCGGCCCCGCGCAGAATTTTATTCGCGATAAGGGCGTCGAGCTCGGGCGAAGTCAGGGTTTCGGCTAGCCGGTACGTATTGGCAAAGTCCTTGGGATAGAGGTTCATCGTGGTGTCGCGAGCCGGAATGGTGCGCAACGTCTCATGTTGGGTGCCCACGAAGGTGCGCACCAGCTGGGGCGACATTTTCCAGGCGTGCTTCACGCTGTCCCAGGCCAGGTTGTCGGCCGTCATGCGACGGCGCAGCACGGTGCCGTCGAAGGTTTCGAGCGCGAAGTGAAAGCCCGTGTTATTGCCGCTGCTGTAGCTCTCCAGGTACACATAGCTCTTGGGCGAGATTTTCATGTGCACGTTGCGACCCTCAAACCGCCACGGCTCCTTCACGTGCAAGGACTCGAAATGCACGATTTCCCTGGTCGCCTTCGGGATAACCCAGCCCACCAGGTAAAACGTGAGCAGCCCGATAAAGCCGGCGCCCATCAGGTAAGGCAGCAGCAGCCGCTTAAAGCTCATACCGCTGGCCAGCATGGCCACGATTTCGGTGCGCGCCGCCAGCTTGGCCGTCACGAACACGACCGCCAGAAAGATGGTAATCGGCGAGAGCAGGTTGGCAAAATACGGAAACAGGTAGATGTAGTAGTGCGTGAAAACGTGCCCAATCGAGAGATTATGGTGAATAAAATCATCGTTCTTCTCGGTGTAGTCAATCACGCAAATCACCGACACGAGCATTACCACCGTGAAAAAAAACGCGGTGAGAAACTTGGAGATGATGTACTTATCGAGGAGCTTCATAAACTACTAATCAAGCTAATTGCGCGGTCTTCGGCGCAGCAGTAGAGCGCCGCAACTGGCAGCGGTGTAGTAACAACGTCGTGAGCAGCGCTCCTAGCTTAATACCGCTGGCTTTTGCAAGGGAGTAATGCAGAAAAGAAACGTCGATAGGCGCATAAATAGTCCACCCCTGCGCAGGTACCGGTTGCAACGGCCACCCGTAGTAGGGATACCAGTATTCCTCTAAAATGACATAGTGAAACGCTTGTGGCACAGCCGGCGGATTAAAAAACCAAGCAGGCACTATCAAATGCACCAAGCAGCCTAAGCAATAGGCCAGCCCAAGCAGCATCAACCACCGGCTGCCTATCCCCACCACTGTACGTGGCGTCTGCAATTGCCAACGGGGCCATCGCTGCCGCACTGTCCACCAACTTATGGTTAGCAGCACGGCGCTACCTAAGCTAGCTAGCAATACCGGTAGCCCTATTGCTTTACCAAGTAATAAGAAGGCGTAAGGAACACTTAACAGCCTTTGCCAGTGAAAAGATGGGCGTGGTAAATCAAGCGGCTGCCCAGCGATATAAATATCGCCGTAGCCATCAAATAAGCCACTTGCTTCCAGGGCAGACAACCCACACGGCGCCAGGTAGTATATGAGTGGCAGGCCTACCACTACTAGCCATAAAACTACCCGCACTAGCCGCTCCCAAAGCGTCGCCTGCTTCTGCATTACCTGGTCAATCTGCAAAATCAACGATTACAACCGGCGCATCAGCTTTTCGACCATGCCCGGCTTCCACTGCGCAAACGTGCCGGCCACGATTTGCTTGCGTGCTTCCTGCACCAGCCAGAGATAAAAAGTAAGATTGTGCATGGAGGCGATTTGGGCCCCAAGTATTTCCTTGGCTTGCAGCAGGTGCCGCAGATACGCCTTGGTGTAAAACGTGCTGGCATAGCCGCCGAGTTCGGCATCGATGGGCGAAAAATCGGCGGCCCACTTCTTGTTCGTCACGTTGATGATGCCCTGGGTGGTAAACAGCATCCCGTTGCGGGCATTGCGGGTGGGCAGCACGCAGTCGAACATATCGACGCCCAACGCGATGTTTTCCAGAATATTGGCCGGCGTGCCCACGCCCATGAGGTAGCGCGGCTTGTCCGGCGGCAAGATGTCGCAGACCAGCTCGGTCATCTCGTACATCAGCTCGGCGGGCTCGCCCACGCTGAGGCCGCCGATGGCATTGCCGGCCCGGCCCTGCTCGGCGATGAACTCGGCCGATTGCCGGCGCAAGTCCTTGAAGGTGCTGCCCTGCACAATCGGAAACAGCGTCTGCTCGTAGCCGTAGAGCGGCTCGGTGGTGTCGAGGCGCTGGATGCAGCGCTTGAGCCAGCGGTGCGTCATGTCCAAGGAGCGGCGGGCGTAGTCGTACTCGCAGGGCCAGGGCGTGCACTCATCGAAGGCCATGATGATGTCGGCCCCGATGCGGCGCTGAATATCCATCACGCCCTCGGGCGAAAAGAGGTGCTTCGAGCCGTCGATGTGCGAGCGAAAAGTCACGCCTTCTTCCTTAATCTTGCGCGTGCCGCTGAGCGAAAACACCTGGTAGCCACCGCTATCGGTGAGAATGGGCCGGTCCCAGCCGTTGAACTTATGCAGGCCGCCAGCGGCCTCCAGCACCTCCAGGCCGGGGCGCAGGTAGAGGTGGTAGGTATTGCCGAGAATAATCTGGGCCTGCACGTCGTCTTTCAGCTCGCGCTGGCCCACGCCCTTTACCGTGCCAGCCGTGCCGACGGGCATAAAAATGGGCGTTTCGATGGTGCCGTGCGCCGTGGTAAGCAGGCCGGCGCGGGCCTTGGTGCCCGCGTCGCGGGCCAGGAGGTCAAATGTCATGGCTACCGCAAAGGTACGGCCGGCCTGTAGCGTAAGCTTTAGCTTGCGAGCGAGCAGCGGCGAGCAGCGGCGTAGGCGAACGTCAATTGGCGCGGCTGCTCGCTGCGCTCGCTCGCAAGCTAAAGCTTACGCTACAGCCAGTACAACCCCTTTCGTACCTTTGCGGCCCCGTCCCGTGCCGTTACCCGCCTTCTCTTCGCTTCCGCCCGCCCTTTTGCTACTGCCGCTGCTGCTCGTGCAGCTTTGGTACTGGGCCAGGTATTTTGGGTCCTTTGCCCGCCGCCCGCCGGAGGCCGCCGCCACCGCGCCCGGCCCCGATACCGAGCCGGTTTCCGTTATCCTCTGCGCCCGCAATGAGCTCGATAACCTGCGCGAGTTGGTGCCGCTGCTGCTGAGCCAGGACTACCCGGCCGGCTTCGAGTTGGTGCTCATCAACGACCGCAGCCACGACGAAACCGAGCTCTACGCCCAGCAGCTGGCGCAGTATTACCCCGGCCGCTTTCGGCTGGTGTCGGTGGCGCACACGCCGGCCGGCTTCGCGCCCAAAAAGTACGCCCTCACGCTCGGCATCAAGGCTGCCCGCCACGAGCGGCTGCTGTTTACCGATGCCGACTGCCGCCCGGCTGGCCCCGACTGGCTGCGCCTGATGCAGCGCGGCTTCGCCCAAAAAAATGGCGCCGACCTTGTGCTGGGCTTTTCGGGCTACGCCGAGCGGCCGGGCTTGCTCAATAAACTCATCCGCTACGAAACCTTACTTACAGCCGCTCAGTATTTGGGCTTAGCCTGGGCCGGCAAGCCGTACATGGGCGTGGGCCGCAATTTGGCCTACACCCGCGCTACCTTTCAGTCTACCAAAGGCTTTGCCAGCCACATGCGCCGCCTCTCGGGCGATGACGACCTGCTGGTGCAGGATGCCGTGGCCCGCGGCGCGCGGGTGGCGGTAGTGGCCGACCCGCCCGCCCAAACCCTGAGCGAACCCGCCGCAACGTGGGCCGCCTGGTGGCACCAAAAGCGGCGGCACCTCTCGGCTGGTAGCCGCTACCAAGTGGCCGACCGCCTTCGGCTAGCTATATTTATGGGCACGAATCTGTTTTTTTATTTGTTGACGCCAGTACTGTTAGCGATAGCACTTTCCCCCGAAAACTTAATATCTTTGGGAGTAATCTGGCTGGCGCGAACATTGCTGCTGCTGGCGGCTTATATACCCCTGGCACGCCGCCTCGGCCAGGCGCTGCCGCTGGCGGCGCTGCCCTTTCTTGATTTTCTGTACCTAGTTTTTTACAGCGCCTGGGGCCTCTCGCTCCTGGTGCGCCGCCCGCTCCAATGGAAGTAAACCCCGCTGATATTCAGAAACAGTTTTCGTCTAAGGCTCGGCACGACTTCAAGCTGATTCGGGCCGCCGTGGACCACGACGACCAGAGCGCCTACGCCGAGCTGATGCAGATTTATAAAAAGCCGGTGTTTCACGTGGTGCTCAAGATGGTGCGCAACCCCGACGACGCCGAGGACCTCACCATCGAGGCCTTTGCCAAGGCGTTCAAAAACCTGCACAAGTTCAACCCCGAGTTTGCGTTCAGCACCTGGCTCTTCCGCATTGCCACCAACAACTGCATCGATTTTATTCGCAAGAATAAAATCAAGACGATGAGCATTGACTCGGCCGTGAAAATGGGCGACGGCGACGAGATTCAACTCGAGTTTCGCGACAACGACTTGAACCCGGCCGACACGACCATCAAAAACCAGAAAATCGAGATAATGCGCCACGTCGTGTCGCTGCTGCCCGATAAATACCAGCGCCTCGTGAGCCTGCGCTACTTCGATGAGCTGAGCTACGAGGAAATCGCTACCGAGCTAAAAGCCCCGCTCGGCACCGTGAAGGCCCAGCTGCACCGCGCCCGCGAGCTACTCTTCGACATGGTGAAGGACAAAAAAGAGTTTATTTAATTGTTACTAGCACGACAGGGTACCGTTGTCATGCTGAACGCAGTGAAGCATCTCTGCCGCATCGTTGGAATACCATCCAAACGATGCGGCAGAGATGCTTCACTGCGTTCAGCATGACAGTTCGCAGCTGTCCGACGCCGCTTTGTATGAGTTTGCTTACCAAATACTTCCCCCAGCTCACGCCGCAGCAGCGCCAGCAATTCGCCCAGCTCGAAACCGAGTTTAAGGCATGGAACGCGCAGATAAACCTGGTGGCCCGCACCGACGCCGACAACCTCACGGAGCGGCACATTCTGCACTCGCTGGGTATTGCCAAGGTGGTGCAGTTTCCGGCGGGCAGCGCGGTGCTCGACGTGGGCACGGGCGGCGGCCTACCGGGCCTGCCGCTGGCCATTATGTTCCCGGAGGTGAAGTTTCACCTGGTCGATAGCATCGGCAAGAAGATTCGGGCGGTGCAGTTTATGGCCGCCGCGCTGGGCCTGCACAACGTTACGGCCGAGCAAATCCGGGCCGAGCAAGTGCGCGAGAAGTTTGACTTCGTAGTAAGCCGCGCCGTGGCCCGCCTCGCCACCTTCCACCCCTGGATACTGCATAGCTACAAGAATAAGCCCGCTAAGGGCGCCGGGCTGTACTACCTGAAAGGTGGTGACCTAGCCGAGGAAATCGCCGAAAGCGGCCTGGTGGCGCGGGTAGTCGACCTGCCGGATTTTTTTGAGGAAGAATTCTTTGAAACCAAAAAGGTGGTGGTAGTGCCGGTGTAGCGTGCGTCGGCCGCGCTCTTAATTGAGCTTGGCTTCGCTGGCAAAGAACTGCTGAAGCTTCTCCATCAGGTGGTTGCGCTCAGCATCTTCCTGGCCAGGCTGGGTGTAGGCCCGGAAAGCTACTGTGAGGCTACCACCGGGCTTGAGCGACACGATATTGACTTGCGGGGCGGGAATGTCCAGCGTATCGTCTTCCTGCATCAGCAGTGGCAGGGCGCGCTGGCGCAGCACGTCGAGGTCGGTGTCGGCGGGCAGCTCCAGCTGAATTTCGACCAGCGCCCGCTTGGGGTGCGCTTTATTGACGATGACGCCGTTGGAAGTGGCGCCGTTGGGCAAAATAACGGTATCGCCCTGCGAAGTGAGCAGGATGGTATTGAATATCTGGATGGCCTGCACGGTGCCGGTGCGGCCCTGGCTTTCAATGACATCGCCCACGGTAAACGGCTTGAAGGCCAAAATCAGGACCCCGCCCGCGAAATTGGCCAGCGTGCCTTGCAGGGCCAAACCCACGGCCAGGCCGGCGGCCCCCAAAATGGCAACAAACGAGGTGGTTTCGAAGCCCACCATACCCGCCGCCGAAATGAGCAGCAGCACCTTGAGGGCGATGTTGAAGAGGCTGGTAAGAAACGAGCTCAACGACACATCGAAGCGCGACGTAGCCGTATTCACGAGCCGGCTGGCCCAGCTGATAACCCACCAGCCTACTACCAGCAGCACCAGCGCCGCAAGTACTTTGGGTAGGTATAATACGGCCAGGTCTTGCAGGCGCTCGAGGTAGTAGGCAAAGTCGTGCAGGGCAAGCAAGGGCAGGGAGGACATGGCAAACGCAGGCGGGTGAAGCGCCTAACAACGGCCAAAAGCCTTGCTGGGTTGGCAGTCGCTGCGCGCAACCGTCGCCGTAACCTACAGCTTGCTATCGTCCCAGACCAAGTGCGTATCCGGCTGGTAAGGCGGGAAATAATACAGCTTCAAGCCGTTGGTAACGCGCCAGTAGCGCAGCATTTCGGCGATGGTGATGGAGCTAGCCGGCTCGGTAATTGGGTCCCAGGCCAACACGGTTTCGCGGTGCGGCAGCCGCACCACGGCCGGGGCATCGGGCCGGGCCAGCAGTTGCAAGGCCTGGTACTCCCGCACTTTGTCGCCGTACTTGTAGAGCCGGCGGTCGGCATTGAGGTAGATAAACGCGACTACTACCAGCGCTCCAATGTACCAGCGCCGCTGGGCGCCTTGCAACTGCCCCAGCAGGCGCCCGGCCGACAGCCCGTAAAAGACAACCAGCGCCACGGTAATGGGCACGATGCAATCGTGGTGCAGGATGTAGGGCCGGTAGGGCCGGTAGCCGCCCAGCGGCAGCAGCAGGGCATACGCCAAGGCAAAAAGCCCTACCCAGCCCAGCGTGGGCCGCAGGCGGCGGTTTTCGGGCGTGGGCGGCAGCAAGTAGCGCACCAGCACCAGGTTTACCAGGCAGCCCCCTAGCAGCAGCGGCAGGCCGAGGCGGTCGGTGAGAATGGCCCGCACGCCGTGGGGCAGCAGCTGGTAGCGCTGGGCCACCGACACGGTCATGGTGGTGAGATTCTCGGAATTGTTGCGCCCGATGTAAAGCGAATACAGGCACAGCCCCCCAAACCAGCCCCACAGCAGCACGGGCCGCCAGGGCAGGCCGCGTAGCCACTGCCCCACCGGCCACCGCCAGCGCTGGCGGGCCAAATGCAGGCCAATGCCCAGCAGCAATATCAGCACCGTACCCGTGATAATCGGTCCGTTGAAGGACAATACCAGCGCCAGCGCTAGCATGGCCACCAGCTGCCAGGCCGACAACCGCACGGCCTGACCCTGGCTCACGGCGCGGTACAGGGGCCACAGCAGCACCAGTAGCAGCAGCAGCGGCAGGGCATAGAAAAAGTTGTAGGTCACCGAGTTGTCCATAATGGCCATCTGCCGGTTATAGCCAGTGGTCTGGAAAAACGGTAGCATCAGGGCCATGGCCAGCCACAGGCGGCCGCTGCGCAGGCGGCGGGTGCCGGTGGCGTACCAGCCCATCACGTAGAGCAGCAGCGCCTGCACCCCCGTATTGAAGACCGCCTGGGTGGCGTAGAGGCTATCGATGGGGCGCATAAAGGCTTGTAGCAGCAGCGGCACCTGGCGCCAGTACGTGTACATGGCGATGTGGGCAAAAAACCGGTTGGGGCCGGCATACACGCTGTTGTGCGCAAGCACGGCCCAGCCAAAGGGGTCGCGCAGCACGTGGGCATAGTCGGCGCGGGGCAGCACGATGGCCGTAATGTCGCCATCGAGCCGCAACTGGTAGTGGCGAAAAAAAGCCAACCCCAAGTTAACCAATACGAAGAGCACCAGCAACGGCACCAGCCAGGGCGGGGCTGGCGGGACCGGCATTTTGGCGGCCGCTGGCTGGGCGGCCGCCGGCCGCTGGGGCGCGGCCAGGCGCTCGGGCAGCACGGCCGTAGCCGCCGCCAGTGGCCAACCAGCCAACCGACTGAAGAACTGACTAATAAAGCGATATTTACTAATTGGTAGCATCTTTCGATAAGCTAAGGGCTGCCGCTTCGGCGGGCGCCAGCCCAGCAAATAGGTGCCAGAGCCCAAAAGGCCGTGCGGACCGGCTCAAAATAGCTGGCTGCCGGCGCCGGACCGCCAGCCTACGGTACTAGATAAGCTGCGGCCTACACCCTCATTAACTGGGGAAGAGCCCTGGTAGTGCGAAATGGTTGCTTTTAGGCAAATTTTTCCTTTATACTTCCTATTAAGCACGCCATCATCCTGGCAGCAGGGGCAGGCGCTATCTTTTTGTAATGCCTCGCTGCGCCAGTGGCCCGGCATTAGCTACTGATTCGCAGGCAACAGGCGGCGGGCGCACAGGCGCACAGCCAAGGTTTATCAGCGTTTCTTCAAAACCCGTACGGGCGCCGCCGGGCGGGCGGCGAGCAGCGCAACAGCCGTGATGCGGTCGCCAACGTCGAGGCGCTGCACCACGTCGAGGCCGCTGGTTACTTGCGCAAAAATCGGGTAGCGGCCGTCGAGGTGCGGCGTGGGCTGGTGGGTGAAGAAAAACTGGCAGCTCTCGGTGTCCTTGCCAGCCGAGGCCAGGCCCACGGCTCCGGCCCCGTAGTTGAGGGGGGCCAGCTCCGAGCGCAGGGTGTAGGGCGTGCTGCCCGAGCCGTCGCCGCGCGGGTCGCCGCCCTGGGCCACAAAATTGGGCACCACACGGTGGAAATACAGCCCATCGTAGAAATGCTGCCGCACCAAACTCACGAAGCTGGCCACCGCGCCGGGCGCTTCGGCCAGCTTCAATTCCAGCTCAATCACGCCCTGCGTGGTAGTCAGGCGCACCCGCTGGCCCATCGGCACGCTTTGCACCACGGCCCAATCGATGGGGTGCTGGCTGGCCGTGCCGCGCGGCACGGGCGTGGGCGTTGGGGTCTTTTCGAGCTTATCCAGCGTTTGCTGCAAGGCAATCCACGGCTCTATTTCGCGGGGCAGCGTCAGCCGGTCGCGGGCCTGGCGCAGGGCGGCCAGGTCTTCGGGCTGGGGCGCGGGCACCAGCTTAGGGTCGGCCAGCGCCTCGGCGGCGGTGCTAAGCTGGGCCACGTCGCCGCCCGCCAGCGCCCGCCGCAGCGCCGCCGTGAAATCGGCCTGCCGGGTGGCGGGGAAATTCTTACTACCCCGCATCGCCACCAAAGCGGCCAGCGCGGTGCCGGGCACCACGGGCGGGCCAGTAGTCAGGGCTGCTTCTTTGGCCAGAAAGTCGAACTGCGCCGGGTCTTCGCCGAGGGCGGTGAGTAGAGCGGCTTTTTCGTATTGGTTGGCCGTGCGCTGGTAGCGGCGGCGGATGGTGTCGGCCACGGCCGGGCGCTGGGCGGCGGGCGCGTGGCGCAGGGCGGCTTGCAGCAAGGCGGCGCGGGCGCGGAAGTGCGGGGTAGCGCGAAACTCTCGCAGTAGCCGCTCAGCGTAATATGAGTCCAGCTCAGCTTTTAGAAACCATTCAGCCGCAACTAAAGCTTCCTGCGCCAAGGGCTGCTTGATTTCTCTGAGGAGCAAAACGTCTAGCTCTGTAACGAATATCGCCGAATCAGGATTAACCTTCGCCTTAACCTTGTGTGGCTGCGGGGGTATTGGCACATGCAACGCGATACGCTTAGTAGGAAGGGCGCGCATGGCCGCAATTCGCACTCGGTGGTCGGCATCAGCCACGATGGATTGTACCAATAGTTCACCCACCCCCGGCCGCGCCACCCGCCCCAGCGCCGTGGCGCAATTGGCCCGCACAAAATAATCCGGGTCGCTACTCAGCGCCTTTAGCAGCACCGGCAGCGCCACCCGCGCCAGCGTCGAGTCTTGCCCGCGCATCCGCGTGAGGGCCGCCGAGGCACCCTGCCGGGCGGCCAAAACCCGGCTATTCTGGCTTAGTAGCTTGGTAGCCTGGCTTACGGCTTCGGCCGAGGCCAACCCGCGCAGCGCGGCGCGGTACAAGCCCCAGGCGCGGCCGGGCGCGGCGGCGCTGTCCGCGCTGGCCGCTTTCAGCTGCCATAATTGGGCTACCGAATGCTTCGTAACGCAGCGGCCCAGCGCCTCATACATAGCCCGGCGGGCGGGCGCACTGGCTTCGGGCTGCGCCAAGCGCTGGGTGAGGGCGGGCACGGCCGTGCTGTCGCCGGCTTGGCCCAGGGCGTAGGCGGCGGCGCGGCGCACGGCGGGCGTGGCATCGCGCAGCAGCGGCAGCAGGGCGGGCACGGCGCCGCGGTCCTGCACCGAGGCCAGGGCCTCGGCGGCAGCGGTGCGGTAGGCGGGGTTTTTATCGGTGAGGTAGGGCAACAGCGCGGCGGTGCGGCGCTCGTCCTGGGCGGTGGCGATGCGGCGGCGCACGGCATCGGCGTAGGGGTGCGCGGGCGGGGCCTGGGCCAGCGCGGCCAGCGGCAGCAGGCCCAGCAGCAAGCGAAAGAAGCGCGTCATAGGCAGGGGATGGAGCTGCAAGTTCGGGTTTAATTGCCCTACTACCGCCGCCCGGCCCGCCAAAGCATCGGCCCGCGCCCGACCTTTGCGGCAGTTTTTACTTCTATTTATCCTATGTCCTCCCCCACCGCGCCCGACCCGCACCAGCTCCGCATCCAGGATTTTCGCTACGACCTGCCGCCCGCGCGCATCGCGCCCGAGCCCCTGCCCGACCGCGCCAGCAGCCGCCTGCTCGTGAGCCGGGCCGGCGTCATTACCGATAAAACCTTTCGCGACCTGCCCGCCGAGCTGCCGCCCGACGCCCTGCTCATCTTCAACGACACGCAGGTGGTGCGCGCCCGCCTGCTGGCCCGGCGCCCCACGGGTGGCGTAGTCGAACTGTTTTGCCTAGAGCCCGTGGCACCGCACCGCGCCCTGGAGCCCGCCTTGCAGCAAACCGAGGCCGCCACCTGGCGCTGCCTCGTCGGCAACGGCCGCCGCTGGAAAGACGGCCCCGTGCAGCTCGATTTTTCATTTGCCGGGCAGCCCGCCACACTGTGGGCCGAGCGGCAGGCCGTGGAGGAAGGCGGCGACAATTTGGTAAATTTCCGGTGGCAGCCCGCTTCGCTGCCCTTTGCCGAGGTGCTGCGCGCCGCCGGCCACCTGCCCCTGCCGCCCTACCTGCACCGCCCCGACACCGCCCTCGACGCCGTGCGCTACCAAACCGTGTACGCCGCCCACGAGGGCGCGGTAGCCGCGCCTACCGCCGGCCTGCACTTCACCCCCGAGTTATTACAGGAGTTAGCGCAGCGCGGCATCGCCACCGGCCGCGTGACCCTGCACGTGGGCGCGGGCACCTTTCAACCGGTGAAGGCCGACACGATGGACGGCCACCCCATGCACGCCGAGCCCATCATCGTGCAGGCGGGCTTGCTACGGCAACTGCTGGCGCACCGGCCGCGGCCGGTTATCGCGGTGGGTACTACTAGTTTGCGCACCCTAGAAAGCCTGTATTGGCTAGGGGCTGGCCTGGTGCGGCAGCCGGGGCAGGCAGCACTGGAGGTGGCGCAGTGGCAGCCTTATGAGGAAGATGCCCCCGACATCAGCCCCGAGGCGGCCCTGAATGCCTTGCTGGCGCACCTCGACGCCAGCGGCACCGACACGCTGGAGGCCAGCACGCGGCTGCTCATCGCGCCGGGCTACCGCTTCCGGCTGGTACAGGGGCTGATTACTAATTTTCACCAGCCCGAAAGCACGCTGCTGCTGCTGGTGTCGGCGCTGCTGGGGCCGGGCTGGCGCACGGTCTACGACCACGCCCTGGCCAATGGCTATCGCTTTCTGAGCTACGGCGATAGCTCCTTGCTATTACCCGAGTGAACCGTGCAGGTTAGTGGGTTTTGGCACGGGCTTTGAAAGATTGGTCGCGCCGGGCCGCTGCGCGCTCACAACCCTGCTTTCGGGGCCGCGTAGAAGGCCAGGGAAACAATTACTCTCCCCCTCAACATCATGAAAAACGCAATTCTGCTGCTCGCCGCCTGCGCCTTTACCACCGCTTCGTTTGCCCAAACCCCCGAAACCACAGTGAAGGTGCGCGACAACGGCACGAAAAAAATCGTGACCGAAAAAGGCGACATGAAAACCGTCACCAAAACCGGCAAAACCAACACCGGCAAAGCCCTCGACAACACGGTTGACGCCGCTGGCAACGTAGCCGAGAAGGCCGGCAACGGCATCGAGAAAGGCTACAAGAAAACCAAAAATGCCGTAAAGCGCGGTACCCAAAAAGTGGGTAAAAAGACCGTAAAGGCTACCAACAAAATGGAAGCCAAAACCGAATAGCTCCCTCCGGCTTTTCGCTCTCAATTTATAGAAAATCCCCGGCTAGCTGCCGGGGATTTTTTTGTTTGCGCTCAGCCCATACTTAGGCTGGTTCGAGCTGGTCTTTTTCCTTGAGCCGGTAAAGCACGTTTTCGGTTACGCCGTGGCCAAACAAGCTGACCCCGGCGTTGAGCACGGCCAGCGCGGCCGTGCCGGCCGGCACCCATTCTTTGGCGGGCGCGCCTTTTTCTTTGAGGGCGCCGGCCCAGCTCACGAGGCAGGCCCCGGCCCCGATTACCATCAGCCCCGCTGGGGCGAATAGCAGCCACTTGGCTTTATGTGTCATACGCGATGCGGGGGCAGCAGAAAATGAGTGAGTAGCGAGCTACTGCCTGGGGGCTTAACCGGCTTTTGGGCTTAGGGTTAGCTTTTTATACGTAAAAAAGTAGGCTGCCAAAAAAAGCGGGTCCGGCCGCCACCGGCAACCGGACCCGCCTGGGCTGCTACTACCTACTTAGCAGCTAGTTGACAATCACCTGCTTGGCCACGGTGGTGCCGCCAGCTTGCACGCGCAGCACGTACACCCCGGCCGGCAGCCCGGCCATATCGAAGCCGGCTTGCCCACCGGCAGCGGGCAGGGCTAGCGTGGCTTCGCGCACGTGCTGGCCCAGCACGTTGCACAGTACCAACCGGGCCTGGGCGGCCCCGCTCACACCGGGCACCAGCACCGTTAGCTGGCCGTGGGCGGGGTTCGGGAATACGCTCACACCAGCGGCCGTGAAGCCCGGCTGGGTGGCCAGCGGAGCCTGCGGCCCGAAGCTTAAGGAGAAGCGCCCAGCCTGCGCGCCCGCGCTACCGGCCGTGAAGGTGTAAGCGCTCTGCTGCTTGAGATTAACCTGCTGACCGGTAATGGCATCGAGCAGATAAACCGCCGTGGCGCTCAGGTTGGCCAGCGTGGCGGCTTGCAGCACGTAGGTGCCCGCCGTGGGCACGCCCACCGCTAGGGGCACGGTGGTGGGGCCGCTCAGCGGCGGCAGGCCGTTGATGGCCTGGCTGGTGCCGGCCGCCACCGAAGCCAGGTTGAGGCCGGTGGGGTTGGTAATTTTTTCGGCGTCGTAGGCGCTGTCAAAATCGCTGGTAGCGCCCTGCTCGAAGTACACGGTAGTCTCGTCGAGCAGCGGGCGGCCGGTGCCTTGCAGCGTGAGCTGCACCAGGGGCCGTGGGTCGGCGGTGGGGCGCTGGAACGTGGTGGCGCTGGGCGCGGTGAGGCGCTGGCTGTTACGGAACGTGACCGCGCCGTTGGCGCGGCCGGCCGCCACGCGGGCAAAAAAGGCCTGCCCCATCGCCAGCGTCGGGTTGCCAATGCGGTTGACGTAGCTGCGGTACTGGCCCACGTAGGGGCCGGTGCTGCTATAGGTGTACATGGCGTTGTCCATGTTGTAGAGGTCGTTGGCAAACTGCGCCAGGTTGAGCGGCGACGGGTACGGGTTGCCGAGCAGGCGCCAGCCGCCATCGGCGTAGGTGAGGCGGCTGCTGAGGATAGACACCACGAAGTCGCCGGTGTTGAGCGTGCCCTGAAAATCGACTACCTCGCCGGCTCCGATATTGGCGATAACGCCGTTGCCGGCTATCAGCAAGTCGGAAGGGCTGGTGGGCGAAACCCAACCTTTGTCGAAGCTACTCAGGTTATTAACTTGGTTCAGCAGGTTGGTATCGTACTTGAAAACCGTGGGGAATGGCGTGACGCTGGCCGGCGCGGCCGCGCCGTTGTAGGCCGGGTTGAGCACGGGCGCGAAGCTGCCGCCGCTGGCCGTGGTGGCCAGGTCGGCCACGGTGGTGTAGTTCACGGGTGGGCTGAAGTGGCGGTAGCCCAGGCCGGGGTTTTGGCTGGGGTCGATGGCGCGCTGCACCGTCACCGGACCGGCTACGGCGCCGCCGCTGTTCACTACCAGCGCATCGCTCACCACGCCGCCGCTGAGGCTGGAGCGCAAGGTCAGGGGCTGGCCGTTGGTGGTCAGGTCGCCGGTCAGGGTCAGGGTGCCGGCCCAGCTGGCCGCCGTGCCGAGGCTGGCGCCGGCCGCGCCCACCGTCAGGTTTTGCAAGGCCAAAAGGCTGCTGCCACCCAGCGTTTGGGCGGTAGTGCCGGTGGTGGCTACCGTGCCGCCAGTGGGCGCAAAGCTGCCGTTGACCAGTAAGTTACCGGCCAGGCTGAGCGTGCCGCCGCTCTGGCCGAGCGTGGCGCCGCTGGCGATGGTGAGCGTGAAAGCACTGGCCGGGCCGCTGGCGAGGGCCGGATAAACCGAGCTGCCGCTCGCGATGAGCACGTCCGTCTCGCTGGTGGGCACGCCAGCCGTCCAGTTGGCGGCCGTAAACCAGTCGCTGCTCGCCGCGCCCGTCCAGGTGGTGAGCGGGCGCGTCACGGCAAACGCCGTGGCCGACGTGACCGAGCCGCCCGGCGTGACCACCGTAATCAGGCCCGAAATAGCGCCCACGGGCACGCTAACGGTGATTTGGGTGGGCGAATTCACCACGAAGCCCGGGGCCGGGCTACCGTTGAAGCTCACGGCCGTGGCCCCCAGCAGGCTGCTGCCGGTGAGGACGACGCTGGTGCCTACCGGCCCGCTTGCGGGCGCGAAGCTGCTGAGCATCGGCAGGGGAGCCAGCTCAATCTGGCTGGTAGTGCTGCAATTGCTGCTCGGGGCCGCTACGGTTACGGTGTAGGTGCCAGGGGCCAGGCCGGTCAGGTCTTCGGTG
>Ga0182232_1000233_pt1 | contig 15443 bp, 8 predicted proteins | sample G6R1MG_30_FD_155484 | JGI IMG/M metagenome (GOLD analysis project Ga0182232, IMG submission 155484) | Phyllosphere microbial comminities from miscanthus, Michigan, USA - G6R3_NF_07NOV2016_LD2 MG | ecosystem: Host-associated > Plants > Phyllosphere > Phylloplane/Leaf | place: USA: Michigan... | reverse complement strand
CAGGCGGTTGTACCGCTCCCCCACTGCGCCCGCAATGAGCGACTGGTCGGGCACCCGCTCGAAGTAGGGCCGCGACACCATCAGTTGCTTCAAATACTGCATCTGCGCCGCGCCGGGCGCGTTGATGGCCGACGACCACAACTCGCTGGAACCGTAGGCGCTACCCTTGTCGAAGCTGCTGTGCATCTGCATCACCGAGTTTTGCCCGTAGGTGTAGCCGAAGGCGCCCGCAAACACCGACCAGTAGCCGTAGCGGCGCACGTCGGCCGCGGTCCAGCGTGGCTGGTTGATGTCGTGCAAACCCTGCGGGATACCTTCGTAGGAAGGCTCGCCATCGAGGCTCGGTTTGGCGGGTTTCAGGGCGTAGTCGGCCTGCTGGTATTTCCAATTGTCGGGGCCGTAGTGGTTCTTTTCCTTGCGCGAGGTATCCTGCTCGTAGCGCTGGTGGCCCGACTGGTACATGTTAAAATCCAGCCATTTGGCCTGATGAAACCAGTCCGACGACTGCGTGCGGCCCCGCGGGTGGTAAGTTTCGAGGTGGTTCGGGTCTACGGCTTTCAGCGTAGCGCCGATAGTATTCCACACCTTCAATGAGTCCGAGCCGGCAATGTCACCGCCATTTAGCCAAATGATATTCGGCCGGTTTTTATACCGCTCGGCCAAAAACGTAGCGTACGCTTTAGCTTGCGAAACGCTCACCTTGCCATTCTTCACGTTGGTACCCCAAACGGGCACCAAACCCATGTACAGGCCCTTTTGAGCGGCTAGGTCCACCACGTAGTCGACGTGGTCCCAAAAGTCGTATTGTGCAGCGTCGGCGGGCGCGCTGCCGGGCGTGGTGAGCGGCCGGGCCACGTTGGCGTGCACCAGGGCCGAGTCGCCGTACACGTTCACGCTGGGCACCTGGTGCAGCACCATCACCTGTATCACGTTGAAGCCTTTTTGGCGGCGGTCTTCCAGGTACGCTTCCGCTTCTTCCCGCCTCAACTTATTGAATAATAGCCAGCCCGTGTCGCCCAGCCAGAAAAAGGGCTGGCCGCTGGCCGTCATCAGGTAGCGGCCGTTGGGGGCTACTTTGAGCTGGCCGGTGGGGCCGGCGGGCACCCACGCGGCCAGCCCGAGCAGTAGAAACAGGAAGAGTGATGCGCGTTTAATCATGTCAGGATGGTGTTGCGCGGACTTTGCAGTCCGCGTTCGGTAGCAGGCAGCCAACACGCGGACTACAAAGTCCGCGCAACCGCTACGACTTCGCTTTTCCGGCGGCGGGCACCACGTTTTGCAGCGGCACCACGCTGTTCAGGTATTCCTCGATGTTGGCGTAGCCGTCTTTGTCGCGGTCTTGAGTGGCGTCGGCGGCGTTTTTAGGATTTAAGCCGCGAGCAGTCTCCCACTTGTCGGGCATGCCGTCGTTGTCGGCATCGGCGTAGGGCGTGCCTTTATACACCGGGTAGCCACCTACCTGCGCGGGGTCGGTGATGATGCCCTGCCTGTACGAATCGGCGGGCAGGCGGCGCTTGATGTAGGGGCTGGGTGCGGCGGGCTGGGCATCCTTGGCGTAGCTGATTTTGCCCGTGCGCACGTCTTGCACGATGCGCGCATCCACGGCGTCGCGCTTGGGCAGGGCGCAGCCGGCATTGGCCAGCACGTACTGGTAGGCCTCCTGGGCAGGCAGTACGGTGCCCATATTGGGTAGCGCGAAGGGCTTATCGGTCTTGATTTCTGCTACTATTTTGGCTGCGTCGGGCACACCCTCCACCTGCACGCCGCCGGCCCAGTTATCCTGGGTCACTTTGGGGTTGCCATCGACCACGTTGCCCGCCACGTAGGCTTTGCCAAAGAGGTTTTTCTGGTCCTTGTCGCGGCCCGATTCGGGCTTGAGAATGCGGTAGCTGATGGGTTCTCCGGCGGGCGTAATCGGCCCAGGCTTGTAGTAGTTGTTCACGAAGTTGTACTCCGAGTGGTTGTCGCCGCCATCGGCCGAGCGGTTCCACCAGTTGAACACCACGTTGTTGGCAAAGTTGAAGTCGCCGTACATGCCCACCGAAGGGTTGCGAGCGATATTATTCGCCCACAAGTTGCGGGTGAACAGGCTATTCAGGCCCCCAATCGTGCTGCCAAAGGCATGGTTATACGTATCCAGTCCTTCCGAAAAAATGGAGTTCTGAATGGTCACGTTCACCGTCGGCAGCTTGTCGGCCTTACCCGTTGCGGGGTTGTGGTACACGTGGCGGTAGATGGACATATTCTCGTCCAAACCCCACGAGGCCGACACGTGGTCGATAAGGATGTTGCCCACCGGATTGCCCCCCAGCCCATCATCACGGCGGGCTACGTCAGTGGCGCCGCGCCGGAAGCGCAGGTAGCGCACCACCACGTCGTGGGTGTTTATCCAGATAGACTCGCCCGCCACGCAAATGCCGTCGCCGGGGGCCGTTTGGCCCGCCAGCGTCACGTAGGGCGCCCGGATGATAACCGGGCTTTGCAGCTTAATAATACCCGCCACGTTGAACACGATGATGCGGGCGCCGCCCTGCTCCAGCGCCTCACGCAACGTGCCGGGGCCGCTGTCGGCCAGGCTTTTTACGACCAGCACCCTGCCGCCCTGGCCGCCAAATACGTGCGCCCCCCCACCCTCCGCACCGGGAAAAGCCAAACGGCTCGACTGCGCCAAGTCGCCGGGCTTAGCGGCCCAGGGCACGTAGGGCTTGCCCGCTTTGGCTTCTTTCTCGATGATGGGCAAGGCTTTTTGCCACGCTTCGTCCGAGCGCTTTTCGGCCTCGGCCAGGGCAGCGTCGGCGTTGGCCTGCACCTGCGGCGGAATCTTGGGGTACTGGGCGCGGGCCGACTGGGCGGCGCAGGCCAGGGCAAACAGGACGGCGGACAGGGCGCGACGCTTAGGCATAAAAGGCTGATTGAAAGTAACGTTTACCCGGCAGCGCGGGCTGCCTGGCCAGCATATTTCAGGCCGAGAGTACGGCCGCCAACTCCACCTTTCGCGCCTGCGCTTCTTCGGCGGCCAGCCCTTTCACGTCGCCGCAGAAGTGCACTTCCACGCCCAGCTCGGCCAGCGCGGCGGCCTTGATGCGGCAGGCCTGGTGGGCCTTGGCGGCGTAGGGCGCGTACACGACCTGGATGTGGTTGGCCTTGTGGCGGGCCATGAGTTGGTCGCGGCTCACGCCGCAGAGCACGGCGTGCATAATAGGCCACTCGGGGGTGGTTTCCTGCCAGCGGCGCTGGGTTTCGGCGGCGGGCAGGGCCACTACCTCGCCCACGCCCAGGTCGCAGTGCAGCTTGCCATCGAGCACGTACACGCGGCTCCAGACGAGGGCGCCCGGCCGGCTCACGCCGCGCAGGGTGCCGCCGCCGAGGCGGAAATACATGGGCGTCTGCCGCTCGCTACTCGCCCCGGCATAGCCATCGATGAAGTGGGCGGGCGGCGCGGCCCCCGAAATCAAGAACACCCACACAAACTGCTCGCCATCGCCGGTGTCGTAGGGCTGGCCCCAGCGAATGTCGTGCAGCGTCGTTTCGCCGCTCATGCCCAGCTCGTTCCAGAGGCGGTAGGTGAGCAGGGCATCCAGTCCGGCGCACTCGTCTACTTCGTTGAAGTGCGGCAGCGCCTGGCCAGCGTATAACTCCTCGCCGGTAGCAACCGAGTACACGGGCGGCCGCTCAGTATTATTGAGCAAACCCTCGACCAGGTCGCTGGCCGGCACCAGGTCCTTGAGGCCCTGCTGGTACTGAATGCCAATGGTATCGCAGCCAAAATCAGCGGCCAGGCGCACGGCCGCGATGTACATCTTGCACTGCTCCAGGGTCTGGTTTTTGGTGAGCTGCGTAGCCTCGTCGGTGCCCCAGTTAAATTTCATGCCCTTGGCCAGCAGCCAGTCGAGCACCTTTTGAGCCTCGTCATCCGCTACTTCGCGCATGGCGGCGTAGAGCGTCGATTGGCTGAGGCGCTCCTTAAACACGCCGGTGGCGTGCAGCAGCTCGTCGGGGATGATGGCATTGTACATGCCCATGCAGCCCTCGTCAAACACGCCCATGATGGCTTTTTGCTGCCGGAAGCGCCGGCCGAAGCTGCGGCCGGCATGCTCGTCTACCATCGGCAGCGAGCTGTTGGCCAGGGCTTTCACGTGGCTCGCATCCTGCGTGATGGTGCCTTCGGCCAGCCATTGGCGCAGGCCGCTTTCAAAGAAAGCATCGGTAAAATCTTCGCTCCAGAGCGTGCTGTAGGTTACGCCGGCTTTGGTGAGGCAGCCGTTCAGGTTCAGCATACCCACCAGGCCGGGCCACTGCCCGCTCCAGTTGGCCACCGTCAGTATCGGGCCCTGGTGGGTGGTGAGGCCGGCCAGCACGTGGTGCGAATACTGCCACACGCTTTCGGCCACGATGAGCGGCTGCTGCGGGTCGATGCCCCGAAACACCTCAATACCCATGCGCTGCGAGTCCAAAAAGCCGTGCTTTTTTACGGGGTCGTAGGCGTGGGCGCGGCGCACGGCGTAGCCCTGGCGGGCGAGGGCGGCGGTGAGCTGGGCCTCCATGGCCTCTTGGGCGGGCCAGCACTTTTGGTTGGCGCCCAGGCGCAGGTCGCCGCTGGCGAGGAGGAGAACTTCTTGAGGAGGAAAAGTAGTAGCCACGTTTGTCTAGTGGTAAGGGTTAACGCATTAGGGGGCAGCGCTCCGCCTCTCCACTAGCGGCCGCCGCGCCGGGCGGCGCCGCAAAACCGGCAAACCAACGCTGGCTGCGGCTAGCGTTAGCAAGGTGCGTGGGCACCAAAAAGAGTAGGTGGGACTTCACGACAAATATTGCCAGCCACTGCCCGCAGCTACCTCCCACTTATTAGCTACTTAGTATAGGATATTAGCATGGGCTACCTTGCCGTTGAGCTTACTAGCGATGGCATTTGGCCAAGAAGTAATTGCTGACTTACTTTGCCGCACCACTGGTTTTGGCGGTATTCCGGCTCCGAAATCGCAAACAGTAGACTACAGGAGAGTTATTTTAGAAAAGCTGGTTAGTTTAGTGATTACTTACTAACCGGCTAACTATTCAGACTAGCTACCATCCTACCTGCAGCGCGCAGGATAAGATGCTAGAAAATAGTACCCGTAGTCGACAGTCTTCCTACCTATTCCCACCCACTCCTTCCCATGAAAGCCCAGTTTCATAAGGTTCCGGTTAATATCCAGAGCTCGTTCAGCATTCGCCACGACCGCAAGCCCAACTTTGGCACGACCTGGCACTACCACCCTGAGCTAGAGCTGCACTACGTGATTCGGGGCGAGGGCGTGCGCCTGGTGGGCGACAACATCAGCAACTTCTCGGACGGCGAGATTATCTTGCTCGGGGCCAACCTGCCCCACACCTGGCGCTGCAACGAGGAGTATTTTCAGGGCAACCCCAACCAGGAGGTGGAGGCCATCGTCATCCAGTTCTTGCCCGAGTGCCTGGGTCGCTACCTACTGGGATTACCCGAGGCCTACCTCATCCCTAAGCTGTTTGAGAAGGCCAAAAGCGGCCTGCTCATCTCGGGCGAAGCCAAGGCCCGGCTGGAGCCGCTGATGCGGGCGGCGGTGCAAGCCACTGACCTCGACCGCATTATCATCTTCCTGTCCATTCTGAAAATCTTGTCGGAAACGTCGGAGATTCAAACTATCGCCACCGAGCACCACGCCTTCAAGCAGTCGAACGAGTCGGACGTGCAGCGCATCAACAAAGTGTGCAACTACACGCTCTCAAACTACAAAAAGGAAATCACGCTGGAAGAAGTCGCTTCAATTAGCAACCTCAGCGTCACGTCGTTCTGCCGGTATTTCAAGCTGATTACTAAGAAAACGTACTACGATTTCCTGCTCGAAATTCGCATTAGCCAAGCCTGCCGCCTGCTCATCGAGGACAAGCTACTGACGGAGGTAATTTGCTTTGAATGTGGCTTTAACAATGTATCGAACTTTTACCGCCACTTCAAGAAAATCACGAAAGTGACGCCTTTGGAATACAAACGCAAGTACCTGCACAGCTATAAAGAGGCGGTGGCTGCGTAACCCTACCCCCAGCCCCTCCCCTCCGGGAGAGGGGAGCCGACCGCAGCGAATGTAAACAGCTGTTAATAAAGCAAAAGCCTCGGCATTCATATTGCCGAGGCTTTTGCTTTTTACTCCTATAATCGTCAGGCTCCCCTCTCCCGGAGGGGAGGGGCCGGGGGTGGGGTTATGCGTTAGGCCGCGCTACGCCAGTTCCAGGCTGCGGCTCAGGGTGCTGTAGTCGCCACAAAGCGTTTCGACGCCGCGCCGGATGGTGCTCGAAAAGTCGCCCACTTTGCGACGGGTGAAGGTAGAAATCTCCATGCCGCGCTGCTTGAGCGAGTACTTCGCGATGGTTGGGTACACGTCGTGCATCACGCCCATGTTCTGAATAAAGAATTCCTGCACGCGCACTACTTCGCTAGCCAGCTGCGGGTTATCGTAATTGTTGCACAGCCACACAATTAGCTCGGGGAAGAAATTGCCCTGGATGCACGAGAGCCCGGCCGCGCCGGCCCGCAGCGACTCCACGGCGTGGCCCATATAGGCATCATAAAGGCCGAATTTGTGGCCTTCGGCGGCGGCAATTTTGGCGCGTACCTGGTCGATATCCAGGCAGGTATCCTTGTGGTAAGTCACGCGGCCGGTGCCCACAAACTGCCCCAATTGCTCGGGCGAGAGCACGCGCTTGTAGGGTACCGGGCACTCGTAGAAGCCCAGCGGGATGCCCGGCGTCTGGTCGAGCAGTTGGAAAATACGCTCGTTGAAAACGGCGTCGGAATCCTTTTCCTCGGCCAGCAGGCCCGTGATGACGATAACAGCCTCGGTGCCCGCCTCGTGGACTTTTTTCACGAAGTCGGCCTGCTCGCTGAGCGCGCCGGCGAAGGTGCCGGTAGCCACTACGGGCACGGCGCCACCCGCCACCTCCACCACGTGGCGGATGCTTTGCAGGCGTTCCTCGGTGCTCAGCTCAAACATCTCACTGGAGAGGCAATTGGCAAAGAGGCCCGCTGCGCCGGCCTCTATATACATCTCAGTCAGGCGCGTAAGGGCCGGATAATCAATCAGCCCATCGTTCTGAAAGGGCATGAGCATAACGGGGATAAATCCCTTGGCTGTCTTTTCCATAGTGCTAGCTGGGCCGGGAGCAAGCCACCGAGGCTCCCTGAAGTAGTAGAAAAATTGACTTAATAAACAGTTTGCTTAAGGGCGGCCGGGGCGCTGGCCAAGTTGCCGTTTCGGCGCTTGCGCAAGCGCGATAATAGCAGGCCGAGCAGGAAAATGGTGAGCGTGCCCACCACGATTATCATGCTCTTGTGCAGCGGGTTGCGGAACATAGCTAAGCTCTCCGGCAGGTTGGGCGAGAAGGTCATCCAAAGAATGACGAGCACGCCGATTATCGTGGCTAGCAAGGCTTCGTGGTTGCGCGTTTGGCGGCTAACGACAGCTAGCAGAAACAAACCCAGCATACCGGCCGCGAAAATGCCCGACAGCTCCCACCACACGTCGAGCACGCTTTTCACGCCTATCATGGCGATGCCGGTGCCCATGCCCAAAAGGCCCACCACCACGGTGCCGACGTGCAGCAGCCGCATGGTCTGGCGCATGCCCAGCCCCGGCTTGAAATACCGCTCGTAGATGTCGGCCACGAATACGGTGGCTGAGGCATTCATGCCCGAGCTGATGGTGCTCATGGCGGCCGACAGGATGGCCGACACCAGCAGCCCCACGAAGCCCGGCGGCACTTTGGTCACGATGAAATGCGGCATTACCTTATCGCCGTAGTCGGCGGGCTGGAGCTGAGCAGCAGCTTGCGCAAGCTGCGCGGCAGTGGCCGTGAGGGGCAGCTTTTCGGCGGCTACTTTCAGCTTCACGGCCTCAATCAGTTCAGGATGAACCTGGTAATAGGTGTACAGCGCCGAGCCGATGACGAAAAACAAGAATGACGCCGGCAAATACACTTGCACGCACAGCCAGATGGACTTGGCCGCCTGCTTGGCCGAGGTGGCCGTGTGGTAGCGCTGCACGTAGTTCTGGTCAACCCCGAAGTTGTTGAGGTTGATGAAGAAACCGTACAGCAGCACGACCCAAAAGGTGGACTGCGTGAAATCGCCGGAGAAGCCGCCGAGGCTGAATTTATCGTCGTGCTGGCCGATTTCAACGACCTTGGCCAGCCCGCCGGGCAGGTTGCTAACTACCAGATACAGAATGAGCAGCGCGCCCGCCGTTTTGATAACGCCCTGCACTACTTCCGTCCAGATAACGGCCTCGATGCCGCCCAGCACGGTATAAATGATGATAGAAACGCCCGTCACGAGCATTATCATTTCCATCGAAAAGCCGGTAAGCGCCTGCAAGGTGAGCGCGATGCCGAAGAAAATCGACCCGATACGCGCCAGCTGCGTTAGCAAAAAGCAGACGACCGCGTAGGTGCGCGCCCAGGAGCCGAAGCGCTTTTCGAGGTGCGTGTAGGCCGATATTTCGCCGGTGGCGCGGTAGAAAGGCACAAAATAGCGGGCCGCCACCCACGCCGCCAGTGGCATAGAGAGGCTGAAAACCAGCGCGTTCCAGTTGGTACCGAAAGCCTTGCCCGGCACCCCCAAAAAGGTATTGCTGCTGAGGAAGGTAGCGTAGATGCTGAGCCCGATGGCCCAGCCCGGTATTTTGCCGGAAGCGCTGGAATACTGCTCGGGATTGCTGTTTTTGCGGGAGAAATATACCCCCACGCCTATCATGGCCGCCAAGTAGAGCGCGATGATGGCGAGGTCCAGAATTCGCAAGTTGTTCATGGGACAATAATGGCCGAAATGCTGCGAATCTTTGCGTTCTGAGGGGCTGGTTTTCCAGTAGCAAACTTATTTACAAGGTCATACGAACTGGTGTATTATTTTCCCTACTCATTGTAGCATCTTGGCTTATGCGTCGTACCGTGGCCCCTGCGGGCCCGCGAGTTTGTACAATTAGAACACTAGGCGACGGAGAACTGGTCATGCCGAGCGCAGCGAAGCCTCTTGCTCGCTTCGCTGCGCTCGGCCAGAAATTGCCGCGCCGCGCGAGCTGCTTTGCTGCACTCAGTATGACAAACGCTTGCTGGCTGGTACTTCAATAGCTACTCACGGGCCCGCAGGGACCACGGTACACCTCGCTCCTACTCGGGCTGCGTCCAGTAAATGGTGAAGGTGGTGCCCTTGCCCAGCGTGCTGGCTACGGTGACGTGGCCGCCCTGGCTGCGCACGATGCGCTGCACCAGGTACAAGCCCACGCCGGTGCCCTCGACGTGCGTATGCTGGCGCACAAATAGCTGAAAAACTGGCGCTTGCGGATTATCCAGCTCCATGCCCAGGCCATTGTCGCGCACTTCGAGCACGGGCTCGCCGGCGGGCGTGAGGTAGCTGCGCAGCACCACGTGCGGCGGCCGGTCGGGGTGGGCAAACTTGAGGGCATTGCTCACCAGATTGTGCACTACTGAGCGCAGGTTGGCGCGGCCGTAGAGCAGGCCGGGGGCTTCTTCGACCTCCACATCCAGCTTGGCGCCGCGCTGCTGGGCCTGGGGGCGCAGGCCCAGCAGCACTTCTTCGAGCACCAGGGCCAGGTCGAGCAATTCTACCGGCTCTTGCTGGGGGCGCTGGGTGCGCACGGTGGCGGCCAGGTCGTGCAGCGTGGCATCGAGCTGGCCGAGCGCGCCATCCACCATGCCCAGCAGGTATTCCTGCTCGGGGTCGGCGAAGGAGGCGGTGCGGCGCAGCTCGTCGAAGAGGCCGCGCAGGTTGAGGGCCGGCTGGCGCAGGTCGTGGCTGGCGGCGTACACGAAGGTATCGAGGTCGTGGTGGGCGCGGGCCAGCTCGTCGTATTGCGTTTGTAGGGCCTGGTGGAGGCGATTTTGGTCCTCGACATCGGTGCAGGTGCCAAACCAGCGCGGCCCGCGCTCGTCGGCCAGCTGCCGCGCCCGAATGATGTGCCAGCGGTAGTAGCCGTCGTGGCGGCGCATGCGGTACTGCCCCTCAAAGGCCGAGCCGTTGGCGATGCTGAACACCCAGGCGCGGGCGGCGGCGGCCTGCTCCTCGGGGTGCAGCAGGCTCACCCAGCCGGCCGGCCCCAGCTCGTCCAGGGTCAGGCCCGAGTAGTCGGTGGTGTAGCGGTTGTAGTAATCGATAAGCCCTTCGGCCGTGGCCGTCCAGATAAGCTCGGGAATGCTGTCGGCCAAAAACCGCAGCTCGGCCTCGCCCCGGCGCAGAGCCTCGGCCAGCTCGCGCTGGTCGTGCATCTCGGTAAGGGCCCCGTGCCAATACACGGGCGGGTCGGGCAGGTGCACCTCGGGCAGGGCGCGGCTCAGCATCCAGCGGTAGTGGCCATCGTAGCGGCGCAGGCGGTACTCGTAGCTCCAGCCGCTGCCGGCCTGCCGGGCGGCCTGCCCCTGGTAGAGCACGCGCAGGCGGTCGTCGGGGTGGATAAGCAGCGGCCAGATGGCCGTGAGGTCGGCCGTGGGCGGCTGGCCCGTGAAGCGGTACCACTGCGGGCTGGCGTAGGTACAATTACCCTGCGCGTCAAGGGTATAGGTGATGAGCGGGGCCGTTTCGGTGAGCACCCGCAGGCGCGCATCGAGGTGGCGGGCTTCGAGGGCCAGCGCGTGGGCCCGCAGGCGGGCTTCTTCCTGGGCCGTTACCTCCACGGCAAACAGCAGCAGCCCGCTCACGGCCTCCTCGTCGGCGGCCTCGCGCACGGGCTCCAGGGCCAGGTCGTAGTAGCGCACGGTCGGGTCCTGGCCTTCCTCAAACGCCGCCGACAAGCCGTAGGCCTGGGCCACAAAAGGCTGCCCCGAGTGGTACACCTGCTGTAGTACTTCCTGCAAATCGGCGGGCAATCGGCTACTGCCCGCCAGCAGGCGCTCGCCCTCCCGCACGCCGGGGCCCAGTACCAGCTGCATGGCTTCATTTACGAAGCTGACGCGCATTTGCGGGCCTTCCAGCGTCACCACGCCTGCCGGAAGCTGCCGTAAAACCTTGTGCAGATGTTGCTCTCGCATAGAAGATAACAAAGGTAGCTCAGCTAAGAAAGAGTATAGCCGAGCTAACTATTCCGCAACACCTGACAGTTTATAAAATGCTTGCTTACTGAACGGGGGCCGCCGCTACGGGAGGTTTTTGGTCGGGAAAAACGGCCAGGCGCACGAGTTCGACCAGCATAGCATCGGCGATGGTGAGCGAGGCCGGCGGAGGTGGCAGCTGCTGCGGCAGCAAAAACCCCTGCAACGCCTCGAAGCCCGCCGGCTCGATGGGGTGAAACGCCATCGACCAGTCGGCAAAGCTGCGCGTGGTGATGGGCTTCTGCACCAGCTTACGCACGTGCGAGTGCCGCCCGTCGCGGCTAATGCGCTCAAACAGCGGAACCAGTATTTCGGCTTCGCCCTCAAAGAGTTGCGCGATATTGCCGTGACTGTAAAATAATACGCCCGTGACCTGGTGTATTGCATTATCGCGGCGGCATTGCGCGAGCAGGTACTGCAAATCCTCGTCGGAAAGCGGGCGCACGGCCCGGCTTATGTAGGCAATATGAATCATGAAAAAGCGAAGCGACCGTGACGCCACCACGTAAGCGCTGCCAGTAGCAATAAACCGTGATGGATGGTGCGAAATTACGCAGCTACCAGGCAGCTGGTTTTACGGCCGGGGCAAATTCCTTCGCCCCGCGCCCCAACACTTCCTGGCATCGCCCTCCATTTATTGCACTTCCAGCCCCGATACGCTCAGCCCCGCCGCATCGACGGCGGCAAGTTTGATGCGGTAGCTGCCCGCGTTTATCATGGTGCCGGTGGAGGTAGCGAGGTAGTTCCATTTACCTGGCTTAGAAGGCACTAGCTCCACGATTTCTTCTTTGATGAGCAGCTTACCATCGGCTCCCATCATGGTGAGCTTGGCGGTGAGCGGCTTGGCTAACTGGTTGGCGTAGCGAAAAGTAAGCGAATACGTATCGGCCACGCCTGTCTGAATAGTCCATTCCACGGCGCTGCCACTGGCTTCTCTGAAGGTGAGGCTTTCCTTAGTGTTCACCGTTTCCTTCACCACGCCGGGGCCGCTGATGCGGGCGGTGGCCGGCTTGTAGCCGGTGATGGGCTTGAGGTCGTAGGCCGGCTCGATGGTGCTGGCGCGCTGCACGGCTACGAGGCAAGGCGAGGCACCCAGGGCTACCGCCCCGCCCGCCGCAAACCGCTGCCGAAATACGCGGTACAAACGCCCTCCGGCTCCGTCGGTTTCGAGGGTGGTTTTGGTGTCTTCGTAGGCGTTGAGCCAGTCGGGCCGGGTGGTTTGCTTGGCATCGAGCGCGACGTACACGTCGGCGGCCGTGCTCACGCGGAACGTAGCACGCGGCACCGACCCGGCACTAGGGGTGGGCGCTTGCAGCCACTCGGCCCCAAAAAGCGCCGAGGGCAGCTTGCTGAAGGTCGTTGCCGCGTCGGCGTACACCGGGCGGCCGGTGTCGAGCCACGTTTGGGCTGCCCACTGCGCGGCGGGCTGCACGTCGGTGATAAGGGGCTGCGGGGCGGGCGCCGCCTTGGCATTTGCATCGAGGCTAGCGATGGCAAGGGCCGAAATCAGGGCCTGGCCCGAGGCTACGTGCGGAAACGACAGCACCAGCTCGCCGCCCGTTACGCGCGCTTGCACGGTCTTTTTCAGGGCTTGGTCGTGGCCGGCTTCCTTCCAGATATCAAGGTCGTGCAGGACAGTTTGGCCATTCACGGCCACGTCGAACAAGCGCCAGCCGGCGCAGTCGAGCCCGCCGCCCGTGCCCAGCCACGGCTCCGCGAAATACAGCTCGACCAGATACTCGCCATCGGGCACCGGGAAGGCGTAGCGCAACTGCTCACGCCCGTAGCGGAAGTCCTGAAACAACGCCCCGTCGGCAGTGCCACGAATAGGGTCGGTGGTACGACGCTGGCTGGCAAAAAACGGATTCAGCCCCGGAAACGCCCGCGTCCACGACTCGGAGCCCCAGGTTTCGGGGCCGGTGCGCGGCTGGTCGGCAGCCCAGGTCTGGCCCTGGCCATCGCGGTAGGCGGGGCCGCCGCAGTTTACGCGGTAGAGGTACTTGTAGCCGGGCTGCGCGGCGGTCAGCGGCGCTTGTCCTGGCTCCTTACCCAGCAGCTCGCCCAGGTGCGGGGCCGCGGGCAAATGGTGCAGCACGAGGTAGTCTTTCGCCACGGCTTTTCCGCCCACGTAGCCCACGGCGTAGAGCACATTGTACTTGATGTCAGCGCCATCCCACTGAAAATGCGTGCCGATGCCACCCGCGCGGGTTTTGCGGCCTAGGGAAGCGGCATTTACGTCGTTGAACAGCTCTACCTCGTCGCAATTCGAGTACACCGTGAGGCTGTCCTTGCGGCCGGGCGCGAGCCAGCGGTCGGGCCAGGTGTGCGAGGCGAGGTACACCATCGGCGCGGTGGCCTTGGGCGCATAGTTGGCCCGGAACATATAAAAGGCGTCGGTCGGCTCTTCCCAGGGCGTGAGCAGGCCCTTGTAATTCACTGGCCCGATGCGGTCTAGCTCGCGCTGGCCTTCGCCGCCCTGCACCCGGCCGGGGTTGTCGTGCGAGGTCAAGAGCCAGAAAAACTGGCCCGCCGTGCGGTCTCTGGCCGATTCGGCGAGGCGCACTTTCAGCTCCATGAGCTGGGTCATGCGGTCTTCGCTGGGCGGGCCGCTGGCTTTGAAACTGCCTTCGGTATGCAAATCGAGCGTGCGCCAGGCCCCGTACTCGCCGATGAGCACCTGGCGCTCCACGTCGGCGGCGTAGGCCAGCGGGTCGCCGCCGTAGGTGCCGGTCCAGTTCTGGGGCACGTCCCAGTCGGTGCCCTGGCCACCGTTGCAGGTCGTGACCTTGCGCTCGCGCGAGGCCGTAGGGTCGAGCTGCCGGATGAGGGCCGTGCATTCGCGGGCAAAGTCGGCGGGCAGCGTGCTCTCGTTTTCCAGCCCCCACAGCACCACCGAGGGCGAATTACGCCGCTCCTTGACCCAATCGGTCAACAAGGATTTAAAATTAGCCCGAAAAGCCGGCGTGTCGTACCACACGTGCGCCGCCAGCTGCGGCCACCACAGCACGCCCAGCGAGTCCCAGTTGGCCTGGTAGCGCAGGTTGTGCGGCTGGTGCGCGTCGCGAAAAGCATTAAAGCCAGCGGCTTTCACCATCGCCACGCGGGTGCGAATCTGCTCGGATGTGAAGGCGTGGCTTTGCCCTAATAAGTGCTCATACTCCGCAATGCCATTGATGAAAACCGGCTGGTCATTGAGCAAAAACTGCTTCTGTCCCGCCACCGGCGCCCGCCCAATCGGCCAGCTCACCCAACGAATGCCGTAGGGCGTTTCCAGCTCATCGAGCAGCTTGCCCTGGGCGCTGATTTTAGTGACAAGCCGGTACAAATACGGGTCGGCCAGCGACCATAGGTGCGGCTGCCGCAGCAGCGGCAGTGCCTGGCGCAGCGGCACTGTGGCCCCGGCCGCCAGCTTCTGCTTGGCTTTAATTTCGGCCACTACCCTACCCTGCCGGTCAAGCAATTGACTGAGCACGGTTAGCGTTTGCGCCGCGCCCGCGTAGTTTTTGATTTCCGTTTCCACATTCAGCCGGGCACTTTGCGCCGACAGCGTAGAGTCGGCCCACACGTGCACGCCAAACGGCTCTACGCGCACCGCATTGGTAATCAGCAGCGATACTGGCCGAAAAATACCCATCGGCTGCGAACCCTCCGAAAAGCCGCGCTCCTCGGAGCACCCGCCGCACACCCAGGGCAAGTCCTGGATACCGGCCGGATGGTCGGCGCGCACGGCCAGCACGTTGGGGCGGCCGTCGCGGCGCAGGGCGGCCGTGGCATCGAGGGTGAAGGTGGTGCGCCCGCCGGCGTGGAAGCCCAGCTTTTGGCCATTCAGCCACACCGTGGCGTAGGAGCCGACGCCTTCGAAGAAAAGAAAATAGCGGGCGTCTTTGGCGGCATTTGGGGTAGCGAAGGCTTTGCGGTACCAGGCGTAGCCGTGGCGGTTGCCGTGGCGCAGGCGGCGGTAGCCGGCGTAGGCATCCCAGTTGTGGGGCACGGCCACGGTTTGCCACTTCTGGTCATTGAAACCGGGCTGCTCGAAGGTGGGGTACGCGGCGGGGTTTTGATCGTCGGCAGTGGTGCGCCAGTTTTCTAGCAGCGGGATTTCGCGGCGGGGCGTTTGGGCGTGGGCGGCAAAGAATACGAAGCTGAGTAGCAGGCTCGCCAGGCGCGGGCACCTCACCCCCCGGCCCCCTCTCCCAAAAAGAGGGGGAGCCTGACGCCGAATGACGTCCGCTGGCGGTCGGCTCCCCCTCTTTTTGGGAGAGGGGGTCGGGGGGTGAGGTGCCCGCGCTTGAGCTGGGCCTACTAAGCTATCCATTGCAAATCAAACTATTTAA
>Ga0182232_1000232_pt1 | contig 15450 bp, 15 predicted proteins | sample G6R1MG_30_FD_155484 | JGI IMG/M metagenome (GOLD analysis project Ga0182232, IMG submission 155484) | Phyllosphere microbial comminities from miscanthus, Michigan, USA - G6R3_NF_07NOV2016_LD2 MG | ecosystem: Host-associated > Plants > Phyllosphere > Phylloplane/Leaf | place: USA: Michigan... | reverse complement strand
AAACGACCTGCAAAGTGTATACCGTGCCCGAAACGCCCGGCACCTACACGGCCAAGCTCGTGACCAAGCTCGCCATTCCGGGCCAGGTTACTGATGCCACGCTCTCGCCCGATGGCCGCCGCCTAGTGCTGCTGGCCCGGCAGGAGCTGTTTATCCTGGAAGGCGCTTCGTGGGAGGCGATTTTGAAAGCTACGCCCCGCCACATCGACCTCAAGGGCGCGGGCCAGACGGAGGGCGCGGCCTTCAAGGATGCCGCTACACTGCTCATCAGCACCGAGGAGGGCCGGCTGTACGAACTGAGTATTTGAGAAGTATTAAAAGCCAAAAAGGCTCCTGGCAGTGCGCCAGGAGCCTTTTTGGCTTCTGAGAAAACAGCTTATGCCTTGGTGGCAGCGGCGGCGGCTTCCTCCTCGGCCAGGTCGCGGGGGGCGTAGCCGTAGGGGTTTTGGGGGTCTTTGCCGGCGCGCAGCAGCACCCACAAGCCAATGAGGATGAACGGGATGCTGAGCAACTGCCCGATATTGAGATGGTACTGCGCGATGATGCCCGTTTCGTCCGACACCTGGTTTTCTTTCAAAAACTCGACCAAAATGCGGAAGGTGAAGAGCAGCACCACGAACAGGCCAAAAAGCAGGCCACGAGGCGTGCGCGCCTTGTATTTATTCCAAAGCCCGTAGAGCAGCGCCAGTAGAAAGACGCAGAACAGCGACTCGTAAATCTGGGTGGGGTGGCGCGGCACGGCCATGGGCGCGTCGGGCGCTACGGCCGAGCCTTCGGGCAGTAGGCGGTAGCCCGAGGTGCCGTCGCCGTAGATGACGGGCTGGGCCGCCACCTGCACCGCGCCGGCCGGCAGCGGGTGCGTGGCGGGCTGGAGGTGCTCGGTATCGCGCGGGAATACGAAGGCCCACGGCGCGTCGGTGGGCTTGCCCACGATTTCGGAGTTCATCAGGTTGCCGATGCGGATGCAGGCCCCGCCGATGGCTACTACTATCACAATGCGGTCGAGCACCCAGAGGTAATCGAACTTATTGCGCTGGCTGAAAATGAAGACCGCCAGCAGGATACCGATGGTAGCGCCGTGCGAGGCCAGGCCGCCTTCCCAGATTTTGAAGATGTCCCAGAGGTTGTTTTTGTACTTGTCCCAGTCGTAGAAAAAGACGTGGCCCAGCCGGGCGCCCAGCACCGTGCCCGCCACCATGTAGAAGGTGATAACATCGACCCAGTAGGGCCGCACGCCCTCCTGCTTGTAGATGTGCGTGAGCACAAACGAGCCGATAACGAAGCCCAGGGCAAACAAAACGCCGTACCAGCGCAGCAGCAGCGGCCCGATTTCGGCGATGATGGGGGAGACGTTCCAGGTAATATAAGCGAGCGGTGCAGTCATGGGTAACGGAAAAAACAAGAGAAGCCAAAGGTACTTCGGGCAGGGGCGGCTGGCGCGGCCGCCGCCGGGCGAGGAGATAATCAGCGCGGGGCCACTGGGGTTGGTTGGCTTGGGTAAGCGCCGCCAGGCTGGCCGCTGGGCGCCGCAGGGCGCAGGGCCGGGCCGTCGCCGCTCACGGCTAGCACGAGTGCCCCTAGCAGCGCCGCGTAGGCCGGGCGGCGCGCCCAGGCGGGTAGCCAGCCAGCGGCCGGCGCTTGCCGGGCCGCCAGCCGGGCCTGTACGCGGGCGTAAAAGAAAGGCCGGGGCTGGGCCTTGGGCTGCTGCCGGAGCCGGCGCAGCAAGTCGGCCCATTCGGCATCGGAGCCGGGGTAAAAGTCAAAATCAGACATGGCGAAGGGAGGGCTGGAGGTGCCGGCGCAGCGTTTGGCGCGCTCGGAATAAGAGGGATTCTACCGCTGCCACCGTGGTACCGAGCACGGCGGCTATTTCCTCGTAGCTCAAGTCCTGCTCGTGGCGCAGGGTAAAGGCCACTTGCTGTTGCGCGGGCAGGCGACCAATCTGCTGCTGCAATTGCTGAAGCTGCTGCGCGCCTTCGAGCAGGGCTTGGGGGTGCGCGTGGTCGGGCGGCTCGGGCAGCCGATTGTTGGCAAAGCCCAAAAGGCTGGTAAAAAAGGCAAACCGCTTGCGGGCGCTCAGGCGGCGCTGGTGCTGCAAGGTCCGCGACGTGGCCAGCCGATAGAGCCAGGTGCTGAGCGCCGCCTCGCCCCGAAACCGGCCGATGGTCTGGTACACCTCCACAAACACTTCCTGAGCTACATCCTCCGCCTCTTCGGGCGAGCGCAGCAGCGAAAAAGCCGTGCGGTACACCCGGTCCTGAAAGCGTGCTACCAGCGTGCGAAACGCCGCCTCGCTGCCCTGCTGCAACTGCGCCACCAGCGCCGCATCGGCAGCCGGGGCACTAGTGCCAAGAGGCAGTGGCAGCTTAGTGATAACGCATAGCGGCAGGCTACAAGCCATAAAAACCAAGGCAACAGATTGGGGCGAAAGCAAGCACCACGCTGGGGCTGCCTAGCGGTCGGCGTTCTGCAAGCTTAGGTGTAATTCGTCCCGAAAACTTGCGCGATAGACTTGGTTTATTTGGTAAACAGTTATTTGTCAACTATAAAAATTAATAACTGCTTAAAAACCGTTTGTCCTTGCGAGCGCAGCGAAGCAAGGACAAGAACCCACTTGTACGCCGCTACAGCGCCGCCAGCTCCTCGCCAAAGCCGCCGCTCAGAATGGGGAAGCGCAGCCACGAGCGCGGGTCCACGTTGTAGTCGTCGAGGTGGAAGCTGGGCGCGTAGCGCTCGCGCTTCCACTGGTTGCGGCTCCAGAGCTGGTAAAAGCGCTTGACGTAGGCGCGCAGCTGCTCGGGCTCGTGATTGGGCTCTTCGGCCACGAGCTGGGCCAGCACGGCGGCCGGCGCGAGGCGGTCGTAGAAGGCTAGCCGCTCGATGCGGTTGAGCAGCACGTAGGGCATGAGGTCGCGCTCGTCGGTTTGCTTGTCGGCCAGGGGGCGCAGCTCGGCGGTGGGTTGCAGGGCGTTCACGTGGCGCAGGCCTTCGTAGCCGAGGGCGGTTTGGGCCCAGCGCAGCCATTTCTTCACGAAGTCTTTGTCCACGCCTGCGATGGGCGAGATGCTGCCGGCCGTGTCGCCGTCCATCGTGCAGTAGCCCACGCTGGCCTCCGAGCGGTTAGAAGTGGTGATGAGCAGGCAGTTCTGCACGTTGGCCAGCAGCCAGATGCCGGGGGCACGCACCCGTGCCTGAATATTTTGCAGCGCTAGGTCGTCGGTTTGCCAGGTCAGCTCGCGGCCCAGCGCGTGCTCGATTTTGCCCACGTAGCCGGTTACTTCCGCGTCTATCGTCCAGTCAAAAAACCGCGCCCCGATGCTGTCGGCCAGGTCTTTGGCGGAGTTGAAGGTGTCGTCGGAGGAATTAACTGTGCCCTGGTAGGCGCAGGTAAGCAGGTGGTTGACGAGTTGCTGATTGCTGGTTTCTGGTTTCTGGTTTTGGGCTTCGGCTGGGTTGTCTACGTCGTCGGCTTTTTGATGCGCCTTGCCGCCGGCGCCAGTTTGCACTACGTTGGTTTTGGCGGGGTCAAAAGCCCCGCTACGGCGCTTAAACTCGTCCTCGCCCAGCTCTTCCACGCCCAGGCGCACCATTTCGGCCACCGCCACGGCGCAGAAGCATGAGTCGGCCCCGCCGCTGAGGCTCAGCACGAAGCCCCGGCTGCGAGCCTTGCGCAGGTAGTCAAATAGGCCCAGGCTCATGGCTTGGTTGAGCTCGCGGTACTCGTCGGGCTCGGGTAGCTCCACAATGGCCTCGACTACTTCGAGCGGCGCGGCAAAGTCCACGTCCACCCATTCCATGTCTACTTCCTTGAAGCTCAGCAGCTGATTACGCTTGAGCAAGTGCCCGTTGCGCGCCACCAAAATTTCGCCGTCGTAGATGGTGCGCCCCGCTTCATTGCCCAGCAGGTTGGCGTAGAGGTAGGTACATTCAAAATTGCGCGACGAGTTGAGCACCAGTCGGTAGCGCACGTCGGTTTTGCTCATGGCAAAATGGCTGGCCGACGGGTTGATTATCAACTCAACCTTGCCGCGCAGCCGGCAGGCGGGCCGCACGTCGTCGGGCCGCCAGGCATCTTCGCATATCTCGAAGCCGAAGCGCACGCCCTGGTGCTCAAACGTGAGGTCGCCCAAAGGCCAGCTTTCGCCTTCATGTTCTACGGTCGTCGTTTCGCCCGCCGCCCACGGCTTAAAAAAGCGCGTTTCGTAGTGCACCCCGTCGTTGGCCAAAAACTGTTTGGCCACGAAGCCCAAAATCTCGCCGTCGCGCAGTACGGCGGCCGTGTTATAGGTGGTTTGGTGCAGCCGCACCGGCAGCCCCACCACCACGCAAATGCCCTGCGTGAGCGGCCGGATTTTTTGCAGATGCATCATTGCCGCCGCCGGTAGCCAGTCGCTCAAAAATAGGTCTTCGCAGTTGTAGCCCGTCAGGCACAGTTCGGGCAGGCACAGCAGCTCCACGCCCGCCACTTTGGCCTGCTCGATGGCCGCGCTGATATTCTGTAGGTTATGATTCCAATCGAAGGGAATCTGGTTGAGGGCAGCACCGGCAAGACGCATAGGAGGCGAGGGATAAACTTATGAACTGGTAAGTGGAATACTTGCCCATTCTTACGAATGTTCAAAAAAACTGCTTTATCCCGACTTGCTGGCTCACCAGTTTGCCACCGCGTCGCGCTACACCCCGAGCGCCGTCAGCGCCCGCTCGGCGGCCAGCTGCTCGGCCTGCTTTTTATTGAGGCCCATGCCGGTGGCCACCACCTCGTCATTGAGCACCACGGTGGCCGTAAATTCCATGACGCCGCCGGGACGCGGCTCGCCGCTGATGTCGTAGCGCACGTTTTTGCCGTTGCGCTGCGCCCACTCGATGAGCTTGCTTTTGTAGTTGGAGGTAGTGGTAGTGAGCGTAGTAACGTCCACAAATGGTTTGATTAAGCCTTTCAGCACAAACTTGCGGGCCGCTTTGTAGCCCAAATCCAAGTACACGGCCCCGACGAGCGCCTCCAGCGCGTTGCCATTCACCGAGCGCGAGCGGGCCACGCGGTTTTGGGTCGAGTCGAGCTGCACCAGCTTGTCCAAGCCCATTTTTAGGGCAATGGCATTAAGGCTTTCGCGGTTGACGATGCGCGAGCGCGTTTCGGTGAGAAAGCCCTCTTGTTCATACGGATACTTCTTAAACAGGTACTCGGCCACGACCGTGCCCAGCACGGCATCGCCCAAAAACTCCAGCCGCTCGTTGCTTTGGTGGCGGCCCGCGCCGGGCTCGCCCCGCACTACCGATGAGTGCGTAAAGGCCAGCTGATAGAGCCGCGCATTGTGCGGGTCTTGGCCGATAACCGTGGCCACGGCCTGCCGAAACTGCTTATCGCTGCCCAGCAGCCGCCGAAAAAAGCCAAATAAAGGGAGAGGCATACTGGGAAGTTGCTGGTTTTCTGCTACAAAAAAAGAATGTCATGCTGAGCACAGCGCAGCGGAGTCGAAGCATCTTGTGTGGTGCCCTAACTTACACGTTAGAAGTTTACTGCTCCACGCAAAATGTTTTGACTCCGCTGCGCTGCGCTCAGCATGACAAAGTAAGGGGCTGGCTACCCTGCCAGACTACTCGGCCAAGCGACGGAACACGACCGTGGTATTGTGCCCACCAAAGCCGAAGGTGTTGCTCACGGCCACGTTTACCGTGCGCTGCTGCGCCACGTTGGGCGTGAAATTCAGCGCCTGGTTTATTTCCGGGTCGGGCGTGTGCAGGTTGATGGTCGGCGGAATAATACCTTCCTGAATGGCAAAAATCGAGGCCACCGCCTCGATGCCGCCCGCGCCGCCCAGCAGGTGGCCGGTCATGCTTTTAGTGGAGGAGATGTTGAGCTTGGTGGCGTGCTCGCCAAATACCGTCTCAATGGCCTTCACTTCGGCCCCGTCGCCGAGCGGCGTGCTCGTGCCGTGGGTGTTGATGTAATCGACCTCCTCGGGCTGGATACCCGCGTCGCGGAGCGCGTTTTTCATCACCAGCACCACGCCCGAGCCGCTGGGGTCGGGGGCCGTGATGTGGTACGCATCCGACGACATGCCACCGCCGATGAGCTCGCAGTAGATTTTAACGCCGCGGGCCTTGGCGTGCTCGTACTCTTCGAGTACCAGCGCGCCCGCGCCTTCGCCCAGCACGAAGCCGTCGCGCTCTTTGTCATACGGCCGCGAGGCCGAGGCGGGGTCGTCGTTGCGCTCACTCATGGCTTTCAGCGCGTTGAAGCCGCCCACGCCCGACTCGGTGATGGCCGCTTCGGAGCCGCCGGTCACGATAACGTCGGCCAGGCCGAGGCGGATATTGTTGAAGGCCGCAATAATGGCATCGTTCGACGAGGCGCAGGCCGAGGTCGTGACGTAGTTGGGCCCGCGAAAGCCGTTTTTGATGGAAATGTTGCCCGACGACGAGTCGGCAATCATGCGCGGGATAAAGAAAGGCGAGTAGCGCGGGGTGCCGTCGCCGCGCTCAAACTGGAAGCATTCTTCCTGCAGCGAGCGCAGGCCGCCGATGCCCGAGCCCCAAATCACGCCCACGCGGTCCTTGTCGATGCCGCCCGCGAGCAGGCCCGCATCGGCGATGGCCTCGTCGGAGGCGATAACGGCGAACTGCGTAAACAAGTCCATTTTGGGTCCTTGCTTGCGCTCGAAATAATCTAACGGATTATAGTTCTTGACTTCGCAGGCAAAGCGCGTTTTGAACTTGGTGGCGTCGAAGCGCGTGATGGGGGCGGCTCCGCTCACTCCATTTTTGAGCCCCTCCCAGTAAGCGGGAGCGGTGCTACCCAGAGGGGTAATGGCCCCGATACCAGTTACAACAACGCGGCGAATTGACGACATAAAATCGCAGATTTAAACGGATTTGATGGATTTCGCGGATACGCCCGCTACGCGGGCTGACTACGCGGAAGGCGCGTGGCTAAACCGCAAAACCGGCCGGCAGGATGCCGGCCGGTTTTTTTAAAGGGAACTGTAGCTAGTGCCAGCAAAGCAGCCAAACGAACCACAAAAATCGCTACTTATGCGCTAGCATCGTCAGCCTGCGGAGCAGGCGTATCTGCGAAATCCGTTAAATCCGTTTGAATCTGCGGTCTACTTGGCGTGCTCTTCGAGGTAGCTAACGGCTTGGCCCACAGTCTGAATGTTTTCAGCCTGGTCGTCGGGGATGCTGACGTTGAATTCTTTTTCGAACTCCATGATTAGCTCCACGGTGTCGAGCGAATCGGCACCCAGGTCGTTGGTGAAGCTGGCTTCCGGAGTTACTTCCGAGGCTTCAACGCCCAGCTTGTCGATAATAATGGCTTTTACTTTTTCGGCGATTTCAGACATTGCAGTCGTGGGTTAAGGGGAAACTTGCCTGCAAAGTAACGTTACTTTTCTTATACGCCCCGCGAATCGGCTTTTTGGCGGGCGTACAAGATTTTGGCCGGTGGGTTTTAGCTCGGCGCTGCCGCGCCGCCGAAAGCCGTAGCTTTGCGCTTCGCTGCCGCCGACTATGACCCTAACCCTGGACGCTGAGTATGACTGCGATTTCGCGCTATTCGGCCTCGTATCGGGCGTGCCCGACTACACCGTGGCCTGGGCGCTCAACCGGGGCCTGCGCCTGCGCCTAGTGCGGCAGCCCGACTTCGTATTAAACCTGGTGCAGCAGGGGCCGCTGGCCTTTAGCTACTACCTCTACACCAAGGAATCGCTTACTTTGCGGCTGTTTCGCAACCGGGCGCTGCTGCCTTCGCTGCTGCCCAAGCCCTTTTTGGCGCCCGATATCCGCGAATATGACTACCTGCTGCAAGTGCAGGGTGGGGCCGATGAACTGGCTGGCACCGAGCTGCTTGACCGCCTCACGGCGCTGGGGGCCGTGCGCTACGCCAGCGAATTTGACCCCTACGAACTAAAGTATAAGGAAAACCTGATTTTTTAAAACGCGCTGCCTTTCTACATGGAACCCACACCCGTCTCGTTCAATAAAACCAAAATCGTGGCCACCGTTGGCCCCGCTTCTAACACCTACGACCGCTTGGCGATGCTCATCCGCGAGGGCGTAGATGTGTTTCGCCTCAATTTCTCGCACGGCGCCCACGAAGAGCACCTGTCGGTAATTAATACGGTGCGCCGCCTCAACAAAGACCTGCGTACCAACGTGGGCTTGCTGCAAGACTTGCAGGGGCCAAAAATCCGCCTTGGCGAGGTGGAAGGCGGCGGGGTCGAAATCAAGCCCGGTGACAAAATCAAGCTTGTCTGCGGCGAAAAGGAAATCAGCACGGCTACGCGCCTGAGCACGATTTACCTGGGCCTGGCCCGCGATGTGAAAGCCGGCGACATGATTTTGATTGACGACGGCAAAATCGAGCTGAAGGTGCTGGCCACCGACCGCGACAAGGAAGTGGACGTGGAAGTGGTGTACGGCGGCCTCGTGAAGCCCCGCAAGGGCATCAACCTGCCCGATTCGGAAGTGTCGGCCCCGAGCATGACGGAAAAGGATATTGAGGACCTGCATTTTGGCCTTGCAAATGACGTGGACTGGGTAGCCCTGAGCTTTGCCCGCCGCGCCGAGGACATTCGGTTTATCAAGAACATCATTGCCGAATCGGGTAAGACGACGCGGGTAATCGCCAAAATCGAAACCCCCGACGGCCTGCGCAACATCGACGAGATTATTGCCCTCACCGACGCCGTGATGGTAGCCCGCGGCGACCTCGGCGTGGAAGTGAAGATGGAGGAGGTGCCGATGGCGCAGAAGATGATTATTGAGAAGTGCAACAAGGCCGGCAAGCCCGTCATTGTGGCCACCCAAATGATGGAGTCGATGATAACGGCGCCGCGCCCGACCCGTGCCGAAACCAGCGACGTAGCCAACGCCGTGATTGACGGGACCGACGCCGTGATGCTCTCGGCCGAAACCGCCGTAGGGCAGTACCCGGCCGAGGTTATCCGCTCGATGGTGGCTACCATTAAGAGCGTGGAAAGCCGCCGCCCGCAGCTGTTCCACCGGTGGTGGCCGGTTGACCCGGCTTCGCCCAACTTTATGGTTGATAGCGTACTATCGGCTGCCTGCCACTTGGCCAAGAATACGGGTGCGAAAGTGATTACTGGCATGTCGCACCGCGGCTACACGGCCTTCCAGATTGCCAAGTACCGCCCGAAAGCCGACATTTTTATCTTCACCGACGACCGTGCCATGCTCACCGTGCTGAGCCTGGTGTGGGGCGTGCGCTGCTTCTACTACGACCGCTTCATCAGCACCGACAGCACGATTGCTGACCTGCGCTCGGTGCTGCTCACGACGGGCAATTTGCAGAAAGGCGACGTGTTTATTAACACGGCTACCCTGCCGATTACCGACCGGGGCCGCTCGAACATGGTGAAAGTAAGCGTGGCCTAAAATCACTGATTAGCACGAATTTTAGCGGATTTCGCGTATTTTGTAGGCGATTCCTATCTGGTGCTGTCGCTGATTTTGAGAAGATTAAACTAAAAAAGGCCACCCGATTGGGTGGCCTTTTTGGCGTCTACAAAATCCGTGAAATCCGCTTATAATCCGGCTAGTCCGTGATTTAGCTTCCACGTCAGCGGTGCGGCACCAGGGGCAAGTAGCCGCACTAGGTACAGGCCGGCCGCCTGCCCGGCGAGCGCGATGGGCAGGCTGGTTTGGGCGGGCGCTACCTCGTGGCTCCACACGCGGCGGCCCAGGGCGTCGGTAAGCGTGAGCACGGTGCCGGGGCATGTGGGGGCCGCTAGCGTGAGCGTGGCGGCCTCGGCGGCGGGGTTGGGGTATAGCGTGGCCGCCGCAGCGGCCTCGGCCGCGCGGGAGGGGAGGAGGGTGCTGAAGTGGGCGGGCGAGCCACAGGCCACGCCATTGCGGCGGTAGTAGGTCAGCGCATAATCGCGGTTCACGGTGCTGCTGATAGTGATAATGCCTAGCCCTAAAGACGGCGTAAACGCATTAATATATGCCGCGTCGTCCAAGCCACTAGAATAGACATTCGCTTGGTTTTGATAAGGATACATTGGGGCAAACTGAATTATTTGAGCATTGGCAAGACAGCCGCTGCTGCCGGCCTGCGTACCAACGCTACGTCCGGTTAGTAGCACAGGCGTGCTATTGGGGCCAATGGAAGTGTATTCACCCGTGAGCAGCGTGAACGGTAAAAATTGTGCCGAGCGCCCCGTGCGCAGTGAAATAGCCCACCGGCCCGTGCTGGCCGGGAAGATTGTGGTGCCGGCGGCAGCGCAACCCGGTGCACCGCCTCGGGTGGCGCGCCGTTGCTCGGCGTAGCGTATCACTAAACTGTCGGCCGTAAGCTGCCGGCTCGTGATGCGGCGTAGCATATATCCCCACGAGCAAATAAGCGACCCCGACCCCCAGGAGTAGTCTAGTAGGTCGTAGCCTAGCTCGTCGCCCGCATTAAGTACAAACAACTTTAGCGGGTCGTAAAAGCCTAATCCAGCTTGTGGCACGCTCGGCTGGTACCACGTATTGCCGCCCGTGGCTAGGGTCAGCCACTGCGGCCCCTGCACCAAGCCATAGTGTTTACTCAGTATCAATGTTTGCCCATTGCTGAGCGTAATGGTGGCCAGCGAGTCGGGGGCTGTGCCGACGGAACTCAGCGTGCGGCTGCTGAGCGTGGCCGTGAGGGCGGGCAGCGTGCTGGCGGCCCAAGTACTACCCACTGCTACGGTGGGTCTGAGCAGCAGGGTGGCTGCCGGTGCGGCGCCAAACGCCGGCTCGGCGTTGGCTTCGAGGTAAAAGTCGCGGGTGCCGGGCTGCCAGCGCAGGCGTGCTCCCAGCAGGTTGTTGCGGCTTTTGCCGTGCAGGGCAGTGGAGCCGCTTATTGGCCGCATCAACCGGTTGAAGGTGTAGACCGAGTCGCCGCTCACCGTGGCATACGCCGAATCGACACGGAGCGTGTGCAGGGTACTTGGGCTGGCCGGCTGCGCAAATCCATAAACAAACCCCGGCCGAAAGGGCCGCCACGCGGCGAGTTGCGCCTGTGCATGCTGGCTCAGCGCCCCTGCCAAAAGAACGGCTAATAAGTAGTTGTGTTTCATGCTGGAAAAAGAAAGTGAATCTGCCGTGAAGGTAGACGCCAACTTTCGGCCAGCCAAGCTAAAACGCAGCAAGCCCCGCCAAGTGCTGGCGGGGCTTGCTGGTAAGGAGCGCGGGACCAAACGATGGGGCGGCAGAGTTTGGCCCCGCTAGAACTCGTCTCGCGCTAGAGCGCGTTAACGAGTTTTGTCAGCTTGCTTTTGTTGTTAGCAGCTTTGTTTTTGTGGATGATGTTCTTCTTGGCCAGGCGGTCCAGCATCGACGATACTTTTTTCAGCAGCTCCTGGGCTACTGCTTTATCGGTAGTGCCACGCAGCTTCTTCACGGCCGTGCGGGTAGACTTGTGCTGGTAACGGTTTAGTACGCGCTTCGCTTCGTTGCTGCGGATGCGCTTGATAGCCGACTTGTGGTTTGCCATGACAAAAAAGAGATTCTATAGGAAACAGCCGGTGGGCTGCGGTTTTCACGTTTGGGAGGGCAAAGGTACGCAGAATATTTAGCTTATCCAAGCGCCAGGTAAAAGTTTGAAAAGCCAGCTACAACCCGCGTAAGCCACCCAGGCTTAGCCGCTAGCGATAAACTTCACGCCAAAGGCAGGTGTTGGCAATAAATTCGCCCGTTCTATGCCCTTGCTTTCCTCGTCGGCGTACCGCCCGGCTACTTTTTTATTTAATGGCCACCTGCAAACCATCGTGCCGAGTACCCTGCGGCGGGTGCCCGAAGTGCGGTACCGGCGCGAGCGCCTGGAGTTACCCGATGGCGATTTTGTCGATGTAGACTGGTCGCTGGGTGGTAGCGCGCCGGCCCAGCGGCTCGGCATTATCTCGCACGGGCTGGAAGGCGACAGCAATCGGCCCTACGTGCGGGGCATGGCCCGCGCCCTCAACCAAGTCGGCTTCGATGCCTTGGCCTGGAACTACCGGGGCTGCGGCGGCGAGCCCAACCGCCTGCTGCGCGCCTACCACTTGGGCGATACCGGCGACCTGGCAGCGGTTATTAAATACGCTGTTGAAGTAAAAAGCTATTCGGAAATCTACCTGACGGGCTTTTCGGCCGGGGGCAACGTAACGCTGAAATACTTGGGCGAGGACGCCCAAAAGGTGCCGCCGCAGGTGCGCCGGGCCGCCGTGTTTTCGGTGCCTACCGACCTCAAGGCCAGCTCGCACCACATCGGGCGCTGGCAAAACCAGGTGTATCTGCGGCGATTTATGGCTTCGCTGCGCAATAAGATGCGCGAAAAGGCCGCCCATTTGCCCGGCCAGCTCGACCTTACCGACTTAGAAACCCTGCGCGACTTTCCGCAGTTTGATGAACGCTACACGGCGCCGTTGCACGGCTTTGCCTCGGCCGATGCGTACTACGGGCACGCCGCCTCGGGGCAGTACTTGGCGGGTATTCGGGTGCCTACGCTGCTGGTTAATGCCCTGAACGACCCGTTTTTGCCCCCGTCGTGCTATCCGTGCGCTAAGGCAGCGGCCAGCCAGTATTTTTTTCTTGAAACGCCAGCCGCTGGCGGCCACGTCGGCTTTGCCGAAGGCGCGCCCAGCGGCACGTACTACTCCGAGCGGCGGGCCGTCGAGTTTTTCACCCGCGCCGTGCCGGGGTGATAGGTGAGCAGAAGGGAAGGAGCTAATTATACAATAATTAAGTCATTCCTTCCCTTCGTTCACTCACTGCCCGTTACTTGGCCGGGGGCGAGGTGGCTTCTACGGCCGAGAAGGTTTCCAGAATCTTGTAGGTGTGCGAGGCACCCTGGGGCACGAGGTACGATGCGCCGGGCTCCAAGGCAATAATCTTGCCTTCGAGGTGCAGTTCGGCGCGGCCTTTCAGCACGTAGCCTACGGTTTCGTAGGGGCGGTTGCTGAGGGGCTTGGGCTCGCCGGGCTGCTCGTCTTCCCAGAGGCGCAGGGCTACGTGGTGGCCGGCGGCCAGTTGCTTTTCACCTTGGGCGCCCTCGGGGGCATTGCTGGCGTTTACGTTGGAGGTTGACATAGGAAAGGAAGTAAAACGGCGTGGCACGCCGTTTTTTGGAAGCGAAAAAGAAACGGCGTGCCACGCCGTTTTACACCGCACAGCCTAACGCAAGGCGGCGGGTGGCGGTTGTGCCGGGGCCAAACCTTCGGGCCGGGGATTGGTTAAATTTTTACGCTGGCAGCTTTGATGCTATACTTGCCGCCAGCTTCAAGCACCTTTTACCATGATTCTGCCGTGTCCACCACCGTCGCCCAACGTTTCGCCGAGCAATTGGCGCACGCCCACGCGGCCGTGCCCACCGCTCTCCCCGGCCCGGCCTTCTGCGCCCTGGCCGAGCAGGTACTAGCCGTACTTTTTCCGGAGCGCGCCACCCAGCGCCTGGCCACCGCCGATGCGGTAGCGGCCACGCTCTACCAGCTGCAGGCCGAGCTCACTACCCTGCTGGGGCTGGTGCCCGAATTGCCTGCTGCGCCCGCCGAGCTGGCCGGTTCTTTGTTTGACCAACTGCCCGCGCTGCGCGAAATATTGCTGCGCGATGCCGACGCCACGCTGGCCGCTGACCCGGCCGCGCAAGGACTTGCGGAGGTAATCAGCTCTTATCCGGGTTTTTATGCTACGGCTATGCACCGCCTGGCCCACGCGCTGCACGGGCGGGGCGTGCCGCGCCTGCCGCGCCTGCTGAGCGAGTATGCCCACCGCCAAACCGGTATCGATATTCATCCCGGTGCCCGCATTGGGCGGGCTTTCTGCATCGACCACGGCACGGGTATCGTCATCGGCGAAACGGCCCAGATTGGCAACCACGTGCAGCTATACCAGGGCGTGACGCTCGGCGCGCTGAGCGTGGCCAAGAGCCAGCAGGGCCTCAAGCGTCACCCCACCATCGAAGACTACGTGGTGCTGTATGCCAATGCCACCATCCTGGGCGGCAGCACGGTTATCGGCACCCGCAGCATTATTGGCGGCAACGTGTGGCTGACCGAGAGCGTACCCTCGCACTCGCGGGTATACCACCGCGCCCAGCTGCACATGGCCCGCCAAGACGACCCCGCTGGCGAGGTGATGTTCGTTATTTAATTTGTTAAGCTATTAGCTACTAGCTGTTGGCTGTTAGCTACTAGCATTTTTTTACTCTAAAACAAGAAGCTATCAGCCAACAGCTAGTAGCTAACAGCTAAAGAATGAAAGCCAACAGCATTCTCGACGTTATCGGCCACACGCCGCTGGTTAAACTAAATAAGCTATTCGCCGCCGAGCGGCCCGACGTGGAGGTCTGGGTGAAGCTGGAGCGCCAAAACCCCGGCGGCTCCATCAAGGACCGCATCGCGCTGAGCATGATTGAGCAGGCCGAGAAAGACGGCATTTTGACCAAGGACAGCCACATCATCGAGCCAACTTCGGGCAATACGGGCGTAGGCCTGGCGCTGGTAGCGGCCGTGAAAGGCTACAAAATCACGCTCGTAATGCCCGAAAGCATGAGCATTGAGCGCCGCCGCCTGATGTCGGCCTACGGGGCCAACCTGGAGCTGACGCCCCGCGAAGGCGGCATGAAAGGGGCCATTGCCAAAGCCCAGGAACTGGTGGATAACACGCCCGGCGCCTGGATGCCCATGCAATTCTCAAACCCGGCTAATATTCAGGTGCACATCGACACTACGGCCCAGGAAATTCTGGCCGATGCGCCCGAAGGTGGTTTCGACCTGCACGTAACCGGCGTGGGCACGGGCGGCCACATCACAGGCGTGACGGAGGTGCTCAAGCCCTTGTTTCCGAAGATGAAGACCTATGCCGTCGAGCCCGAGCTGTCGCCCGTTATCAGCGGCGGCGCGCCGGGCCCGCACCCCATTCAGGGCATCGGCGCGGGCTTCATTCCCGAAAACCTGCACACCGACATCCTGGACGGCACCATTCAGGTGAGCCGCGACGAGGCCTTCGAAATGGCCCGCCGGGCGGCGGCTGAGGAGGGCATCTTGTGCGGTATTTCGTCGGGCGCGTCGCTGGCGGCGGTGGCCAAAAAGCTGTCCGAAGTGCCGCAGGGCGGCAAGGTGCTGACGTTCTGCTACGATACCGGCGAGCGGTATTTGTCGGTAGAGGGGCTGTTTGTATAAGGTTGCGCGGACTTTGTAGTCCGCGTTTTAACTATACGCTCACAACCATCGCGGACTACAAAGTCCGCGCAACATCAAGCGCGGGACCGGCCACGGTTCCGCGCTTTTTTGCGTATGCCCCGGTATGGAAACTTCTGCTGTGCCCGGCCGCTTTTGGCGCTTTCTGTTGCCGGTGGCGGTGGCCGCCTGCCTCTACGTCAACTATATCTACAACGCCCGCCCGCCCGCTGGCGCGCTCAGCAACGGCGCGATGTCGGCGCGGCATCCGACGCTGCTCACGCCGGCCGGCTACGCGTTCAGTATTTGGGGC
>Ga0182232_1000231_pt1 | contig 15455 bp, 16 predicted proteins | sample G6R1MG_30_FD_155484 | JGI IMG/M metagenome (GOLD analysis project Ga0182232, IMG submission 155484) | Phyllosphere microbial comminities from miscanthus, Michigan, USA - G6R3_NF_07NOV2016_LD2 MG | ecosystem: Host-associated > Plants > Phyllosphere > Phylloplane/Leaf | place: USA: Michigan... | reverse complement strand
CCCCGAGCAGCGTGTGGTCGGCCTCCCGGAACAAAGCAATTTGGCCCGGTGCGTGGCCCGGCACGTGCACCCAGCGCCAATTGGCCAGAAAGGGCACCGTCTCATCGTCCGTGTTCAGCGGCTGCACCACCTCGCTGATATTGGGCAGGTCGGTCGGGAAAAACCGGCTCATAAACGCCAGCGTGCCCCCCACGGTGGGGTCGCGGGGCGGGTATTTGGCCTTGGCCGTCACGTAGGGCAGTTCCAGCGGGTGCACGATGACGGGCACGCCCCAGGCCGTGGCCAGCTCCTTGGCCGAGCCCAGGTGGTCGAGGTGGCCGTGGGTCAAAATAATGGCCTGTGGCTTGGCCCCAGGGCCAAATTGCTGCTCGGCGGCGGCTTTAATCTCTTTGTCCGAGCCCGGCAGGCCGGTATCGACCAGCACCCACTCGCCGTCGGTGCCGGCCTCGACAAAATACACGTTTACAAAGCGCTTGATGCGCAGCTGGTGGACGCCAGCGGCTACTTGGTCCATGAGGTGAGTTGGGGAAGGAGTGAGGGGTTGTTTTCGCAGGCATACGGCCCGGCGGCGTACGGGGGTGCGTCGGCCGCCGGGTGATGAGCCAACTCACGCCCTCGCTAAAAGGCTCAGTGCCCCTGCGGGCCGTGCCCAGCGCCCTGCGGCAAAAAATTGCTGTCCGTTTCGGGCGGCGGCGGGTTGCTGGCTCCCACGCCGCGCCCGTGGCCGTTTTTGGGGGCGGGGGTGCGGCCCGCAAAGCCACGGCTGCCGGGCGCAGGTGCAGCACCAGCCTCGGCAGAATGGCCGCTTAGCAGGGCTTTCAGGCTGGCGGTACCTTTTTTAAACAGCCGGCCCTTGTTGGTGGCCAGGAAGAAAATGCCGGTGCCAATGGCCACGGCGGCCACGCCGTACCAGGCGGGTTTGGGTTGCTTTGCCATAATCGAAAGAGAAAAGAACTGTTTGGGTAAGACCTATGTGTACGCCATTTGGGCGGCGCCGGGCTATTTCACGGGCGCGCCGCTAACCTGGCCGGTTTGCTTATCGACCTCGAAGCGGGCGCGATTGGGCAGGCGGCCTTGCCAGTCGGTGCGCGGTACCAGCACCTGCCAGGTGGTGCCGTTGTCGTTCACGCGGGCCGAGTCGGGCACGAAAAGCGCGGCGTTGGGCAGCGTTTGAATGTGGTGGGCTACGGCCTGGCGAGCGGCGGCCTCGGTGGGTGCGCCGGGCGCCGCGGGAGCGTCTGGGGCCGGCATGCCCGGCGTATCGCCCAGCACGGGCGCGTCGGCGGGCGCGTTGGCTAGGGTAGGGGTCGAAGAGCGGCAGCCGGCCAGCAGGCCCAGCGCCAGGGCAGTGCCCGCGGCAAGTAGTTTCAGCATGCGGCAAAGCTACCCGGCAGCTAGCCGCTAGCACGGCCTTTTGGCTCCTGGCTGCCGCAGCTTGCTCGCTCGCAGGCAAAAAGCCGCGCCACCGCCTGGGCCGCGTATCCAAAACCCAGCTTCAGCTGTTATAGCAGCAAGACTATCACCCCACTGCGCTATGTCCGTTTCGCCTGCCGCCCCCGTTCTGCCCGCCGCTTCAGTAGCCGAAGCGTACACGTACCAGGCTTACCGCCAGCTCATTGACGACCTGCTGGCCCAGGGCAAAGCTACCGGCCCCAAGCAGTCGGAAGAGCTGACCGCCTACTCGGCCCTCAACGTGCAGCGTATGCAGCGCCTCGACAAAACCGTGAAAGTGCAGCCCGCGCTGGCGGCCGCCGCCGCTGGCCTGCGCCAGCGCTACCTGTGGCTTGTCATCACCGAAGGCTGGTGCGGCGACGCGGCCCAGCTGCTGCCCATTATCGAGGCGGTGGCGCAGGCCAGCCAGGGCCGCCTCCGCACCCGCTACGTGCTGCGCGACGAGCACCCCGAGCTTATGGGCCAGTACCTCACCGGCGGCGGCCGCGCCATGCCCAAGCTGCTGGTGCTGCACCCCGATACGCTGGCCGAAACCACGCACTGGGGGCCGCGCCCCGCGCCCGCCCAGGCACTGGTACTCAAGCTGAAAGCCGAAGGCGCGACCCACGAGGAATTCTCCCTGCAGCTGCACACCTGGTACGCCCACGACCGCACCCAAACCACTCAAACCGAGCTGCTGGCCCTGGTGCAGGGGCTGGAGTAGTAGAGTTAAGAGTTAAGAGTTAAGAGTTAAGAGTTGCGCCTGTCCTTGCAAGCGCGCAGCGCAGCAATCCTTCCTTGTCGTGTACTGACGTTAGCCAGGCGCGAAGGAAAGATTGCTGCGCTACGCTCGCAAGAACAGGCGTTTTCGTTAAACTCTTAACTCCAGACCCAGCAGTACCAGCGGCTGCCGGGGCTGGCCAAACTCCATAGTGTCTGGGAAAGGCTCACTTTTGCCGGTGCGCTGGTAGCCGTGGCGCTCGTACCAAGCCAGCAATTCGAGCCGGGCCGCGAGCACCGAAATTTTGATGTGGGTGCAGCCGTGCTGGCGGGCGTAGGCCTCGGCGGCGGCTAGTAGCTGCCGGCCCACGCCCTGCGCCTGGGCTTCGGGCGCCACAGCTAAGGTGCTGAGATAAAGGTCATGGCCTTTGGCTTCCAGGTATACGCAGCCTTGGAGGCTGCCGCTGCCGGCCACGTATTTGAGAAGCGCGGCGTGGTTGTCGCGGGTCAGCAGAGCCATTTTACGCACGTGGCCTTCGCCGAGGCGTGGGCCATCTAGCAGGTGCGCTTCGGTGGTCCAGCTTTGCGCGGTGGCCGGGCCGCGGTAGGCTTGGTTGATGAGGTCGGTGAGGGCCGGCACGTCGGCCAGCGTGGCGGGCAGGATGAGGGTAGCGGTATCCACGGCGTAAAAGTAGCCAGTTGGGCCAGCCCTTTGTCACTGTATTACATGCCAAAGGCCAGCCGCAACCGCGACTGGCCTTCTTTCTGAACCTGCCAAGCAAGCTTATTCGCCCTCCAGCTTGAGCACCTTGGCCGAGTGCGCCCGGATGGAGGCGCACAGGCTGCGGCTCTCGGCCAGCGGCTGCCCAAAAGAGGGCACCAGCCGGTGAAATACCGCCTGCCACTGCTCGGTGGCCGACTGCTCGGGAAAGCAGCGCTGCACCAAATCGAGCATGATGCTCACGGCCGTGCTGGCGCCCGGCGAGGCGCCCAGCAGCGCCGCGATGGAGCCATCGGCGGCCGTAACTACTTCGGTGCCAAACTCCAGCACGCCACCCTTCTTTTTGTCTTTCTTGATAACCTGCACGCGCTGGCCGGCCGTTTCGAGCTGCCAGTCCTGGGGCTGCGCGCCGGGGTAGTACTCGCGCAGGGCCGCGATGCGCTGCTCGGGCGTCTGGAGCACCTGCCCGATAAGGTACTTGGTGAGCGGAATATTGCGCGCGCCGGCATACAGCAGCGGCCGGATATTGCCCAGCTCGATGGAGCGGAAAAGGTCGGAATACGAGCCTTTTTTGAGAAACTTGGTGCTGAAGCCGGCGTAGGGGCCAAAAAGCAGCTCTTTACGCCCGTTTATCTGGCGGGTGTCGAGGTGGGGCACCGACATGGGCGGCGAGCCCACGGCGGCCTTGCCGTACACCTTGGCTTCGTGGTAGGCAATTACCTCGGGGTTCAGGCACTTGAGCCACTGCCCACTAACCGGGAAGCCGCCGAAGCCGTTGGCCTCCGGGATGTCCGATTTTTCGAGCAGCGGCAGCGTGCCCCCGCCCGCCCCGATAAACACGAAGCGCGTGCGCAGCTTGCGGCTGCTGCCGGTGGCCAAATCCTTGACTTTGACCTGCCACAGGCCTTCTTCCTTGCGGCTGAGGTCTTTGATTTCCTGGCCCAGCTCGAACGTGACGCCCGGCTGCTGGCGCAGGTGGTCGAAGAGGCTGCGGGTGAGCGCGCCAAAATTGACGTCGGTGCCGATGGCCATGCGCGTGGCGGCCACGGGCTGGCTGGGGTCGCGGCCATCCATCACCAGCGGTATCCATTCCTCTATCTGGGCCGCGTCGGTCGAAAACTCCATGCCCCGAAACAGCGGCGAGGCAACAAGGGCCTCGTAGCGCTTGCGCAGGTACTCCACGTTGTCGGCGCCCCACACAAAGCTCATGTGCGGAATGGTGCGAATAAAGTTTTCGGGCTCGGGCAGGTGGCCTTCCTGCACCAGGCTGGCCCAAAATTGCTTGCTCAGCTCAAACTGCTCGGCAATCTTGTCGGCCTTCGAAATTTCGACCGAGCCGTCGGGCAGCTGGGGCGTGTAGTTGAGCTCGCAAAAGGCCGAATGGCCAGTGCCGGCATTGTTCCAGGCGTCAGAGCTTTCGGCCGCCACGGCGTCGAGGCGCTCGTAGATGGCGATGGTCAGGCGGGGGTCTAATTCCTTGAGCAGCACGCCCAGCGTGGCGCTCATAATGCCCGCGCCGATGAGCACAACGTCGGCCGCCAGCGGCTTGGCCGTAGAGATAGGAGTAGTCAGATTCACGATAATTCGGGCTAGTGGGAAGAAGCTTCCCACGCATACAAGGCCGAAAGGTACAAAAGCCGGCAACCTAAAATGAGGGAAGAGCGTGCCGCTATTCCGGGATGTACCTGCAAACGAATGCGGGTATTTAAAGTCCTTTATTTGCAGATAATATGCTGGTCATAAGACTATTGTTGTAATAAAAATCTCATTCTGCCTGAAAGTCGAACCGCTGGCGCAGCTCCCACGGGCCGCCCTTGTAGGCCCACAGCGCCAGCCCCGTGCCGGTGGCGTCGAAGGGCTGAAAGCCAGCCGCTAGCTCCTCGTGCAGGGCGCGGGCCACGGCCGGGTCTACCTTGTTTTGCACCGTGATGTGGGGGCGCAGGCCCTGCCGGTCTTGCGGCGTGAGCCAGGGCTCCCACTGCCGCTGCAAGCGCCGGTGCAGGGCGGGCAATTCGGGGTTGTCGAGGGTGTACATCACGCCCCGGCCCATAAACTTGAGGCCCGTGGCGCGCAGCGCCAGCGGCCCCGGCTGGCCGGCCGCCGTGGCCGCCAGGTCGGCCACGATGGCGGCGTACTCGGCGCCCGGCAGCGCGTGAAAAAGCGTAAGGTGGGCGCTGAGGTAGTTGATTTTGGCCGGGAAATAGCGGCGGCGCTGCTCATCGAAAAAGGCCTGGCTGTCAGCGTCGAGCGTGAGGGTCAGAATGAGCGGGGCCGGGTCGGAAGTAGACATGCGGAGAAGAAAAGAATTTTGAAAAGGATAGTAACCAGCTGATAGATAGGGGTGAATATTGGCGGCCAAAAAGCCTGAAATTGACCTATTGCCGGGCGGCTGGCGTTAAGTACGTAATGCAAACCGACCTGTTTTTGCCCGTTCTCAATTCGCCCACGCCCGCCCTCTCGCTGGCCCCCACCGAGGCCGCCGCGCCCCGCACGCACGGTGCCAAGCTGTGGCTGCCCAAGCGCGTGCTCTTCACGCCCGACGCCCTGGACGAGGAATACGGCCAGCAGATTTTGGCCCGCGCCAAGGCGCTCGACCTCGACGTGGAGCTGCTGAAAAGCAACCGCATAACGGGCCTGCGTGGCGAAGACGAGCGCGCCACCTACCGCACCGCCAAAACCACGCTGGCCGTGGTAAAAGCGCCCGCCGGCGCGTTGCGCCTCCAGCCTACGCCGCCCTCGGCCGACTTCCAGCTTAACCTCGCCGAAGGCTGCCCGGCGCATTGCCAGTACTGCTACCTGGCCGGCAGCCTCAGCGGCCCGCCCGTGGTGCGCGCCTTCGCCAACCTACCCACGCTGCTGGCTAACACCCAGGCCTACGAGCGCGCCGACCGCCCCGTGAGCTTCGAGGCCAGCTGCTACACCGACGTGCTGGGTATCGAGCACCTCACTGGTGCGCTGGGCGAGGCCGTGCGCTACTTCGCTGACCGTGAGGGCGCTCGCCTGCGCTTCGTGAGCAAGTACGACCACATCGACAGCCTTTTGGGCCAGCCGCACAATGGCCGCACCCGCGCCCGCGCCTCGCTCAATGCCGAGCCGCTGGCCCGGCAGCTAGAGGGTGGCACGGCCAGCATCGAGGCCCGTATTCAGGCCTTGCGGCGGCTGGCGCTGCCGGTGGCGCAGGGCGGCGGCGGCTACCCGGTGGGCGTGCTGCTGGCCCCCATTATGCCGCTGCCCGACTGGCGGCAGCACTACGGTGAGCTGTTCGACCGGTTACAGGCAGCTTTCGACTTCGACTGCGACCTGACGGTAGAGTTCGTGACGCACCGCTTCACGCCGGGCTCGAAGGAAGTGCTACTGGGCTGGTACCCCAACACCACGCTCGACCTGAGCGAGGAAAGCCGCGCAGTGAAGCGCAACAAGTTTGGTGGCCTCAAGTACGTCTACGACGTGCCCACCATGAAGGAGCTGAAAACCTGGTTCTACGCCGAGTGGCAGCGGCGCTTTCCGCACGCGCCGGTGCAGTACTGGACGTAAGTGCCGGGCTGAACAATGCCGGGGAAAAAGTGTAATTTGCAGGGTACGGCGAGCGTTTTACTTTCTCCCCAGCACCTTTTGCCATGAAAAACCTGCTTTATCTGGTTATTTCGCTGCTGGTTAGCGCCAATTGCTGCGCGCAAAAGCCGGTGGCCTACTCAGCCCCGGTGTACAAGGCTTCGCTGCGCGAGCTCACGGCGCAGCGCACGGCGCTGGCCACCACGTACTTGAAGGCAACTACGCCCGCCGCCCGCGCCGCCACCCTCGATAAGGCCCGGAAGCTGTGGGTCAAATCGCTGGACGCCACGGTGTTTCCGGCCTGGGAAGGCACGCCCTGGAGTTTTTATGGCAACAGCTGGGCGCCGCGCCAGGGCAGCATTGCCTGCGGCTATTTCGTTACTACCGCGCTCTTCGACACGGGCTTGCGCTTGCAGCGCACGCTGCTGGCCAAGCAGGGCTCCGAAAAGCTGATTAAAAACCTGACCACCGAGGCGCACATCACGCGCTACCGCCACATCAGCCAGGCCGATTTTGTGCGGCGCGTGAGCGCGCTGGGGCCGGGCCTCTACCTGGTGGGGCTCGATTTTCACGTCGCCTTTCTGCGGGTGAGCGAGGGCGGCGCGGTGCAAATGGTGCACGCCTCCTGGATACGCCCAGCCAAAGTCATCCGCGAAGCCGCCGACTCCAGCCCCGCGCTGGGCTCGAAATACCGCGTGGTGGGCAAGATTTCGGCCGACGACGACCTGGTGAAGGCGTGGCTGCTGGGCCAGCCGCTGGCCGTGCACGGCGCGACTGTTAAATCATAGGGAGCGCAACGGCCGCGCTTAATTTAGCCGGCGGGTGTACTATATAGGAGAGGTACGGCGTTAAGTGGTCCTTATCCGTGCCATGAAACACCTCTTTTACTTCGCTCTTGGGCTGCTGGCTAGCCGCTGCCACGCGCAGCCAGCCACCGAGTATTCGGCCCCGGCCTACCGGGCTACGCTGCACCGCTTCGAGCTGCGGCGCACCGCGCTGGCCGCCCGCTACCGGCGCGCCGCCACGCCAGCTAGCCGCGCCGCCTGTCTGGCCGATGCCCGCGAGCTGTGGCTCGCCGCCCTCGACAGCACGGTATTTCCGGCCTGGGAGGGCACGCCCTGGCACTTCTACGGCCAAAGCTGGGAGCCGCGCCAGGGCAGCATCGCCTGCGGCTACTTCGTGACGACGGCCCTGCACGATGCGGGCCTGCGCCTGCCGCGCACGCTGCTGGCCAAGCAGGCGGCCACGGTTATTATTCGCAACCTCACCACCGAGGCGCACATGCACCGCTACCGCGGCCTGAGCCAGGCCGACTTCGTGCAGCAAATGCGCCAGCTGGGGCCAGGCCTCTACGTGCTGGGGCTCGATTACCACGTGGGCTTTTTGCGGGTGCGCGAGGGTGGCGCCGTGCAAATGATACACTCGTCCTACACCGGTGCGGGCGGCGTGGTGCGCGAGGCGGCCGACTCCAGCCCCGCGCTGGAATCGCAGGCGCGGGTAGTGGGTAAGATTTCCGACGACCCTGCCTTGCTCCGCGCCTGGCTGCTGGGCACGCCGCTGGTAGCGCGCGGCTGCACCGTGAAGTCGTAGCCCCGGCTAGCAGCCGCAGCGGTAGTCGGGGTACTCGGCAAAGGCCGGCGCGGGCGTGTCATCGAGCCGGATGATGCGGTCGAGGCGCACTTCCTCGCCCGAGGCCAGCACGGCATACTCGGCGTGCTCGCGCGTGAGGAACGTGCGAATGGTCGTCGGGCCCTGGCGCAGCTCGCGCAAATCGCTGAAATACTGCAAGTACACCTGCTGGCGGCGGGTGGCGGCGGCTTCGAGCACGTCGTAAAAGTCGCAGGCTACGGGTTGATAGTCGGTGGGCATAAGAGGGCTATAAGTTGCGTGGCGTAATTACGCCAACAGCTGCGCTGGCGTTGGCAATTCATTTCGTCCGCAGCTTATTATCTTTAATAAAACCCTGCTTCACCATAGCTCTGGCTCCTGTTCTGGTCGAATCCTTGAGCGAGAAAGCTTACGAACTGCTTCAGCATCTGGAAGCACTGAATATTCTGCGCGTGATTTCAAAAGCCACGCCGCCGGTGCCGCCCACGCGGTCATTGGCCGGCAGCCTGTCTGACGAAGCAGCTGACGAGCTACGCAAACACACCGAACAGGTGCGGTCGGAACGGGAGCGTACTTTCTAGCGGATACGAACGCGGGGATTGATTTTCTCAATGGTAAGCTGCCAGTAGCCAGTTCCTCTTGGGTACAACAGCTTATTGCCCGCTACGTAGCGAAGCCCTAAGTGAAAGTGGTCGGCGCTTTCTGTAGTTCGGCCCGCGTGCGGGGCAGGCTTTCGGGGTAATGCGCTTGCAGATAAGCCACTAGCTGCTCGCGCACGGCGCAGCGCAGCGTCCAGAGGTCGCTGGCATTGGCGGCGCTCACGAGGGCGCGCAGCTCCACGGTGCTCTCTTTGGCATCGGTGACCTGTAGCACGCAGGCGCGCTCATCCCAAAGCGGGTGGGCCGCCAGAATGCGGCCCAGCTCGGCGCGCAGCGGCTCGATGGGGGCCGTGTAGTCGACGTGCAAAAACACCGCCCCCGTGAGCCGGGCGCTGGTGCGCGTCCAGTTCTGGAAGGGCTTTTCGATGAAGTAATTGAGTGGCAGCACCAGCCGGCGCTCGTCCCAGATGTTGAGCACGACGTAGGTAAACGTGATTTCCTCGACCCGGCCCCACTCGCCTTCCACCACCAGCACATCATCGAGGCGAATGGGCTGGGTGAAGGCTATCTGAAAGCCGGCCAGCAAGTTGCCGATGGAGCGCTGCGCCGCAAAACCCACGATAACGCTGGCGATGCCCGCCGACGTGAGCAGGCCCGTGCCCAGCCGCCGCACCGTCTCAAAGCTCATCAGCACCAGGCCCACGGCGATGAAGCCGATGAGGCCCACGGCCACTTTCTTGATAAACTGGAGCTGCGTAAACAGCTTGCGCGCCCGTAGGTTGTCGCCGGTTTCGAGCTGGTAGTGCCGCTGAATGAGCACTTGCAGCACGTCCAGCGTTTTGATGAGGCCCCAGGCAAAGGAGAGCACGAGCGCAAACTCGATAAACCGCCGCATTACCTCAAACGGCTTGGGTGGCAGCGGTACCAGCGGCAGCAGCAGCGACAGCATAAGCACCGGAAAAAACAGCGTGCTCGTGGCGCTCAGGTGCTCGCACACCGAGCGGGCCAGCGGCGAGTCTTCGCGCCGGTCGTAGGCCCGCAGCCCGGCAAAAAGCAGCCATTTGAGGACCAGGCCCAGCGCCAAGCCGCCCAGCGGCACCCCCAAAATGACGAAAATATCGGGAAAGCGGTCCAGGATGCGCGCCAGTTCTTCCTGCATAAGAAACAGTAAAGTGAGCTAGCGTGTACCCGGCCCGGCGCCGAAAGGTTAGTTTATTCGGTGTGCCGTAAGCTTTAGCTTGCGAGCGAGCGCCGCGAACATAGCCGTAAGCGAAGACTCTCTGGCGCTACTGCTCGCTCGCAAGCTAAAGCTTACGCTACACTGAGCCGGCGCAGGGCCAGCAGGCACAGCGCCACCGAGCCCGCCACCCTTATTTCGCCCCGCAAAATGTAGCCCTCCACCTCGCCCAGCGGCACCAGCACCACCTCGATATTTTCGGTTTCGTCTAAATCCTGCTCGGCCACGCGGCGCACCTCGCGGGCCAAAAAATAAGAAATGATGTTTGTGTCCTTGGTCGGATTATCCAGCACTTCGGCCAAAAACTCTACCTGGTTCGAGTCGTAGCCGGTTTCCTCCAGTAGCTCGCGGCGGGCGGCGGCCAGCGGCGAGGTTTCGCCGGCATCGACCACGCCGCCGGGCAGCTCCAGCAAAATCTGGCCGGCCCCGTGCTTGTACTGGCGCACAAAAATAACCTGATTATCAGGGGTAAGCGGGAAGATGAGGGCCACGTCGGGCCGCACGCTCACAAAATAATCATCAAGCACCTGGCCACCGGGCAGCTCCACGTGGTCGCGGCGCAGCTGGTACCATTTGTGGGTGAAAACCAGCTCGGAGCGCAGGGTTTTCCAGGGTTCTATCGGGTTGGGCATGGCTGCGAAAAGGCCCTTAGTGGGCACCACAAAGTAAAGTCCGGCCGCCGCGCAGCGCGGAGAATCACAATATAGTCCGTACATTTAGGCCATTAAAGGCAAATCGCCTCGTGTCAGTACCACCAGTTGGCTCGCCAGTCTGGTAATATTAGGTTCGCTGCTGCTTGCTTTATCACATTCATTCCCTAGCATCATGCAGACCGGAACCGTAAAATTCTTCAACGAAACCAAAGGCTTCGGCTTCATCAAACTCGACGACAACGGCCAGGACGTTTTCGTACACGTAACCGACCTCATCGACGAAATCCGTGAGAACGACAAAGTGCAGTTTGAAGTAGCCCAGGGCAAAAAAGGCCCGAACGCCGTAAAAGTATCGCTCGTGTAACGAGTTGCTTCTTTGCAAGAAAAGCCCCGCTGATGCATCAGCGGGGCTTTTTTGTGTGGGTGCGTGCCCCGCTGGGTGGGGGGGGGGCGCAAGGGCCAGGGGGCTGGTAGCGCAGGCTGTGCGCAGGCCGGCGAAGTACTTTCGCTGCCGGAGCCCAAATCGCTTCCTTTCGCCCATGCCCATTCCCATTTACCAGGTCGATGCCTTTGCGCGCCGCCCGTTTGCCGGCAACCCGGCCGCCGTGTGCCCGCTGCCCGAGTGGCTGCCCGCCGAAACCATGCAGCACATCGCGGCCGAAAATAACCTGGCCGAGACTGCCTTTTTTGTGCCTTTAGTCGGTGAGGAGGCCGATTTTCATCTGCGCTGGTTTACGCCCACGTTCGAGATTGACCTCTGCGGCCACGCCACGCTGGCCACCGCCCACGTACTGTTTACCGAGCGCGGCTTCACGAAGCCCGAAATTATTTTTCAGAGCCAAAGTGGGCCGCTGCGCGTGTGCCGCGAGGCCGATGGCCGCCTGGTGCTCGATTTTCCGAGCCGGCCACCGCAGCCGCTGGCCGTGGCGCAGTACCCGGCGGCGTTGCGGCCTTCGCTGGGGCCGGGCGCGGCCGCGCCGCTGGCCGTGCTGGCCTCCCGCGATTTGGTGGTCGAGTTCGGCAGCGCCGAGGAGGTGCTGGCCCTGCGGCCCGACTTCGCGGCACTGGCCGAGCTGGGCTATATCGGGCTGATAGCCACCGCGCCGGGCGGCGCGGGCGTCGACTTCGTATCGCGCTTTTTCGCCCCCGAAGTAGGCGTGCCCGAAGACCCCGTTACGGGCTCGGCGCACAGCACGCTCATCCCGTTTTGGGCCGCCAAGCTGGGCAAGACCGAGCTGTTTGCCCGGCAAGAGTCGGCGCGGGGCGGCGAGCTCTGGTGCCGCCTGCGCGGCGACCGCGTCGATATTGGCGGCTACGCCGTGACGTATCTGCGCGGCGAAATCGTGGTGTGAGCCGGCTGGCTTGAGGTTGAGCGAACTACTGAGTAAGGTAAGCGGGCGGCGGCCGCGGTTGGCCGCGTGGTGGCGCCGGGGCAGCCGGGCCCGCGTATTTTTAGGACATTAAACCTAAAATCCGAATTTTGGGCGGCATCGTAAGCTTTGTGTTGCTAGCTAAAAAATATCCCTATCTATGCCTATTTCTACTGCCTCGCTTACTTGCGTTATTGTCGATGACAACGAAATTAATCGCCTGACCCTGGAGCACTTGGTTGACCTCACGCCCGAGCTCACACTGGTAGCGTCGCTGCCGGGCGGAGTCGAGGCGCTACACTTTTTTCGGCAGGGTGGGCAGTGCGATTTGCTGCTGCTCGACGTTGAAATGCCCAACCTCTCGGGGCTGGAGCTGGCCAAATTGCTGCCCGCGCCCGCGCCGGCCATTGTGCTCGTCACCACGCACCGCACCTTCGCGGTGGCGGCTTTTGAGCTGCAAGCCGTTGACTACCTGGTAAAGCCGGTGGAGTTTGCCCGCTTCAGCCAGGCCATTGCCAAGGTGCTGGCCAGCCGCCCGGCGGCCCGGCCCGCCGCCCCGAGCACCCCCGCCAAGGCGGCGGTCGGCACCGAGCTATTCGTGAAAGTGGGCACCCGCACGATTAAAGTTGACTTCGACGACGTGCTCTACATTGAGGCGCTTTCGACCTACTCGGTGCTCGTGACGCCCACCCACAAGCACATTGTGTACCTAACGCTCAAGAGCTTAGCCGAGCGCCTGCCCTTCGACCACTTCTTGCGGGTGCACCGCTCATACATCGTGAATATGCAGCGCATCGAGGCCGTGGAAGACTACATGCTCAAGCTCGGGCCGTATGAAGTGCCGGTAGGCAAGTCGTACCAGGAAGAATTTAACAAGAACCTGCGCAGCCTGTAGCTAGGAATGAGCACTGAGCAGTCAACAGTGCGCAGGCCGGGTAAGTGGCTTGCGCACTGTTGGTTACTCATTACCTAGCTCGCCGGGCAGGGCTTCGAGGGCGCGCTGCACCTGGGCCTTGAGCTGGGCCACGGCAGCGGGCAGCTGGGCATAGTCGGCGGGCGTGGCGTTTTCGAGCAGCTGCACGGCGGCCGCCACGTGCTGAATGCCCAATGATTCGAGGCTGGGCTTGATGTGGTGCACGGTTTTGGCGGCTTCGGCCCACTGGCCGGCGGCGGCCTGCGCGGTAAGCTCGGCCACGCTACCGGGCATATTCAGCAAAAACGAGCGCACGATTTTGACCACAAACGCCTCGCGGCCCCGCGCCAGGGCGCGCAGCTTGGTGAGGTCGTAGGCGGGAGAAACGGGCGCCAGCAGGCTCACCAGCGTGCGGTACACGTCTTCTTCTTCGAAGGGCTTGGAGAGGCAGGCGTCGAGGCCGGCGGCCAGGTAGCGGTCGCGGTCGGCCCGGAAGGCATTGGCCGTGAGCGCGATAATGGGCGTGTGCGCCCGCAGCGCGTCGGGCAGGGCCCGAATAGCGGCCGTGGCGTCGATGCCGTTGAGGCCCGGCATCTGGATGTCCATCAGCACGGCGTCGTAGGGCAGCTCGTAGCGCACACGGGCCACACCGGCGGCACCGTCTTCGGCCTCATCTACCACCACGCCCCAGCCTTCGAGCAGCAGCCGGGCCACGGTGCGGTTTATCTCGTTGTCTTCGACCACCAGCACGTGGCGGCCGCGCAGCGCCCCGGTGTCGTAGGCATCGAGCGGCGCCTCTACCACCGGCGCGGGGGCTTTTGGCAGGGTGAGGGTGAAGGCAAACGTGCTGCCCTGGCCCGCCTCGCTGCACAGCGTGAGCTGGCCACCGAGCTGCTGCACCAGCGCCCGCGAAATGCTGAGGCCCAGCCCCGTGCCGCCAAAAAGGCGGGCCGTGTCGGCATAGGCCTGCGTAAAGCCTTCAAAAATAAGCTCTTGCTTGTCGGGTGCGATGCCGATGCCAGTGTCCTGCACGCTAAAGCGCACGGTGAGCTGGGTAGCCGTTTCGGCCAGCTGCTCGCCGATGACAATGACCCGCCCGCCGGGCGAGGTAAACTTGATGGCGTTGGAAACCAGGTTGATAAGAATCTGGTTGAGGCGCAGCGGGTCGCCCAGCACCCAGGGGTAGGCGCAGGTGGTGCGCAGCGGCGTGCCCGCAAAGTGAATGCCCTTTTCCTGAGCCTGCGCGATAAACGGGCGCAGGGCCTCGCCCATCGAGTCGCAAAGGTTGAAGGCTTTTTCCTCCAGCTCCAGCTTGCCCGACGTGATTTTGGCCATGTCGAGCACGTCGTTTATCACGCCCAGCAGGTGCTGGCCCGAGTGCCGGATGGTGCGCACAAACTCCTGCTGGCGGGCGTCGAGGGCGGTTTTGGCCAGCTGGGCCGTCATGCCGAGCACGCCATTCAGGGGCGTGCGCATTTCGTGGCTCATGTTGGCCAGGAAGTTTTCGCGGGCCTGCACGGCGGCCTCGGCGTCTTGCTTGGCCTGCGTGAGCTGATGCTCGGCCCGCTGGCGCTCGGTAATGTCGGTGCTCACGCACAGCACCTGGTGGGTGCCATCGGCGCGGGTAAGGCGCCGCCGCGCCGTGTAAAAGCAGCGCTGCTCGCCCGAAGCCAGCGTGACCGAGCTTTCGACGGCCAGTGACTCGCCGGTGGCTAGCACCTGGGCATCGCGGGCGTGGTAGCTGGCGCGCTCCTGCTCTTGGGTGGGGGTGGCTGGCTGCGCCGCCGTGGGGTGCATGTAGCCGCTGAGGCGGCGCAGCTCGGTGGTGGCGTGGTTTTCAAACACCACGTTGCCAGCCGCGTCGCGCACAAAAACGAGGTTGGGCATAGTGGCCAAAATCTCGCTGATGAAGGCCTGCTGCTCGGCCATTTGCTGCTCGATGAGCACGCGGTCGGTGGTTTCGGCCAGGTACAGCGTGATGCTGCCGGGCGGCGGCAGCGTGTCGATGGTGCTCAGCTGAAAGTAGCGCTCGCCCACGCGCAGCGGTTGGCCAATGGCCCCGAGGCGGGCGGCGGTGCGCAGCTGCTGGCGCACCCGCACCTGCTCGCGGCGCGGCAGGCCCTGGCCCAGGCAGCGGGCGGCCAAGTTGGCGTAGAGCTGCCGGCCGTTGGCGTCGAGGCGCAGCACGGGGTTGGGGTTGTGCTCAGATATCTGGGCAAGTGCTTCGAAAGAAATGGCTTGCGGGCGCGGCACAGCTAGCTCGGGCGTATCGAAGGGCGCGGGGGCGGCGGTGGGAACCGGTGCCCCCGGGGCAGTGAGAGAGAGCATAAAGAGAAATAACGGGACGGGAATAATAATCTTAATAAAGCACTGGCCTTACGGCCGCTGCCCGACGAGCGTTGCACCGGGGCGAAGGTCAAAACAACGCCCCTTCCCGGGCTAGGAGAAGAGGCGCCGGGGCGGGGGCAGTAGGCTACTGGCCCAGCACGATGTCGACGGGCTGCGGGTGCTGGCCATCGACCTCAAAACGGCTGCTGCCCACCCCAAAATAATCGGCCTGCAAGCGCACGGTGCCGGCCGTGGCGGGCAGCCGCAGGCTAAACGCGCCCTTGGCGTCGGTGACGGCCAGTTGGCGGGGGTTGGTGGTCGGG